>Ga0255336_101214_pt1 | contig 21276 bp, 18 predicted proteins | sample MeOH1_35cm_T3_17_FD_189102 | JGI IMG/M metagenome (GOLD analysis project Ga0255336, IMG submission 189102) | Sandy soil microbial communities from University of British Columbia, Vancouver, Canada - MeOH1_35cm_T3_179 | ecosystem: Engineered > Artificial ecosystem > Sand microcosm > Unclassified ...
TGGTTGGCGAGGGTTTTGACCATCCGGCGCTGGACACACTGGTGCTGGCCATGCCGATCTCGTGGAAAGGTACGTTGCAGCAGTACGCCGGCCGGCTGCACCGCGAGCACGCAACGAAGTCGAGCGTGCGGGTGCTTGATTACGTCGATGCCGGCCATCCCGCGCTGCTGCGCATGTGGGAGCGACGCCAGCGCGGCTACCGGGCGATGGGATACCGCGTGCGCGAGCCCGGTGAGGAACTCCAGCTGGACCTCGCCTGAAAATCCGGCAGCCGATCTGCTTTCTGTACCGTTCCGAACTGCCGGAGGCAATTTTTTGGGTATCACACTTGATAATCCACCTTTATCGCGTATCAAAAATAGCGGCTTTCGCATCATCTAGACTTGTTGAGATGGTATGTATATGCATGGTATGTAATACAGTACGATATTCGAAGGACAGCCGATGGCTCGCGCCGGTCTTAGCCGCATGGACATCAAACGCGCCCGCGACGCACTCGTCGCGCAGGGGCAGCACCCGTCAATCGACGCGATACGTATCGCGCTCGGCAATACCGGCTCGAAAACGACGATCCATCGCTACCTGAAAGAGCTCGAGGAAGAGGACGGCGCGTCGCTCTCGCGGGCCGGGACGCTCTCCGACGCGATCCAGGATCTGATCGCGCGACTTGCCGCGCAACTGCACGAAGAGGCCAATGCGGCGATTGCGCAGCAGACGGCGGCAGCGCTCGCGCAGCGCCAGCAGGCCCAGGCCGAACTCACCAGGCTGGGTGACAACCTCACGGCGCTACGCGGGCAGTTGACTGCGGCCGACGACGCCGCCAATCGCGAACGGGCAGCCCACGCCGACACGCAGGCCGCGCTGCAGCAACGCGCGCTCGAGGTCGAACGTCTCACGCAGCAGGTGCGCGACCTGACGGGGCACCTGGCGGAGCACGAAGGCTTCTGGCGCTCGCTCGAGGAAAAGCTCCAGCACGCGCACGCCGCTCTGGAACACTATCGCTCGGCCAGCAAGGAGCAACGCGAACAGGAGGCGCGCAGGCACGAGCAGCAGGTCCAGCAGCTGCAGGCCGAACTGCGCCAGGCGAACCAGGCGCTGATTGTCAGGCAGAACGAGATCACTCAGCTGAACAGGGACAACGCGCGGCTTGTCGCCGAAACCGGCGCCGCCACGAAGTACTTACGCGAACAGCAGGCGCACGGCGAAGCATTGCAGACCACGTTGAACCGCGCGCTCGCCGATCATGCCCGCGCCGAAGCCGAACGCGACGCGCTACAGGCAACGGCCGGAACCCAGGCGACCGAACTGGCGCAGGCGCGCGAGGCAAGGGAGTCGCTCATTGCCGACCTGACGAAACTCGCCGCGCAGTTCGACGCGCAGCAGCAACTGCTGGCGGACTATCGGACACGGCAGGGCATTACAGCGACGAGTTAGCCCAATCGGTCGTTGCCGATTGATACAGGAAGTTCATCACTAACACTCGGAGCCGACATGAAGCATTCGGATTTCCATATTGGTCTCGAATTTCTCGGCTCCGCGGGTTTCCGCTGGCGCTGCACCGATGTCGGCACACGCACGATCCTGGCGATCCAGCTGGACCAGGACGACCCGAGCTGGTATCGCGGCCCGCCGTACATTGCGAAGGAAGTCGTGTTCGATGAGCCGGATCTCACGCACTGCCATCTGACCGAAGAGGACGCGATTCGCGCCGCGCTCCACGAAGCCGACACGTCGGGACACCCGGGGTACCCCCATGAAGTCGTCAACCAAATGATGCGTGCGCGGTTCGACGAATCTGGCGCGCGCTATCCGCATAAGGGCGTGCTGCGTTTCGACCGCTTGCGCGCTGACGGCGAAATCCTGCATCCGTATGCAGCCGCAAAAGAGGGCGACGCATGGACCGTCAAGCTGTACCTGCCGTTCCTGAACGCGCACGAGGAGATGGCCGAGCAGGCATTCATCGCGTTGCCCATCGCGACAGCTACCGATGTGCGGACGCGTGCCGATCAAAAGCCGGTGTCGTAATGAGTGTGACTCGTGGACGTGACGCGATAGAGCAGCGTTCGGTCAGCCTCCTACCGGGTTTTGTGAAGACCAGCGATTCCGGCACGCCTTAAAGCCTGAATGCCTCCGGTAGGAACGCTTATCTTGGCATGCCCCCCGGCCTCGGGGACTCGGCCGGTAAAAGCGCCAGATTTCGCACCAAAGGGACGCGGTTTGGCGAAATCGGTGGCAATTTAAGCTGTTGATTTCGAACACAATATCAAAACAAACCGCCAGATTTTGCACGAAAAGGACGATTACCCCCCTTTGGAGTTCATCCGAATGTCGATTTTCTGAACGCTCGCTAGACGACGATAGAATTTCGCACCATCAGGTCGTTCTTTTCAGCAACAGTAACCGCAAGATGACATCAACCGATTCCACCGAACCGCTGCGCTTGTCGGCGCGGCCCAGCGATCTGCGCATGCCGGTCGAAAATCTTCCCTATCCGATCGGCGAGCGGGACTGTCGTGAGTCGCCTGGAGAGAATTGTCTATGGGGATTAGTCGGCGACCAGGCGGTCTTCCAGCATATCGAGTTGTGGCCATATACCGCGAACGGCAACCAGGACGAGGAGGCTGCCAGAAACGGGCGCATGAACGGTGAGCTATATGCTGGTTTGAAAGAAGTCTTCGGCAGGATTACCGCCGTTGAGGTTGGCGGCTTGGGATCGGACGCATCAATGACGAGTGCAGCGGAACTGGCCAGCTTTCACACTTTGCAAAGGTGGGTGCCAGGCGTTGAGGATGGCCGCCATCTGTTCGTGTTTCGCTCCCGTGACGGAGAGTGGGCGGGCTTTCGCTGGCGCGAAGAAAGTTTCCGGTTTCGCAGGGCCTCGTTGGTAGGATTCTCGTTGACGTCCGCAATGCCTGCAAAAATGTCTGGAGGATTTCAAGTCTGGGTCGGCTGCGTGCCGCGTGCGGAACCGGGGCCTCATGCAAGGGATAAATGCGTCGAGGCGAGCTCCTGTTATCTGTATGACCGTTGGACGGCGGAAGTAGGGTTTGCGCTGCTATCCGTCATGGTCTGCGTGGCGAACTTCATCGGTACCGCGTTGACCACCCGTCAGTTTGCGGACGTTTGACTGCTTCGAACGGCGGTGGAAGTGAAGGCATTGGCGAAGTTGCAAGGCAGTTTTGCTCGCGGTGACCCAGCTAGCGTGAAAGGCGCTTGTTAAGCTCAAGCGGCCGTTCGGCTGGGAAGGTAGCCGAACGCGCCCAAGGCCGTCCCTTTATTCTTTAAAGCGATCGCGTAGATAGCGCAAACGCCCTTCAAGTAGTCGAATTTCCTCTTGAAGCCTGACATCCTTCACATTGGATTGCAGATGATTCTTCAGTGTGTTGATCTCTTTTTCAGCCAATCCTAACTGCCTCGGACGAGCTTTCAGGTACGCCCACGCACGTTGCATAGAGCATCGAACTGACGCGATACCGAACTGTTGAGCTTTTGTAAGAGACGTTTCACATTCCCGCACCAGTCCTAGCCTAGCCTCGATGAGGCCCCGCGTGTACCAGACTTCCCCCTCGCTAGGCAACAATTCAACAGCCTTCTGCGCCTGATGGAGAGCCGCCTCGTTATCGCGAGCATCATGAGACAAGAAGAAGGCGAACCGATTAAGCAACCATCCATTGGTACTATCGGTCATCACTGCTGCATCGTATAGGCGTCTGGCTTCCACGAGGTCGCCTTCTTGTCGTGCCCTATGAGCCGCTTTCGCTTGTGGAGTTCGGAATGCCTGAGGAAAGCGGTCACCGGAGAATCGCTGCGCCTTTTGTACAAAAGCAGAATAGTCAGCGCGCGCCTTAGCAATTTCTTCCGTGTTGGGACTCTTCGCTCCAGCTGAAGTCGTTACTTGCTTGTCGCGGGCATATTCGAGAAAATTCTTTGAGAAAGCAATCTGCAAGGTACCCTGTACGTTAATCATGGAGGCGATACCCCCAGATTCTTGTAGCGCCGCCTCGGCAATCTGAGCAGATACACCGGCTACGTCCGCGCAGATTTTCAACGACTGATCGTCATGCACGTCTCCAATCCGAGTCATGAGCAGCAAAAGGCGGCGGACGTCCTGACTAAGACGGGCCCACGCATCGGAAAATAGGAACTCCCCAAGATCTTTGCGGAGCATCGTCGCTACCTGCGAAGCGGCTTGATCTATCTTCTTTAATGCCGGATCGACCAATGCATTTGCAAACGCGGCGAGAACAATAGGCCGCCGTTCAAGCTTTTTCACGGACTCGAGGATGTCGGTATCGCTGGCTTTCTTAACAATTTTAATATTTAACTTTTCAGCGCGATCGCGCAAAAAGGCAAGGGCCTCACGCTCTGTGAGAATATCCACGGCGACAGGATATGCCTCAATTTGCTCCCAACGCCGAGACGTGAGCATGACTCGGCCGACGCGCCTGGATATTTCCTGCAATTCTTTGCGGAGAACGGCGCGTTCCTCCTCGCTTTCGATAAGCGTTTCTGCATTGTCAACAACAATTAAAATTTCTTTTCTTTCTAATTTTAATTCTGATTTAATCTTTGACTGTAAGTTGATCGCCGCCTGCGGAACATTGAATCGATAGAAATCCGTCGATGGATATTTTCCGAAAAACAGAATATGCAGGTGCGCCAAGAGCTCTAGAAGATGTGGCTGACCAGCTGCAATGGGTTCAAGACCATTCAGCCCCCATTGCCAGCGCTTTGCCGTGTAGAACAAGATCATTTGTGGCCGCCAGTCTACCTCCACTTCTTCGTCCAGAACCCGATGTAGGAATTCAAGAGCCAATGTGGTTTTCCCGTAGCCCCCATCACCATGAATCAGGCACGCACGTGAATCGACGTCATTTAGCCAATCCTTAAGCTCAATTAACTGAGGATCGCGGCCAGTGAATGAGTCTGTTGTGCGATCGGGGAGATAGACAAACGGTTCCCACGAATTATCCCAAATTATCGGTGCAGGTAGAGAGCGACCGGTCACATCACTAAATGGACTGACCGCCTCATAATTGAACTCTTCTCTCGAATCCCCATCCTTGGCGATTTGACAGAAGGCTCTCACGCGCTCTGTACCTAGAAGTTTAACGCGGCGAATCAGGGCGGGTTGGCCAGCCCACCCCCTGATGAAGTCCAAGGGAAGTCGAAGTCGATCTGGTCCAATCGCCGCTTGTACCCCGTCATCGGCGAGAATCGGCGTGACATCCGCAAGACCATCAATTACAAACCGCAATGCATCGAGTTCGACATCTCGCGCATAGCCACCAACGAGTCCATGTCCTTCTGCGCCGTTGTTTCGGATCGAGACGATCCCGCGCAGCAGTCCCAATAGTGTCCGAGGTTGATCGCCGCAGATTTGCTCCGCAGGCCTGCCGTGCGCGGAAGTAGCCAGGATACGCGCAACACCGACCCAGCCTAGCTGTTCAGCGGAAATCAGAAGGGCTTCCAAGGCGTCAACTAACGAACCATCCGCAGGCGCTCGTAGCGCATCAAGGATAACTTGATCGGGTTGAAATTCGACGGCAGGTTGTTGCTGGGAAATCCATTCAAGCAATCCGTAGTCAATTTGTTGCAGAAGCAGGCGAATGCAAGAAACTATTCGCACTCTACATTCCACGTCTGACTTACATTGCTCAATCTCCAAAAACATACTATCAAAGTGATTTTTCATGGCCCGAAATATTTTATTGAAATATACCGATTTAATTCTTTAAATCCGGAGGACGATAATTCGATATTTTCTATAATAGTTTAACGTTGACTTCAAGCAGACTGCTTAGATGCCGGTAAAGTTTAAGATTTCTCGTGTGAACACGCAACCAAGCATAGCGGTAACTATATGTGTTGGCGAAAGGTTTTGCGAGCAGCAACCCGTCGGCGTCGTCAAGCGAATGTCCGTTGTCCGGGCGAGGCAGCCGCACGAATGTCCAAACGATGACCGCGACGATGGACTCTTCCTGGCCGCTCGCTGTCTGATGCATTTGGCATACGCCGCCCGAGTGTGGCCGCTCAGCGAGCGACAGCACGCGACCCACTGCGGCCAGCGGCCGCGCTCTAAAACAGACACTGCGAAAGCAGGGGCAAGTCGCTCGTCACGGATTGTTAACATCGCTGAAAATTGTCGTCCTATCAGTTCTCTTGTGAAGCTGACATGTAGACATTGAGGTACTCCTCTAAATACCGGTCTCTCAATAGAGACAAATTAATTACATCCTTACCCAATTTTCCATTGACGTTTTTAAATGTCACCACTATCGATGGTACCCTCCTGTATCCACCAGTCGCAGTTACGTTTTCAATGAAAGCCAATGGGAATTGCAAATTCCCGTGTTGATAGCCAGTTTTTGAAAGCGTTACTGCGGGCGTGTTAATGTTCCACCAAATTCGGACAATACCGCAAGCCTTCTTTCCAAAGAAAATCGTTGCGGGAAAAAATATGATGCCAAACACGATTGCAGCCAGGTGATCATTTGGATGCTTCACGGGAGCCCAAAACCACGCCGTGTTTATGAGCAGAAACGTTCCGGTGAGGACCAGTAGACCCATCGCTTCAAATGCAACGGCTCCCTTCGAGTAGAAAAAATCCATGAATGGAGGAATATCTTTTGTTTCTAATATTCTTTTGACCTCGGCCTGCCATTTTTCGGCGTCTTTGCCAATTTTTACCAGTCCATATGGAACTATAACGAGGAGTGCAGGCAATATCAGTAAGTAAATTAATTTACCCAACTCTCAACCCCTTGACGCAAGCGACAGATAATGGATTATTTTCAATTCGGCTTCCGGAATTGTTATAAATGGAAATGGCCCCGAACTAAGCGCATTGCAATGTAACCAGACCCAACCATTTGCACGCAGTAACCGGCAACCTACGGCCACGGTGTCGCCGATTGTCGGCGATTTCGCCTGATGTGTCGAATGCCTTCTTCCTGGCCGCGCGCTGCCTCATGCAAAAGGCATGCTCACTTGAACCGCGCAAGTCTGTGATCGGCAGCACGCGACCCGTTTCGGTCGGTCAGCCTTTGCCAAAGCAGCCACTCGGATCAAGTTGTCGAACACTTCTCTTCTCATTTCATTTAGTAAACATGCTCGCGATAAATTTGGATGCAGCATCGTCGATGTCGCGAAATGGTATGTTTAAGTTCTTACTAAAAGAACACTTGATCAAATAGTATGGCTTGATACCATGTGTTATTTCATAGCGAATGGACCATGCCCCGGGATCCCTGACTGCCACGTTATTGTTTTGCGCATCTTCGTAGGCGAATCCTTTCGTGGGCGCCGATTTTCCAAGAGGTTCACTGTATATCGTATAACCATCTTGGCTACCGATTTTTTTTGCGCCGTAGATTCCCTCAACTACGCTATCGGCCATCGTCCCATTTTTGGGGTAAGCCTCTACGACAATTGCAAGCGAATCATCGTCGAGTTTATATTCTTTGGGACCGATTGTCGGTTGCATTGACGGATAGTCAACGACGAGCCGAAAAAAATTCTCGTTGAACTGGGGGGCATAGACTTTGGGAACTGTGAACGTAACCACTCGCTGAAGACGCTCGTCACCTATTTTTATATTGATGTACTGATCGGCCGAAAATCCAGCCTGCGAGGCAACAGCAAGGCAACCGTATAGTGCAAGCGCAATCAAGGCGTAAGCATACCTGGCCACACGTGTGTGCTTGTCATATTCGAATTCCATGAGTGCGCCCCTAAAAGTCCAACCCTAACCACGCACATAGTCACGCTAATATTCTGGTCTTATCTACTTGCTTGGATGTTCGAGACCGCACAATCGGCTGTCCATGAAGGTTCGGATTGTCGGCAATCTATGCGACGTTGCCGAACACCGAAACCGGCCGAGATGGAATGGACTACCTGAATCTCACACGGCCGTGATCGGCAGCACGCGACCTCAAGCAGTCGGTCGCCATGCTGCGGTCCGTGCGGCGCGTATCGAAGTACAGCAACCAATCGCGGGATAGCGGCTACGCAGGATAGCCACGGAGGGAGCGAACAAGCTCGACATCCGGTTTATCCTATCGCGCCTCCGTCGGCCCGACTTCCCGCCGCTTAGCGATGCGCCTAGCGAAATCCTACTCAACCGAAGGCGGCTCTGCTTCGCTATATACAACCGATGCAGCGCGCTATGCTCGCGTGGCCTCAGGCCCCTTCCTTCGCTCGGCACTGCGTCACCTTCCGCTGCGTGCGAATCGGTGCAAATAGAGGTTGCGAAGTGCCCGGTTTTGGTATTCGTCGGTTCGATAGCAATTTAACATCCTAGACCGACGGTCTCCGCTACTTATTCATTGCACCTTTAACTGCCGGAGAAATGGACCGTTTTGAAAGTGCTTTAATTTCGTCGTTATCGCATGCCATAAGCAGCTTTTCACCCGTTTTTTGCGGGATGCTTGACATCCCAGTTGCGACTGACCAAAGAATGATGTCTTGGTCAAGCGAGCTGAATCCGAGGGAGGACGTCCACTGAAGGATATTTTTGCAGAGTTGTGCGCTGGCGAACGAGGCAGTGACAGGACCGCCTGGTTTCGCTTCTTTTTCAGCTGCGATACTCGCGACTCCAGTAGAGAAGCCATCATGCTGCGAAATATAGGTGGCAATTGAGCCGAGAGCAGTATTGGGAGGGGTCAGCGGAATGACGGAAAAGGAAAGAACATCAGCGGCGCGCACGTCTTCAATGACTTTAGCTTTCGCTTTCGTCGGATCGTCGACGCATGAACTATCTTCGGTTTTTGAACAGATGCGTATGTCTGCAAAGATAGATGGGCGAGGGGCCGCTAGCGTCAATGCCCAAGACCCTACTGGGGAAACCTGTCCGTTGATGGCTGAGCCTGCCGGCACACTTACGTCAAGTTTCAGAGATTGATTCTTACGCCAGTGGCGAAGATCCAAATCTACGGCATGTGTCTCCGCAATTGTCATCGCAAAAAGGCTTGATATAGTTTTGTCGAGCGCGTCAGCCCGCGTTTTTGCATAGTTCGCGGTTAGCTCGGTAAGCAGGGTTCCTTGAGGTGCAAGCTCGCGGGCCAATGAAACGGCAACGTTAAGACCCGTTACAGCGCCTTGGAACTGTATAGATTTTGCTGCGTTTAACGTGAATTGAGCGGACAGAACAGAGTTGCTCCCATCTCTCTTCACCAAGAACCACTGGAAGTCCTCGCTTCGCGAGTAAACCGTTCTGCTCCATGCATCGCCAGTTCGTCCTCCGCTTTGGGATAGAGATAACAGCGGTGCCGTTACAACAAATGCCCCTGCGGATAGTTTCGCGGTCACCGTAACGGACCTTTGAGGCTGGATAAAATATCGACTAAATATGCCATTGGATGGATATCCCATGCTTGCATCAGTGTTATCCGTTCTCGGGGCGTTTTGGTCGACAGCTTCCCCGGCAGCTTGCTTGCAGACGGACGTTGGTTTCAAGCCAACACATCCGTCTTGCGCGTGCAATTTGACCCGGACATACATGTCTGAATAATCGATTAACATTGCTCTTGTGTCCGTGGTTTCGGACAGGTTAGTCATGGGTGTTAGATTTAAATACCGGTCGGATGCAGGCGCGGATGGCGCAGGTGCTGGTGCTGCAGGAGAGAGAGTGGGCGGTGGTGGAGCGACGGGGACCGGACGTGTTGGCGTACGGCCCACTGTTCCTGTCTCGTCTGCAGGGTTAGTCGATTCGATCCCGTTCTTCCCTTGAGGACCGTTTGCAGCGCAACTTACCAGAAAAGCAATTAAAGGAAGGGCGTAACCAGTTCTAGTACGGCTATTCATATGCTACTCCTTCAGCCTCTTGTATTCTTGCCCTAGAAAATCCGATGTCGCACCAATGCGACTTTTAGAGCCCTTGGAATCAGATCCGTTCGTTTTACCAATTGCACCCGAACATTGGGGAAAATTGAGCCACTATTTAGACGCGGCAGATAATCGATAACCTGAGCCTGCGGTTCGCAAACTTGTGCAATTTTTTTCGCGCGCAGCCGTTATATGTCAGGAAAAAATGAGACCGTGCGTAGCTCCGCGCCTATATTCGGTTAAGCAGTCACATGCAGATTTGATAATCGGTTCTTTGCCCGAAGCCGCAACGCGAGCGATACTTCAGCGCGCTGTGAGGAGGATATTCCTTGTAGTGCCTCCAAGCGAGGGCGAGTATGCACACTGCAGGTGCCGGTTTCGCCTGTAAAAAGACGATTCAATCGTCGCGCTCACCGATCAGCCCGCCCGACAGCATGACGCGAAGCGGATAGTCAAGCAGTCCTCCTTGTTTAGAATGGTTGCGCGATTCGAAAGCTTATCGTTACATTGGGATTAGACGCAAAGTTGAAAATGGATGCCTGTGCCAGCCCTTGCTCCAGCCTTTTTCTCAACGCCTGAGATGCCTCCATCTGCCTCGCTGTCTTTTCGCAAGCCTCAGCGCTTTCATCTGCAGAACATATCTTCACATATACTGCGTTGGCTGGCGATCCTTGCTCAAACTGCAGGGATTGGACGAACAGGTCGACAGGTCCGCCCTTAGTGAGTCGAAGGGGAAAACTCCTCGATTCACCAGGCGCGAGTTGAATTGGACCAAACTCCTTCTCACTACCGGAAACATCGTTACTGCTATTGTTGCCCCGCACCGTCTCGTCGTTGGCCAGTGTCAATTTAAACTGATCGGCAATCGTTTCCGCCGAGAGGACGCCATAGCTGGCGGGGGCGCCAGTCGACGGATCGAAATCGGCTCCGGCAATGATGCCGATAAGATGATGACCAGACTTGAGCAAGACGGGACCCCCGCTCATCCCAGTGCTGGTCAGGGCGTCTGTCGCAACGATCCCGTTCTCGTTTGCAATCGTACTCGATAGCGTACCGGCGTGAGTCACGATCTCACCTGTTCCACCCTGTGGAAATCCAGATACGGTAATGGCGTTGCCTTTGAGTTCTGATCCGTCGAGCTTCCGATAACTCACGAATGGAAACGTCTCATTCGGACCTGGGATGAATCTTAAGAGCGCTGCGTCGATAGGTACCAATCGTGGATCACGCTGGAGGTTTCGCGTCGGATCTTGCGCGCCAGTTCCTATGACGCCTTTGCATTTATAGCCTTGTGGTACGACGTGCTTCGCAGTGAGGACATGCCCGTACGGACTAACAAGGACGCCGGTTCCTTGTGTGGACTTGTCTGAATTTGGCGAAACGCATTTGATAAACACCACACTCCTTTCGACGGATTGGTCCTCTGCCGCAGCGGAACCGAAAACCATAGCAGTTAGCAGCAACCCTAACTTAGTTCGCTTAATGGTCATGTGTTTGGCCCATCCATTTCGTAAGAGCATTCAATGCGCCGGGACTGATACGTGTACCCGCGTTATGCGATGCCCAAGGTTCGCTTCCGTGTAATCCGTTTGTATGAACCGCGACAAGTTTTCCGTCTTCTAGAACCGGCGCTCCACTCATACATTCATAAGTGTCATTATCGTAAAACAGCTTTAGAGGCATCGTTTCACTCAGTGTGCCCTTGCTTTCCCATTGCGTGAACGTTTTCTTATCACATGGATATCCACGAATGGTCAACTCGGATCCACTCTTCCCGCTCACGGAATAGCTCAGCGCAGGCCAGCCAGTAAGGTTTCCGACCTCGCAATCTAGTTTAATCGCTGCAAGATCATAAAGGCGCCGATCATCTAACTCCTGCTTATTAACCCAACCTTTGAGCGTGAACAATTCAACACCGTGACATTCACCAAAGGGCGCGATATTTCCTTTTCTCCCGGCGTACACTTTGATGTTCTCGTGCCATGCACTGTCATCACCTTCTTCCACCGCACAGTGTCCAGCCGTAATCACCACATTTGGCGATACAACAGTGCCAGTACAAGCGTATATGTCGTCTCCATTGTGTTTTGTGTAGGTTATCTGCACCACGGTGTCGTAAGGATAAACGGCGGAATCTTGAACACGCGTTCGCGTGTCCGGTTCGATCACTGAAAACGGCACAAATGTAGTCGTGGCAATGGGCAGCTGCAATTTAGGAATTTCGTAAGGCGCATAAACCTTTTTTATGGAGACTCCTGATTCAAACACAACGACCGGGATCGACAAGGGCGCGCCGACAGCGCCCGTGCCTTGCTTTGCAGAAACGTCTGAAATGGCCGCACGATCGCCAATCGCGAAGACGACGTCCTTTCCCGTGGAGATATTGTGCGACACGCCACTGAGGAGATCTGGTGTTCCATTATCAACGGATTCAGTTACAGGGCGCCATTCTTTCTTATCTGTTAGTGCGTACAACGTATCGTCATCTACCACGCCAGTAGGCTTAAGCGATCTGCTGATCTGAAACTCTTTTAACGCAACTGCAGAGACATCGGGATCAGACGAACTCTCGAACGAGGGGCCTCCAAAGCCTAGTTCTCTTAGGATACCCTTCGCCGCGTCAGGTTGAAGGCGGTAATTCTCCAAAGACTGCGCACTTCCAGACTCCGTCCCCGTTCCACCCAGCATTTTATCTAGGTAGCGATACCAGAGCTTTGCTTGCTCCAGGCCCAACGCATTTTTCCCGTTTACCGCCACACGTACTTTATAGAGATCGTTAGTATCTGCGATCGAATTTATGTCGTTGGAAGCCCAATATGCTAGCGCTATTTGTAAACCTCCCTGAGGTTCACGAGCCAGATCGGGGTTTGATTCAATCGGTAGTCCAGTTTCCTTCGCTCGCATCGAAAAGTTGTACCGCCCTGTTACTTGAAGAAACCCAGATCCTCGAAACCTCCAGCCATCGTCCGTATTTCGGCCCTTGTTTCCTAAGCGGTCACCGTAGATGTAGTTTGCGATCTTTCTCTGATCACCGACCAAGGACGCGGCTACTGTGGGCGTCACGCGTTTGCCAAAAACTGCCACTAACTGCGTGGCCGTATAATCAAAGCTCTCGTCCAACCGCCTCATCCCTCCTGTTTCAGTGAATACCTGAGTGAGAAAATGCAATACACGTATTCGGCTATTGATGCCAGCATCCTCCATTAGTTTCATACTGCTAACGAATTGTTGCACGAGCGTTGGATTCGCTCGCGAAGAAACTAAAAAAATGCTGTTGGCACTGATGAAATTCTTCGAAGGATCGTTTGCACTCAACGTGACCGTACTGGTTATTAAGAGCAAAAACGTCGCCATGATTTTCGTAGCTAACATTTATCCTTTCTCCCTCGACAACGTCGCGCCAATTATCGTAAGTCGAAATTATTTTTGGCTGCATTAAGACTGCAAAGCATGGCACTTCAGAACTATGTTGCTTTGGCGACTCCATATCTAAGCGCAAATCGACAGAAATAATCATTAACTCAATGGTTCGCATCGAATGCAGCCTGAGCGGCGCGAATATTAACTGTTGCCCGTGCGATTCATTTTAAAATTTATTCGATTTTGAGGTTATTTTGAGTCCATGTTATTCGAAATAAACTTTAGAGCGAACGAAAGCCACCAATCACTTCCACTTCAAGTATACGATTAAAATTCCCGTCGACATCTGAGACCGCAAACCTGAAAACGCAATTTCACTTATCTTCTCTAGATAAGCGCCTTCTAGAAATCAAACGTTTAAGCGCTGCATTCCACTGCTGAAGTGTTAGGTCACAGCTTATAATTGCAAATTCGATGGACCGATCCTTAGACTGTCTGCGCATTTAACCTTCTCCCTTGCTCGCGAGTATCCAAATATGCTTCGTCGCCCAGTTTTTTAAACACATAATGTTGACTTTTTAGCATCATTCCGCACTCTTCTATTTGATACAAAGTTAGTAGACTGCGCACCATAGTTCAAGTCAGAAAGGTGTCAGACAAGCGGAGGATTAAACAATCGAATGTGCGCCAACGAACCGACACGCGCCGAATCTGTTCGACGTCTCTTGTGGCCCGAAAGCCATAAACCGCATCGGGGATCATGGAGGCTGGTTGGTTTAATTGAATGTGGCGATGCCAGTGACAATCTGATGTCGCGCATGATAGTTTGCTTCTGCTTCTGCTTCTGCTTCTGCTTCGGCGGACGGGATACCTCATCGGTTTCATTGATCGATGACGTTGGTGGAATCGAGCTTCCAGTCGCTCGATGCCGCCACCTTCCGCAATTTGCGATCGTCTCCACGCACGGCATGGCGTTTCCGAAAGCCTCTATCGGCTGATGACTTCATGCAGCCTTTCGGCAACCGACTGACCGATACCTGAGTGAGACGGTCTACCGAATGTCCGAACCATACGTCGGACGAGGGTCTCCTTATGGCCGGTGAACCGCGTCGTATGTCGCGAGAAATAGTCGTGTGCTCCGCCGCATGCCCCGTCAAACTGAAGGTCCCTCGGCTTGCCGCCCTCGTAGCGCGGCGGCTATCGAACTTCCGACAATCATTGCGATTCCCGCCAGGGAGACGGCGCTTACGGTCTCCCCCCAAATGACGTAGCCGAAGAGCGCTGCCCAGACGATGCTGGTGTAGTTATACGGAGCCAAGGCTGCAGCGTCGGCCTGACGGAACGCCATGGTCATCAGGAACTGGCCTGCTGTGGCGAAGGCGCCAAGCAACGCCATCAAGCCCAAAGCGCCAATCGATGGCGTGCGCCATGCAAACAGTAACGAAGCACCCGTTATCACCGTGCCGACGAACGTGAAAAACAGAACAGTCGTCCCGGAGTCGTCGGTCGGCCGGATTCGCTTGATTTGAATAATCGATAATGCGCCGAAAATCGCAGCGACGATAAGAAGCACCGGCCCGAGCCAACTTGAGTTAGACCCGTCGGGACGAACCACGAACAGAACACCCACGAACCCGACTAGCGCAGCAAGCGCGTCCCGGCGCATCAATCTTTCCTTCAGCAAAGCTGGAGCGAGGACGATCACCAGTAATGTTTCTGAATAGACGATCGCGACCGCCTCGCTCAACGGAGCGTAAGGCAACGCGGCGAAGAAACACGCCGATGCCCCAAGCAACGTCAAGGACCTGAGAAACTGCCCGCATATGTCCGTGCTTCGCAGCCTGTCGGTCAGGGGACGGCCAGGCAAGCACACCATGATAGCGGGGACTAATCCAAATAGCATCCGGAAGAATGTCACCTCATTCGCCGGGTACTGCAGCGCGACAGACTTGCCAAGTGCGTCAACAACTGCGAAGCAAAACATCGAAACGAGTATCAAGCAGATGCTGCGGGAAGAGGTTGTCTGATTTCCCACTGCCGAAAGAAGGGGCACACTGAGCCTCATAAGTCACTGCCAATGGGGACTACGAGAGCCCTAATTGTCGGCGATTTATGTGGCCACGTCGATCGTCCGGAATTGGCCGCGAGATGCCCGACGCTTTCGGGCGGTTCGCACAGGTACCGGCTGCGCTCACGGTAGCATGCGCGAGATTCTGTAAACGATGCTTGGTGCATGCCCCGGGATGTCGTCAAGCGTTCCGAATGAGTCAAGCCGGCCTTTTCCAGAACCTTCCGAGATGCAACATGACTGCTTCTAACCAAGGCAAAGACTTCATCCAGACCTAGTGCCTGAAATCCGACTTTTATTGCCGTAGTTGCCAACTCGGTCGCGAGCCCTTTCCCCCACGCTTCGACAGCAAGTCGATAGCCCAAATTCATTTTTATCTCCGCGCCGAACGGTCTAAAGGTGAGCCCCCCAAACCCGATAGTCTCGCCCGGATTGTCCGCCAACGCGATTGCCCACATACCGAAGCCGTGTTCAATCCAATGATCTAGCCACCGAGCCATTGTTGTTTCGGCGTCGACGAGCGAACGCAAAGGTCCCACTGGATTAAATGCATTCGTGCGCGGATCGCCATAAATGCGGAAAAGAGTGTCTACGTCCCGACCGGTTGGCGCACGCAGAATTATCCGCGAAGTGCGCACGTTCTCTATCACAGCAATCGCCGGGTCGTAGGTCATAATAATCGCAATGCGTATAGAAAATTCGGCAACGTCGGCCGGTAATAGGTAGCAAAAGAAAAATTGCGAGACGCGAGTCAGATGGGAAACGGACAACCGACGATCAAGCCGGTTGTGGCAGCCCTCGACCAACAGTCGCAAGGTGCAGGGCTCGACAGTTCAATATTGTCGACGATCCATCGGCATGAGTCGACCGGCCGCAACTGGGCGGACTGAGACCTTGCTGTCCTGCCTGCCGCCCCAACCCTGCCGAACATACTTTCGCTGGTGACACAATTATTTCGCTCCGGGAAACCCTTGTCTCGCAAGGCTGAGCGGGCACGGGCATGGGTTCCCACGGCGAGTTGACAAAATTATTGGCGCAAGAGTGACAGATTTAATACGGTCTACGTCGAGGCAGATGTGATCCATTCGAACCAGCATGAGTTCAATGGCGTCGAGGGTTTGCGGGCGATCCTCGGGGAGCCTGTTGGCAAGGTGCATTACGACGCGAAGCTGCTGTATCTGTCGGATCAGGACGACGAGCCGATCATGGAGGATGCGGTTTTCACGTGGTATGACGCGCGGCAGCGCGCGAGGCTCGAACGCAACATACAGCGTTGGGAATACCGTCTTTACTTCCCAACGACCAACGTCTCGCTCAACGCGGTCGCAGGTGACCTGCTCGTGATCGCCAAACGGCGCGATGGTGGCCTGCTTGTCGTGATTGCTGAAAACGGCTCGAGCATCGGACGGCAGATCGAATGGCTGTTCGGCTTTGCCGATCTCGCGCATCCGGGGTTTTCCGTCAAATCGGAACTGGAAACAGAACAGGATCGGATCGAGTTCGCTTCACGGTTCATTCTCGAAAGCATCGGCATTGCGGTCGAAACGTCGGAGGAGACATATCTCGACGAGATGCTTAACCGCTTTGGCGGCAAATTCCCGACCACGCGGGTGTTCTCGGCGTATGCCCGATCGACCATTGCTGACCTGAATACGCATGATGATCCAGATATTGTGCTGATGGCGTGGATGGAGCGGGAAGAGATTCTCTTTCGTACCCTCGAGCGTTATCTGATCGCTGACCGGCTCTCCACCGGATTTGGCGCAGACCAGAACAACAAGGTCGACGTCGACGGGTTCCTGACATTCTCGCTCTCTGTGCAGAATCGGCGGAAGAGTCGCGTAGGCCTCGCGCTGGAAAATCACCTCGAATTGCTGTTTGCCGAGCGTGGGATTCGCTATGCGCGTACGGCCTCGACCGAGAACAAGTCCAAGCCCGATTTTCTGTTCCCCGGCAGCGCCGAGTATCACAATGCGACGTTTGACCCCGTTCGGCTGACGATGCTTGGTGTGAAGTCGACATGTAAAGACCGCTGGAGACAGGTGCTCGCCGAAGCGGATCGTATCCAGGACAAGCACTTGTTAACGCTTGAGACGGCCATCTCTCAACATCAGACTGATGAGATGCGCGCAAAACGCCTTCAGCTCGTGCTGCCTCGCAAGTTGCACGAGAGCTACACGACCCCGCAGCAGGCGTGGCTCAAGAGCATTGCGGAATTCGTTGCGTTGATTCGCGAGAGGCAAGAGACCTAGTCGAACTGCCCTCGCCACGGTCGGTGCGCGATCTTCCGGTTTCGCGCATGCTGTCGAGGCGTGCGTGGGTAGCGCAGTTCCTATTGTTAATCTTTTGTTTTCGCAGACAATATTTTTCTTAGCGCCCGCAAGCCTGGCGCGAACATGTAGCTAGCTCCGGTCGCGCGCACAAACCGGCCAGGTAAATTCACTGCGACGGCTTGTCCATTCACCGTCAAATGGAGGTCTCGGCCACCAGCGCCGGGCGGCCCGATTATTGGGTCAATTCCGCCGCCCAAGGGGCTGATCGGATCCTTGACCCACTCTGTCATCAGTTTGCGAAACTGACCGGCAATCGATGTCTGGTAGCTCATGAACAGAAGGCCTCGCTCCTGACCATCTTCCTTGCCCGTCCAGTCAGGACCGAAGGGCACCCCACGCCGCAGCATCTGACTTCGCAGGGTCACGCCCACGCTGCCAGAATCGTGGGCGTGGTCGCGCGGGTTCACCTTCCGAATATGACCGAAGAACGGACAGGCAGCCCCGAGGGGATCGGCGGGGGCCCCTGGGAAAGCTACCTGCCCTGATTCATCTTGAAGGGTCACCGACGCTATAGCCTGCGTATAGATGAACCCATTCTTGCGGTATGGATCGTCGCTAACAGCGTCATCCGGTCCAGCGAGGGCGACGGTGACACCTGCCCCGTCTTTCCAACGCCCAACGCAATGGGCTCCGGCCATTTCGGCTGTCCATTTGACGCCCGATGCCGTAGAGATTTGCCTAGCGAGGTCCGCCATTGCGGTCCAGAAGCCGCCGACGTCTTGGGTCAGCCGTCGCACAACAAGCAACGATCCGTTGCACAGGAGCTCATCTTGATCCCCCGCGACGGGACCTGGATTGAGCATGTCGTTCGGGTCGAGACTGGGATACCCAAAGATAAACTGACCTGGCCACGTAAGTCGTTGCCCAGGCTTCGAGTAAAAGACGGCGTTCGGGTCGGTGGCCGAGTAGTTGCGACTTGTTAGATATTCGCCGCCCGGTAGATGACCACGTACTCCCGGCTGCGAGATGCCGTCCGCGAACCCAAAGTGTTCGGCATCACGGGTCGTCCGCGATCCGCACTCCCGATAGAGCACTGCCATCGAGCCGCCGAGCGCCTGCAAGAGTTCGTCTGCCCGCTGCTCCACCGATGGTCGGTCGGCCGCCGCAATGATGATAAGCACATCGAGATCGGAAGAGTCGTCCGATCCGAACTTCCAACCAATCGGCCGGCCGGAGCCGTCGACATCATCGCCGAGGTTCACGGCATCTATCCCTGCCCCACCGCCGAAGATTGCGTCTGGTACTTTGGCTGGATCGACACCAAGTACTCTCAGTCCCGTTGCCGAAATGGCGAGGGCTTGTGCAAGCTTAGGCAGTAGGGGAGCCGGCTCACCCATGGTCAACGCGGTGCGGCGCGCGGCTTTTTGGGCACCACTTTCCCGCGAGTGCGTGATTTGATCCGTGGCGGCCAACAGGGCGGCGCAAGCCGTTTGCGTCTGCCCCGGAATGAACTTCAGGCCCAACAGGAACTCGAAAGCACGTCCGAATCCAACCGCGACATGCCCTTGAATGTCGTCAGCGTCGAGCATGGGCTCGGCGATCAATGGCGGCCTCGACTTTTGGCGATGGTGGGTGGCGCGACATAGCCTTCGCCGACGGGCGCGTTTGCCGTGTCTATCGCCGCCTTCTTAGTGAGCTGCACGAAGGTGAGGAAGTCCGGTCCCGAACCGACGTAGGGTATTTTCTCGGCCCAATCCTCCGCTTTCACGTCGCCACATCCGATCCCCTGCTGAACTGGAAACGCACCAAAGAACCCCTTCGCCGAAGGGTATCGGCAGTACATCGTAACTTCGCAATCCTTCTGGGTATCGTCAGTGGAGCCGCCCAGCGCGTCGGCATAGATCACCATCGAAATCTTGCGTGCAACTTGGCCGCCCCGTTCAAGCGGTCGTTGCTCGAACCGACAGTCGGATAGTGTCCACGAGCCGTCCCTTGGCCCGGCGAGCTTGAAGTGCAGGATTCGAGGTGCATCTCCTCCTGCTTGGCCACGCACGACCGTCAGAACGTCTTCGCGAGCCACCGGCACCCAGGTCCCGTCATCCTGCTTGCGCTGCAGAGAGCCTAAGTCGACGTCGAATATGTAGAGCCCGATCGGATCAGTGAGTGAAACGCGCTTACCGCCGATGACTTGAAGCCCAACCTGCTCTCCGATGTTCGGATCGCTGCTGCGATTGATCCCGCCGTAGCCGGCGCAGGCGATGCGCGTGAGCGCTGGATCCTGATCGAACTGGGGATCCGCCGGCTTACCGTCGGACAGGTAGATGTTAGCCGCTCGCGCAGCCAAGTTCACCTCTGCACCCAGCGTGTTCGCTGGGTGCGTCAAGTGAACGGCGCCGTCGGAGGTGTTCCACTTGTTGAACCGGTTGTAGTCCATTTTCTTGAAGATGCGCAGCCATTGCGTGTTTCCGGACCGATATGCGCCATAAACATATACGTCATCGGGAAAAAACAGGTCATCCATTTGAACCTGAGGTCCAACCAGGTCCCGATAGATGCCGAGCACCAACTCGGGCTCCAGCTTAGCGAGCGTGTCCCAGTATTCCGGCGGCTCTGAGGTGAACGACAATCTCACTAAGCGGCCCGCCGCGTCATGATCAGCGTGCCACTCGACGTACTCATCCTGTTGACGATGGCTGATGAGGATTTCCCGGCCCTTCGCACCACCCAGACGAAGTCGCCGCGGCAATTTTGCGACACTTCCCTCGAGGACCGACAGGGCATGGGCGGCGACTGACTGTACCGATGCTTTGCCGGATGAGTCTTCTTGCCACCAAAAAAGTGTTTCGGCGAGGACGTCAGCTGTGGTTTCGGCTTGTGACATCTTCGCGGGTGTTGGAGACGCCAACACCTGATGGAATCGGTCAATAGCGTGGGGGAAACCATTCCAAGGGATTTTCGCGGGTTGGCCGACTGGGACCGATACCCGAGGATCGAAGTAGTTCTTACTGAGCTCGACCGCGCCAACGTCGCGACCGTCAGGCGTGTCCCGGCCCGCGATGTACCCGCTGATCCGCGTGTCCCAAGCCGTCGCTAAAGCGGCACCGTCCTTGACTTCTTTGCGAACGAAATCGACCGCTCCGACATCGGCGGGCGTGCGGAATTGAGGCATGGTTTCACTCCCCTGCGTCGTTGCTGCGGCCGATGTGTTCGATAGTTTCAATCCGAGGACTTGGATACCGACGTTCGCACGCGCTGAACGCTGTGTCGAACCTTGTCCATTCTTGGTTATTGCGTATCGAGCGCCGCGGGGCGTGCGGCGCCGGTCGCGGTACAGTGAGTTTAGTGCGCTTACGACGGAAGACAAGCCGATTCCACCGGCGCGCTAAGGAACGGCGACTTTGACCTAACTCAGACCACGTTGCTGCCCTAACGGGCCAGCAATACCCGGCTTCGCCAGTGACGCATTTATTTCGCATCCTTGGGGCCCTTGTCGCGCAAGGCTGAGCCAGCATCCAAGTTCGTCCAGGCCGCGCGAGTTGCCAGTTTTACTGTCGCAACGGTGACAGTAATGAGATGGTCCCTCCCGCCCTCGCCGAGTGCGTTACGCTTGCGGCGTCAACTCCGGATTGGAGACTGTCATGCAAGACGTCACGATGGTTGGCATCGATTTGGGAAAGAATACCTTTCACCTCCACGGCCAGGATAGAAGGGGCAAGGCAGTGTTCCGCAAGAAACTGGGGCGCAGGC
>Ga0255336_101215_pt1 | contig 21253 bp, 15 predicted proteins | sample MeOH1_35cm_T3_17_FD_189102 | JGI IMG/M metagenome (GOLD analysis project Ga0255336, IMG submission 189102) | Sandy soil microbial communities from University of British Columbia, Vancouver, Canada - MeOH1_35cm_T3_179 | ecosystem: Engineered > Artificial ecosystem > Sand microcosm > Unclassified ...
CGACCAGTTCGTCGGTCAGCTTGGGGGCGATCAGCTTGGTCCAGGGCAGTTCCAGGGCCGGGCCGAACTGCGACATGAAGTGCCGCATGCCGGCATCGCCGCCGGCCAGGGTATAGACCAGGAAGGTACCCATGAAGGACCAGCGAATGCCGGCACCGAAACGGATCGCATCATCGATCTCGCCGGTCGTTGCCACACCCTCGTTGACGAGATGCAGCGCTTCGCGCCACAGGGCTTCCAGCAGGCGGTCCGCGATGAAGCCCGGCACTTCCTTGCGGACATGCAGCGGGCGCATGCTGATCTCGGCGTAGAACGTCTTGGCCGCCTCGATGGTGGCCGGCGCGGTCTTCTCCCCGCCGACGACTTCGACCAGCGGCAACAGATAGACCGGGTTGAAGGGGTGGCCGACGATGCAGCGCTCCGGATTCTTCGCATCGGCGTAGAATTCCGTCGGCAGCAGGCCCGAGGTCGAGGAGGCGATGATGGCGTTCGGCTTCGCCGCAGCGGATGCCTGGGCATGCATCTTCAGCTTGAGATCGAGGCGTTCCGGCGCGCTTTCCTGGATGAAATCGGCATCCTTCACGCATTCCTCGATGGTCTTGACGAATTTCAGGCGCGACTGCGAAGCGCCCGGCTTCAGGCCGACCTTCTCCAGCGCCGGCCAGGCATTGGCGACGTTGGCGCGGAGGACTTCCTCGGCGTTCTGGCCGGGATCCCAGGCGACGACATCGAGGCCATGGGCGAGGGCGCGCGCAACCCATCCGGAACCGATGACACCGGTGCCGAGGGCGGCGAAAGTCTTGATTTCAGTGATGACGGACATTGGCGTTCCTATCTGGATATAGCGCGTATCTCGTTCCCCCTCATCCCAACCCTCCCCCGCAAGGGGGAGGGAGTTCACCGAGTTCTCGCAGCTGCTTGCAGTGGCAGCTCGGCGAGGAAATCGAAGGCTGCTTGCGACAGCTTCCTCTCCCCCCTCCGTCGGCTTATGCCGACATTCGTCGGCGGTGCGGGGGGAGGGATAGGGTGAGGGGGCTACGAACTCGGTATTAAGCGCGGGCCTTGAGGCCGAGCTTCTTGCGGCCTTCGGCCGGGGTCAGCGGCCGGGCACCCATGCGGGTGATGATTTCGATGGCGCGCTGGGTCAGCGAACCGTTCGAGGCATGAACGCCCTTGTCGAGCCAGATGTTGTCTTCGAGGCCGACGCGGACGTTGCCGCCCAGCAGCACGGCCTGCGCCACCATCGGCATTTGCATGCGGCCGATGCCGAAACCGGCCCAGATCGACTTTTCCGGCATGTTGTCGACCATCGCCTTCATGGTCGTGGTGTCGGCCGGAGCGCCCCAGGGAATGCCGAGGCAGATCTGGAACAGAGCATCGCCGTCGAGCAGGCCTTCCTTCTGCATCTGCTTGGCGAACCACAGATGGCCGGTATCGAAGATCTCCAGTTCGGGCTTCACGCCCAGTTCCTGGATGCGCTTGGCGCCGGCGCGCAGCTGGTTCGGGGTCGAGACATAGATGTAGTCGCTGTCGCCGAAGTTCAGCGTGCCGCAATCGAGCGTGCAGATTTCCGGCAGCAATTCCTCGACATGGGCGAGGCGGGTGATGGCGCCGACCAGGTCCGAGTTCTTGCCGAACTTCATCGGTTCTTCGCCGGGGCCGACCTCAAGGTCGCCACCCATGCCGGCGGTCAGATTGATGATGACATCGGTGTCCGAGGAGCGGATGCGGTCGACCACTTCGCGGTAGAGATTGACGTCGCGGCTGCCCTTGCCGGTTTGCGGATCGCGCACATGGCAATGCGCCACGGTGGCGCCGGCCTTGGCCGCCTCGATCGCCGCCTCGGCGATCTGCTTCGGCGTCACCGGAATGGCCGGATGCTTGCCGACGGTGTCGCCGGCGCCGGTCACGGCACAGGTAACGATGACTTCGTAATTCATGAAGGGCCTCCCATAAGCGAAACTATCGATACGCGGAACGTTTCCCGCATACCCCGATCGGTAACCATCGTCCTCCGCCGGCAATTTGCTCGTTTGTAAAATTTCGACACGGCAATGCTGGTTTCCGACGGAACGGATTTTGCCTTACCTGAGCGCCGGCATGACACCGGCAACATCGCGATAACGCTCGGCGCTGGGCGGTTTTCCGGCCCAGCTGTGGTAGGAGCGGGAAAAATGGGCGGCCGAGCCGAAGCCGCAGGCAACGGTGATTTCCACCATCGACATGTCGGTATATTGCAAGAGGGCGCGAGCCCGCTGCAGCCGCAGATCGAGGTAGTAGCGCCGCGGCGTGGTGCCGAAATGGCGATGAAACAGGCGCTCCAGCTGGCGCAGCGACATGCCGGCGGCGTCGCTCAGCTTGTCGGAGCTCAAAGGCTCCTCGAGATTGGCTTCCATCAGCCCGATCACGCGGGCGAGCCCCGCATGGTTGATGCCCTGACGGATCCGCGGCTCCATGCGCTGCCGGTCATGGGGATCGCGGATCTGGGCATGGATGAACTGTTCGGACACGGCAGCCGCCAGGCGATGACCATGCCGCACGGAGATCAGGTGCAGCATCATGTCGAGTGCCGCGGTGCCGCCGGCGCAGGTCAGGCGATTGCGGTCGATCACGAACAGGCTGTTTTCGGCGTCGACCTCGGGAAACTGCTCGCGGAAACTGTCGAGGCTTTCCCAATGCGTCGTCGCCTTATAGCCGTTCAACAGCCCCGCCCAGGCCAGCAGGAAGCTGCCGGTATCCATGGCGCCGAGATCCACGCCGCCGCGGGCAAGGTCGGTGAGCCAGCGCTTCAAGCGTCGGTTATAGCCGCTCTCCGGCTGGAAGCCGGCGCAGACCACGACAAGCGAATGACTGTGGGCCTCGGCATAGGCGCGATCGGCGACCAGCGCCATGCCGTTCGAGGCGGAGATGGACCGCCCGTCATCGGACAGGACTTCCCAGCGATAGAGCTCGCGCTGCGCCAGCCGATTGGCCACCCGCAGCGGCTCGACCGCGGAGACGAAGGCCATCATGGAAAATTGCGGCAGCAGCAGGAAACCGATGGTCTGCGGTGCATCGCCGGGCAATCCCCCTGACATGGCATGTGAAATAGTCGACATGGGCGGATATGTAGCCCAGCCCATCCGGCATGTCGATAGAGATCACATTTTGCCGGTTTCCGTCATCGCTAACATAACGGCGCAATGAGCGGGAGCGGGCAAGTCCGGCGCGCGGTTGCGCTGCCTAGTCGCACTGCCCGGCCGTGCCGGGCACCCCGCCTCACGTCCATCTCACCTCCATCTCAGAAAAGATCGAAGGCGATCGGCACGCGGATTGTCGCCTGCATGTCCGGCGTGTCATCGGTCACGCCAAGCTGGAGGTCGAGATTGACATTGATGTCGGGGGAGACCCGGTAACCCATGCCGAACAGCAGCTGCCCAAGATGGAGCTGGTCCGACGTCTCGGTTCGTTTCTGACCCTGCGATGTCACGTCCGTCGAGGTTTCGAAGATCAGGTCATATTTGAATCCGAGGCTGAAGGAGAAATCGTCGTTGACCGAGAATCCCATGCCGACCGTTATGCCAAGATCGTCACCGGGATCGACATGGCCGACCTTGACCGCACCGATATTCTTGTTGACGTCCTGCCCGATATTCCACTGGTAACTAAGCGTCGCAAACAGCACCGCCGGATCGGTCGGATAGAGCAGGGTCAGGCTGGGCTCGAGACTGTAGAAACCCGAACCGGTGGCCAGTTCTTCATCGACGCCCTGACTGTCGCGCTTGATATCGAACGGTCCCTGGCCGGTCGTCGTCTTGAACGTGAGATTGCCGACAAAATACGGCGGGCGATCGTTGATCTGGTAATGCGTCGCCAGCTCGATGTCGCCGAGGTTATTGCCTGTCAGGCTCGACTTCCGCTGCAAATCCGGCTGTCCCGATTGCGGGATCAGGAAGGTCAACTGGTCCGAGCGATATACATAGGGGACTTTGATGTCGACATCCCATCTGGAGGTGATGCCGTAGCGCGCCGTTATGGCGGGTTCGACCAGTTCACGATCCGCTTCCGACGCCTCGATGACGCCGATCAGCACGGTGTCCTGCAGCGATACTCCGCGGAAGGTCAGCTTGTTGGTCGAATCATGCAGATATTCGATGGAGGGCTCGAGGATCAGGTGGCCCGCTGGCGTCAACACGCCGCCCTGCTCGGAAATCACCGTCACCTGTGGCCGTTCCTGCTTGGGTCCCTGGCCGACCGGCTGGCTCGGCGTGCTCGTGTCGGCCTGTTGCGGTGAACCGCTCGGCGCCGGCTTATCGGCGCGATTGTTGCCGATGCCGAGGCCGCGAATCGAGTCGAGATTGAGTGCATTGATGGATTGCAGCTCCTGGTGCTGATCATTGAGCATTTTCTGCTGCTGATCGATTTTTTGCTGCTGGTCCTGCACCACCTTCTCCAGCGCCTTCAAGCGCTGGTCGAGGTCGGTATCGTCGGCCCGACTTTCCTTGGCGATACCCATGACACAAAGGCAAGACAGCACAAGCGGTCCATAGAGACGCCGCATAGTTCCCCCCCCCAACGCGATTTATATCGCTGTGTGAGCCATCGCTTGTTGCGATAACGATTTACGTCCTTCGGCTCTTGGCGCCATTTCCCATAAATGGCGATGTCATTTCCTGTCTTGCTCTAAACTCGAATTCCCTATTTGAAGATGGCGCTCGGTATCCCCGCCGTCGCGGCGCGGGCATTGGCGATCTCCGCCATCATTCCCGCGTGCAATTGGCTGAAGTTGTTGATGGTGAGGTGAGCATCGACCGTCTGGGTGATCTGCCGCCCGGTGGCGCCGTTGATTAGAAAGGCGTGCGTGTTGCCGCCATCGATCTGGTTGATCGCCAGTGATACGCCGTTCTGGTCACTGATCAGGAATCCGGTGGCGCCATTCTTAAGCGCGACATTGAGGTTGCCGTTGGTGATCTGCGACATGCCATCGATCTGGGACGCGATCGTCGGATCGGCGATCGTGGTCTGCCGGCTCATCGAACCGTCGGGATTGAGGTTAAGCACCGTCTCAGCGACCATCGGTCCATTCACATAGACCCGCACAACGGCGCCGAAGTCGAAATCAACGCCCGCTATGTTGATGCCGCCGCGAATCTTCTTCAGCTCGGTGGTGCTGACGACCATTGCATCGCCGAAGGGATTTGCCATTTCGACAGCGCTCGCGATTGTCGGATACGCCGTGGTGCAAAGCGCCACGCCAACCAGGCCAGATAGCGACAGTCGCTTTGCCCTGCGGCCGATAGAAGCTTTCCGGGAGCCGTCTCTGTGGGATCGCTCGTACAACATATCAACCCTCCAGTACTCAAAAGACTTCCTTGCTACCGCCGCCGGGCAGCGAGAGGTTGTAGATTGTCAAATTCGGATTCTGACGACCTGAGCCCAGCGGCGATTTTGGCCGTCCGCGCCATTCCTGCGGATCATTGAAATGATTCTGGGCGACCTGGTTCGCATTGCGGACGGCAAAGACGATTCCATCCCGCCATTCCGACATGAAGTCCTTCTGCGTCATCACCTTGTTGCCGCGCGCCGGATCGCCGATCAAGACGTAACCGGCTTCGACGCCCTTCACGACAACGAAGTGCTTGTAGTTCTTCCATTCGATCAGCACGATGACGGGGACACCGACGCGCGCCACCTTGTCCAGAGAGACGCGAAATCCATCCGCCTGATAGCCGAGGGACTGCAAATACTGCTTCATCTCGAAAAGCGAAAATCCTTCGCGATTGATCTTTTCCTGATCTCCCATGGCGTACATGGCATCGAACACGGTCCGCTCATCCGTCGGTCGCTCAAGATGGAAGGTGAGCAATGTCGCCAGAGCAGCGGACCCGCAGGAAAAGTCATACTGCTGCCGGACGACGGTCTGGAACGGCATGTCGCGATAGCTGACGACTTTGACATGCGCCTCTCCGGAGATGCCGTTGGTCAGTGTGATGCTGTCGGCCCTGGCGACGGGGGATGACGGGCAGAACGCCAATGCCGCGATCACGGCAATCGCAAAAGCTGCCGCCGGCATTCCGTTGCCATTTTTTTTGCCGCGGACGCTCTCGGACTTGGCGTAAACCGCCAGCCTGCGCCGAACCTCTTCGGGCACGGCGTCATTGCACTGCAGGTACTGCATCTAATCGCCCTTCCTCGGTCTTCTGATCCGCCGATGGCGGAGCCGGTTTTTATCGGCGCGGCAAATTTCTCTACTGCAATGTCAGGTTCAAACTCATGATGCCTTGAACATTTGCCATTGGCGCGGTGTTGACGACGACATTCGTCATGCCATGCATATCGGTAAAGGCATTGTTGGAGACGGTGACATTCCCCGCGACCACATCGCCGCCGGCTGTAATCGAATTGTTCTGATTCGTTGCCGTGGTGTTTTGGGTCGAGCCGCTCGACAGGATGACGTTGTTGGAATCGGTCGTTGCGTTGTCGCCGCCGCGCATCGTGGCCAGGGAGGCGGCCGGTATCGCCGTGCCGAAAGCATCCTCTGCTAGGCAGGTCGATGTGCCGGCCAGCGGCGAGAGCGCGGCTCCAATGAGTGAAAGTGCGATGGCGGTCCGACAGAGATCCCGCAAGTTTAAGCAACGCATCGCCATCTCCATAAAAGGAGAAGCGTCAGCGAGATGACTACGATCGACCGTCCGACCACTCCGGCCTTTGGGGGCAACCGGATAATAAACGTGGCCTCGTCGAAACTAGGCTGAGGATTTGCATCCGTGATTCAGCACTACAGCGCGGGACACACGCCGGCCATCTCCTGACGCTTCTTAAAGTGTCAAATATTGTGGCTATTGAACTTGCCACTAGTTGATCGTGACCGTGCCGACCGCTGCCAGCGACACGGCCTGCTGGGCGACGGTGCCGTTACCGGTATTGGCCGATGACATCGTCACGCCATGGTTGTCATGGATATCGCTGACAGTGGCGTTGCCCGAATAGACGGGAATGGAGAGGACGGACAGCGAGGCGCCATTGGCCGTTGCCGACAGCTCTTGATACGACACCGCATCGTTGCTGGTGTTGTAGGATTCGCTTGTCGCGCTTCCCAGAATCGCTGTCGCGCTGCTGGAAACATAGTTGTAGCCGTAGTCGGAGAACGTGTTCTTCGGGTTGGCCGAAGCAGCACTCGCACCCAGCACGGTAAGAGCTGCCGCCGATGCGGTGATCAGTATCTTCCTCATCTTCTTGCTCCTCTTTTCAAAAGTTCGCCCCAACAAGGTTGGGCAAGTGATCACCAGCAGTTGCTGGCGCGGTGGCCACGCACATGACCACGTATGGATAGAAACATCGGCCAGATGAAGCGTCATCCTCCGAACAAATGATGTCCTCGCATTTTTTTGATTGTTTCATTGGAGCATCGCCAGGCGATGTCGTTTCGCCGCGATGCTGCGAAATAATCCGCGTCCGCGCATGACACAGCACATGAAAGCGAGAACGTCGGTCCGCGGCGAAATTGACGATGGAACATCGCATTCAACCGGATGAACATTGAAGACAGGGAGGAGAAAATGGGACGGCTGTTGCGTCTTTGGGGCGTTGCGATACTTGCCTTTGCGATCTCTGCGGCAGCCATGGCGCAGGAGGCATTCCAAGCCTACGCGCATCATGACTATGCTGACGCATATAAGGGCTTCGAGAAGCTTGCCTCGAACGGCGACTTGAACGCAATGAACAACCTTGGGCTGATGCTCGTCAACGGGCAGGGGACGACAGTCAATTACGGCGCCGCTGCCGACTGGTTCGAAAAGGCGGCCAACCAGGGCCATCTCAGTGCGATCAACAATCTCGGTACGTTGTACGAACTCGGCCATGGCAGGCAGCAGAACTATCAGATGGCCGCCCAGTACTACCGGTTGGCTGCCGATCGCGGCATGGGCGACGCCCAGTTCAACCTGGCGGCTCTCTATGAGCAGGGGCACGGCGTGGCAAAGGATCCGATGCAGGCTTATATCTGGTACGGTCTGGCAGCACGGTCGGGCGATGCCGACGCCAAGGCGGCGCAAGCGAAGGTCAAGTCAGACCTGTCGGCGAACATTCTGGGGTCCGCGGACGCCTTCATCAAGAGCTGGCAGCCTACGTCGAAGTGATGCCGGCAACAGCAGCACCGGCTGTCATGCAGATGAATTGATGGCGATCGACGCACGCAGCAGCAGGTGAATAAGGTCGGCTTGTCGCTCGACATTGGTCTTTTCAAAGATATGGCGGAGATGCGTTCTCACCGTATTGAGGCTGATCGTCAGCATTTCGGCGATTTCGTCGATGTGATTTCCATTGACGATCAGGGTTGCGATGCGCGCCTCGGCATAGGTCAGCTGGAACAACCGCTGCAGGGCGGCGATATCGATCGGTATATGACGATTGGCGGTGACGACGAAGAAGGTGAGGGCAGCACTTCCCGGCAGGCTGGTCGGAACCTCCGCCATGACAACGAAATGAAACATTTCGTTCAGCGGTTCGGGCAACTCGATGAACTGGGCTGAATTCGGTTGCCGGTCCATGCGGCGGCACGGATTGAATTTCGACGCCGCCAGCTTTTGCAGATGAGGCAGCAATGTCGGGGCCGTCCTGATCAATTGATCCGCGACGAGGTTCAGGGTGGGAAATGAGGAGGTGGTGCAGAACGTAATGACGCCGATGGGCAGCCGGTTGAGAACGAAGTCGGCCGTTGTTGCCGTCGCGGAGATTTTCTCGATCAGCGACCGCAGGCGAATGATCTTGGCGATATGCGGCAGCAGCGCATCAAGCGTCGCCTGGCTTTCATATGTCCATGTCTGGCTCGGCAAGAGACCGATGACGATATAGGACATGCTGTCCACGTCTTTGTCGCAAAGGCCGATGACGGCGTGACGGACATCGTAATCATGGATTAGGCAAGGCTGGTCTATTGCGACCTCGATTGCGCTTGGCCGCGCCAGCGCGGACAAGCGATGGATGACGGCGGGGGCAATGATGGTGCCGACGCGTTCAAGATCGAGTTCGTTGAGTGCCGCAGCTTGGGCTTTCACGCCCGGCTGGGCAGGTAAGCGGATGCTGAGTGCCTTGAATCCCCAAAGCCGGTCGCGTTGTCGCATGTGTGCGTGAGTGGCCACCACGGCCACGCTGCCTGGCAGGGATTGCAGGATGTTGTCGAGAAAGCGCGACCATCCTTCCGGCGCATCAGCCACGTCATAGAGACTGCTGATCAGGTCGGCGCTTGTATGAATAGTTATATTTTTTTCGCTGTCTTCAGTATCAACGCCGGATGTTTCAATCCGATGCGTTTCTGCCTGCGTAAGAAGAACTTCACGCATGGCTCCCCCCTTTGTGACCAACCTCCTGTCTCGACGAGCGCGACCATTTGGCCTTGAGAGGCTCGCAGGCTTTTTATGCCCCCAAAATGGTAAGCACAAAAAATAACCCAGTCGGCGCAAAGTAGCCACAGAAATTGTACAGGCCATGCGCGTATCAGCGAGGGTTTATTAAAATGTAAGGAGGTGGTGTATCGGCGGACAGGTAGTTAGAGATCGATTTATTTTTGAAACTCACATCCGTCACGCAAACAAGTGAGATGACGGTATCGATATCCAGCAATCGGCTTCTCTGGCAGGCCGCTTTGCATGCGCTAGCGCTGATACCGATAGTACATCTGCCACCCTCTGCTGCCCTCCGACCGGGGGCGTCGTCGCGGCGGGCTCTTCGAAGAGCGGAATCCGGGAAGTCGCGACAACCGTGATGGATCGGTGACGCGTGGCCGTTGGGGGGGCCTAGCATCCGCCGCTCACATCGCGCTCGGGCATGGCGGTTGGGCCCCCGACGCGCGTCCGCGGAACGCCGATCAAGCAGTCGGCCGCCGTTGTCCCAGGCGTGACGCGCGTGGCGCCGAGGGCGCACAGGAAAGCATTCCGATCGATGTGGATACAGCGGTTCGGCCGTTGCAAACCAATTGCGCAGCTCATTCGGGATAACCCCGTGTCCGAGCTGGAAACGGGCGATCGGAAAAAAAGCGCCGAACTCACACCGCTCCGGGCTCGGCCATGTCTATTTCTGACATCATCTGTCGGATTTATGCAAATTGGACTCTCGCTGGGGGGTATCCTGTGCGAAGCTGGTCTGAGCAAGCGGACCGCGCAAGAAGGGGATGTCATGCCGCGGCTATCGCAGGAACTCGATCCGCAAATACATGGCTTTGCGGCAAGTTCCGATCGCCTCTTTTCGGCCGCTTACGATCTGCTCCCGCCCGCCGAACAGCGCCGGCTCTATGATGCCTGGTGTCGGGAATGGAGCGGGCCGCGTCCCGTCGGCGTCGCTGCCGCCGACCTGCTGGTGCCGACCGCCGATGCCGAGATTCCCGTGCGCCTGTATCGGCCGCGCGACGGCGATGGCAGGCTCGGCATCGTGCTCTACATGCATGGCGGCGGCTGGATCCTCGGCGATTGTGACAGTCATGACCAGGTCACCTCGCGCATGGCGGACGCGATCGGCTGCGCGGTTCTCAGCGTCGCCTATCGATTGGCGCCCGAACATAAGTTTCCCGCGGCCTTCAATGACAGTTATGCGGTGCTGCAGTGGTTGATGGAGGCCGCCCCCGCTCTGGGTCTCGATTCCGGCCGTCTCGCCGTGGCGGGAGACAGCGCCGGCGCCGCTTTGGCTGCAGGAATCTGTCTCGCTGCGCGCGACCGCGGCGGGCCGCGGATTCGCTTGCAGGCATTGATATATGCCGGGCTGCGGCTGCATCGTCCGAGCGCTGACGACGTGCAGAGTCCGGGATTGAGTTCAGAAGCGTTGAACGCCTATGCGCGGGCCTATTTGGCAAAGCCGGAAGACGCTCTTGATCCTTACGCGGCGCCGCTGAACGCCGTGAGCTTTGCCGATTTGCCGCCGGCTTTCGTGGCCTCTGCTCAACTTGACGTGCTGCGTGAGGACAGCGAAATCTATGCGCAAAAATTGCGCGAAGCCGGCGTTCCGGTGACCTATCGTTGTGGCGCCGGTCTGCCTCATACTTATCTCCGGACCATCCATTTCTGCGACGCCGCACGGACGGAGTTCCTGGCCGTCTGCGCGGGCCTGCGGGAAGCCTTGCGATGAACCGCTGCAGCAGCGCATGTCGGAAGCTGGAGGCTATGGGTCGCAATAAGAGGGGACATGGCGACAAGACCATGACAACGGTCGAAATTGCCTTAGATCGACATTGCAGTGTTAACGGCTTGGTGCATATTATGCATAAAGGCTATGCGTCAGCTGCAATCGAGCCGCTGTGAAGGAGTGCGCAGCGGCTAGGGTGGGGACCAAAAGAAATTCGCAAAGAATTTGCAGAGGAGGCCTCGACAATGGTGTCGCGGTGCTTGGCAAAGAGGGAGGAACTACGAATGAGTGATTGGGATGATCTCACAGCGGCAGCGATCGCGGGCAAGTTGAACCGCCGCGATTTCCTGTTGCGGGCAAGCGCGCTGGGCGTCACCGCCACGATGGCGAGTTCGCTCTTGTCGCGCACGGCGCTTGCCGATACCCCGAAGAAGGGCGGCACGCTGAAATTGGGTCTCGCCGGCGGCAGCACCACCGACAGCCTTGATCCGCGTACCTACACCGATACGGTCGCTTTCAACGTCGGCTATCAGATCATGAACGGTCTGCTGGAAGTCGATCCGAAGAAGCAGATTCAGCCGGAGCTGCTGGAAAGCTGGACAATCGAGCCGGGCGCCAAGAAGTGGGTCTTCAAGGTGCGCCAGGGCGTCACCTTCCACAACGGCAAGACCCTCGACGCCGAGGATATTCTCTACTCGCTGAACCTGCATCGCGGCGATTCCAAGTCGCCGATGGTCGGGCCGCTGAAGAATGTCACCGACGCCAAGGTCACCGACAAGAACGAGATCACCATCACGCTGGCGGAAGGCGACGTCGACCTGCTTTACGTGCTGGCCGACTACCACCTCCTCGTGGTGCCGAAGGATTTCACCGATTGGTCGAAGCCGATCGGCACCGGCGCCTATGAGCTGGACGCCTGGGAGCCGGGCGTGCGCGCGGCGACGAAGCGCGCCAAGGGTGACTACTGGAAGGCCGGTCGCGGCAATGTCGACGGCATCGAGATCACGGTCATCAACGACGCCGCTCAGCGCATGAACGCGCTGATCACGGGTCAGGTTGACATGATCCATCGCGTCGATCCGAAGGCGGTCGATCTGCTGAAATCGGCGCCGGGCATCGAACTGATCCAGGCGTCGGGCGGCTATCACTACATCATGGCGATGTTCACGGACACCGCGCCGTACAACAACAAGGACCTGCGTCTGGCCCTCAAGTTCGGCCTCGATCGCGAGCAGGTTCTGAAGACCTTGCTGAACGGCTACGGCTCGATCGGTAACGATCACCCGATCCCGAAGGGCGATCCGTTCTTCAATACCCAGCTCGAGCAGCGTCCCTACGATCCTGACAAGGCCAAGTTCCACTTCAGCAAGGCGGATCTCGGCGGCGGCAAGGTTGCCCTGTCGGCTTCCGACGCGGCGTTTGCCGGTGCGGTCGACATGGCCGTTCTGTTCCAGGCGACTGCGGCCAAGGCCGGCGTGCCACTCACCATCAAGAAAGAGCCGGCTGACGGCTTCTGGGACAACGTCTGGCTGAAGGCGCCGTTCGTCACCTCCTATTGGGGCGGTCGTCCGGCGGCAACGCAGATGCTCACCATTGCTTACAAGTCAGACGCGGCTTGGAACGACACGCATTGGAAGAACCAGCATTTCGACGAATTGCTGGCCTCGGCCAAGGCGGAGACCGACGAAGGCAAGCGCAAGCAGTCGATTTGGGAAATGCAGGCGATGCTGCATGAGGATGGCGGCGGATTGATCCCCGTCTTCCAGGATTGGCTGGAAGCGCATAGCTCGAAGGTCAAGGGCCATGTGCCCAGCAACTACTTCGATAACAATGGCGGTCGCCTCGGCGAAATGGCCTGGATCGAAGGCTGATCTCTGCACGGAGATGTGGCGCGCCGGACCGGGTTCTCACCCGGTCCGGCGTTGCCGCTAGAAGAGCAGGGCGTCCAGCCCGGCATTAAGACCGGGCGCAAAGAGTACAGGGAGCGATTGCACGTTCTGCCGTCCGGCAGGCGAGGCCGCTAAACCGTAGACTTTCGGATCGGATCGCCGGTCCAGCTTCGCGTGATACCGCGTGCCAAGCGCGCGGTGAGAGAGTTCGTTGTAGCCGGTTGTCGAAGGCCGATGCCGGCCACATCCTGGAGGGGGTAATCGCTGATGTTGAAGTTGATCTCGCAGCGGGTCGGGATTGGGGTGCTGACGCTCTTTGCGGCGTCGCTGATGATCTTCCTTGGCGTCAGCGCGCTGCCGGGCGATCTTGCATCCCATCTCCTGCAGAACAACGCCACGCCGGAAAATCTGGCAGCGCTGCGGCTTGAACTCCATCTCGATGTGCCGGCCTATCAGCGCTACCTCAACTGGCTCGGCCATCTCTTCCAGGGGGACTTCGGCTCATCCCTGTCGAACAAGCGGCCGATCCTGGCGGATCTCGCGCCGCGCGCCGCCAATACGTTCTTCCTTGCCGGTTATGCCGCCATCATCGCCGTGCCGCTGGCGGTCACCATCGGCATCCTTGCCGCCATCCGGCAAGGCAGCGTTTTCGATCGCGGTGTGAACGTCATCACCCTGTTCAGCATCTCGGTGCCGGAATTCTTCATCGGCTATGTGCTGGTCATGTTGTTTGCCGTGAAGCTGCGCTTCTTCCCGGTTCTGTCGAACGTCACGCCGCAGACGGAATTCTTTCATCGCCTCTATATGACCTTCCTGCCGATGTCGACCATGGTCATGGTGGTGGTCGCTCATATGATGCGGATGACAAGGGCCTCGGTGCTCGCGGTGATGGCGAGCCCCTATATCGAAATGGCCATTCTCAAGGGTTTGCCTAAATGGCGTATCGTCGTGCAGCATGCGCTGCCGAATGCCTTGGCGCCGATCCTCAACGTCATCGCGCTCAACCTGGCCTATCTCATCGTCGGCGTGGTGGTGGTCGAGGTGGTCTTCGTCTATCCCGGCATGGGGCAATGGATTGTCGATTCCGCCCTCAAACAGGACATGCCCGTGGTCCAGGCCTGCGGCATCATCTTCGCGGCGGTCTTCATTTTTCTGAACATTCTGGCGGACATTCTCGCCATCGTCTCCAATCCGCGCCTGCGTCATCCGCGCTGAAGATCGGGAAGGAAATCATGCGACTTTTCGGTCATAAGCTGCCGCTCAGTGCCCAGATCGGCATCATCATCATCGTCGTCAACGTCATTGCCGCGGTCTTCGCGCCGCTCCTCGCACCTTATCCGGAATCGGACATTGTCGGTTCCGCCTGGGGCGCGCCCAGCGCCGATCACTGGTTCGGCCTCGACAATCTGGGCCGCGACGTCTTCTCGCGCATCCTCTACGGGGCGCGCATGACGATCGGCATTTCCATCCTGATTACGTTGATGGCCTTCCTGCTGGGGGTGGCGGCGGGTTTTGCGGCCGCCGTTCTCGGCCGCTGGGTCGATATCGTTTTGTCCTTCATCGCCAACCTCATTCTATCGATGCCGACCCTGATCTTCGCTCTGGTGGTCCTGTCGGTCATGGGCACGGCGATTCCGATCCTCATCATCACCGTCGGCCTGCTGTACGCCGTGCCCGTCTTCCGCCTGGCGCGTGCGGTCGCAATGAACCTCGCCGTGCTGGAATATGTCGAAGCGGCGAAGCTGCGGGGTGAGGGGCTGTGGTGGATCATCCGGCGCGAAATTCTGCCGAATGCTCTGCCGCCGCTGGTGGCCGAGTTCGGCCTCCGCTTCTGCTTCACCTTCCTGCTGATCGCGGCCCTGAGTTTTCTCGGCCTCGGCATCCAGCCACCCAATGCGGACTGGGGCAGCATGGTCAAGGAGACCGGCCAGATGATCGCCCTGCGTCCGGTGGCGCTCTATCCGGCGGCGGCCATCGCCGTGCTGACGATCGGTGTCAATCTCGTGGTCGACTGGCTGCTGGCGATTCATTCGCGCGGCCAGGGCGAAGAAGTCTGAGGGAGCGGTGAGCGACATGAACGACAACGCAAAAGCCCATTTCGGCGCCGAGATCCTTCAGGTCAAGAATCTGCGCATCGAAGTGAAGACCGATGCCGGGCCGGGCCCGGTTCTGGTCGACGATGTCAGCTTCAACCTGCGCAAGGGCGAAGTGCTGGGATTGATCGGCGAGTCTGGCGCCGGCAAGTCGACCATCGGCCTTGCCAGCATGGTCTATACGCGCTCGGGCTGCTTCATCACTGGCGGCGAGATCAACTTCAACGGCCGCGACTTGCGCAAGCTTGACGGCGATGCCCGCCGCGCCGAACGCGGCGTGCGGATCGCCTATATCGCGCAAAGTGCGGCTGCCTCCTTCAATCCGGCGCGTACCATCTATGATCAGGTCTGTGAAGTCGCCGTGCGGCACAACCTGATGAGCTATGCCGACGCCAAGAAGGAAGCGGTCAAGCTGTTCCGCGAGCTGGAACTGCCCAATCCCGATACTTTCGGCGAGCGCTATCCGCATCAGGTTTCCGGCGGCCAGTTGCAGCGCGCGATGGCGGCGATGGCGATGGTGGCGAAGCCGGATCTGCTGGTCTTCGACGAGCCGACCACGGCGCTCGACGTTACCACCCAGGTCGAGGTCCTGGCCTCGTTCCGCAAGCTGATCCGTGAACATGGCACGGCGGCGCTCTATATCACCCACGATCTCGCGGTCGTGGCGCAGATCGCCGACCGCATCATGGTGCTACGGCACGGCAAGATGGTGGAGACGGGTGACGCCACGCAGATCCTGCAGCACCCCACTGAGGAGTATACCCGGCGACTGGTTGCCGAGCGCGTTGCCGCCTCGACGCATGATTTCATCGCCACGCAGCATGATACCGAGAAGCCGTTGCTGCAGATCAAGAATGTCAGTGCCAGCTATCGCACCCTGATCAAGGTGATCAACGATGTGAGCCTGGATGTACGGCGTGGCGATACCGTCGCCATCGTCGGTGAATCCGGCTCCGGCAAGAGCACCCTGGCGCGCGTCGTGGTCGGCCTGCTGCCGCGCGAGGCCGGCGACATCCAGTTTGCCGGCACCAGCCTGCCGCCGCGGCTGAAGGACCGCAAGAAGGATCAGCTGCGCCGTATCCAGATGATCTACCAGATGCCGGATGTGGCGCTCAATCCGCAGCAGAGCCTGCTGGAAATCATCGGCCGGCCGGTTTCCTTCTATTTCAACAAATCGCCGAGCCAGGTACGCGAGCGCGTGAAGGAGCTTCTCCGGCAGATCGATCTGCCGGAGACTTTCATCAACCGGAAGCCCAGCGAATTGTCCGGTGGTCAGAAGCAGCGTGTCAGCATCGCCCGCGCCCTGGCGGCGGAGCCGGATCTCATCATCTGCGACGAAGTCACCTCCGCGCTTGATCCGCTTGTCGCCGAAGAGATCCTGCGCCTGCTGAAGCGGCTGCAGGACGAGCTTGGCGTCGCCTATATGTTCATCACCCATGACCTCGGCACGGTGAAGCGCATCGCCAATAAGGTGGCGGTGATGCTGAAGGGGCAGCTGGTCGCCTTCGGTTCGACGCCGAAAGTCTTCGCGCCGCCTTTCCATCCCTATACGGAACTGCTGCTCTCCTCGGTGCCGGAGATGCGGGCGGACTGGCTGGATGAGGTCCTGGTAAAGCGGCGGCGGATCGAGCCCGTCGCCTGAACATCGACGACCCTTAGGAAAATGCCCGGCTATGCTCGGGCATTTTTCATATGAGGTGATTATCCACCCGCCTTGCCCGGTGCAGGGAGTCAGGCTCCGATAATCGGAGCTGATTGCTGGCATGAGACAAAGTTGGTGGAAAGAGTGTTGGATTGACGGGCAATATGTGAAGCTTCCGAATTGACGGCGTGTCGAGCACGTCACGAGCCGAAGCGATAAGCAGGCTCGCATTCATCGATTTCCAGATTTCGTCCAGAGGACATGAAGGCTGCCATGAGCAAGCGTATCGCCAAGCTACCGCATCAAGTGAAGGTCATCGAGCATTTCTGGATCACCCTCAAGGACGGCACGCGCCTCGCCGCGCGCATGTGGATGCCGGCGGATGCCGAGGCGAAGCCGGTTCCGGCCGTGCTGGAATACATTCCCTATCGCAAGCGCGACGGGACCCGCACCCGCGATGAGCCGATGCACGGCTATTTCGCCGGCCACGGCTATGCGGCGATTCGCGTCGATCAGCGCGGTTCGGGCGATTCCGATGGGCTTATGCATGACGAATACACTCAGCAGGAACTGGATGACGCCGTCGAGGTGATCGACTGGATCGCGCAGCAGAAGTGGTGCAGCGGCGAGGTCGGCATGATGGGCAAGTCCTGGGGCGGCTTCAACTGCCTGCAGGTGGCGGCGTTGCGGCCGCCGGCGCTCAAGGCCGTGCTTTCGGTCTGTTCGACCGATGACCGCTATGCCGACGACATTCATTACATGGGCGGTTGCCTGCTCAACGACAATCACTGGTGGGGCGATATCATGCTGGCCTATCAGGGCCGCCCCGCGGACCCTGAAACCTTCGGCCCCAACTGGCGCGAGAACTGGATCGAGCGCCTGAAGGCGATGCCGTTCTGGCCCGCCCTCTGGATGCAGCATCAGCGGCGCGACGATTATTGGAAGCATGGCTCGATCTGCGAGGACTGGTCGGCGATCCAGGTGCCGGTTTTCCTGATCGGCGGCTGGGTCGATGCTTATACCAACGCCGTGCCGCGCATGCTGGAAAGTCTGCAGGTACCGCGCAAGGCGGTGATCGGTCCCTGGGCGCATCTTTATCCGCAGGACGGGTCGCCGGCGCCGGCGATCGGTTTCCTGCAGGAAGCCGTGAAGTGGTGGGATCATTGGCTGAAGGGCAAGCCGACCGATACGCTCAAGGGACCGATGCTGTGGTCGTGGCTGCAGGACTACACCGATCCCTCGCCGAGCCGGTCGGCGCATCCCGGCCGCTGGGTGGCGGAAGATGTCTGGCCGAGCCCGAACATCACCGAGCACAGGCTGTCATTGGCGGCGGATAAAGGTACTGGCAGTGCGTTGGGGGGCAGCTTGACGGCCGGCGCAGCGACGGAGACGGCGCTGACGATCTGCTCGCCTCAGAATACCGGCATCGTTTGCGGCGAATGGATGGCGGTCGGCTGCGAGAGCGAATTGCCGGGTGACCAGCGGGTGGATGATGCCGGGTCGCTGGTGTTCGACACGGCACCGCTCGGTGACGGGATTGATATTCTCGGTGCACCGGTTCTCGAACTCGATTTCTCGGTCGACAAACCGGTGGCACAGCTTTGCGCCCGACTCAGCGACGTGGCACCCGACGGCAAAGCCTTGCGGGTCAGCTACCAGGTCTTCAACCTGACCCATCGCGACAGTCACGAACATCCGACGGAACTGGTGCCGGGGCAGCGTTATCGGCTGCGCCTGAAGCTGAACGATTGCGGCCATCGCTTTGCACCGGGCCATCGCCTTCGTCTTGCGCTCTCGACCGCCTACTGGCCGTTGATCTGGCCCAGCCCGGAACGCGTCACCTTGACCGTGCTGACGGGCAAAAGCGCGCTCGTCCTGCCGCGGCGCCGGCCACGCGACACTGACGGCGCTGCCCCGTTCCTGCCCTCGGAGACGGCGCCGCTGACGCCCAGTACCCAGGTCACCGAGGGCAAGGCGGAACGGTATGTGCATTTCGATATGTATTCCGGCGTCACGACCTATGTGACGCGCGGGGAGGGCAGCGTCTTCGGCGGCGGTGCCACCCGGTTCGACGAGATCGGCACGGTCAACAATCACTGCCTGACGCGCCATCTGACCATCAAGGCCGATGATCCGCTTTCGGCGCGCTACAAGATCGAGCAGAGCTATGAGCTGTCGCGGCCGGATTGGCCGATCCGGATCGAGACGGTCACGGAAATGTCTTCGACCAAGACCGAGTTCCTGCTCACCGGCAAATTGACGACTTTCGAAGATGGGAAAGAGGTCGTGACGCGGAACTGGCATGAGGTGATCAAACGCGATCTCCTTTAGCGTCCGGGCGAGCCGCGTGATCGCTGATCCGCAAGCCGACAGCGGATCAGCGATGCGGTCATTTAATTAGCTAAAATTGCAGATATCGCGCGTTTGGCGTCGGTCCGGATTGATCATTCGTGGGTGGCGCGGCCACGGCAAATCCGGCTGCTGCACAAGGTTCGAAAATCGTCGCGACCGCATTCGTTTTTGGGCTGTCGAAATTGCTAAACAGGTAATTCTTCCTTAAGTCTTCAGTCCGATTATGACGCTTCTGGTGTGGGATTTCCGGGGATTCAGGCAGGTTATGGGACGGTTTCGATTCTCCAATTTAAAGATCGGCGTGCGCTTGGCGCTGAGCATCTGCCTCATCCTGTTGCTCATGGCGGTGGTGGCCGTCACCGGCTGGTTCGGGCTGCAGTCGACCAACAGGCAGTTTGCCGATTTCGGCCGTCTTTCCGACAAGACTCTGCTGATGGGCAATCTCGATGCCGACCTCATGAGCATGGGCTGGCATGCCGGCGAGTATGTCCTGACCTATGACGAGAAAAGGCTGCCGCGCGCGCACGAGGCGATCGATGCCGTCGGCGCTGTCGGCAAGCAGGCGACGGAAAGCCTGACCGGTCCCGATCAAGCCAAGGCGATGCAGGATATGAACAAGGCGATGGACACCTATCGCCAGGGCTTCGAGAAGATCTCGGGTATCATCCAGCAGATCTCCAAGTTGAGCAGCGGCACGATCGATCCCAGTGCCGCTCAGGTCGACCAGTCGCTGGAGCAGATCTATAAGGATGCCGTCACCGCCAATGACAATGTGACGGCGATGTGGGCGGCGAGCGCGCGGGCCGATCTGGGGATCGCCACGCGTGCGGCGCACGACTACCTTTTCCTCAGTTCGGCCGGGGCCGTCACCGAGTTCAGCAAACACATCCAGAATCTCTATAGCGACATGGACAGCCTGCAGCAGGGACTGAGCAAGCCGGAACATATCGCAGCCGTCGCCGATGCATCGCTGAAAGTGGGCGAGATCAAGCGGGCCTTCGACATGGCGGCCGCCGTGCGCGGCATCAGCGACCGGCTGATTACCACGCAGCTCACGCCATCGCTGACCCAGATCGGCGATATCTCGCAAAGCGTCAAGACCGGCCTGCAGCAGCAGCAGGCGGATCTGCAGCAGCAAGTGGCGGCGACCAGCAGCAAATTGCAGCAGACCACGGCGATCGTCTCCATCATCGCCTTCATTTTCGGCATCACCCTCGCCCTGTTGCTCGGCTGGTCGATTTCGACGCCAATCAAGACCATCACCGCGGCCATGGAAGCGCTGGCGGGCGGCGACAAGGACCGGGACGTTCCCGGCATGAAGCGTCGCGACGAAGTCGGCGCCATGGCGCGCACCCTGCAGGTGTTCAAGGACAACATGCTGCGGGCCGATCGCCTGACCGCGGAACAGGATGAAATCCGCGAGCGGGCGGCGAGCGACCAGCGCGACGCCATGAACCGGATGGCGAACGAGTTCGAAGCTTCGGTGCGCGGCGTGGTGGATTCCGTCTCGACGGCATCGCAGGAGCTGCAGAGTTCGGCCCAGGCCATGACCCAGACCGCCGAGCAGACCAACCAGCAATCCAACACGGTCGCCGAGGCTTCCGGCCGCGCCACCTCGAACGTGCAGACGGTTGCCGCCGCCGCCGAACAATTGTCGGCCTCGATTGCCGAGATCAGCCGCCAGGTCAGCCAGGCCAATACCATCGCCAGCAAGGCGGTGGCGGAAGCCGCCCAGACCAATCAGTCAGTCCAGGGCCTCTCTGCGGCGGCACAGGCCATCGGCGACGTCGTGAAACTGATCAGCGATATCGCCGGCCAGACCAATCTCCTGGCCTTGAACGCAACGATCGAAGCGGCCCGGGCCGGCGAAGCGGGTCGCGGTTTCGCCGTCGTTGCTTCCGAGGTCAAGAACCTCGCCAGTCAGACGGCGCGGGCGACCGACGAAATCGCCAGCAAGATCGGCGAAATCCAGGCGGCGACCGGTCACTCGGTTGCCGCTATTCAGGGCATCGGCTCGGTGATCGACGAGATCAGCCATATTTCCTCGACCATTGCCGCGGCGATCGAGCAGCAGACCGCGGCGACCATGGAAATCGCCCGCAACGTGCAGGAGGCCTCGCAAGGTACGACCGAGGTTTCCGTTAACATCGCCGGCGTCAGCCAGGCGGCCGGGGATACCGGCAAGG
>Ga0255336_101216_pt1 | contig 21236 bp, 16 predicted proteins | sample MeOH1_35cm_T3_17_FD_189102 | JGI IMG/M metagenome (GOLD analysis project Ga0255336, IMG submission 189102) | Sandy soil microbial communities from University of British Columbia, Vancouver, Canada - MeOH1_35cm_T3_179 | ecosystem: Engineered > Artificial ecosystem > Sand microcosm > Unclassified ...
AATTGGGTACAACGGTTGCCAACGTCGGTATTGAGGGTGTTACTTTCGATACCAAAACAGGCGGCTACATTGCCGTGCGCCAGTCGCAGCCGACCAGCATTTTCCAGATGGCGGTCAATTTTTCAGGCGGGTCGGCGACGGCATCGAACGGCACGCCCATCTTGCCAACGACAGACAATCCGCCGGTGTTGTTCGATGCGGCCAAGACCGGCCTTTCTGCGTTCAATGACGTTTTCTCGTTGTCGAATATCGCACCGGCCAACGCTCCGGATTACGACAGTGTCATCATCATCGGTGCGCCGGATGGCAAGATCGTCAAGATGGATCGTACCGGCAAGTTGCTGAGCAGCTTGTATATGAGTGCCACGGCCCAGAACGAGGGTGTGACGATGGGCCCGGACGGCACCATTTATGCGGTCGGTGAACAGGCTGCGGGACCGAGTCTGCCGGGCCTGACCATCTTCAAGCCAACCACCGGCACGAACAATGTCGGCATGGGCAGCAACCTCTACCTGACGTTCGATCAATCGGTGAAGGCGGGTGCGGGTAATATCGTTCTCAGTAATGGCGCCGACGACACCCGGTCGATTCCTGTGAGCGACACATCGCAAGTGACGTTCAGCGGTAGTGTGATGAAGATTCATCCGAAGTTCTACATGGTTGCCGGCACCACCTACCACATCACGTATCCGACTGGGGCGATCAAGACCACAGCGGGGAACGATGTTTCTGCCGTGACCGACTTATCGACATTCTCGTTCAAGGCGATTGGTACTGTTGACCACACCGCCCCGACATTGACCAGCACCGCGCCGGTAGATGGCGCGACAGGCATTATCGGCAACCACATGACATTGTCGTTCAGTGAAGTCGTGCAGGCGGGCACAGGTAACATTGTTATCAGCAACGGCTCCGATACGCGTAATGTGTCCGTTGACGACACGACCCAGGTCAAATTCAACGGCGCCCGGGTGAGCATCACCTTGACGACACCGCTGCAGGATAGCTCTCGCTACACCGTAAAATTGGCCAACGGCGTTATCACCGACCTGTATGGCAACGCATATGCGGGCACGACGCAGAGTTTCACCACTGCAGCGGCAGGTGCGCCGGCGCCGACCGTCCTGATCTCGGAGGTGAACTCGAACGCAGACGGAGGCCAGGATTTCTTTGAAATCTACAACTCCGGCAGCGCGGCAATTGATCTGACCGGCTGGAAGTGGGGCGACAATCATGCCGACGTCAACGATGCCAACAATAGCGCGGCATTTGTGGCGGGTACGATGCTCGCACCAGGTGAACATCTGGTCGTTGTTCCAGGTGTGCCCGGCACGGACGACAATACGTTCCGCACAACCTGGGGACTCGCCGGCACGGTTCCGGTCGTTGCGATGCTGAACGTCAATAACGATCCGGCAAATCCGATCGGTTTGGGTAAAGGCGATGCGGTAATCGTCTATGACGCGAACGGTAATGTCGCGGCTGCAATGAACTACGGGACGCCGATCGCTGCGGCGCAGGGAGACGGCACGACGAAAGCGATTCCAACGGCCACGGGTGCAGATGCCAGCCTCGTTGCGGCCGGAAACCATGCTGGTGCCGTTTTCGTTGGCGGCAATGCGAAGGTCTCCGCCGTGTGGGATACCGTTTCGCCAACGACGCCAAACTACGTTGAGGCAGTGGTTGGCGTGCACGGCGGTATAGCCGAGCCGCTTAAACCTGCATCGATTGGTTCGCCTGGACAGTAATTTCCCGCCGCTTTGCGGCATGTGTATGGCGAAAAACCGTCCGACTTTGTCGGGCGGTTTTTTTTTGATCTTACGCGTCAGTCCGTGAGGCTGGACGCCTTCCGTACCGACTTCAAGGGGGGAAGCCACCGTATAGCGCGCCGCCGGAAATTCATCCGGTGATGGAACGCGCCATCGCAGAACTGATTGCGAGCGGGCAGGCCGCCGGAGCCATTAAGGCCGGTGATCGCGCGCCGCACTTCAACCTGAAAGATCAGGATGGCAACGACGTGTCTTCCGCAGCGCTGCTCCTGAAGGGGCCACTGGTCGTGACGTTCTATCGCGGCGCCTGGTGCCCGTACTGCAATATCGAATTGCAGGCGATCAACGAAGTGCTGCCGCAAATTCAGACATATGGCGCGAACGTCGTGGCGATCTCACCGCAGACACCGCTCACTAGCCGCAAGTCGGTGCGCACCAACGAACTGGGTTTTCCGGTGCTGAGTGACATGAACGGTCGTGAACGGTCAGACGCGCGCCGACTTCGGACTGCGCTTCGCGCTGCCCGACTATCTGGTCGAGCTTTACAAGAACCTGAAGAACGATCTGCCGGCGTAGGCATTTGCGGCCAACACAGCGCCCCGGTCAGGGATTGACTACGGCAAGATCGAACGGGCGAGCGCCGACGCCGAACGGGCTACCGGCCAGATCCTGCAGAGCCCCGGTGGCCGGATCGATCGAAACGACTGATCCGTAGATCGCCAAAGCGTTACTCACGTACAGGTACTTGCCTGTAGGGTCTGGAACGGTGAAATTGGTGCCCGCGTTACCGTAGGCTCCGTAGCTGTCGGAGGTCAGTTGGGTCAGCGCGCCAGTCGTTGCGTCGACCGAATACGTCAGCAGGTTGCCGCCGTTGCCGGTACTGGCGAACAGCAGCTTGCCGTCCGGGCTCAGGGATGCACTTTGCCAGCCCCATCCGGTGTAGTTTGTCGTGGCCGTGAACGGGCTGCCGCTCACCGGAGTCAGCGCCCCGCTCGTCGCGTCGATGGCGAGGGCCGTGATGTTAGCCTCCCAGTTCACCACGTATAGCACAGTCCCCGCAGGATTGACGGTAATACCGTAGCCGCCCTGGTTGACCGCGCCGGTGTCGCTGAAGGGGCCGCCGCTGATCGGGGTCAGCACCCCGGTCGTGGAGTCCACGGCGAAACCCGAGATGTCGTGACTGTTCTGGTTCAGCACATACAGAAACTGACCGTTGGGCGTGATCGCCAGGCGGGTGGGCGCCGAGCCGACTATGTAGGGGGAGCCTACTGGGGTGAGTGCACCGCTGATCTGGTTGATCGAATACACCGACACGCTTGGGCCGTTCGAATTGACCACGAACAGCAGCGTGCCGGCTGGGTTCACGACCATGCCATTGGGCGAGGTGCCGGATGCAAATGGGCTACCGGCGACCTGGGTCAGTGCGCCGGTTGTGGCATCGACGGTGTAGGCGGAAATGTTGTTCGAATTATTGTTGGCTGCGTACAGGAAAGTGCCCGCAGGGTTGGTGGTAACCCAACGCGGATAGGTACCGGCCGGAAAAATTCCACCGGCTGCAGCCCCTACGTCCCCAGTCGTATGGTTGTAGGTGTATCCCAGTATGCGGTTGTTTGTGTAGTCAGGTATGTAAATGAAACTGGTTTTGGCAGGTGTGGTCACGCAACTCACGGCAACGCTCGTCACATTGACGCTCACACCCGCGCCCGAGCCGTTGGAGACGGTGCAGGTCTGCCCGGCGGGCTGAGTGCCGACGGTAACGGCGTAGCTGCCGTTGTACGCCACCGGCGTGGCAAAGGTGAAGCTGCCGTTGACTGTGACAGTGGTTGGATCAGCTGCATTATTGTTCAGCGTGACCTGAGTGCCGCTGGCCAGGCCCGAGACCGTGCCACCGATAACGTAGGTGTTGGCTGAGCAGGTCACGCTCACGTTCGAGGTATTCGCGGTGACGCCGGCGCCCGTGCCATTGGAGACGGTGCAAGTCTGCCCAGTGGGCTGGGTACCGACTGTGACCGCGTAGCCGCTGTTATAGGCCACCGGTGTGGCGAATGTGAAGCTGCCGTTGGCCGCGACAATTGTTGGATCCGCGCCATTGTTGTTCAGCGTGACCTGACTGCCCGTAGCCAGGCCCGAGACCGTGCCACCGATAACAAAGGTGTTGGCTGAGCAGGTCACGGTAACGTTCGAGACATTGGCGGTAACGCCAGCGCCCACACCATTGGAGACCGTGCAGGTCCGCCCGGAGGGCTGGGCGCCCACGGTGACGGCGTAGGTGCTGCTGATCTCCACCGGAAACGTAAACGTGCCATCGGAGTGGATCGTCAAGGCGCTGCCGCCATTGAGCAGCAACGTCAGCGATCCGCCTGACAGTCCGAAAACCCTGCCACCGAGCGTGTAGGACGATACCGAGGTGACCGACGACTGAGTGCCCGTCGTCATGGGCAATGTAACCTTGACCAGCGGGCCAGCCGATGTGGGCGCTGCAATCTGCACGCTGGAAGGCGTCGGGGCGGACAAAGGATTGCCGTCAAAGAATCCGTCCAGCTCCTGACCATTAGCGACAAACGGGGTCGTTGTGGGATCAAATCCTGTGGTGCTTACGCCGTTACCACTCAAGGCTTGTAGCAGCGACGCCGTCAGAATATTGGCCTTCGCCTGCAGGTATTGCGTCGCGGTAATCTGCGACAGCAACGCCAACACTTGTCCGCTCGTGGCCGGGAGGGCTGCAGACGAGGCCAGGCCAGCCGCGTCATAGGATAGCAATGTGGTCAGGGGATCGATGTTCACCACGCCGTTGATGACGCGTGACCCCTGCGGGGGAACCGCAACGGCCATCAATGGCGCTCCGTTCGGCGTGGTGTACCCCAATACCGTGATTGCAGCCGATCCTGGCGCACAGTTCGTGGTACTCATGGCATAGGTGCCATCGGTGGCTGTGGTGGCTTTGGCGCAGACATTGCCTTGCGTGTCAATCGCCTCGACGGTTTGCCCGGCCACAGGGTGTCCGTACGCCACCGTGCCGGAGACTTGGCTGGCACTGGGCCCAATCGGCGTTATGCCTCCACCGCTTCCACCGCTACACGCAGCCAGAAACAAGGTCAATACCACCGCGGCGGTCACACTGAGGCAAGAACGCAGATTCATGAATAGTCTTGAGGGAAAAGTAATTGCACGACAGAGCGTGCCTTGTCAGAAGCGATATTGAACGTCGATAAGCGTCACCGGACACCATCGCAGGCTGCCTGGATCGTCCTCGATTTGCCGCCATCGCACATTCCCGCTCGCTGAACGGCAGATGGTGGCCGGAGACGCCCGCTGCGAGGTCGCTCCTTAGCTAACGGCCAAAAGTCGTTTAAATTGATGCGGAATTAGCAACAGATATTTCCCGAGATCGTTGGTTATGGCTCGGACTGCATGGTGGTATAAGCTGCCCCGACACTGCAAAAACGAGGGCTACCAAATAGCTCCAAGGGCGAGCAACCATTTGGCCAACGTCTAAGCCAGTGCGAAATTCGGATTCCGGGGCGGAGCACGCGCACCGCGAGCATGCCAATCAAACGGCCGCACTCTGGAGGCGCAAAACGATCATTCCCACGCTCAACCGTTGAGTAATTTGAAATGAACTGCCGCAATTTTTCGGTTGGCGTTTCAATGAAGACACACGTCCGAGTGATTTGAATTCAAGAATGGATACCCGGTTGACGACACAGCTGAACGTCTGTTCGAACTGCAATTGGTCAATCGGGCTACCGAGGTCTATCTGACGCAGATGATGCCCGTCAGCGAGATTGCATTGCGCGAGGGCATGCGCGCATTTTGGTTCGAAAAACCCGACACAGGTTGTGATCTGGGACAACCTGATGGACGTTCAGACCTGCTGCTGACTGCGAACACCGAGACGGCATACGCGATGAGCCACCTCGACCTAAGGACGGATGGTCCGACCGTTATCGAGGCTCCACCACATATGCTAGGGTTCGTTCAGGACGGCTTGCAGCGTTACGTGGCCGATATTGGCCCGTTACGCGCCGACAAGGGCAAAGGCGGAAAATTTCTGGTGTTGCCCCTCGCTATAAAGGCTCATGCCAACACCACAGCGGACGTTCGAAACTTCGGCATGAGCATCGCCTGTTGGCCGATGTCTGTCCGCCACCTAGCCCTTAATCAGCAGAGTCACCGTGATATCGTCGACCGAGCACCCGGAGATACGAAACCTGTCATTGCGTCTGCTAACCTGATCGAAGCCCAAAGATCGATAAAGTCCGATTGCATACCGAACGTTGTTCATTCGCCTGTCACCGACCCGGGCCGCAAGAGTCGGCTCTTCGTGGCAAAGCCACCCTTCGAATGTGCCCCTGAAGGTGCGGCCCAGTAGTTTCCTGGCCGGATTCAGTGTGGCGCGAACCGCTGTCAGGAAGATCTTGGGGAGAAACAAAAAAGCCGCTGTCCGTGAGGGCAGCGGCTTTTCTTACAACGGCGGGTGAATGAGGGCGCCTGTTCGCTCTGTGCTTGCGCCTGATGCGTTATTAATTGCTGTTATTTACCAGCCGGCGACGCTGTACTTGGGGTTGCCAGCGTGTTATTGACTCCGTAAGCGCTGGCATTGGACGTCGAGTTCGTGTTCGTGGTCTGCTGCAGGCCGGAGTTCGCCGACCCGGCGCTCATGCCGCTATCCGAGTTGGTGGCGCCAGCTGTGCCGTAGCCGCTCGTTGCATTGGCCGGCGATACGGCGGCGGGCGACACTACGCTCGGGGTTGCCAAGGTGTTATTGCTTTGTGCATAGGCCTCGCCCGACAGCGCGAGTGCGACGACAGCCGCGATTAATGTACTGGTTGCCTTGTTCATGACCTGTGCCTCCTGGATGGACTCGAATTTTTTATGTAAATATAAGCAATGAAAAGTCTAGGAAAACGGTCGCTGATAATTAAGCGCATTGTTCGCAAGGGTTAATTTCGCTTTTCGGAATGACGTCTAATGGCGTTCTGCTCCCAAATCTGAAGCCGGCGTGGTTCGACATTGCGCGACGAATGCCGGGGCGGAAGAAGCGAACGTCGATATCCCCGTCACCCTCCAATCCCCGACCGCAGCGCCTTGCGCCTTCCCACACTCCGGGCCGGCACCACCACCTCCGCCAGCAATTCGTCGTGCAACCCGCGCAAGACTTCCACAAACGCCGAAGCAAGCCGCTCTCGCGGCCTGTGCGGAGGAAAAAGCAGATAGGTCTGAAACCGCGTAGCCGGCAAGAACGGGCGAATCGCGATCTCAGGCCCCGCGAAGTCGCGTGCGACGATTGGATGCGCGAGCGTCACTCCCATGCCGTGGCGGACCATCTCGCAGCACATCGCGGTGTATTGCGCCTCGATTGCCAGAACGCGCTGCACGCCCGCGCGCTGGAACACTTCGTCCATCAACACGCGCGTGCCGTCGCCGTGACACAGCGAGATGAACGACTCGCCTTCCAGATCCTCCGGCTTGATGCTGCGCTTCGCCGCCAGCCGATGCGCAGCCGGCATCACACAAACGGCAGCCACGTCCGACAACTGCTCGACCTCGCAATCGGACGCCTCACTCACATACACCGCCACGCCGAGATCGCAAAACTGCGACGCCGTCCAATGATTGACCGTGCCGGACGTATTCACGTGAAGCGACACCGTGACATCCGGGAACAACTCCACAAAACGTTTGATCGCGTGCGGCACCAGCGTCATGCCCGCCGAAGGCATCGCCGCGATGCGCAGGCGGCCGCTGCCGAGATTGCGAATCTGCGCCGCGGCATTCGCCAACCCCTGCAGGCCGACAAACGCGCGTTCGACTTCGCGAAAGAACGCCTCGCCTTCGCTCGTCGGAATCAGGCGCACGCCGCTGCGCTGAAAGAGCTGTAAGCCCGTGTCGCGCTCCAGCTGAGCGATCAGACGGCTGACGTTCGGCTGCGAAGTGAAGAGCGCCTTGGCCGCGGCGGTCATCGATCCCGACACCATCACCGCCCGAAACGCCTCGATGTGCTTGAGATTCATAGGTGTTCTCCCTTAGACAACCGCCGTCAATCCATATCATCCATGCATAGATAGGTATTTTATTCGTATTGGACGGCATGATTGGCCGGCGCGAAACTGCATTCTATTCGACGGGCAGCGAAGCCCGCCCTCCCCCACACCGGAACTGGAGATCGTCGTCATGAGAAGCGCGTTGCATCGCCGTTTGTCCGCCCCGTCCCGCACCACCATCGCGGCGCTTTCATTTGCGGCTGCGTTGGCCGCGCCGCTCGCCGCGCAGGCCGAGACCACGCTTTATGTAGCCAACGTCGGCGGCTCGAACGAGCAGGTCTACCGGCAGAAAATCATCCCGCCGTTCGAAAAAGCGCATAACGTCAAGATCGTCTACGTCGCCGGAAATTCGAGCGATACGCTCGCCAAGCTGCAGGCGCAGAAAGGCCATCAGCAGATCAACGTCGCGGTAATGGACGACGGTCCCATGTACCAGGCCATGCAGCTCAACCTGTGCGCGAAGCTCGACGACGCGCCCGTGATGAAAGACCTCTACCCGCTCGCGAAGCTCGGGCCGACGGCGATCGGCGTCGGCATGGTGGCAACCGGCATCGGCTACAACGAAGAAGCATTCAAGAAGGCCGGCCTGCCGCCGCCCGACTCGTGGAAGGCGCTCACCGACACTCGCATCAAGGGCAAACTCGGCGTACCGCCGATCACCAACACCTACGGCCTGCATACGCTCGTCATGCTCGCGCGTCTTTCCGGCGGCGGCGAGAAGAACATCGATCCGGGCTTCGCCGCAATGACGAAGGAAGTCGCGCCGAACGTGCTGTCCTGGGCGCCGACGCCCGGCGAGATGGACGGCCAGATGCAATCCGGCGACGTGATCCTCGCGCCATACGGCAGCGGCCGCGCGGTCGCATTGCAGAACACCGGCTTTCCGCTCAAGTTCATTTACCCGAAAGAAGGCGCGGTCGCGTTGCAGGTAGCGGCATGCGTGGTCGCGGAGAACGCGCAGCCGCAGTTGTCGCAGCAGTTCGTGCAGTACCTGTTGAGCCCGGAAGTGCAGGTGTTGCAGGCGCAAGGCATCGGTCTGGGCCCGGTCAACAAGACCGTCAAGCTGACGCCTGAAATAGCTGCGCGCGTGCCCTACGGTCCCGAACAGATCTCGAAGCTGACCGCGATGGACTGGACCACGATCAACCAGCATCGCACCGAGTGGACCGAGCGCTGGAACCGCTCGGTCGAACGCTGAACTCCGGCACCAGCAAGTCCCTCGCGCGGCGCGCGTTTCTGATGAAGGAGCAACGCATATGGCCTTCCTGACCCTGCAGAACATCTCGAAACGCTACGGCGATTTCACGGCAATCGAACACCTCGATCTGTCTGTCGAGCGCGGTGAACTGCTGTCGCTGCTCGGACCATCGGGCTGCGGCAAGACCACCACGCTGCAAATGGTCGCGGGTTTCGTCACGCCGACCACCGGCAGCATCCTGCTCGATGGCCGCGACATCACGCACGAGCGTCCGGAGAAACGCGGCATCGGCGTGGTGTTCCAGAGCTACGCGCTGTTTCCGCACATGACGGTGGCGGGCAACGTGGGCTTCGGTCTGGAGATGCGCAAGGTCAGGCGCAAGGAGCGTGAAGAGCGCGTCGCCGAAGCGCTTTCACTGGTACGCCTCAAAGGCCTCGGTCATCGTTATCCGAAGGAGCTGTCGGGCGGCCAGCGGCAGCGTGTGGCGATCGCGCGCGCCATCGCGATGCAACCCGAACTGCTATTGCTCGACGAACCGATGTCCAACCTCGACGCCAAGCTGCGCGAAGAGATGCACATCGAATTGCGCGCGATCCAGAAGCGCCTTGGCATCACGACGATTCTCGTCACGCACGATCAGGTGGAAGCGATGACCATGAGCGATCGCATCGCGGTGATGCATCGCGGCACCATTGCGCAACTGAGCACGCCGTACGACGCGTACGAACGCCCCGCCACACCGTTCGCGTCGACGTTTCTCGGGCGCACCAATGCGTTTTCCGGCGAAGTGCTGCGCCGCAATCCGCGCTGCGCGGAAGTCGACGTTGCCGGCACGACGCTGCACGTCCCGCACGAGGGCCGCCATGTCGTTGGCGCGGTAAACGTCTATATCCGCCCGGAAAAAGTCCATCTGGCCAATGGCGATGCCCGGGTGCGCGGCCGCATCTCGACGCGCGTATTCGTCGGCAATCAATGGCTGCTCGAAGTGGACACCGAACTCGGCAAGCTGCGCATCGCGCAACCGAACCACGGCGCGCCGCCGCCCGAGGAAGGCCAGGAAGTCGGCCTTGCCTGGACCGACGACGACCTGCGCGTGCTCACGCAGGACAACCAGGAGAGCGCTCATGGCCACGCTTGACGACGCCCGCCCCGGCGCCGCGCCGTGGCTGCTGTCGGGGCCCGCGCTGCTGCTGTTCGTCGGCCTCTTGCTGGTGCCGCTGCTGCTAACGCTGATGCTGTCGTTCCGCGTCTTCAGCGACACGGCCGGCGTGACCGCCGCCTATACGCTCGCCAACTACTGGGAAGTCGTCAGCGATCCTTACTACGGCACGATCTTTCTGCGCACCGCCGGCCTCGCCTTCGCCGTCACGCTGCTGTCCATCGTGCTCGGCGTGCCGGAAACCATCGTGCTCGCGCGCATGAGGCGGCCGTGGCAGTCGCTCTGTCTGTTGATCGTGCTGGGCCCGCTGCTCATTTCCGTGGTGGTGCGCACGCTCGGCTGGCAGATTCTGCTCGGCAACAACGGCGTGCTGAACAACCTTCTTCAGGCGCTGCATATCACCGACGAACCCATCCGCCTCGTCTTCACGATGACCGGCATGATCATCGCGCTCACCCATGTGCTGGTGCCCTTCATGGTGATGTCGGTCTGGGCGACCATGCAGAAGCTCGATCCGCAGGTGGAATGGGCCGGCCGCTCGCTCGGCGGCTCGCCGTTCGCGGTGTTCCGCCGTGTGGTGCTGCCGCAGATCATGCCGGGCGTGCTGTCGGGCTCGATCATCGTATTCGCGTTGTCGGCCTCGGCGTTCGCCACGCCCGCGCTGATCGGCGGCCGGCGCCTCAAGGTGGTCGCCACTGCCGCCTACGACGAATTCCTCGGCACGCTCAACTGGCCGCTCGGCGCAAGCATCGCCGTGCTGCTCCTGATTGCCAACGTGGCGATCGTGATGGGTTGCAGTCGTCTTGCCGAACGCCGCTTCCAGCACATCTTCGATTGAGAGGGAGAACGACCATGAAACAGAACGGCATTCTCGGCCTCGTCTACAACGCGTTCTTTCTGACCTTCATCCTCGCGCCGCTCGTAGTGGTGATGCTCGTGGCGTTCACCGACAAGGGCTTCATCTCGATGCCTTTCGATGGCGCGTCGCTGCGCTGGTTCCGCGCGATCCTCGAGAACGGCGACATCGTCTCGGCATTCTGGCTGTCGGTGCGGCTCGCGTTCGCGGCGGCGACCGTCGGCGTGCTGCTTGCGGTGCCCGCCGCGCTGGCGATCGCCCGCTATCGCTTTCCGGGCCGCGCCGCGCTCACGAGCTTCTTTCTCTCGCCGATGATGATTCCCGCAGTCGTGCTCGGCATCGCGTTCCTGCGCTTCCTCTCGCTGCTGCATCTGTCCGGATCGTTCTGGTCGCTGGTGTGCGCGCACGTGATCATCGTGCTGCCGTATGCGTTGCGGCTCGCGCTGTCGTCGGCGGTGGGGCTCGATCGCGACGCCGAACGCGCCGCACTGTCCTGCGGCGCGAGCCGCTTCACCGCGTTTCGCCGCGTGGTGCTGCCGATGATCCGCACCGGTGTGGCGGGCGGCTGGGTGCTTTCGTTCATCCAGAGTTTCGACGAACTGACCATGACCATCTTCGTCGCGACGCCCGGCACCACCACACTGCCCGTCGCCATGTACAACCAGATCGCGCAGACGATCGATCCGCTGGTCGCTTCGGTGTCGGCGGTGCTGATTGTCGGCACGGTCCTCCTGATGATCCTGCTCGATCGCATGGTCGGACTGGATCGCATTCTGATCGGAGAAGCCCGATGACATTGACAAGCACCGCCAGCCCCGACGTGCTGGTGCTCGGAGGCGGCCTCGTCGGTTCGGCCGTGGCCTACGGGCTCGCCCGCGAAGGCGCGCGCGTGACCGTGCTCGACGAGGACGACGGCGGCTTGCGCGCGTCGCGCGGCAATTTCGGCCTCGTCTGGGTTCAGGGCAAGGGCTATGGCCTCTCGCCTTATGCACGCTGGTCACGCAGTTCGGCCACGCGCTGGCCGGGACTCGCCGAAGCCCTGCTGAAGGAAACCGGCGTGAATGTGGCGTTGCGTCAGCCAGGCGGCTTTCACTTCTGCTTCAACGACGACGAACTCGCCGAACGCGAGAAGCGGCTCTCGACACTGCAAGCCGAACTCGGCGATTACCCGTACCAGATGCTCGATGCCGCCGAAGTCCGCGCACGCATTCCGCAAGTCGGCCCCGCGGTGATCGGCGCAAGCTATTCGCCGATGGACGGCCACGTGAATCCGCTCAAGCTGCTGCGCGGCCTGCACACCGCCATGCAGGCGCGCGGTGTGCGGCTCGTCTCGGGCGAGCGCGCGGAACGCATCGAGCCGCAAGCGCAGGGCTTCGTCGTGCACGGAAAGCGCGGCACGTATCGCGCGGCTCAAGTAGTGCTCGCCGCCGGGCTCGGCAATCGCACGCTCGCGCCGTTCGTCGGGCTCAACGCGCCGGTCGCGCCCAATCGCGGGCAGGTGCTGGTGAGCGAGCGCGTCGCCCCGTTTCTCGACTATCCGACGCTCAACGTGCGCCAGACCGACGAGGGCAGCGTGCAGTTCGGCGATTCGATGGAAGAAGTCGGCTTCAACGATTTCACCACCACGCACGTGCTTGCCGACATCGCCCGGCGCGGCGTGCGCGCGTTCCCGATGTTGCAGCACGTGCGGCTCGTGCGCATGTGGGCTGCACTGCGTGTCTACAGTCCCGACGGTTTTCCCATCTATGACCAGTCCGAGGCGCATCCCGGCGCGTTCGTCGTCACGTGCCATAGCGGCGTGACGCTGGCCGCCGCGCATGCGCTGCGCGTCGCGCCGTGGATCATGGGCGCGCCGATGCCCGAGGAACTGCCCAATTTCTCGGCGCGCCGTTTCGAGCACGCCAGAGAACTGACTCCCGCTCATTGAATTCGACATGACTACCCAATCGACTCACACACTCTTCAAGCCGCTGCCGGGCGCGCAAGGTGCGGCCGCCGCGAACGTCGCGATCTGGTTCAACGATCAGCCACTGTCCGTGCCCGGCGGCCGCTCCGTGGCGGCGGCCCTGCTCGCCGCAGGCGTGTCGCGCTTTCGTGCGACCCCTGTGTCCGGTGCACCGCGCGGGCCTTTCTGCATGATGGGCGCGTGCTTCGAATGTCTGGTCGAGATCGACGGCGTGCCGAGCCGCCAGGCCTGCATGGTCGAAGTCAAAGCCGGCATGCGGATCCATTCGCAGGAAGGCGCTCGCGATCTGCCGCCCGCGAGCATGACGGACGCACCGCTGGAGAACGCACATGGCCGCTGATTTCGCATCTGAATTCGCTTCCGAAACCGTTGACGTCGTCGTGGTGGGCGCCGGCCCCGCCGGCATGAGCGCGGCGACGCGCACGGCGCGCGCCGGTCTCAGAACGGTGCTGATCGACGAACAGGACGCCGTGGGCGGCCAGATCTATCGCGGCATCGGCCGCGCCGATGCGCGCCGCAAGGAGATTCTCGGACCGGACTACGCGGCGGGCGCCGCCATCGCCGATGCGTTCGCCGCCTCCGGCGCGCACCACGTGACCAATGCAACCGTGTGGCAGGTCACGCGCGAGCGTGGCGTCAATTATCTGAAGGACGGCAAGATCGGCAGCTTCGACGCGAAATGCGTGATTCTCGCGAGCGGCGCATTGGAGCGGCCCTTCCCGATTCCCGGCTGGACGCTGCCCGGCGTGCTGACGGCGGGCGCCGCGCAGATCCTTTTGAAGAGTGCGGGCGAAGTACCCGCCGCGCCGCCGGTGCTCGCGGGCTGCGGACCGCTGCTGTATCTGCTCGGCTGGCAATACGTGCGCGCCGGCGTGCCGATCCGCGCGCTGGTCGATACCACGCGTCACGAAGACCGCTGGCGCGCCAAGCGTCACGTGATGTCGGCGCTGCGCGCGTGGCCGTTCCTGAGCAAAGGCTTGCAACTGATCCGCACGCTGCGCCAGGCAGGCGTACCCATCTTCGAGGCGGCGGACGATCTGCGCGTGGAAGCGCGCATCGGCACGGATCATGTCGAGCGCGCCGCCGCGCTTCACTTCACGACGCAAGGCACGGCGCATCGTATCGAAGCCGATGTGATCCTGCTGCATCAGGGCGTCGTGCCGAACACACAATTCACGCAAGCGCTGCGCGCCGCGCACCGCTGGGACAACGCGCAACTCTGCTTCACCCCGAAAGTCGATGCGTGGGGCGAGCTGGATGTACCGGGCATCTTCATCGCGGGCGATGGTGCGGGCATTGGCGGCGCACAGGCAGCAGCCTTGCAAGGCTCGCTCGCGGGTCTCGCAGCAGCCGCGCAACTCGGCGCGATCAACACGGCGACACGCGATGCCGAAGCCGTCGCGCATCGCCGCGCACTCGCGGACGTGATGCGCATCCGGCCGTTTCTCGACAGCCTTTATCGTCCGCGCGACATCAACCGCATTCCGCGCGACGAGACCATCGTCTGCCGTTGCGAGGAAGTCACCGCGGGCGAGTTGCGCAAGTTCGTCGAGCTCGGCTGTGTCGGACCGAATCAGGCGAAGTCGTTCGGACGCTGCGGCATGGGCCCGTGTCAGGGGCGCATGTGCGGCCTCACGGTCACTGAAGTGATCGCCGATGCGCGCCGCGTCTCGCCCGCCGAAGTCGGCTACTACCGCATCCGTCCGCCGATCAAGCCGCTCACGCTGGGAGAGCTTGCCGGTGAATGACGCGACCGACATCCAGGAAGCCGATGTCCTCGTGGTCGGCGGCGGGCTGCATGGCACGAGCAGCGCGTTCCATATGGCGAGGCGCGGCGCGAAGGTGATCGTGCTCGAAGCCGACTATGTCGCCCGTCATTCGTCGGGCGTGAATGCGGGCGGCGTGCGCACGCTGGGGCGTCCGTTGCCGGAGATTCCGCTTGCGTTGATGTCGCGGGAAATCTGGCATGGCATGAACGACCTGCTGGGCGAGGATGGCGGCTTCGTTCCTTCCGGCCAGTTGAAGATCGCCGAAACGGACGACGAACTCGAAGCGTGCCGCCAGCGCGTCGCACTACTCGAATCGCAGGGATTCACGCACGAGAAAGTGATCGACCGGCAAACTGTGCTCGGTCTCGAACCGGCGCTCGCGCGGCATGTCACCGGCGGAATCTGGGTCGAGCGCGACGGCTACGCACTGCCCTATCGAACCACGACGGCATTCCGGCTCGCCGCGCAGCGGTTCGGCGCGCGCTTTCTGGAAGGCACGCCCGTGCGCCGCATCGAACAGCGCGGCACGCGATGGTTCGCAGTCACCCCACAGGGCACATTCAGCGCACAAAAGCTGCTCGTCACCGCGGGCGCATGGTCCGGCGAACTGGCGAAGCAGGTCGGCGAGCCGGTGCCGGTGCATCCCGAAGGTTTGATGCTGATGGTCACGCATCGCGTCGCGCCCTTCTGTTCCGCGACGCTCGGCGCAACCGGCAGGCCGCTGTCCTTCAAGCAGTTCGACAACGGCACAGTGGTCATCGGCGGAAAACTGATCGGCATTGCGGACCTGGCCAATCGCCACGGCGAAGTCGATTTCGTCCGCCTCGTGCGTAGCGCGCGGACCGTGACCGATCTGTTTCCTCATCTGCGCCATCTCGGCGTGAACCGCGCGTGGGCCGGCGTCGAAGCCTTTACCGAAGACGAACTGCCGGTGATCTCCGCGAGCCGCAAGGCTTCGGATCTGTATTACTCGTTCGGCTATTGCGGCAGCGGCTTTCAGCTTGGGCCGGGCTGCGGCAAGCTGGTGTCCGAACTGATGCTCGACGGCGCGCCCTCGATTCCGCTCGATGCGTTTGCCATCGATCGCTTCGGCCGCGACGCGGCATCTTGCCTCACGGGCGCTTCGTCTCTCGCGACGCATTAACCGGTTTCATTTTTTTCTGCGTCGCGCCGATAGTCAGCGCGCGGCGGCTTCGTTCGACTTCAACTGGAGAAATTGTCATGACCGATATCGTTCGTATCGAAACCAATCAACGCATGAGCCGCGTCGTCAAGGCGGGTGGCCTGGTGTTCGTCGGCGGCCAGACTTCCGCCGATCATACCGCTGACGTGAAAGTCCAGACCGCGAAGGTGCTGGAGAAGATCGACAACTATCTGGAGAAGGCCGGCATCGACAAGACGCGCCTGGTTTCCGCACAAGTGTGGCTCGCGGACATTGCCCGCGACTTCGCGGGAATGAACCAGGTATGGGACGCTTGGGCGCCGCAAGGCAACGCACCCGCACGCGCGACGGTGCAAGCAAAGCTCGCCGCACCCGAGTTGCTCGTGGAAATCGCGGTCGTGGCGCTTGCTTGAAAAAACGCTGCTAGCGCGTCGGGTTATCTCGCGCGCGACGGTCTGCAAACTGACGTTCCAGGTTGATGCGCCGTCATCCGCCTGGATTAGCCGCCAATTCGCCGCAGGAAGAAAGCGTTTGGCAGGTTGTTGACATGAAGCGAGGTAGCCTGCAGTCTAAGAACGTTATGGCAACGTCGTGCCTCCCGCCCGAAGCACGGACCAGAGAGACCAAACCGTGCCAAGGCACAACCCAGTTCTCCAGCGCGCCCGGAAAGCACCCGTAAAACCCAGGCGCCCGTGGCTCTTCATCACGGGCGCGATCCTGCTGCTGGCCGTGTCAGGCTGGGTACTGGCAATCATTCTCGCGCCCGCTTTCCAGCATACGATCGTCATGACGTCTGGAGCGGACGGAGGAATCTATCGCGGCTTTGCGGAGCGCTACGCGCCGATCCTGAAACAGAAAGGCATTACGCTCGATATCCGTAGTTCTTCCGGTTCAGTCGAAAATTATCAGCGGCTGAAAGACCCACGCAGCGAATATCAGGTCGGCTTTATCCAGTCCGGCACGACTCGTCCGAAAGAAACAGACGACCTGAAAACGATCGCCGCAGTCTCGTACGAACCGATCTGGGTGTTCTATCGCGGCGACGCCACGATCGACCGGTTGGCGCAACTGCGCGGCAAGCGGATTTCCATAGGCGTGCCCGGCAGCGGCCTGCTCAACGTTGCCCTGCAACTGCTCGCCTACAGCGGCGTTTCGGGTGACAACACCACGTTGTTGCAAATGGATGCGGCCAAGGCATATCAAAGTCTGGAAAACGGACAACTCGATGCGGCGTTCTTTATCGGCAGGCCGGATGCCGAGATGCAACGAACTCTGCTGAACAGCAATCTGAAGCTGATGAGCTTTGCTCAGGCCGACGCCCTAGTCCAAAAATTCCCGTCACTCTCCAAGGTCATTTTTCCGCGTGGCTCGACGAGCATTGCCAATGATCGGCCGTCAGCCGATGTCACCCTGCTCGCCGCCACGGCTTTGCTCGTGGCCAAGGAATCCTTGCATCCGGCCTTCGTCTATCTGTTACTGGATGCAGCCAGCGCCGTCCACGGTCGCGAAGATTACTTCACGCCACTCGGCAGGTTTCCCAACGTCAACACCGACGAATTTCCCGTGTCCGATGAAAGCATCCGCTATTTCAAGTCTGGGCGTCCCTTCCTTCAGCGCTACCTCCCGTTCTGGCTGGCCAGTTTTGTCGAACGGCGCCTTCTGATCCTGCTGCCTTTTGCGGCTTTACTGCTCGGCGTGCTTCAGGCGTTACCGCGAATCGCGGAGACGCGGATCAAAAACCGCCTCGTGGTCTGGTATCGCGAAGTGAAGCTGCTGGAAGATGAGATACGGCGAAGCGAGCGGCCAAGCCGGGAGCAGATTTCACAATGGAGCGACGAGATCGAACAGATCGACGCGCACGCTAACCAGATACGCCTGCCGCAGCGATATCTTCCGGATATCTACGCCCTCAAACAGGCTATTGATGTTGTAAGGGGGCGGATTTCCTATATGGCCAGGCAGGCGGAGAAATAGCCGACGGGAAGATTCGGCCGGCACGCGGTCAGAGTTTACGAGCACCTCTCGACCTTTGAGCGTCCGTGTCACCGTGCGATCAATGCGCCCCCACGGCAGCAGGTCGGATTCGCGAATCCGTGCGAGACGTTGCCCGCTACGTATGGAAATATTCTCAGGCGACGGCGAACGTGCGACACCCTCATTGAGGTAGCTCGCCCCGAAGGACGCGGGCTAGGGTATCGCTTTCGTTGAGGTACCAGGCAGATGCTCTCTGCCGGCCTGTCCCTCTGTAGGCAAAGCCCCCGGTTAAACCTGGCCAAGTCCGTGAGCACGCCATGCCTGATCGCATCGATCGGAGCCAGCCTCGAAGTCGCGGCATGTAGTGGAACGGAGTTGGTAGATCGAGCAGGCTACCGAGCACGCGACTTCAACGGTCAGCGCGATACAGCGGACCGGGCTTCGCTTCAGTGCCGCGCATTGCAACGCGCGGTGCGATGATTCTAGCAGCGCGCAGCACCGCCCTTTTCAGTGACCGCGCGAGGCTTTCGAGACGAATGACCATGACGACATCCGGTATTTTCATTAGGCATGCTTCACGTGCGCCCCAACTTTCCGATCGCCTGACCGGACGTACGCTCGGCCGCCAGCCGTTGATTTATGAACGATCATATTAGCGATAATATTGACCACCGCTCTAACGAGAGCAACCTTTCCAGCCATGTATATGGGCGAAATCTTTCGTTTCTATTATGGAAACATAGGGGATTATACCGAGACGTCGAATTGATATTATTGACTAATATTATTACCAAACCGGCGACCGTATCGCCTCTAACCTGATTTCCACCTGGTGCATAGCCTGGACGGCGAACTGCACGACAAGGCTGCGCATTTTATAACCCGCCGGAAACGAACGCCGCTCCAAGGAACAACTGTTTGCCTGACACAGAATTATTAATTAGTCAGTTTGCATAACTAAGTGATTCAACTCAAAACAGAAACATGGTTTCATAGGAGGAGGTCATGATGTCCAGAGGAATTGGATTAGTTACTGTTCTATTAGCGATGACCGTAGGAGTTGCCGCATGTGACGGAGATAGTGGCGGCGCGACCGCATCTCAGGCAGCGAATGTATCGACTTCAAGTTTGACACCGACGAATGCCGCGCCCGCGTCGAACGACAATGCATCGATAGACTTGGCGACAGCAACGCCCCTACCTTGCGACGCCGCCGCCACGGCCAACACACCATGCTCCGCGGCTCATAGTGTCACCCGCCTGCTGACCCGGAATTACAGGGGGCCGTTATTCCAGGTTCAGCGGGGATCCGACAATGCAAAGCAGGACATCTATCCCTACACGTCCAGCACCTTGCCGTACGGCGCTGACCGCTCGCTGATCGGCTCAGCCAATGTCAAAAGCGCAAACACGTTCTGCAACAACACTACCTGTTCCGTCACGTACATTTACGACCAGATCGACCTGGTCGCGCCGCTAAAGGGCGGAGCGTTCGGCAATGTCCCGGCCACCCTTGCACTTAACCCGGACGGAACCGAATCACTGACCGTTCCGAATAGCGGCTCACGCCCGCAAAAAACGACGACCGTACCGGTGCTCAACGGCTTTGCGACGATCACGCTTCCGGGAACCAGTGGAGCACTGACCGTTCAACTGTCGCAGCCGCCTACCGCGCTGACCGCCCAGTCGCCCACTCTCCAGCTATCGATCGGGAACGATTTGCCGGCGCTTTCCGGCACACCGGCGAAGCTAGGCTTCGTGCCGCTGCAAGGCACGCAGATTCCCGCGCTGGGCACGTTGGCGGGACAAGCGTATCGCAACAGGTTCGGCACGGTGAACCAGTCGATCGGTGATAGCGACATCGCCGAATATATGGTGGCGGGGGCGCACTATAGCCAGTCCTCCACGTGCTGCGGGACTTACGGAAATATGGAAAACAGCGCCAATCCCGGCACCTATGCACATGGAGAGATCGAAGGCGAGATGTTCGCGCTGGCATTCTCAAATGGCAACGCTGCTGTATTTGGCTACTGCGATGGCAATTCGAACCAGCCGCCCAACGTAAAAGACCCCGTATGCAATGCGCGTGATACTAACTGGCCAGGCGTCGACGCGGAGGCAGGCGTCTATCTCTACGGCCCGCCGCAGCCTGCAAGAGAAAAGTTCGTTACCGTGCTCTCCAAATACTCGCCGGTGACTGCGTCGAATATCTTCGCTGTCAAAGGCGGCTCAGCCTCGCAGAGCGCACTCACGGCGCTCTATGATCAGGCGCCCCCGGAAGCCTATAACTTCGGCAACGATGCGGGTCATGCATTTAACGGGCAATGGCAAGGCGGGCTGTCGCTTGGCGAAGGCGGCGACGGTAGCGCTGCGCCTATCCAGTTCTTTGAAGGAGCGGTGATCACCAAGGCGACATCCGACACGACCGACAATGCGATCCAGGCGAGCATCGCAAGCTTTTATGGACCGCCGGCCGACAAGGCGGTGGCCGCCTGCTATGCAAACAACCTGATCAACTCGCCGCTGAGTCTCGCCACGCCGGATATCTGGTCTCAACAGAATGGCGGCACCGCCGTCCCTGCGACCGATATTTCGGGAGTGAACAGAGGGGCCGCAACGGTGACCAGTACGAACGGCTCGTCAGTTTCGAATGTCCGCGAAATCATCAGGGTTCAGGGCGGCCAATCGTATAGCTTTACTGACTATGTTCTCGCCACCACCAACGCGACGGTCTTTCCCGGCGGATCGATCCAGACCGACGACCCGAGCGGCACCGAATTCGCGTGGGTCCTCAATACGAATACGGGCGCTGTAGTACGAGGGACGTGGGGCGCTGGACAACCCACAGCGCTGAGCGCAGTGAAATCCGGCAATTGGTGGAAAGTGACGATGACCCTCACCGCTCCTGCGGGATCGAACAATGCGTCAGTGTTTATCGATCCGCCCACGTCCAACGCTGCCGGAGCCCGGTCACAGCAAGCGTCGTACTTGAGCGCAACGCATTATTGTCCGAGCCTTGCAATCGTGGCTAATTCGGGAACGTAGACGTGAACGGAGCGGTGGTTTCGGCAAACACCCGCTCCTGGAGGAATGAGTGAATTGGTTCGGACGGTGCCGCAGCACCGTCCGAACCAGAGCGTAATGGAAGATGTCCGGTTCGATAGCGGCCAGCTTCGATGCGCTGCAACGTCGATCTGCGTTCTTGTGCGGGCATGTCCTGTTCACCCGCGAGATCGATCACATGTTCGGGTAGTTCGGACCACCGCCGCCCTCAGGCGTGACCCAGACGATGTTCTGCGTCGGATCCTTGATATCGCACGTCTTGCAGTGCACGCAGTT
>Ga0255336_101217_pt1 | contig 21232 bp, 13 predicted proteins | sample MeOH1_35cm_T3_17_FD_189102 | JGI IMG/M metagenome (GOLD analysis project Ga0255336, IMG submission 189102) | Sandy soil microbial communities from University of British Columbia, Vancouver, Canada - MeOH1_35cm_T3_179 | ecosystem: Engineered > Artificial ecosystem > Sand microcosm > Unclassified ...
GATGCCAACGGAGTTGTCGGGCGCGAGCGTCATCAACAAGGTGGTGTCGTCGCTCGATCAGAACTTCATGCAGGCGCCGGATTACGCAATCATTGCGTTCAAGAAGGCAGGCAATGAATTGGTTGAGATTGCTAACTCGCTTGTGAGCGACTCGCCATTGCCTATCTCGGCGAAGGAGACTGAAGACGTGAATGCATTGTTAGAGCGAGTGATCGAGGCGGAGGCGGAGCGGGCAGCGCTACGTGGCAAGGTGGAACTGGCAGACGCTGAGGCCGCCCATGCGAAGGAGTTGGCGCTTCAGATCGAGGCGAAGGCTCGCGAGAGGGAAGAGCAACTGAACGACGCGCATGTGCAACTGCGTGACAGCTTGGCTCGAACCGACGAAGCTCACGTGCGCTTAGGGGAATTGCAACTACAGCTGGGTGCAGCTCAGGGTCGACTAGGAGAAATTCACGGCCGTTTGCTCGACGCGCACGCGCGCGCCACAGCTGCCGAGGAAGCAGCGAACGACTCGAAACAGTTGCTGCGAGCCCAGGAGCTCGAAGCGCAACTCCACGCGTCTCAGGCCCGCGCTGCCGCAGCGGAAGATCTGGCAAACCGGTCGCAACAGCATGTGATCGCGTTGCTGAGCAGTAGCAGTTGGCGCTTGTCGTCGCCGGTTCGAGTGGTCGGAAACACATTGCGCAAAGTGGGAGGCACACCGAGAGCAGTGAAGCGGACGGCGAGGTTGGGGTTGCTGCACGCTGTAGCTTACGTGCGTTGCCGGCCCGTTCTCAAGCAGCGCGTAGCGAATATGCTGTCGCGGTTTCCGCGCGTGCGCGCACGCCTCGTGCGCTACGCCGGCTTCGATGCCGCGCAAAATGTCGTTGCCGGGGCGCCGCTTCCCTCGGTTGAGTCCATCGAAGGGCTCACTGCACGTGGCCGTGCGATTTACAACGATCTGGCGAATGCCAAAAGCACCAACAAATAAAATCTTTCCGGTACCGCCATGCGTATTGTTTTGGATCTTCAGGGATGTCAGTCGGTCAGCCGTCTGCGCGGCATTGGCCGATATAGCCTCGCTTTAGCGAAAGCCATCGTACGAAATGCTGGGGAGCACGAGGTCTGGGTCGTATTGAACGATCTGTTTCCCGACACCGTTGACGGTATCCGGGCGTCCTTCGAGGGCTTGTTGCCGGTCGAGCGAATTGCTGTCTTTGCTGTACCGAGCTTTTTGTTGTACCAGGGTGCCGCTGACTGGCGCACTCGAGCGGCGGAACTCGTTCGTGAATATGCCGTAGCTGAGCTTGAGCCAGATGTGGTGCACATCAGCAGTTTGTTTGAAGGGTATGTCGATGCGTCGGTGTCGAGTGTCAAGGCGCTTGGCACCAACACCATGACGGCGGTGACGCTGTACGACTTGATTCCGTTCTTGAATCCGGACAAGTACCTAACCGATCCTGGTTTCAAGAAGCATTATTACGGCAAGATCGAAGCCCTCAAGCGCGCCGACGTGTTGCTCGCCATTTCCGAGTATTGCGGAGAGGAAGCCGTTCGCGAACTGGATATTCCTCGCGAACGGATCACCAACATTTCATCGGCCGTCTCAGAGTCGTTTGTCTGCTCGATGCTGTCCGACGAGGACGTGCGTGCACTTCGTGGGCGCTTCGGCATTTCGCGGCCGTTCGTCATGACGACGGGCATCGTCGAGCCGCGGAAGAACCTTGAAGGGTTGATCGTCGCCTATTCAAAACTGCCGGCCGAACTTCGCAAGCAGTTTCAGCTTTTCATGGTGTGTCAGGCGACCGAGGCGAACCGCATCAAGCTGTTCGATCTGGCCGAGGCGCATGGTCTCTCCCGCGACGAACTGGTGCTGGCCGGCTACGTGTCCGACAACGATTTGATCGAGTTGTACACGGCATGTCATTTGTTCGTGTTCCCGTCGCTTCACGAAGGTTTTGGCTTGCCCGCGCTCGAAGCGATGGCATGTGGTTCGGCGGTGATCGCATCAGCCGCGACCAGCATTCCGGAAGTGATCGGCCGCGACGATGCCTTGTTCAATCCGCTCGATGTCCAGCAAATGGCTGACATGATGGAGCGTGCGTTGAGCGACGGTGAATACTGGCAGTCGTTGCGGGACCACGCGGCTGTTCAGGTGCCGAAGTTCTCGTGGGATGCGACAGGAAAACGCGCGTTAAAGGCTTTCGAAGCCGCTCATAAAGCCCGCACGCAGGAGAAGGCTGTGGTCGCTGAAACGGCCGACGCGCGGTATCGGAAATTGATCGATGCGTTGATCAAGCTCGATCTCCCGGTCACCGATGCGGACTTCGCCGCCAGCGCCGATGCGATCGCTGCCAATCAGCGCGCGGGACGCACGCGACAGTTGTTAGTCGATGTATCCGTCCTCTGCGAGCATGACGCGAAGTCCGGCATTCAACGTGTGACGCGCGCGATTGCCCGGCAATTGCTTGCCGCGCCGCCGGCCGGATGGCAAGTGCGGCTTGTGCGGCTCGATCGGAGCGTGATGATCTATCGCTACGCGAACCGGTTCATGCACTCGCTGGACGTGGGCACCCGAGGTGTCGACGACGAAGACGAATGGGTCGATAGCCAGCAGGGCGATATCTTTTTGGGCCTCGATCTGGTCGCCGATTGTGTGCCGCCGGCGGAAGGCTGGTTTGCGGCGCAACGGCGTCGTGGCGTGAAGATTTACTTCGTCGTGTATGACTTGTTGCCGGTGTTTCGCCCGGAATGGTTTCCGGAAGTGATTGCTACCGTGTTTCCGCCGTGGCTGAAGACGATTGGTACAGTTGCTGACGGCTTGATTTGTATTTCCCGCGCGGTGGCCGACGATTTGAAGACGTGGCTGGATACTTCGTCGGTGGAGCGCGCGCGCGAGTTGAAGCTAGGATATTTTCATCTGGGCGCGGATATCGAGAGCAGCCAACCGTCGACCGGCATGCCAGACGACGCCGCAAGCATTCTGTCCGCCATGCGCGAACGTCCGACGTTCCTGATGGTTGGTACCGTGGAGCCGCGCAAGGGGCATGTTCAGGCGTTTGCTGCGTTTGAGCGGCTGTGGGCGGCGCATGCCAACGTCAATCTTGTTGTGGTCGGCAAAGCCGGCTGGGGAGTGGACGGGCTGCCGGAATTGCTTGCGCAGCATCCCGAAAACGGCAACCACTTCTTCTGGCTGCAAGGGATTAGTGACCAATTTCTCGCGAAGGTTTACGAGTCGTCGACTTGCTTGCTTGCACCTTCATTAGGCGAGGGGTTCGGACTGCCGTTGATCGAGGCGGCACAAAAAGGCTTGCCGATTTTGGCGCGTGAATTGTCGGTGTTCCGGGAGGTGGCGGGCGACCATGCGTTCTATTTCACAGGCGATACTCCCGAGGATCTCGCTGCGGCCGTAGAAGCATGGGTCTTGCTGGAGAAGGAAGGGAAGGCGCCGCCGTCGACGGGGATGGAATGGCTGACGTGGAAGCAGAGCGCCGAAGAGATTGGACGGGTGATGCTGGGGGATGCGTGGTACCAAAGATGGATGAAGGCTGCTTCGAGTAGTGTGCAGGCTTGACAGCAAGGGCGTAATGCGGCGGCGACGGTGGTCGTTCTCGCCGCAATTCTACGTACGCGTCCTGGCAATCGAGATCTTTCTGCCGAGGAAGACTTTTCGAGTTCGGTTACCGGAGTAATATAAATCTTTCTAAAAATTACTCTTGAGACATGCCGATAACTGACCTCACTCCGTTCCGCCAAGTGGTGCGCGCATATTCGGCGCTGTTGAACATCAACGACACAATATCGAAGTTACCCGTGCAGCATCGCGACGCAATGCGAGACGCGATGGGGACCTCGATGCGGGGGACAGAGAAGGAGTTAGCCGGGATACGGGATGCGCTCGCAACTCCTTCGCCCAAGATTGAGAATGTGGTGGCTGCGTTGCAAGAGCGGGTTGAAACGCTTGAACGTTCGTTCAACGAACGCGTCGCTGGAGCGCTGCGCGAACATATCTATTTGCCGCCTACGTCGCATTGGTCTGTTGATAAGCCTTTTCTGCCTTTTTCGACGTGTAGTGCCGCAGATTTCATCCACCCAAAATACGCTGAACTGTGCGCCGCACTTGCTCACCCCGTCCAATTCCATCGGAAATTATGGGAGTGGGTGTTCGTTTTGCATCATATGGACCAACTCGGCGTGCTGAAGGAAGGATCGCGGGGCGTTGGCTTTGGCATCGGCACTGAGAGACTGCCCTCTGTATTTGCCAATCGCGGAGCAACCATAACGGCAACTGACGCTCCTCCTGAGATCGGCGTTTCGTCAGGATGGACCGCCACAGGACAACACAGTGACAGCTTAGCCGAGTTGTTTTATCCGGAATTGATCACAAACGAAGCGTTCGCTGAAAGGGTTTCACACCGATTTTGCGACATGAATGCCATTGACTCGGCCCTAAGTGGTTTTGATTTCACTTGGTCGTGCTGTTGCTTCGAGCATCTCGGATCACTGGAGGCTGGCATCCGGTTTGTGATTAATAGCGTCGAGCAGACATTGAAGCCAGGCGGCGTCGCAGTTCATACCACCGAGTTCAATCTCTCGTCAAACGACGACACGATCGAAAGTGGCCCTACTGTGCTGTATCGTCGATGCGACATGGAATCACTTGTCCAGAGGTTGCGTGACCTGGGCCACGATGTTCAGCCTTTCGTCATTGCGCCCGATTCGCACTTCCTCGATTTCCATGTCGATATGCCGCCCTTTTCTGGCGAGCCTCACCTGAAATTAAAGTTTGGGAACTACGTCGCAACGTCGGTCGGCGTAGTGATCCGAAAACGTTTGTCTTGAGACGGGCCTTAGGGAGGCGAGACGCCCTGGCTGTACATCAAAACCTCATATGGCCTGACGTGATGGGTCTCCGAGGGCTCGCCAAAGGCCCGAATGGCATGCGCGACCGAAGTATCGGCTACGGCGCAAACCATTCTGATCAAGGCATATCGGACATCAAGTGGCGCTCAAACGCTGAACACACGTGCCAACTGCAATTTCGTGAGCATCCTTTAATTGCCGTAACAGGCTTGCACCATAAAAAGATCCAACTCAGTGAACCGCATCACTTAAAGTTACAGTCCTGATCCCGAGTCCTAAAACCCGGGAATCGGGAGATTCGCCAAGTTGCAGCGGTGATACGGCGTCGAGCCCCTTAAAGACGATCCGTAATTTCCCTGGGCGCGCGATACTTTCAGGAATTTCTATAGAACGCTTGCCGGAAGGTGCTTCGCGCAGATAGGTCCATGTCCCAATATCCACGCCATTTACCACTATATCGATGCGCTGGACCGGATGCTTTCCGGTCACGAAGACCATCCCATCGACTGAAAGTTCGAGGGGTCCCTTGACCGGTTCGGCAAGGGATAGGTTGAGCACACCGCCATCGCCCAACGTCCAAGACCCCCACGCTTCTCCGCCGCCCCAACCCGTCGATGCATAGTTCCAGCCATTCCCACCAGCATTGAAATTGAGTTGGGCGTTAAGACGATAATTGCGCAGGCATGCAGGATCGACGATTACATAGTTTTGCGCCTCAGCAAAACGCTGGCTGCATATCTTGTCGATGGACTCTGTTCGGCGAACCATTACGTACGGCGACCCGTCTCTAATAGATGCGCCACTTTGCCAAGAAATTGCGCGAGCATCGAAGGGATGCTGGAACGCCCCCAGCGAGATCATCACGTTGCCCATAACCGGCAATGAGCTATCGTCCGCGACCGTATTGCCGGGCGTGAAATCGGCCAACTGATAATCGACGGCATTGTTCGCATATGCCAAAGCGCTAACGATCGGCGCAACAGGGGTGTCGAATCCCTTCAATACAAAGAACGAAGCGAATCCTGCCAAGATCGGCGCAACTAAGCCGGGTTTCAGTCGCCTGCTGCTGGTCGGCAAATAGGATGCGAGCGCGCGCACGACATTCACGACGCCCAAAGTTACGATAATGAACATGTGTTTCTTCACAGCATACGCTGACCCATCGCCGTGAAGTTTCAGCAAAGCGAATTGTAGGAAGGCGAGACAGACCGCGGCTATAACCGCGGCCCCTAGAACAGCGTCGACGTACTCACCACGCGCCCGCCAGTGGCGATTTAGATTCCAGGCGCCTAAAGCGGCGCACAGAAGCGCAACTAGCATGAAATTGCTGTACCCAAAGGCGAGATATCCGTCATTGGCTGAAATCTCCCGCATCGCTTTAAATGCCGGATTAGTCAGGACGATCACGACAGAGCCAACGAGCAGCGCCATGACGCAGAGTGCTGCAGTCGCACGGTGGACTGATTTCTTACTCCAACGATTCCAAAGCTGGAATGCCATCAAGACGCAGCCTGCCGCAAGGATATGAACTGCTACCAGCGCATGGATCCACATCGTGAGCAAACCGGCTGCCAGGAAAGCAAGCAACTGCTTCCAATCTTCTCGATTCCTGGAAACCCACAAGAGCACACCAAAATACACCACGTCGGCGACAAGCTGCGGATAGAAATAATTGGCGACAACTTCCCAGCCGATCTGAGAGCGCGTGAACATCAGCCCGAGGAAGGCGATCGCGAATAGAAGCACGTTCGCCGGCGCGCTGGCGCCGATAAGATAAGTGATGAGCAGATAGCAGAGGTAGACGGCGGCAATGGTGATGATCGTGATACCGACGAGCCCGGAGCCGCCAATCCATCCGATAACGGCAGCCATCCAGTGTGCTGCTGCCGGATACATCGCCATCGATCCGATTCGATGGAAAGCGTCTGGTCCAACCTCCGCATGCTTCATGATCTCATTGACCAGCAGGTAATGCTGAGCGAGATCAAAGCTGCCTGTTTGGATGTACCTTCCGAACCAGAAAATCAAGAAAGACAGAACGCAGACAGCGAGCACGATGGGGCCTAGATGAGACCCTTCTTTATTTGTCATTTCAACTTATCCTAATCCATCACCGGGAATAACAAAACCACCGAGAAACTCAGACTCGACGAAACTCCATACTCTCCAGACTGAGCGTTACCTTTGACTCACAAAAGAAGCGCATCTCAATATTTCTCGTTGGACGGTCCAATTGGAAGTGGATCTCGGCCCGATCGTCACGCACCCTGCTCAAATCAATATGCTCCGACGCGAGTATCTTCGTACCGGATCCTGCGCACACATCGATGACACCCTTCCCTTTAAGATAGGTCCCGCCCACGAAGTTAGCCGTTGCGATCCACTGACCCGCGGTTAAAGTGCAGTATGGGCCGTGAAAGCCGTAGGCGCCTGACACGTTGTCCACACCGATCACTTCTCCGGTTCGTGTGCCGGCAGGAGTTCCAATACGCAGATCCGTAGCAGGTAAGCGAATGCCGAGGGTGGGAAGCCTGCTCGCCTCCCAAACGTTCGCTGAAAAGTGATCTCCAGAAGCGTGTTTGATAACATCCCAACCTGTGGCTAACAAAGCATCCTTGAAGTACTGTTCAGTGAAACCGAGTTCAAGCCAGCCTTGTTTGCGGATCGCCCATAAGGATTCGCCGTCGAGTCGCAAGCCCCATGGAACCGGAAAAGCATCGGTTATTGGCTCAGCACCAAAGTAGATCTTTCCATCTGGCTTCACGGCGGACTGAAGTGCACGAAGCAGCCTCATGTGATCGGCGCAGTGATGGAAACATTCAAAGAAGACCACCGCGTCATAGGGTTCCGTGACGCTCTCTGCCCACATGAAGTCGCCGTTGACAACGTCGATATCAACGTGATTATGCCGGGCGCGCTTTCTTATTAGGTCGCAGAAATCAGGCTCGATATCGACGGCCGTCACGTTAAAACCAGCCATCGCCATGGCGAGGGTCGTATTGCCCCAGCCAGGTCCGAATTCGAGTATTCGGGCTCCGACCGGAGCCTTAATTCGCCGAAGCAGAGCACCGATGGACAGCAGTTGATTGCCTACGACTTCGGCGCTATTCGTGTTGTACGGAAACGGGCGACGCGCGATCTCATCAGTATCGAATTTGGTTCTCTCATTGCTGACGTGGTAGGCCTTACCAGCGATGCCGCGATAGAGGTCCATCTGTGCATCCAGATATGAATCGCTAAACGGATCCATGCCGACCACCTGTGGCGCCATGCAAAATGAACTGAAGATCTCGCGGAGGCGGGCGTCCGTTCCTGATGCGTCGCATTCGGCGATCTTTGCGTCTAACTGTTCAAGCGTTGTAAGAGTTTGCACGCTTAAATCCGCCTCTCAAAGCTTTGATGTTTGGACAAGATGAAACATCTCTTGCCGCTCGGTCGACGACATTTCTGCCGGAGTAGGAATACACACCATCGGGTTAATCGTTAGCGTCTTTTCGCTCGGATTTTTTGTGTCAACTGCCGGCGCGACGCCAATTCCGGCCATGGGGTTGATCAAAGGTCTGTCCACGCTCTCTCCTTATAATTTGTTTATGAATCTTACCCTAAGTTCGCGAGGTGCCTATCTGGGCGAGTCCGGTTGTATGAGGATCATCCACTCATGTGGATCTGGCCCATACCAGGACAGTTTCATCCTCAGCGCTGGTCGACGCTGCCCTGTATTCACAGGACGTGTAGCGGTCGGGAGCATTCATACCGACCGCCCGTAAGATCAAAAGGCATCTGGTGCGTGCCTTTTCTCACGTACGAGCACGTTGACGGCGACGGCCCGCCGATGCGGTGCACCGCGGTATAGTAGCGACCGATAGAAAACTACCGGCCATAGAAAGAATGAATAACGGAGCAACTGCGTGTGCCAGCGGAACGGCGTTCGAACCTATGAGTGAAATCGCAGTGACGCTCGCTCTGCTGTATCTGGCATTGCCGGTCGCCGTGTTTCTTCTTTTTTGGTTCCGGCTTCCATTCGCAGTACTTTCTGCGGCCGCGCTTGGCTACGCTATGTTCAAATGCGGGGCCTTCCGCCTTTGGCGGCTTCAGGCTCCTTCGCCCTTTTCGCGATACACCTTCATTGTTGTCTTCTGCGTAGTGGTCGCGTGTGGTTGGGCATTGCTTAGCGTTCCTTCATCGCAATCAATACCCTTCGCCGATCTCGCAAAGCATGAGGCGATTCTTCACGATCTAAGCACGTATTCATGGCCCGTCACGTTTTTCGGGGAAAGCAGTGGTTCTACGCTGCTCCGGTATTCGTTCGCTTACTATCTCGTTCCAGCAGGTCTTGCACAGGTTTTTGGTGTTGCTCTTGGCCATGTTTTTATCTACGTGTGGACGGCTCTTGGCGTATTTCTATTTTTGCTATACGCGGCAAGCATCGCGAGAAGCTATACGTTCGCATATGTTGCCGTGTTGATAGTTGCGCTGTTTTCCGGCCTAAACGTCATTTACTGGCTCTACCAAGGGATATCGCTCGCCTCTTTTGCGAGTGGCGTCCTCGACGCTTGGTCGCGACAATTCGGTTGCGGGTGGCTGATCGGCTCCAATGCATTTTCTCTTCGTTGGTCGCCCCAACACACCGTCGCAGCATTTCTCGCGTCTGCAATGCTGCGTCACTATTGGAACCGCCCGCAATTTGTACCACGGGCAACTCTTGTTTTTGCGCTGCTGATCCTGTGGTCGCCCTTCGTCGCAGTCTCATTTGGTGCGTTGGCGGCCGTGAACGTGGCGCGGTGCAGCGCTGTGTTCAATCGAAACGAGATCTTCGCGCAGAGCACGATTCTCACAGTCATCGTGGCGCTCATGCTCCTGACATTCGTGCTGGCGGATCCACAGGGGATTCCTAGCGGGTTATGTGTTGGCAAAGAATCTCTCGAGACGCTCGCGTTGGAATATCTAGCATTCGTAGTAGTCGAATTTGGGATTTTCGCTGTCCTAGCTATCCTGTGTAAGCGCGAGATATCGCGGCTACAGGTAGCCTCCATAGTCTTGCTTTCCGTTCTTCCGTTTTTCCAGATAGGAGCGGCCAACGACCTTCAGATGAGAGGGTCGGAGGTGCCAATGTGCATCTTGGCATTTTTCGTGGTAGAAGCCCTGCAGGTAAGCGGAAGGATTGTTTCACGCGCGGCCCTAACCGCCGCCGTCGCGGTAGGCGCGGCATGCGGGGGCCAAGAACTACTCCGCGCCGCTACGACGTCAATCCCGCCGACAACGTGGACGAAGCCGATCTTTGATGTTGATTGGGACGGCCCACGTCCAGGTATCAACTTTCGTGTCATTACTCAATACATCGCGCAGGTCCCAGCCTCATCTGTGCTGGCCGAGCTTCTTCGAAACCGGCAACCGTCGTTCAGCCTTGGCCCGACATTCGACATTGTCGATAGCGCTCACTGGAATGCCTTCGGGACGGCCACTTTTAACACCGCTACCAGGACAGTTTCATCGCCATTGCTGGTCGACGCTGCCCTGTATTCACAGGAGGTGACATTGATGCCTGGGTTATATCGCGTTCAAGCTGTAATGGACTGGGACGCACGCGGCGAGACGATCGATGGTCTTGAGGAAGCTGCGCACTTATCGTTCTTTGGTCAACGCAAATTAGTGAACATTCGAAACTCGGTTGCTCTGAACCAGAGAATGACGATATTCGCGATTACTGATGGGGGGCCAACCAAATTTACTTTCGGATTGGGCGGCTGGTCGCACGGATCCGGCTACGTCCGGCTGAAGTCGTTGCAGGTGAATCGTGTATCTCTATGCACCGATAAAGCATGCGAGAAACAATAAGCCACTAAAGCCACCGACACTTAAGCAGTGGCGATGGCGATGATTCGGCCCTATACATGCGCACTGGGCTTGGCATGCGACTATGCGTTGCAGGGGCAGTCGCTTTGAAGGAAACGGACACATCGTGTCCATCCACGTGTTCATAACCTTGTTCGTTCGTGCCGTGAAGTTCCGCCTCTCACGCCAGTGCACCGACTGCCTTGCGTTTCCCTAGATATGGCGGTATCCCGCACATTGGGATGCAAATACTTCCGATCTAGCCCTCGTAGCAAAGCGGCCTAAGTCCATCGGCTCTTGCCGTTGAAGTTCAATTCGGATCTTTCGGGAAATGCATCATCTCACCGAGTGCTGGGGTGCATTTCCAATACAGTACAAACCTGAGTGCCCAATTGCTTTCGCAATTGAGCAGAGATCTACACAACGCACGGCGGGCGCGTCCGCTTTTACAGGCGTGCGTTAATCCCCGTCGCCACGTCCTTTCCTTCACGAATCGCGTAATTAGTCCCGCGATCTTCCGGATAGATCTGCGCCATCGTGGAGATAGTCGCGTTCGCAAACGGCGTCTCCCGCTTCGGGACGTATTTCGAGTAGTCGCGTTCGGTCACCGGCTGCGCGTATTCCGCACGCCACACACGGAATTCCTTCACCCAACTTTCATTGAACTCCGGGAACATTCGCTGCAAATGCTCGATGGCAAAGTCGAGATATTCTTTGTCGCCGAATGACCAGACCGGATCCTGTGTCGCCAGATAGCGTGAAATAAAGACAATGTGCTTGCCATCGTAATTCTCGGGCGGATCGAAATTCGTGTGCTCGATTACGCCAACAAACGGGAAACCTGGATCATTCACGTTCAGCCAGTACGTGTCTGAGAGGCTGCGGTCCATCTGCAACACCAAGCACATGTTGCCGAGATAATTCACGCGACGCAGCGACGTCAACCACTTCTCGTCTGCAGCGCCATTAAACATCTTCGCGATGATGGCGAACGATGGCGTCAGCAGGAACTCTCGCGCTGCGAGGGCACCGTCACGCGTATTCAGGGCAGTTACTCGGCCGCCTTCGCTCTGCACGCTGGTCACTTCCACGCCATAGCGAATCTCTCCGCCGAGCTTAACGATTTCATTGGCAATGCCTTGCGCGAGCCGTCCGAAACCGCCTTTGAAGTACGCCAACTGCTCGCCGCCCTGCTTATCACGCGTGCTACCCCGCAACACGAGCTTCTTCCAGAACCACACAGCGTTGACGGCATCGGCAAAAATCGAAAACTTCGATTCGATAAGCGGTTCCCACACGATCCGGAAAACGTTCTTGCCGCACAGGGGCTCCAGCCATTCACGGATCGTCAGATGTTCAATGGTCTTCCAGTCCTTGATCTGGCGCACCTTGAAGACAAGCAGGCCCAGACGAATACGGTCGAGCAAGGATAGCGGCGAGAACTTCAGCAAGTCGAAAGGCGTGGACAGCCGCCACAACTTGCCGTTGAAATACATGCCCGTGCGTGACGGCAGCGTAACGATCTGGTCTTCCAGACCCAGCTCACGCGCGAGTTGCGGCACGTACTCGTCGTTGTTGAACCAGTGGTGGTAGAACTTTTCGATCGTGACGCCGCTCTTGAATTCGAACGTGCCGGCGAGCCCGCCGGGTGCATCGTCCTTTTCGATAATCAGGACCTTGCGTCCGGCGCGAGCCAGTTCCAGGCCCGCCGTCAGACCGGTGAACCCCGCGCCGACGATGATCACATCGTGTTGATTGCTCATTTTTACTTTAATCCAGAAAATTTATTTGGCGTCGGGAAGGGTGCTAGCACGACCCTTGAAGAGCGCGGGTTTGGCGAGGATCGCGATCCCTCCAGCCAGCGTAGTAGGGAGCCATAGCCCCAGGTGCGCCAGCACTGCAAAACTGGCCGCCTGTGCGGCGGTTCCGCCCAGCATGACCGCCGCGGAATATGCCGCGAGGTGGAACGGTCCTACATAGCCTGGGGACGAAGGCACGAGCGTGGACAGAGTCGCCACCGCCATGATGGTTAAGGCGGCTGGAAAGCCGGCGTCGATGTTTAAGCCGCGCAGCACGGCCCAGAACAAGCCGGTCTCGCCGATCCAGATGACCATCGATAGCAGAACGAGTGTCAGCAGCGTGCGCGGCCGCGACATTTCGCCAATATCCCGTGTCAGTTGCGCGATCACGGCGAACACGTTCGCGAGTTTCGCGACGTTACGTTGTATCAGGCGGCTTTCGATATAGACGAGCAGCCGCACGATTGGCCGATGCAACGTGACGATCAGCACCAGCGCGATCACGCCTACAACGGCCAGCGCGGTCACGGAGCGGCCGAGCCATTCGGGCATCTTCGCGACAGGGCTTAACGATAACCCTATGCCGAGGCTCAGCAACAACGTCAGCATATCCACAAGCCGTTCCAAGAGAAGACTGGCGGTAGCCGTGACCTTCCGCACGCCGATCGCGGACGGGAACACCAGCGCCCGCACCAGATCGCCGGCACGGAACGGTAGCACATTGTTCAGCGTGATCGAACCGAGAAATGGCGCTGCGCAATTCCAGCCGGACACGGTTGCACCGCCAGCGCGCAGCATAACGGTCCAGCGTTGAATTCGCATGGCATAGTCGATAGTGAGCGACGCAAGGCCTAGTGCCACAAAATGCCATTTAAAGTTTTCAAGCGCCAGTTTCAGCTGATCGAAATCGACCTTGCGGAAAACCAGCACGAGGCACACGACGGAGATGCCAACACCGAGAATCTGACGGATCGGCAGCTTCTTTTTCGGACGGGCTTCACTCAGTTGATCATTCATTACTTGTTGGTTTCCGAAGCGCTGGAGTCAGTTTTCCAGACGGCCCAAGGTGCGTTTCCGCTTTCCCATAACGCCTCGAGTTGCCGCTTGTCGCGTAACGTGTCGCAGGGTTGCCAGAAGCCGTGATGCTGAAACGCTGCGAGCTGGCCGTCCTGTGCGAGGTTGCGCAATGGAGCGAGTTCCCAGGAGGTAGAGTCGCCTTCGATGTAGTCGATCGCCTTCGGCTCCAAAACGAAGAAGCCGCCGTTGATCCAGCCGATTTCGTCCGTCGGCTTTTCTTCGAAGCTCGTCACTTCGGCACTTGCAGCAATGTTCAACACACCGAATCTTCCCGGCGGTTGGGTGGCTGCGACCGTCGCGAGCTTGCCGTTCTTGCGGTGAAACTCGATTTCCGCGCTGATGTCGATGTTGGACAAGCCGTCGCCATAGGTCAGGCAGAAGGTGTCGTCGTCCAGATATGGCGCAACCCGTTTCAGTCGACCACCGGTCATGGTTTCCGGACCAGTATCGATGAGCGTGACGTTCCAGGGTTCGGATTGCGAATTGAGAACCTTGTGCGCGCCGGTCGCCAGATTGATCTCAAGGTCGGCAGTATGACGGTAGTAGTTAAAGAAAAATTCCTTGATTACGTAGCCCTTGTAACCAAGGCAGATCACGAAGTCGTTGATGCCGTAGTGGCTATAGGTCTTCATGATGTGCCAAAGCAACGGACGGCCACCGATTTCCACCATGGGCTTCGGTTTGCTATCCGACTCTTCGGCGATCCGGGTGCCAAGGCCTCCAGCCAAAATAACCGCTTTCATGTGCGCACCTTATCAGTTCAAAGTTTGAGTTCGTTGGCGGGGATGTTCAGCGCTTGTTCGACAATCGCAGTGGGTTCTGCACGCAAGAGGATGTATATGCGCTGCAAATACTCGCCCAGGATGCCGAGCAAAAGCGACTGAAAGCCGATTCCGAAGAGTACGAGAATGTGGATGCTGGCCAAGCCGCGCGGCAGGTTGGGTTGAAACAGCCGCAGTCCCATGTAGTAGAACGCCCCGAGCATGCTCAACGCGAGCAGGAACAGGCCCGAATACGTGGCGACGCGAAGCGGTATGACGGAGTGGTTGAACACGCCGGTCATGCCGAGCCGGACGAGTTGTGCAAGCCCGAATTTGCTGGATCCCGCGACGCGTGCTGCACGTTCGTACGGCACACCGATCTGCTTGAACCCGAGTCCAGCGATCAGGCCGCGCAAATACGGGCTGGTCGAGCGGAATTTTTGCACGGAGTCGATGACTTTGCGGTCGACGAGCCGGAAATCCCCTGCATCGCGCGGGATTGGATGCTCGCTGATTTTGTCGATGACCCAGTAGCCTAACTTGCGAAATGCGTTGATGAATGCGCCTTCGGGACGCTTCGCGCGCACGCCGTAAATTACATGATTACCTTGTTGCCACAGATCGAAGAATTGCTCGAGCAATTCAGGCGGATCTTGCAAGTCGGCGTCGATCTGCAGTACTGCGTCTCCACGCGTGTGCATGTAGTTGGCGAGGATGGAGCGCTGGAAGCCTACGTTCTTTGAGAACCGGAGCGCGCGGACACGCGGATCGCGGCGTGCTAGATCGCACAACATATCCCACGTCCGGTCGTCCGAATGGTTGTCCGAAAAGACGAATTCGAAGTCGCATTTGTCTGCCATTGTCTTCGAGAGACGATCGAGGCGGACGTATAGCGCATCCAAATTGTCCGCCTCGTTTAGGACGGGAATGGCTATTGAAATCAATGGGCGACGCCCGATGGTCGTATCAATGTGCATGGACTCGTCGATTTATCGTTAGTCTCGTGATTTTGGACGCGACAGTTCGGCCAGTGCTTGGCAGATGCCGTCGGTAAGCAACGTGTTCGTGCGCCACCCACATGCCTCCCGTAATTTCGCTGGCGAGCCTACGACGAACGGCAGATCGTCGGGGCGAAAGGGCAGTGCCCCGAATTGCAGCAACGACGGGTCGGCGTTCGCCGCGTGCGCGACCGTTCGCGCAAAGTCGCCCACCGAATGACCCACCCCGGTGGCAACGTTGTATGCGCCCGCCGAGATCTTTCCGTCCGCCAAGGCCGTTAGCGCGGCAATTAAGCCAGCGCAGACATCGTCGACATAAACGAAATCCCGCACTTGCGTACCGGCTGACAGCTTGACTGGACGCCCGGCGCTTAAGTCCCGCAACAACGATGGCAACAGGCGGTGGGGCGCTTCGCCCGGTCCGTAGACGTTGAACAGCCGCATCACACCGACCGAGATATTTTCGATCGTGCCGTTTGCCAGCGCGAGGATGCCGCCTGCAGCCTTCGATGCGCCGTACAACTTGCCAGTTTCGAGCGGCTCGTCTTCATCGAGCGGAACGGATGGTTTGGGCGAACGATATTCCGCGCTGCTTCCCGCAAGCACAATGGCGCGGGCACCGACTTTTACCGCGAGCGACACCATCTGCGGCGCGAGAAACGCGTTGACGCGAAAGATGGTGGCGCTGTCCCGGTCCGTGGGCGTCACGCCCGCAGCGGCTAGATGGATGACGCCGTCGAAGCGAGCGTTCGGCGGAAGGGCAGCCTCGATCTGTTCGACTTCCAGCGCCGTAACCGCCACGTTCTGGACGCCGGAAACAAGGCACGGTGAACGCCCTACGCAAGTCACGCTCACGTTCGCGTTCACTAGTGAGCGTGCCAGACGTGTGCCAACGAACCCGGACGCGCCAGTCAAGAGGACGTTCGACAGCACGTCAGTTGCCCGTGGCGGCAAGATCGGCGCGCCAGGATTGCAGTTGTTTCAACGAGATGTTCTTCGCATCGGCAGGATTCGCGTAATAGTCGCGATACCAATTGGCGGTTTCCGCCACGACGCGGCGTGTATCCCACGGCGGCGTCCATCCAAGGTGGTTGCGAGCAAGTGAACTGTCGAGGGCGAGCGAACCGGCTTCCGGGAGCGGTGCTTTCATGTAGTCGAGGTCGGGGCGCTCCCAGTTAGCGGACAGGTCTTCAAGAACCTCGCGCACGCTGACATTGCGGGGGTCTTGCGGACCAAGGTTCCAGGCGCGGGAGTATTTGGCGGGATCGTTGAGCAGGCCCGCCATAAGCATCAAGTAGCCCTGCACGAGTGCCAGGACGTGCTGCCACGGGCGCGTTGCATCGGGATAACGCAAGGTGAGCTGCGTGTTCTGGATCACAGCGCGGACAAAATCCGGGACGAGCCGGTCTTCCGACCAGTCGCCACCACCGATAATGTTGCCGCCACGTGCCGTAGCGATGGCAAGGCCAGTACCGTCAGACTTGCCGAACGAGGCGCGATAGCTATCGATGATCATCTCGGCCGCGGCCTTTGACGCGCTGTACGGGTCCTTGCCGCCAAGCGGATCGTTCTCGCGGTACGGCCACACCCACTCGTTGTTCTTGTACACCTTGTCGGTGGTGATGCAGACTGCTGCCCGGATCGACGGCGTGAGGCGAGCCGCCTCAAGTACATGCGCAGTGCCCATTGCATTGACGGCGAACGTGCTTACCGGTTCGCGATACGAGCGGCGCACGAGCGGCTGCGCAGCGAGGTGCAGCACTCCGTCTGGCTGAAAGCGGTCAAAAAGAGCCTTGAGCGGTGCGTAGTCACACACATCGGCGATGGTCGAGTCGATAGCGTCGCTGATGCCCATTTCATCGTAGAGCGCGGGCGTCTGATCGGGCGCTAGCGAATAACCGGCCACTTCGGCGCCGATTTGCGAAAGCCACAGGCTCGCCCAACTTCCAGTGAAGCCGGTATGACCGGTCACCAGAATGCGTTTTCGCTTCAGGGTTTGCTCGAAATCGAACAAAGGACTTGTGTTCATACAATGCCTTCAGATAAGCATCGTGCCGACTTACGGCACTCAAATCCCTCCATTGTATTCGAACAATTGGGGGCTACTTGATTGACAATTCACGCCGCACGCGAGAAGCAGCATTCATCCGGATGTCTTTGTCTCAGCGGAAGCGTATTGCTCTGACTAAAAGTCCAAGGCGGCGGTCGTCGATACTCATACCTACTTCCTTGGGCGAAATCGCGTCGGGCAGTGCAAAATCAAGCGTTAGCCACCCGCTGTTGCTTTCCGGTAGCGGCAATGTGATCGTCTGCACATCGCCCGCACGCATGAACTTGACGGTCTGAGTTGCACTCGTCGCATTCGATGATACCGTTACCCGCTGTTGACGAGCTCCGTATACAAAGGCGCTTGTCACGATCTCGACCTGGGTTGGCTTAAACGTGCCCGACGGCGGCAGCTCGCATTTGAAGGTGGCATCGCGGCTGTCTGTCCAGGTGCCCGCTTCGTCCACTACGCTGAATCCACTCAGCATCGACGGGTCAACTGCCCCCGACTTTGTGAGGTCGAAGTCGCTGCGGCACAAGGACGCTGCGCGCTGAGTCTGGCGATGGCATGCTGCGTCGATGGCAACGAGGTCGACCGTTGCGAACGGTAGGCGGCACGCTTTGTCGTCATAAAGCGCATCGTCTCGCGCGGTGACGATTGCAGCGAGTTTGCCAAAGTCCTTGGGACCCTGATTGGATAAAAGATGCATGACCATGTCGTTGCGAGGTGCCTTAAACACCGCAATCGAATACATGTAGTTGAGCATCACGTTCATCGGCGGTAGGTCGACCGCGATGGTCGGCAAAGCCCCGTTCCGCTCGGCCAACAGCGGCGCAATGAGGCGAGTCTCGGCTTCGAGCTTACGCAGTTCCGTAATCGTCAACGCAGGTTTTTTCGGTATGACCGAGATACATGCAAGCGCGATCACCATGCCCGGAAGCAGAATCTCTCCGAGAGCAGTACGAAGCCGGACCACGGAATCAGTTGCACGAAGCGATATTGCGCGGCGTGCGACGAAATGCAGGACGGCTTGAACCAGCAGAACAGTGGCCAGCGCAACGGCGTACTTCTTGCATGCGTACTCTGAGCCTTGCCCGAAGCGCAGCGCGAGGCACTGAAGCAGAAACAGGAAGCTTGCTGCAAAGCCGAGCGCGCCGAAGTATTTAAGGGGAAGTACATCGCGCCGTATTGCTGTGGGCGCGGTCTGCCAGCGAATCAGCAACAGCACAGACGACACAATCACGAGTACAGCTAGTAGCATCAGAGACGTGATCGATCCGAATCGGTTCACCGTCAGGTCGCCGTTATTCTCGCTGATCATCCGCATTGCACCAAACGTGGGATGTACGAGCACCGCCGCAGCCGTACCGAGAAGAACGCCTCCCGAGAGGAGAAGGTAGGTATACAACCCCGCGTGACTGGCCGTTCGTTTCCCAATCCACCGGTCGACTAGGTCAGACAGCACGAGAACACCCATGCAGACCAGCAATTCGAGTGCCGGCAACAAATGCGCACCCTCGATGACTAGGATAGCAACGATCAGAAATGCGTAGCGGTACCCGAGGCGGATCTCGCGCCGTTCGAGTAACAAGGCGATGGCGAGCACGCAAAGCATCCCTGCTTGCGCAAACAGTTGCGAGAAAAAGTAATTGTCGACAAGTTCGCTGCCAAAGATATTTAACTTGAAAATGATTCGGTTAGCGATCAGCAGTACCGCAAACGCGATCAGCGCGCAGATGCGGACGTGGCGCCCGAACGACGCAAGCATGCTAACGATACCGACCCAAGCGGCAATCATCGAGCCGAGCGCAGCAATCTGCAGGCCCACAATGGGCGAATTGAACGGTGTTCCCAGCCATGCTGCGATGCGGTGAGACAGACGCGGATAGAAGATCATTTCACCCAGGCTAGGGTCGGGCGCCACGACATTTCCCAAGTCGAATAGGCGGGTGACAAGCGCGTAGTGATGAGCCATATCAACGCTTTGTGACCACATTTGATTCGAGGTCAGCAACAACAGCGAGATACATGTCAAGCATGTGAATGCTAGTCGCCCCAATGCAATCTTACTCAAAACCCACTCCTTAACTTTTGCTTTGCTTATGTCGTGTGAACCGAAAAACATTTTCGATTTCGAGTTTCATGATTGCCGAGCACCACTAGCAATGCGCTCATGCGAAAGACGCACTCCGATCGGAGCCATTGACCAGCCGTCGGTATAGTTCCACATAGCTAATGACCATTTGGTCCGCTGTAAACATCTTTCCAAATCTCGCGCGGGCGTTTATACCCAACCGCGCTACTAAAGCGTCCTCCCCCCACAACCTCCCCATCGCCCCGCGCAACGCCTCCGGATCGCTAGGCGGCACCACCAACCCTGTCTCCCCATCCACGTTCACGTACGAAGTCCCGGTTCCAATCTCCGTCGATATCATCGCCTTCCCGAACATCGCCGCTTCCAGCAGCGAGATCCCGAACGCTTCAGACCGCAAATGCGACGGAAACGTCAGCGCGTGACAGAGCGTGAGCAGGGCGATCTTGTCGTCGTCACCTACCGGCCCGACAAAATCCACGTTGTTCAACTTCAACCGCTCCGCCTGCGCCCGCAGCTCCCGCTCGACCGGCCCCGACCCGACAATCACCACCCGGAACTCCGTCCCCGGCAGTGCATCGAGGAGCACGTGCAGGCCCTTGTAATACCGGAGATTGCCGACGAACAAAAAGAACTTCGGCCCGGCGCGCTCGCGCCAATACTGCAACTTCTCCGCAGTCGGCGTCGCGTACGACGTCTCGTCCAGCCCGATCGGAATCACTTCGACCTTATCGCGATACCGTTGCAATACCTCGCTCGTCGCCAGGTAGTTCGGCGACGTCGCCACGATCTTGTCCACGCTCGCCAGGAAGCGGTCCCGCAGCGGCTTATAAAACTGCAGCAACACCTTCTGCCGCACGATATCCGAGTGATACGTCACGATCGACGGCTTATGCACACGCGAAGCGAAGTGCACGACATCGGCAAACGGCCAGGGGAAATGGTAGTGAATCAGGTCGGCGTGTTCGGCCAGTTCGCGAAAGCGCCGAAACGCCGCGAGCGAGAACGCCGACGACGCAATCTCCACATCGAGTTTCGCGCGATGGTGAAGGTGATCGCCGAAGTCGACCGTGCTCGTGTCCTTGGACACGGTTAGCACCTCGCTCGTCACGCCGCGTTTCGCGGCGCCCGAACAAATCTGGCCGATCAGTTCCTCGACGCCGCCCATCGAATCGGGCTTGTACGTCTTATAGAAGTGTAAAACGCGCATAGATCCCGCCGAGGGGTGCCGGCGGACGAAATCAGCCGGCGATAAAGCGAGCAAAGCGCCCGCCGCGTTTTCCCCGGCGGCGGGTGCCAAGACGCTAGAGACAATCAGGCCGGCACGCGCCCATAAACGTCTTCGAAGCGGACGATATCGTCTTCACCGAGATACTCGCCGCATTGCACTTCGATCAGCACGAGATCCATCACGCCCGGATTGATCAGCCGATGCTTGTGCCCGGCGGGAATGTAGGTGGACTCGTTCGGCTGCAGCGAGATGATCTGCTCACCGTTGACAATGTCGGCGCAACCGCTCACCACGATCCAGTGCTCGCTACGGTGATGGTGCATCTGCAACGACAATTGCGCGTTCGGCTTCACCACAATGCGCTTCATCTTGAAGCGATCCCCTTCTTCGAGCACGGTGTACGTGCCCCACGGACGATGCACTGTCCGGTGCAGCCGGTACGCATCGTGATTCACGCGCTTGAGCTTGGCGACGATCTGCTTCACGTCCTGCGCCCGGTCACGCGATGCAATCAGCAGCGCATCGGCAGTATCCACGACGATCAGGTCCTGCA
>Ga0255336_101218_pt1 | contig 21215 bp, 19 predicted proteins | sample MeOH1_35cm_T3_17_FD_189102 | JGI IMG/M metagenome (GOLD analysis project Ga0255336, IMG submission 189102) | Sandy soil microbial communities from University of British Columbia, Vancouver, Canada - MeOH1_35cm_T3_179 | ecosystem: Engineered > Artificial ecosystem > Sand microcosm > Unclassified ...
TTGCGGCGGATGGCGGCGGAGGACTCGCGGATGGCGGCTGCGTAGGCGGAAAACTCCTGCCCAAGAGTGATGGGAACCGCGTCCTGCATGTGAGTGCGTCCGGCCTTGAGAATGTCGCGGAACTCCTCGGCCTTGGCAGCGAAGCTGGAGGCGAGGGCGCCGAGGACCGGATACAGATCTTCAAGAGCGAGCAGAGCGCTGAGGCGCATTGCTGTGGGGAAGACGTCGTTGGTCGACTGTCCGTAGTTGACGTGATCGTTCGGATGAACTTTTTTATAAGTGCCGAGCGGTTCACCGAGGGTCTGATTGGCGCGGTTGGCGAGGACCTCGTTGGTGTTCATGTGCAGGCTCACGCCTGCTCCGGCCTGAAAGACATCGACGACGAAGTGTTCGTGATGCTGGCCGTCGAGGACCTCCTGCGCGGCCTGCACGATGGCGCTTCCCTGCTCTTTCGTGATCAGGCCCAGCTCCGCGTTGGCCTCGGCTGCGGCGAGTTTGATCATCGCAAGGGCGCGGATGAGGAACGGGCTTGCCTTCAACCCGCTGATGGGGAAGTTCGCCACGGCGCGAGTGGTCTGGGCTCCGTAGAGAGCCTTGGCAGGGACTTCGACAGCGCCGAGAGAGTCGGTTTCGGTACGGATATCGGACATCTTCGCTCCTCTAAACGATTAGATGCTCAGGGTCTGCGGCTGGGATGAGACAAGCGTATGCAAGACATCCTAGAATGAGCGCATTCGAAAAGAATTAATGCGCTCCGAGGAACATCGCAGTCATGGCCACGATCAAGCAAGCCGATTTTATCCAGTCCGTAGCAGACGCCCTGCAGTACATCAGCTACTACCACCCTGAGGACTTCATCACCAACCTTACTCGCGCCTACGAGCTGGAGGAGTCGCCTGCGGCAAAGGATGCGATGGCGCAGATCCTCATCAACTCGCGCATGTGCGCGGAGGGGCATCGGCCTGTTTGCCAGGATACGGGCATCGTCACGGCCTTCATTAAGATCGGCATGGAGGCGAAGTGGGACAACGACGGCAAGTCGCTGATGACCGTGCAGCAGATGGTCGATCAGGGTGTGCGGCAGGCTTATAACTACCCGGACAACAAGCTGCGGGCGAGCATCCTGGCCGATCCTGCGTTTTCGCGCAAGAACACGGGCGACAACACGCCTGCGGTGGTCTCGGTGGAGATGGTCGAGGGCGGCGATGTGGATGTGACGGTCGCGGCCAAGGGCGGCGGCTCGGAGGCGAAGAGCAAGTTCGTGATGCTGAACCCGTCGGACTCGATCGTGGACTGGGTCATCAAGACGGTGCCGACGATGGGCGCGGGGTGGTGTCCTCCCGGAATGCTGGGCATCGGCATTGGAGGAACCGCGGAGAAGGCGATGGTGATGGCGAAGGAGTCCCTGATGGACCCCATCGACATGCAGGAGCTGATTGCACGCAGACCGAAGACGAAGATCGAAGAGCTGCGGATCGAGCTTTATAACAAGATCAACCAGCTTGGCATTGGAGCGCAGGGGTTGGGAGGACTGACGACGGTTCTCGATATCAAGATCAAGGACTATCCGACACACGCGGCGAACCTGCCGGTGGCGATGATTCCGAACTGTGCGGCTACGCGGCATGCGCACTTTCATCTGGACGGCTCGGGTCCGGTGGCTCTGGAGCCTCCGTCACTGGATGCGTGGCCGAAGCTGACGTATGACACTTCGAAGGCGCGGCGCGTGAATCTGGACACGGTGACGCACGATGAGGTGAAGACGTGGAAGCCGGGCGAGGTTCTGCTGCTGAACGGCAAGCTGCTGACGGGTCGCGATGCGGCGCACAAGCGCATGACCGATATGCTGAACCGCGGCGAGAAGCTTCCTGTGGACTTCAAGAACCGGTTCATCTACTACGTCGGGCCTGTGGACGCTGTGCGCGACGAGGCGGTTGGACCGGCAGGACCGACGACCGCGACTCGCATGGACAAGTTCACCAGACAGATGCTGGCCGAGACCGGCCTGCTGGGCATGGTGGGCAAGGCTGAGCGCGGACCGGCGGCGATTGATGCGATCAAGGAGTACGAGGCCGTGTACCTGATGGCGGTGGGCGGCGCGGCGTATCTGGTGTCGAAGGCGATTCGCAGCTCGAAGCTGATGGGCTTCGGCGACCTGGGCATGGAGGCGATCTATGAATTCGAGGTCGTCGATATGCCGGTCACGGTTGCGGTCGACTCCAAGGGCGTGAGCGTTCACCAGACCGGACCGGCGGAGTGGAAGGCCAGGATCGCCGGGGAGCTGGGCGGGGTTCCGATTCTGCAGTAGGGGTCTCCCCTTATTTTTGGGGTGCTCCGGGGCGTTCCCCCTGCCGGGTCAGAATGACGGCTGCGGGAGATTGTGGCTGTGGAGGGAGAGACGCAGATCCCTCCACTTCGCTTCGCTCCGGTCGGGATGACACTCTCTTTTTATTTACACTTCTTCTTTTTCCCTCTTCTTACTTCTTCGTTTTTGTTCTTTCCTGCTTTCTGCTTGATACTTAGCGGACTTTGCCTGCGGCGTTTTCGAGGACGACGTTCGAGAGGATGGCTGTGTCGACGGTGGCGGGCAGGTGCGAGACGAAGCCTATGCCTACGTAGAAGGGCGCGTCGAAGTGAAGGGTGATGGGTGGGCCGAACTGGTGCATGGGTTCGCCGTCGAGGGAGATGAAGAGGGCGATGGCGTCGCCACGCTTTTCGATGCCGATGCGCTTGGCGATGATGGGGACGAGCGAGTCCGGGGTGGCTCCTCCGGGACGTCCGCGACCGGCGATGCGGAACTCCATGTCGGTCATGCGGATGTTCTTTTCGGCGCGCTGGGCGAGGTGGACCATGCCGAGGCCGTGGAGGGCGACGACGGCCTCTTTGGAGTCGTCGTCGAGGCTCTGGCGGATGACGAGGACGGCCTTGCGGTCGCCGTAGCCCTTGGGATCGGGGTAGGCGATGTCGGCGGCGAGGGAGACGTCACCGGAGAGCCTCTTCCAGAGGAAGCGGAACTCGTCGCGGTTGTACCAGATGTTGTATCCGGCGGAGTGGATGGTGTACTGCTTCTTCGCAGCGTCGTAGGTGGCGGAGCCGGGGACGACCGCAGAGCCTACGTCGGACTGGCCCTGAAAGATACCGATGGGAGTTTTGTCGTCGCGGCTGGGGCGGTGGAAGCCGGGAGGTGGAGCTACCTGTTTGTGGGTGGGGGAGTCGGGAAGAGCCCAGTCGGGGACTTCGGGGGTTTGCTGGGCGTGTAGGGGGATGGCGCAGAGGACCAGGGCGAGGAAGATTTTCATGGCGGGAGAACTTTAGCAGAGGTAGCTCGCGCTTTGCGCAAAAGGGAGGCGTACCTCAGCGGCTGAAGCCGCTTTTCTTTGTTGCGATGGGATGGCACGGCTGAAGCCGTGCTCTTAACACTGCTGTTCGCGCTTTTGCGCGAATGGCTCACTCATGCGGTGAGGCCGCATGAATGGGTCGCCCGGCATGAATGGGCACCCTAGCAATACCTCAATGAGTGCATTGGCTGTTGGTCTCAACCAAGGATCACGCCTAGGAAAGGTTTGCCGCAGTTCTTACGGAACTGGCGCAAGCGAAATAAGATAGTGAAGCTTTGATTCGCGAAACTCAAGCGTGGAGAAAGATATGAAAAGAACAACGTTTCTCGCTATCCTCCTGCTCGCATTTGCATTTGCCGCCCATGCCCAGGACACGATGAAGAAAGATGCAGCCGTCAAACCTGCTGATCCGGAATCGAAAGTCGTGCTCGATTCCTGGAATGAGATTGGCCGCAAGCTGACGGCGCTGGCCGAGGATTTTCCTGAGGAGAAATATGACTTCAGACCGACACCCGCGCAGCGGAGCTTCGCCGAGCAATTACTGCACGCGGCGGGTTCATGCTACTACTTCACGAATCCTGCAATGGGGCAGAAGCCTCCCGCGGCAGAAGATCCGAAGCGCGAGCAATACAAGTCCAAGGCCGACATCGTTGCGTTCGTCAAGAAGTCCTTCGCCGATGGCGCAACCGCGATCCAGTCGAAAGGCGACAAAGGCCTGATGACGGAGGTTGTTTATTACCCTCAGCAGAAAGCGCGCGTTATCGACATTGCATACGGCATCATCGAGCATAGCGGAGAACACTACGGCCAGCTTGTTGTGTACTACCGCCTCGCGGGTCTTGTGCCGCCGGAGTCGCAGCCCAAGAAGTAAAGCTCAAGTTCGATCCTTCGATCTTCCACAGGTTGTCAATAAGTGCATTATCGCCAAATCACTCACCGACAACGGATCGATAACGCTAACTCGGCTTCCTGGCTTCAATGCTCTATGCAGTAACACCTAGCCGATGCGGGAGGGGTGCTCGGAGCTGGGCTGGGAGGGTTTGGCTTTGCGGCTCAGGACTACGCGGCGGCGCTGGGTCTGGGAGGCGTGGTCGATCTTCTTCCAGAAGGCTACGAAGTAGTCGACGGCGGAGATGATGGAGACGACGGTCATCCAGTAGATCGCCGTGAGGGCGATGAAGCGGACGGCGATGACGAAGCCGCCGTGGAAGTTGGGGAACCAGAGCCAGTAGTCCCAGCGGTGGGCGAGGATGGCGGCGACGACGGAGACGATCTGGATGACGGTCTTGAGCTTGCCGATCTCAGAGGCCTCGATGGTGAAGCCTTCGGTGGCGGCGATGGAGCGCAGGCCGGAGACGAGGAACTCGCGGCCAATGACGACGACGGCGATCCAGGGTGGGACGATGCGCGGGTTGTAGGCCACCAGAACGATGTAGGCCGCGGAGACCATGAGCTTGTCGGCCAGGGGGTCGAGGAGGATGCCCATGGTGGTGATCTGGCCGCGGCGACGGGCGAGGTAGCCGTCTACGCCGTCGGTGATGGAGGCCAGGATGAAGACGATGGAGGCGATGATCTCCTGCTCGCCACCGCGCAGGCCGGTGTGGCCGTGCCCCTGGAAGGGGAAGGCGGGCGAGAGGATCCAGATGAGCAGAGGAATGCATGCTATACGGCTCATCGTGATGGAGTTCGGAAGATTCATCGCATGGGCGGCTTGGGCGCGACGATGTGGGTCGCGCCGGACGGTCGATGACATCATTCTGCCACAGGGAGGTGACTGCTTGCGTTGGGCGGGGGAAGATGATCCGGGCGTTTTTCCGCCCCCTAGGGCTGGGAGGCGGCCTTCTCGGCGGCGGCGACGGCCTTGCGGAACTCGGCCACGGCGGGAACGGAGTGGCGACGGAGGGCGTCGGGGGCGGTGTATCTCCAGCCGGCGGGGGAGTCGAGAGGCTTAGAGACTTTACCGTCGTAGACGGCGAAGAGGTCTTCCTGACCGCCGATCTCGGTGCGGGGGCCGGTGGAGGCCTGGGGGAAACGCGAGCCGGGAGGGCCGGGGGGCTGTGGATTGGGGGTTCCCTGACGAGCGCCTACCTGCATGCCATCGTCAGAGGCGCTGATGCCTCCTGCGCGGTCGTTCTGGCGAGGGTCGGGGATGGTTTCGGAGACGAGACGACCGTGGCCGCGACGGACGATGACGATGAGGTCGGCGGGCTGGTTGCTGGTGACCAGCCGCATTCTTCCCCAGCTTTGCAGGGCGTCTTCGACGTCCTTGCGGGCTATCTGGTTGGCGGTGGGGTCGTCGAGGGAGAGACCGGCGTCGGGGTCGATGAGGACGACGAAGGTCTGGGCCTGGAGGACGTAGGGCGGAAGGACGGCCTTCGACTTGCCCTTGGCCGCGGCGGAGGTAGCGGCGAGGAGAATCAGGGCTATTGAGAGGGCTATGGAGCGTGTACGCATTCCCACCTCTTCTTGTGCTGCGCGGAGAATTTTACTCCGGTGGCTGTTCTTCCGGTTGGGGACGCCGATAAGGGAGTCGTCTGCGGAAGAACTCTATGTCGATACGCACGATTATTTTGAAGGCTCTCCTGCTGCTTCCGCTTTCGACCTCGGCGATGGCGATGGCGAAGGTGCCGAGCACAGTGGCGCTTCAGGTGTCGACCGGGTCGACGGTCTTTTATGGCGAGGCGATTGATGGAGTAGCGCAGGTGACGGCTAGCGATGGCTCGGCTGTGAGTGGGACAATCACTTTTTTCGATGGGGCGGCGAGCTTCTGCACGTTGACGCTGAGCGATGGCGCGAGTTGTCCGGAGAATACGGGGAGGGGCTTCGGGGCTGGGCCGCACGTGTTTACGGCGGTTTATTCGGGCGATGCGACGCACAAGGGAGGAACCTCGAATGCGGTAACCGTGACGGTGGCTCAGGATACGACGACTACGGCTCTGGCGAGTTCGGTGAGCGAGGTAGCGGCGGGTGCGGGGGTGGTTTATACGGCTACGGTTGCGGGGGCGCATGGAGCGGCGACCGGCTCGGTGACGTTCGTCGATGGAGCGATGCCGATGGGATCGGCGACGCTGGATGGGAATGGGACGGCGGCGCTTTCGGTGCTGATGTTTGCTCCGGGAGACCATGCGATTACGGCGGCTTATGCGGGGAATGTGAACTCGGCGGGCTCGACCAGCGCGGCTCTGCATGAGATGGTGCGGGGGGAGTTGGCGGCGACTACTACTTCCCTGACGGTGAGTGCGAATCCGGTGGCGGTGGGTGCGAGCGTGACGTTTACGGCGAGCGTGACGGCGGAGGCGAAGGCTGCTCCTGCGGGGGTGGTGACGTTCGTTGAAGGTGGGGCGGTGTTGGGTTCGGCTGCGGTGAATGTCGGGAGCGCGAGTTGGAGCACGTCGGGACTGAGCGCGGGGAGTCACAGCATTCTTGCGAAGTATGCGGGCGATGCTTTGACGGCGGCCAGTGACTCTGCGGCGGTGAGCCTGGTGGTGGATGAACCGGCTGAAGATCCGGGGCTGACGCTCGGTGTCGATCAGGTGACGGTGGCGGTAGGCGACACGGTGAGTGTGCCGGTGAAGATGACGGGCGGCTCGGGGCTGGCGAAGGCGGTGAGCCTGAGCTGCAGCGGGCTGCCGGCTGAGGCTTCGTGCTCGTATGTGTCGGGGGCAGCGGCTAACGGTGGAGGAACGGCTACGCTGCAGATCAGTACGTCTGCTCCGCGGGACTGCGGGTCGTCGACGCCTTATGGGGTTGCTCCTAAGAGCGCTGGGATGCCGATGGCGGGGCCGGTGTTTGCGGGGTTGATGCTGATGTTTGTGCCTCGACGTCGGCGGGTCGTGAAGGGATTGCTTGCGTTGGTTTGTATGGTGCTGGTGGCGGGCGCGATGAGTGGCTGCGGGACGGGGAACTGTACGGATCTGGGGACTCGGCCGGGGACTTATACGATTACGGTGACGGGGAGTGTGGGCGGGGCGGTGGTTTCTCAGGAGGTGAAATTGGTGGTTACTCCTTAGACGACCTCAGCGGCTAAAGCCGCTTCTCTTGCACGCTGGATGTGGCACGGCTAAAGCCGTGCCCTTAACACGACGGTTCGAGCTTCGCTCGAATGGCCCACTCATGCGATGAGACCGCATGAATGGGGCGCCCGCACCCGGCTGCATGAATGGGACACCCCGCCATTCGCACTCGCCACCGTACCCAGCACCCCGTATCCGACATCCGACATCCGACATCCGCGCTCAATTTTATGGGAGTTCGGAAGGCTTACATCCCACCCTTCGCGATGCGAAGGATGGGGCACCCGACCACCCGAGTGTGTGTATTCCTGAAAGTGAGGGCCGCTCCAAACAAGTATTGAGCGTCCCTCACTCGCAAGATCAAATCAGGCGTAGATGCCGCGCTGGCGCGTGGTGTAGGCTACGCGGTCGATGGCCAGCATGTAGGCTGCGATGCGGTTGTTGACGTTGTGGTTCTGGGCGTAGGCGATGACGTCGCGGAAGCTCTCGGTCATGATGTGGTCGAGTCGCTGGTTGACCTCGGCCTCGGTCCAGAAGTAGCCCATGCGGTCCTGCACCCACTCGAAGTAGCTGGTGGTGACTCCACCGGCGTTGGCGAGGATGTCGGGGATGATGAAGATTTTTTTGTCGGCGAGGATATCGTCGGCGATCGGCGTGGTGGGGCCGTTGGCTCCTTCGCAGAGGATCTTGCAGTGGAGACGAGCGGCGTTACGGCTGGTGATTACGTTTTCGGTGGCTGCGGGCAGAAGGATGTCGCACTCGTAGGTGAGGAGGTCGTCCTTGTCGGCGGCTTCGGCTCCAGCAAAGCCGGTGATGGTGCGGGTACGCTTGCGATGTTCGAGGAGCGCGGGGATGTCGATGCCTTTGGGGTTGAAGATGCCGCCGTCGTACTCGGCGATGCCGATGATGGTGTAGCCCTTTTCGGCGAGCAGGCGGGCGGCGTTGGAGCCGACGTTGCCGAAGCCCTGCACGATGACGCGGCAGCCTTCGACGGGCATGTTGAGGGTCTTGAGGGCTTCGTCGCAGACGACGGAGAGGCCGCGGCCGGTGGCGGCGGTGCGACCGCGCGAGCCGCCTAAGTTAACGGGCTTGCCGGTGACAACGGCGTTGACGGTCTGGCGCATGTGCATGGAGTAGGTGTCCATGATCCAGGCCATGGTCTGCTCGTCGGTACCCATGTCGGGGGCGGGAACGTCTTTTTCGGGACCGATGAATTCGATGATCTCGGCGGTGTAGCGGCGGGTCATGCGTTCGAGTTCGCCCTGAGACATGTTTTTCGGATCGCAGATGACTCCGCCCTTGGCTCCGCCGAAGGGAATGTTGACGACGGCGCACTTCCAGGTCATCCAGGAGGCGAGGGCGCGGACCTCGTCGAGGGAGACGTCGGGGGCGTAGCGGATGCCGCCTTTGCCGGGGCCGCGGGCGACGGAGTGCTGGACGCGGTAGCCGGTGAAGACCTCGACGGAGCCGTCGTCCATGCTGACGGGGATGTGGACGATGATCTCGCGTGAAGGTTGGCGGAGGACCTTCCAGATGCCTTGATCGAGATTGAGTTTTTTGGCAGCGAAGTCGAACCGGGCAGCCTGGGCTTCCCAGGGATTGGTTTCCTGCTCGAGGGTGAGGGTCTGCATGGTGATTTCCTTCTTTTCTGTTGCTGGTATCAGCGATTCTCCGGCCATCGTTTTGCCCCCTTGATGAGAAGCAGCATACAGCTTGTGCCAGGCCGGTCTGTGGCCAAACCTGCTGAGTATAGGACGCAGCAGCAAGGGTTGCAATGGATCGCAGGTGGGCGGCGTACCACGTTTGCCACCGATTCGGCAAGCCCGGCGGAGGTGCGGGCCACACGGGTATGATGGAGGCAATCATGCCTGTCTCTGCTACGAATTCCCTGCCCTCGGAGCGCGATTTTCTGCGGCTTTGCCGCTCGCATACGCTGGTCCCGGTCTACAGGACCGTGGCAGCCGACCTGGAGACGCCGGTTTCGGCGTTTTTGAGGATTGCGGCGGAGGAGCCGGAGGCGTTTCTGCTGGAATCGGTCGAGGGCGGCGAGCATGTGGGCCGCTATACCTTCATCGGGATCGAACCCTATAAGAAGATGATCTCGCGGGGTAACGAGATTACCGTGCGCGAGGGACGGCGCGAACGACAGTTTACGGGCGATATCTTCGAGGAGCTGAAGCGGGAGCTGAACGGGCATAAGCCTGCCAAGCTAGCGGGATTGCCTCCCTTCACCGCCGGGGCTGTCGGGTTCTTTGCCTATGACGTGGTGCGGCAGATCGAGAAGCTGCCTTCGACGGCGAAGGATGAACTTGGGGTTCCGGATGGCTGCCTGATGTTTTTTGACCAGGTACTGGCCTTCGATCATGTGAAGAAGGAGATTCACCTGATGGTGACCGCCGATCTTGCGCGTGAGAGCCGCGAGGGCGCTTACGCGCGGGCGGTGCGGAGGCTGAACAAGCTGGAGAAGAGGATGGCGGGGGCTCTGCCTGCTCTTCGCAAGAAGAAGCCCGCGGGCAAGCTCAAGCTGACTTCGCGTACGTCGAAGGCTGGGTTTCTTAAGGCCGTTGAGAAGACGAAGGAGTACATTGCGGCGGGCGATGTGTTTCAGTGCGTGCTGTCGCAGAGGTTCGACTGCGAGCCGGGAGTAGATGCGTTCGAGATCTATCGCGCGCTGCGGATTGTGAATCCTTCGCCGTATATGTACTTTCTGCGGTTCGGCCTGGAAGAAGGAGCAGCGAAGAAGAGCTCGACGAAGAAGGCCGTGTCACACCATATTGTGGGTTCGTCGCCGGAGCTTCTGGTGCGGGTGCATGGGCGCGAGGTGGAGTACAGGCCGATTGCGGGAACGCGCCCGAGAAGCGTGGATGAGGTGGAGGATCGCAGGATCGAGGCGGAGCTGCGCGCCGACGAGAAGGAACGCGCCGAGCACATCATGCTGGTGGATCTGGGACGCAACGATGTGGGCCGCGTGAGCGAGTTCGGGTCAGTGCGGGTGAAGGACCTGATGTTTGTGGAACGGTACAGCCACGTGATGCATCTGGTGAGCGCGCTTGAAGGCAGACTGCGCGAGGGGCTGGAGCCGATTGATGCGTTTCGCGCGTGCTTCCCTGCCGGGACGCTGAGCGGGGCTCCAAAGGTGCGGGCGATGGAGATTATCGAAGAGATGGAGCCGGCGCGGCGCGGGGTCTACGGCGGCAGCATTCTTTATGCGGACTTCAGCGGCAATCTGGACTCGTGCATTGCGATTCGCACGCTGTATATGAATGGGCCGCATGGGCATATTCAGGCGGGAGCGGGAATTGTGGCGGACTCGGTTCCGGAGAAGGAGTTCGAGGAGTGCCGCAATAAGGCTCAGGCAGTGGTGCGGGCGATAGAGAAGGCTCGCGGGTAGCCCTCTCTTCGCGGTCCAGGAATAAGCTCGTTGCGAAACCGATTCAGGCGATACGCCGCTTGACCTCCCCGCTAGTGGAGGCTTCCAGGGGCTGGGTCCGTTTGTCGTCGGAGTGAAGCACCTAGAGGATTCCTCCGATGACCTGGGCGGCGGAGATGGCGCGGGTGAGATTGGGGCGATGTTCAAGGGAGTGCATGAGATTCCGCCATGGCTCGGGACCGTAGTGCCAGGCTCTGGCGTCGCGGCGCGGATGGATCATTCCCATGATGCCGTCGCCGATGATGGCCATGGCGGTGAAGTGCTTCCAGCGACTGAAGTCGAATTGCATGAACGAATCTCCTCTTCTGTAAGAGAGGTTGCGTAGGCGGTTCGTTGCCCGCGGCGTAGAATCGTAGTAACCATGGTCTTCGTCCTCGACAATTACGACTCCTTTACGTACAACCTGGTGCAGTATATGGGCGAGCTGGGCGCCGAGATGGTGGTCAAGCGTAACGACGAACTGACGCCGGAGGAGGTCGAGGCTCTGCGTCCGGACCGCATTCTGATCTCGCCGGGGCCGTGCACGCCGCAGGATGCGGGGATCAGCATGGACCTGATCCGGCACTTCTCGAAGCTGGAGAGGAGGGTGCCGATCCTTGGAGTGTGCCTGGGACATCAGGCTATCGGCGCGGCCTTTGGCGGCGAGGTGGTGCGGGCTCCCAAGCTGATGCATGGCAAGACGAGCGAGGTGGAGCACGACGGGCGCACGATCTTTCAGGGGATTCCGAAGACGATGACGTGCACGCGGTATCACTCCCTGATTGTGAGCCCGAAGGGACTGCCGGATGAGCTGGAGATCTCGGCCAGGACGATGGATGCGGTGACGGGCGAGGAGACGATCATGGGCCTGAGACATCGCGAGCTTCCCATTGAAGGTGTGCAGTTTCACCCTGAGAGCGTTCTGACCTCGCATGGCAAAGAGATCATCGCCAACTTTTTGAAGATGTAGGATTCGCCGCGCCGCTTCGCGGGAGAGACAAATACAGGGATTCTTCGCTGCGCTCAGAATGACGAACCTTTTTCGTAGGACGATTTTCTTTCGGAACGCGACTCTGCCGATTTTTCGCAATGCGGCTCTGGCGGCGACATATTGCTTTGTCGTCTTCGGTGGTGCGTCACGAAGCAGCATGGCGCAACAGATCGGCTCTGTTGGGCTACAGGACGCCACGGTAGCGGGTGCGCTGGAGGTTTCGAACGGCCGCGCGGTTCTGGTGGGGGCTTCGACGGTTACAGCGAGAGACCGAACTGCGGAGATCGCGCTTCAACGCGGCGGTGTGGTGAGGGTGTGCTCGACCAGCGGACTGCACCTGACGGCGGGCAAGGGCACGGGCGAGACTCCTTTGATGCTGGCTCTGGATCGCGGGGCAATTGAGGTGGCGACTCGTACGACTGCAAACGATGTTGTGATGACGCCGGACCTGCGCTTCACGATAAAGACTGTCGGGCAGCTGGACCTGCGGCTGCGCGTGGCGCGCAACGGCGACACCTGCGTGGAGAATCACGGAGCGACCGCGCCCGTGCTGGGTGTCAGCGATCAGTTTGGGGAGACCACCTACGAGGTGCGGGCGGGGCAGCATGTGCTGTTCGAGCATGGGAGCCTGAAGGAGGTCGTCGATAACGAGACCGAGCCCTGTGGATGTCCGGTGGCTCCTGCCGTCTCGGTGGCCGACGCTGGAGTTAAGGGGACGACAGAGACGGCGGCGAAGCCAGGCAGCACAGTGGCGGCGAAGTCGGCAGCGGATCAGCATCCGTTTCCGGAGGCTGAGAGCGCGGGGCTCTCTCCCGTGAGTGGACCGCCGCAGGCTCCGGCTGGAGCCGTGCATGCGCAGGTTTCGACTGCGTTGAGTTATGGCGGGGAGACCGGCACTGCTGCGGGTGGTGGAGATGCCGGTGCTGGTTCTGTCGCTGCAAACGGTTCAGCGAAGAATGCTGAACAGGGAGCAGGCAAGGCCTCGACTCCTCAGGAGAACTCCTCTGCACCGACGACGAGCGAGGCTGCCGGAAGAGCGGAGGCTCCTCCACCGCCGCCTGCACCTCCTCCGGGGGATGTGTTTCACGCACTGGGGCGGTTCTTCAAGAGGCTCTTCGGAGGCCATTGAAGCGGCCTTTCTGCCTGCTGCGATACAATATCCAGAGGTTCGGATGACCGGACGCCTGGCTGGCGCCTCCTCCGGACAAAACTCTCAAAACAACTGAACTTCAACCAAATTAGAGGTTTTCTATGTCGATTCCCGCAACGCAGATGCGCCCGGGCATGATTATCAAGTTCAAGGACGACCTTCACCTTGTGTTTTCGGTGGAGCACCGGACGCCGGGCAATCTCCGCGCCTTCATTCAGGCCAAGCTGCGCAACATCCGCACGGGCGCGATGTTCGTCGAGCGCTTCCGCTCGCCTGACCCGATCGACCGCGTGATCGTGGATGAGGTCAAGATGGAATTCCTGTACAACGACGGGGACGACTATTACTTCATGGACATGGAGAGCTTCGAGCAGACGCACCTGAAGCGCGAGACGCTGGGCGATGCTGTGGACTATCTGCTGCCGAACCTGACCATCGGGGTCAGCTTCCATGACGGCAAGGCCGTGGGTATCGAACTGCCGGGAGTTGTCGAGATGACGGTCGTAGAGACCGAGCCCGGCATCAAGTCGGCGACGGCTTCGTCGGTCACCAAGCCGGCCAAGCTCGAGACGGGCCTGGTGGTGCAGGTTCCACCGTTCATCAACGAGGGCGAGAAGATTCGCGTGGATACGGCTGAAGGCGCTTACATGAGCCGAGCGTAAGCTTCCTGATAGATGAAAGAGGCAGAGCATGGCTCTGCCTCTTTGTTTTGTTCCTTGCGTGCATAAGAACGCTCTGCGAAACTGAAGGCTCCATGGTGCGCTACTACCTCGTAAAAGGCCGTGTGCAGGGCGTTGGGTTTCGATGGTTTGTTCATCGGGAGGCAGCGGAGCTGGGTCTGCGCGGATGGGTTCGCAATACCGATGACGGCCATGTGGAGGTTGTCGCTTCGGGCGAGCCGGAGTCGCTGGCGGAATTGAAGGCCGCGATTCGGAAGGGATCGCGCGGCAGCCGCGTAGATGCCGTGCTCGAGCAGGAGTTGGAAGAGAGTGAAGACGAAAAGCTTGGATCGTTTGTGATTGAAGGAGCCTGGTAAGAGAAGAATGCCCACATCAAATCAGATTAACTGCGAGCCCCTGAAGGCTCTTGTGCGAACCGTTCCGGACTTCCCCAAGCCTGGGATTCTGTTTTATGACATTACGACGCTGCTGAAGGATAAGACGGGCTTCGCGCAGCTGATCGACGCATTTGCGGCGTACTACATCGGCAAGGACATCGACCTGGTACTGGGCATCGAGGCCCGGGGATTCATCTTCGGACCGGCGCTGGCTTATCGGCTGAATGCGGGATTCGTTCCGGTGCGGAAGCCGAAGAAGCTGCCTGCCAAGACAGCTCGCGTGAGCTACGACCTGGAGTACGGCACCGATTCGCTGGAGATTCATCTGGATGCAATCAAGCCGGGACAGCGCGTAATTATCGTCGATGACCTTCTGGCGACCGGAGGCACCATGCAGGCGACAGTGCAGCTGGTGCGGCAGCTGGGTGGCGTCATTGCCGGGCTGGGATTCGCCGTGGAGCTGGACTTCCTGAAAGGCCGTGAGAAGTTTCAGGAGTATGACGTTCTGAGCCTGCTGCACTACGACGAATAGATTCCTCAGATCGACCGATACGACAAGACCGGAGCCCCTGCTCCGGTTTTGTTATATGTGTGTTTCAGATGCATCTTTCAATGCGACTGGCACGTCCAACGAACTATTCCCTCCCACGAACTGGAGAAAAGACAAGAAATGATTGCGACAAACGGTTACGCCGCACAGGCGGCGACTACGCCTCTGGCTCCCTTCAACTATGAATATCGCGAACCCGGCGAGACAGATGTACTGATCGATGTGCAGTTCTGCGGTATCTGCCACTCGGATATTCATCAGGCACGGAACGAGTGGGGTAATTCGCTTTATCCCATGGTCCCGGGACACGAGGTGGTCGGAACGGTCGCTCGTGTCGGCTCGAAGGTGACGAAGTTCAAGGAAGGCGATCTGGTAGGTGTCGGCTGCATGGTCGACTCCTGCGGCGAGTGCAACTCATGCAAGGACAGCGAACAGCAGTACTGTGAACGCGGACAGACCGTGTTCACCTACAACTCGCGCAGCAAGGGCGGCAACCTGACCTTCGGCGGTTACGGCAACCACATCGTTGTGGACGAAGGCTTCGTGCTCTCGATTCCGAAGAATCTCGACGCTGCCGCTGCTGCTCCCCTGCTGTGCGCGGGCATCACCACCTACTCACCGCTGAAGCACTGGAACGCCGGCCCCGGAAAGAAGGTAGGAATTGTGGGTCTGGGGGGCCTGGGACACATGGGCTTGAAGTTTTCCCATGCCTTCGGCGCCAAGACGGTGTTGTTTACGACTTCGGCCTCGAAGATCGAGGACGCGAAGAAGCTGGGCGCCGATGAAGTGATCCTGACCAAGGAAGAGGGCTGGGCCGCAAAACACGCGGGAAGCTTCGACTTCATCCTGGACTGCGTTTCGGCGGATCACGACATCAACATCTACCTCTCGCTGCTGAAGCGCAACGGAACGCTGTGCCTGGTAGGCGCTCCCGAGAATCCTCTGGCGACTGCGGCGTTCTCGGTCCTGGGAAGGAAGAACTTCACCGGCTCGATGATCGGCGGTATTCGCGAGACCCAGGAGATGCTGAACTTCTGTGGCGAGCACAACATCGTCTCGGACATTGAGATGACCACCTTCCCGGAGGTGAACGAGGCCTGGGAGCGCGTTTTGAAGAGCGATGTGAAGTACCGGTTCGTTCTCGATCTTAAGACCCTGTAAGCAACGGGATAGCTTACAGTCCTACACGGGCTCGGAGACGCGGATATGCTCTCCGGGCCCGATGTAGTTTTTGCGGCGGAACCAGTCCTCCATGCCGGATTGCAGGCGATCGAGCGGAACGCGATAGCCTGCCTCGAGCAAGCCATCCGCGACGGGAAGGGTGTCGTCGAAGATGGCGTCGTTGGTGAAGTTGCGCATTGCGAAGCTGTCGATCCACCGAATGGGACAGAGATGTGGGCTGCCTGTGGAGTCGATGCGTTCGATGCGAAGCCTGCGAGCGAACATGCTCAGACGAAGAGAGTAAACAGGGGAGAGTCGACCGGCACAGTCTGGGTGGGACCGGTGAGCTTACCGGTTCCCTGATCGCGGCGGAAGACGGTGATGGACGCCGAGTCCTGGTTGCCGCAGAGAATCCACTGGAAGGTGGGATCGAAGGTAAAGTGACGCGGGGTCTTTCCTCCGCAGGGAATTCGCTGGATCTCCTTGAGGCCACCGTCGTCTCCGATGGCGTAGACGACAAGGGTGTCTTCGCCGCGATTGCTGGCGTAGAGGAAGTTGCCGTCAGGGGAGATCATCACCTCAGCCGCGGTGTTTTTGTCGGAAGGAAATCCCGGTGCGGTGGTCTTGATCGTCGTGTTGGTGTTGATCAGAAGACCCTGAGGATGGACGATCGAGTGAGTCGTGGTCCAGAGAAGATGATCGAGCGTCGAGTCCAGCTCGTTGAGCAGGTAGATCCAGCGGCCGTTGGGATGAAAGGCGATGTGACGCGGTCCCGAGCCTGGCCTGAGACCGGTAAGCAAGGGGCTGGCAGGTGTCAGTTTCGCGGTTGCAGGGTCGATATGGAAGACCGTAAGCGCGTCGTTCCCAAGATCGTTGACGATGAGGAAGCGGTCGTCGGGTGAGACGAAGACAGAGTGCGGGTGCGGCGCGTCCTGACGGACAGGAACGGGGCCGTGATGGCCGAACTTCGGATCCTTGTAGTCGAAGGTATCAATCGGCTGGGAGAGGGTTCCGTCCGGCTGGATCAGATAGGAAGAGATCGTTCCACCGACGTAGTTCGCGACGAAAGCAGCGTGACCGGTGGAGTCGACCGAGATGTAGGCGGGACCGGCTCCCGCAGAGGTGACCTTTCCCTTCTGAGTCAGCGATCCGCTCTTCAGGTCGATGTCGAAGGTGGTCACCGTTGCCGAAGGGTCCGGTACGGCATTGACGGCGTAGAGCGATCGGCGTCCCCCACGAAGGGGCGCAAGAGCGAGATAGGAGGGCCGCAGAGTCTCCGCGGCGAGGATAGGAACGCTGAGCTGACCATTCGTGGAGTTGAAGGTCGCCTGATAGATGCCTTTGCTTACGCCCTTTACCGTATCCGTGCCGATGTAGACGCGGACAGGAGGCAGCGGAGGAGACGATTTTCTCTTAAAAAGAGTCTGCGCCGAGGCCGTATAGGCCGGGAACAGAAGGAGGAAGCGCCGACGTGTGACCATAGGAGCTAAGCCGGTTCGCCGGGGAGGTGGATTCCCATCTCGTCCTCGGCACGGATGTTTTCGTTGATAACCGGAAGACTGGGCAGTTTGGTGGTGTGCCCCGCTTCGCGTACGACTTTGTCGGCCAGATTCACAACCTCGTCCACCGTCATGGTGTACATCTCGCGCCCGTTGTCGTAGCCGGACTCGATGGCCTGCTTGAGGTAGAGGCCTGCGATCTGGGCGGCAAGGTAGTCTGTGATGACGTTGCCTGTGCGATGTTTCTGCTCGACCCAGGCCAGGTTGGGAAGCGAGATCCAGACGGGACGGTCGTTGACCGAGAAGCGGATGTCGGTCGCATCGGCGTGGCGGGTGGCGATGGCGACGATTGTTCCCTTCCACTTGCAGTGGAGCTGCTCGCCAGTCCAGCGATCGGTCACTTTGAAGTCTTCGTACATGATTGCATTCTACTATCAGGCGGCGTTGAAGAAAGACCCATTGCGGCAGAGAGGCTCCCGGTTCCCGCAGGATCATCACGATAATTCTTCTCTCTTGAAGACGAGCATTCGTCTTCAAGAGAGAAGGCAAGGTTCAGTAGGTATCGACCAGAATGCGGCTTCCGGCTTCGAAGACCACGTAGGGTCCTGAGACAGCACCGGTTTTCTGAGAGGGATAAGGACTGCTCCATGTGCTTTGTCCTGTCGACAGCGAAAAAATCTCGTTGAGATCAGGCGAGTAGATGGAGTCGGAGGTTACGTCCTGAATGTTCAGGAGTTCGGGGAGAGCGGGCTGAGACAACTCGGTCCCCGTTGCACTGAAGATGGAGGCATGCGCAAATGCAGAATGGACAGAATCTGGCGACTCATTGATGTATTCATTCACCAAGATTCGGCCGTTGTCGATCCAGCCAACAACCCAACCTGGAACTGCCGTCACCAGAATTCCGTTCTTGTATATCTTCGTAGTCAAATCAATGGATGGGTTTTTGTGTTCAGAGACAGCAACGAGAGTGCCGTCGGGCGATAAGCGGATAGGGCCTGGATCTGATGTGCCTGGGACATCTGACCAGACCGTTCCTCCTGTAAGCGGGCCGACCTGACGATTCCAAGTGGAAGTAACGTAAGTTCCTGTAATCTGACCAATCATTGTGCCCGAATCAGAAAGAGTGAAATCAATGAGATCGGTTCCGGACTGTGAATAAGGCCAGCTATTAATAAGTGTTTCCCCGGGAAGAGAAAAAACCTTGAGGGTACGATCAGGCAGAAGATTGCTAGCACTAGCGGCCGCAGCGAGAACAGTCCCATCCGAGGACAAAGCGATCTTTGCACCAGAAAATTCGATGGAGCCTTCCGGCGTTGCAACAGTCGGTTGGAAGTAGAGAATCTTTCCACTTGCGGTGGCAACCGCCGCCTTGCTCGAACTGCCCGAAATGCTTGTCGCCGCTCCAAGCGTTAGATAACGGGGAATCCCTGACAGGCTTGAACCATCGAAGATCACTCCTTGTTCATTTCCTATCCACCACTGCGAACCGGAGAGCGCAGCGTAGGCAGCGGAGCCAGCAACCGGAAGCTGATAATCCGTTCTGGACGGTACCGCTGACGAAAGATCAAAGACGGTTAGCGTGTTATTCGCACTAAAGATTCCGATGGTCGTTGCGGAAGGCACCACAGTGGGGGCTGTAAACGAGCTGTATGTAGCACTTGGCGACGAACCTCCCACCGAATAAATCGACAGCGTGCTTTGAGATGCTACTTCATAGGTCCAAAACCAGTTTCCTTGTCCTCCCAGAATTTCCTCAGTCGGCAACGAGGTGACACCCAATTGGACGCCGGCCTTGGAGTAGGTCCAGACCGTAGACGAAAGATTGGTGAGAAAGTTTGCGCCATCCAAAAACCATGTGTTGAAGTTTCCAGAGAAAGAGGGACTGGTGATAGAGGTGCTGTCGACGACAGAGACTGTCTCGATGACATTTTGCCCAGCAGGACCCAGAGCAACTCGAATCTCACCAGGGGCGGCAAAGGCTTTGGCGGTCGAGTAATCTCCGGATTTCGATAGAAGAAGCTGCCCTGTGGGAGACCAAGCAGACAATCCCGCCTGCGACCCCGCACAGACATAGCTTCCATCGGAGGCAAGCTTCCACCAGGTCTTCTGCGAGACAGAATCGATGGTCGGGGACGCGATGGTGGTAAGGAGGTGGCCGTCGGAAGAAGAACGAATCTCCAGACCATTGGTAATCCCGATCACAATCGTCGTACCGGCCATATCGACGGGCCAAGAGATAACACTTCCATTCACGGAAGGCCAGACCGAATCTCCGCTTGCGAGTTCAGCACCTGAAGCATCGTCGGAGAGGAGCCAATGACCCCTTGAATCCTGACTGAGCACTTGGTTCGCCACCACTCGAAGAGTTTGAACAGATTGCGAATGGCCTAGATCAAGCAATGCATTGAGAGCTTTACTAACAGTAATCGTCAGTACAGCCGTCGTGTTTCCACCTGCATTTATTGCCGTAACGGTGTAAGCAGCTTGAGCTGCGACTGCAGTTGGAGTTCCCAGGATGGCTCCCGTTTTCGGCTCTAAAGATAAACCCGCGGGAAGAGCTGGACTAACGGTATAAGAAGTAACCATTCCAGTCACATTGGGAATATCGGTCGTGATGGGCTGGCCCACGGTCGCGACAATCGACGTCACGGGATAAGCCAAGCCGGAGGGTGGAGGAGTCGCGGCATTGACCGTGATCTGGATGGTTGCATTCGTAGAGCCAGCTGAATTGGAGGCTGTGACCGTGTAGGCTGCCTGCGCTGCAACAGCTGTGGGAGTTCCCGAGATAGCACCTGTGGTGCTGTCCAGATTGAGACCCGCAGGAAGCGAGGGGCTAATTGTATACAATGTCACGGTCCCGGAGACCGTTGGGGTCTCTGTAGTGATCGCCTGTCCTACGATTACAGCAATCGTCGTCTGGGGATAGGCCAGGTTCGTCGGAGCAGTCACGGCAGCAGTAACAGCAATCTGGATCGTGGTCGTCGTCGATCCCGAGGAGTTAGTTGCAGTGATGGTGTAGTTTGTTTGCGGTGATGCCACTGTCGGGGTTCCGGAGATCGCTCCAGTAGAAGTGTTCAAGGTCAATCCTGCAGGAAGCGCCGGGCTGACAGAGTATGACGTGACGACTCCCGTAACCGTGGGTGTACTGGCCGCAATAGGCTGGCCGGCCACGACAGAGATATTGGCCTGAGGATAAACGAGATTGGCTGGGGCGGCCGATGGCGGCGGTGCCGGCTTTGAGGAGGAGCCTCCAGAACAACCGAAGCAGCACAACAGAACAGCAAGTGTGGAGACGAAGATCACTGAAGCTTTTCGTCTCTGAGTTTCATCCTTGTGGACGTAGCGGTTACGGCAGAAAAGAACATCGCAAAAAGACATCATGAAAGACCTGTTTTCTCAAATTCCAAGATCAGGGTGCGGGCGAATCATAGCATAGGCATATTTCACGAGAGATTTGAATTATGTTTCAAACTCCCAGTTCGGCACGGATGGCGTTGGCGATGGTGTCGGCGTGGTGGCGCATGGCGGGCTCCGATTCGGCCTCGATCATGACGCGGGCCAAGGCTTCGGTTCCGGAGTAGCGGATGACGACACGGCCGGAGTCGGCCAGCTCTTTTTCGGCAGCGGCGATGGCAGCAGCTACCGCCGGGATAGTGTCGAGCGGCTTCTTTTCGCGGACCTTCACGTTGACGATGACCTGCGGGAAGACCTTGAGGTCGGCGACGAGCTCCGAGAGGGACTTGCCGCTGCGGTGAACGATGTCGAGCAGGAGAAGCGCAGTGAGGAGGCCGTCTCCTGTGGTGGAACGGCCCGAGAAGATGATGTGGCCGGACTGCTCGCCCCCGAGTGCAGCGTTGGTGGAGAGCATCTGCTCGAGGACGTACTTGTCGCCGACGGCGGCGCGGAGCATCTGAATGCCGCTACGCTTAAGCGCGGCTTCGAGACCCATGTTGGACATGGTGGTGGCGACGACAGTGGAGTTGGTGAGCAGGCCGCGGGCCTGGAGATCGCGGGCGGCGAGCAGGAGGACGGCGTCGCCGTTGA
>Ga0255336_101219_pt1 | contig 21168 bp, 19 predicted proteins | sample MeOH1_35cm_T3_17_FD_189102 | JGI IMG/M metagenome (GOLD analysis project Ga0255336, IMG submission 189102) | Sandy soil microbial communities from University of British Columbia, Vancouver, Canada - MeOH1_35cm_T3_179 | ecosystem: Engineered > Artificial ecosystem > Sand microcosm > Unclassified ...
CCCACTGCTGGCCGCGCGGATAGCCGCCCACCACCTTGAACTGGCGCTCGAACGATTGCATGCAATGGCCGGTGCCGGCGGGCAGCAACAGCGCGTCGCCCGCGGCGATCGTCACCAGCCTGCCGCCCGGTCCGCCCACGATGACTTCCGCCGAGCCGTCGGCGACGCCGAGCACCTCGTGCGCCGTCGCGTGAAAATGGTGGTAGTCGAAAATGCGGTCGCGCCATTGCGGCGGCCATTCGTTGCGCTCGAAGAGGATCTCGAAGGCCGCGGCGAGATCGCCGGTGTACGGCGACAGCGCGTGGCGATAAATCACGACCGGCAGCTTGCGATTGTTCGGCACCCAGTCGTGCGGTTCCAGCATGAAGGCTTCGTACTCGGTTTTGACCGCGTCGAAGCCGTGCTTCGAATCGTTGTACATGGTTAGCTCCTGTGCGTGCTGATGCGATGGCGCGCTGGCTCTCGGGGATCGGCTGGGAGTCCGCGCCGAGTTCGGTCTACGCGTGATGGCGCTTGCGCGGATTGCAAGCTTACGGACCTCGTGGCGCATTGCGCCATGAGCTTCCGCGCGTTGCGAGCTTGCGGCCTTGCGTCCTCGTGCGCGATTCGCATCACGCGGGGTGTGCGCGCGCAACCGTCGCTGCGCCGCATAAAGCGAGCCTGGCCGCGCGCGAACGCGCGACGCGCGAACACCTGCGAGTTCACGCGCCGCTGGACTGCACGATTGCATTGCCGCGCCGGTGAAATTTGCAAACCGATTTGCAAACCGGTCACATCAACCAGCGCGGTCCGCGCGTCACTCCGCGCTCAGCCGCCGCCGATGCCTTGCAGCACTTTCCCCGTGCCGCCGCATACGGTGCATTGCTCCCCTTCCACCTTGCCGGTGCCGTGACAGGCGCGGCAGATGTCCTCGCCCACGCCGGGCGCGTCAGGCGGTGCTTCGTCGCCGGGATTGAGCGGCTCGTTGTCCTGTTGCATCAGTTTCTCCATGTGGTTTTGCCTGCACGCGACGGCACGCCGCGCCGGCGTGTCAGCTCTTGCGGTGCGACGCGTGTCCGCCGCCGCCCGGCGGTTCCGCATGCTCGCCGGTGCCAAGCGGCACCTCCGCGGTTTGCTTCGGACGCTCGCTCGAACGCCGCGGATTGGTCTGCTTCGCCACGTCCGTTTGCTCGACCGGCTCGATGCCTAGCGGACTCGGCTCGACGTACTGCGTGCCGCTCGGCTTCGCGCGCGGCTTCGCATCGGATGCCGCGCCGGGTGCATTGCGGCTCTGGCCGGATTTGCTGTCGTGCGTATCGTGCGTATCGCGCATCTCGCCCTCCTCGAATCGGCTCCATTGGCAGTGCAGCAACATCCGGTCCCTCTCCGCGATGCGTGCCGTGCAGCGTTAACGCGGCGACCTGGCACGGCCGTTGCGGCATAAAACGAGGGAGGTCCGTAGTCGTTTTTGTAAAAAGGAGATCCTCATGAGCATCATGACGATTCGCGTGTCCGATAACGAGGTGCAAGTCGAACGAACGGTGTACACGTTCACGCAAAAGAGCGACGCCGACGCGTTCCAGCGCTGCCTCGCCGATACTTCGATCGACAACTGCTATAAGAGCCATCCGCCGGTGTCGGTGCGGCCCACGCCGCCGGGCGAGCGTCCTGACGATCCCGGCCGCGACAGCACCATCTCGCCGTCGCTCGGCGGGATGCCTTGAATGCCGGTTTGAACGGCGGCTGGCGGGGCCGCGCTTCAACGCGGCGCGTAACGTGTCACTTCTCCGGAGCCGCGCGATCCGCGGCCACGATCTCGCGACCGTAGTCGATCGCGGCGCGGCGCGCCTCGTCGGCGGTCGCATACGGGCCGATCTCCGGCGCGCCGTCGAACGGAAACAGCACCTTCCGGTCCGCTTTCCTGACGACCTTCAGTCCGCCCACGTAGCGGCCGTCGCCGGTTCCGTGATAGCTCGCGTAGATCTCGAAATCGTCGTCGGCAACGTCGGCCTTATGTCGCGCCATGTGTGATTTCCCTTATCCCTGCACCTTCGGCGCGTCACGTTATCGTGGGCGGCGCGGTTCGTGCGAACGGTTCGGACGAATAGGCGAGCCGCACCGCGTATGGGGTTTCCAGCAACACGTGTTCCACGCGATGCGAGCCGATGCCTTAGCGAGCCGATGCGTGGCGCGGCGGGACGTGGCAATCGCGTGGCGATCGCGCTGTGGCCGCTATGGCACGAGGGTTGCGCGACAGAGTGCGGACATCGAATCCGCCTGGCTCGTGTTGCCGGTTCGAGTCCGGTCCCCGGCACCGGACGTCAACGCGAGCCCGACCGCACGTCACGGAGGTAGACCATGAAGTTGCCCAGCACGGGCTCGATGCGGAGGCTGCGATTGCATGTACCGACGCCGCCGGAAATCGACCCCGAAACGCCGCCGCCGCCGAACATCGATCCCGATCCGCCGCCCACGCCCGAGGATGATCCCTCGCACGATCCGCCCGAAGGCGATCCACCCGTCAAGCCGCCGCCCATGCGCGCGAGCCCGGCCGGAGCCGGCCGATTGCGGCGCGCTCGCAACTTGCGAAGCCGCACTTCATGCGGGCTCGCCGATCGGCAATAGAAAAGGCGCGCCGGATCGAACCGGCGCGCCTTTCAAATGCCGCACACATCGTGAATCGATATCGACCGATTCACGCTCGCTTCAACTTCAACTTCAATCTCAACGCAGCTTCGCGACGTCCTTCTCGCTCACTCGCGTCGTCGACGGATTACCGAACTGCGTCGTCACGTAGTTGGTGAGCGCGGCGATCTGCGCATCGTTCAACTGCGTCGCGAAGGCCGGCATGCCGACATCGCTGTCCGCGGTCTTGCGCTGCACGCCGTGCAAAATCACCTGCACGAGATTGACCGGGTTGGATGCGCCCACCGTCGAGTTATGCAATAGCGGCGGATAGTAGCCGTCCGGTGTGCCCTTGCCGTGCGCCTGGTGGCAGGTCGCGCAATTGCCGAGGTACAGGCGCGCCGGGTCGAGCGTACCGTCGCTCGACGCGACACCGCGCAAACGCGCGACGTCCGTCGACGGTTTGCCCCACGCGCTGCGCGAGCGCGTGCCGCCGTCGCTCACCGCCGGCACCGTGCGCACGTAGGTTGCGATCGCGTCGATGTCGGCGCCGGTCATCTTCGAGAAGCTGTGCTCCACGGCTTCGCCCATCGGCCCGGCGGCCTGCGCGAGACCCGGCACGCTGCCGGTTTGCAGATACTGCACGAGCTGCGCATGAGTCCACGCGCCGATGCCGCTGTCAGCCGAGGAAGTGATGTTGTAGCCGTCCCATCCCGCCAGCACCGAACCGCCGAGGAAGCCGCCGCCGGTCTCGTCGAGCGCCTTCTCCTGCATGCCGAAGCCGCGCGGCGTGTGACAGGTGCTGCAATGCGCGAGACCTTGCACGAGATACGCGCCGCGATTCCATTCGGCGCTCCGGTTCGGCCTGGCTTCGTAGGGGCCGCTCTTCAGGAACAGCCAGTTCCATACCGTCAGCGGCCAGCGCATGTTGAGCGGCCACGGAATGTCGCTCGCGCGCGTGGCCGCGTTCACCGGCGCGACGCCGTAGCGGAAGTACGCGTAGAGCGCCTTCACGTCGTCGTCGCTGACCTTTGCGTAGGACACGTAGGGCATGGCCGGATACAGATTGTGGCCGTCCTTCGAGACGCCACGGCGCAGCGCGCGGTCGAAATCAGCGAGCGTCCATGTGCCGATGCCCGTTTGCGGATCGGGCGTGATGTTGCTCGAATAGACCGTGCCGAGCATCGGCACCTTGAGCGGCAGGCCGCCGGCGAACGGCTTGCCCTTCGCCGTGCTGTGGCAGGCCATGCAATCGCCGGCCGTCGCGAGGTACTCGCCGCGCTTGATCAGCGCCGTGTCGTTGCTGTTTACCGCGTTGGCCGACGTATCGGCATGCGCGAATGCGGGCAGAGCCAGAGCGCCGGCCAGCAGCCAGAAAAAGGTTTTTTTCAGCACGTTCAAACTTCCTTCTTCAACTGGTCGGCCATGCGAAGCGCCAGGGCGGCAATGGTCAGCGTCACGTTGACGGTGCCCACCGTCGGCATCGTCGCGCTGCTGGAGATGAACAGATTCGGGTGGTCGAAGGTGCGGCAATGCTTGTCGACCACCGAATCGCGCGGATCACTGCCCATGATCGTCGCGCCCGTGATGTGGTTGTTCGGCGCGAAATCGTCCTGGTACTCGATGTCCGTGCCGCCCAGCACCTTCGCCGCGTTGGCGTAGACCTCCTTCGTATGCGCCGCGCCGCGCTTCACGTAATCGTCGATGCGATAGGTGATCTCCGGGCGCGGGATGCCGATCGCATCCGTCTCGGTCCTGCTCGGCACGATGCGGTTTTCCGGCGCGGGCAGGATTTCGTGGAAGCAGTCGAATTCGACGAAACGCGCCGAGCGGTCGCGAATCCGGGCGTCGAGTTCGGCCGGCTTGATCAGCTTGCCTTGCTTGAAAATGTTGCGCGTTTCCTGATCGACGCGCGACAGGTTCGACAGGTGGATTTTCTTGGCGGCTTCGGTGGCGCGAAACGCGCCGTCGCGAAAGCCGATCAGTGAGGTCATTTCCTGCGGGCCGCGGCCCGGCCACAGCTTTTCGTCCGCGTAGAACGTGACGCCGGTGCCGGGGTGGTCCATCAGATTACGGCCCACCATGTCGGAACTGTTGCCCACGCCGTTCGGAAAATCGTGGCTGGTGGACATCAGCATGATCTTCGGCGTCTCGATGCCGTTCGCGGCGAGCACGAAATACTTGCCCTCCACGCGATGCTCGTTGCCTTGCGGGTCCTTGTACAACGCCGCGGCGATGCGCTTGTCCGCGCCGACTTCGAGCTTGTACACCACCGCGTTGTCGATCAGCCTCGCGCCGGCCTGCTCGGCCTTTTCCACATGCACGATGCCGTTGTACATCGCGCCGATCGGGCAGATCGGCATGCAGTTGTTGTTGCCGCAGCAGGTCGGGCGGCCGTCGTACGGACGGCTGTTGCGCGCGACCGGCTCGGTCACGACGTGATACCGCGAGTCGAATGCGTTGAGCTTGCTCTTGATGGTCTGCTCGTTGTACGAGAGCGGCAGCGGCGCCATCGGATACGGCTGGCTGCGCGGCGAACCGAGTTCCTCGACTGTCGGGCCCCATACGCCGAGTTCCTCTTCGGCGCGCTGGTAGTACGGCTCCAGTTCCTCGTATTGCATCGGCCAGTCGCGGCCCACGCCGTACACGGTCTTCATCCTGAAGTCGTTCGGCATGAAGCGCCATGCGGACGCGGCCCAGTGCCACGTCGTGCCGCCCACCGCGCGAATGTACTGCGAGTTGAATTTGTGCTCGCCCTTGAGGATCAGGTAGTCGTTGGGCGGACCGTACTCGGGATGCGGCGCCCATTGGCTCGACGGATACGGCGCCATGAAATCCATCTTGTCGGTCTGATTGCGAAAGCGCTCGACGATTTCCCAGCGCGGCATGCGCGGCCCGGCTTCGAGCAGGATCACGGACTTGCCCGCGAGCGCCATTTGATGCGCGACGATCGCGCCCGCCACGCCGGAGCCCACGACGACGACATCGGCCTGGCTGGTTTGTTGTGCTTTATCGGCCATGCTCAAGCTTGCCTTTCGATCGGTTTAGCCGCCCAGAAACCGGGCTTGTTGGGGCAGTAGGAACGGATGATCAGCGTGTCGGAGACCACCTCGAACATCAGCGCCTGCTCGTAGGTGATCACGACGTTGTCGACCGTGCCGAGATACCACGCTTCCATGATCTTCAGCGCGAGCGCTTGCTGGGCCGCGTCGGCGGAGTTCGAGGCCAGCGCGCCCGCCAGCTTCGGCAATTGCCGCGCGAGATCCGGCGTGGACTTTTGCAACGCGGCGAGAAGGCGCGTGCCGACCTCGCGATCGAGACCGGACTTCGCGCTCAGCGCTTGCGACAGGGTCATGAAGGCGTCGAGGGGGGCGGCGGACGAATCGTCGGCGAGCGCCTTGAGCGTGAGGGAGCCGGTGAGGCCCGCCGCCGTGATGGCCAGCGCGCCCTGGAGCCAGCGACGGCGCGTCATCGCCGACGGCTCACCGCGCGCGGCGTCGGCCCCGAGGGAAGCGTCCGGGTGGGACGCTCCGTGAGAGTCGTGTGGAGTCAATTGTTGGTTATCCCTTGTGAGGCGTTTTTGTGAGGCGTTTTCAATGTGTTTTTCGAGGCGTGTTTTTTCAATGCGTTTTTTCAATGCTGATAGCGGGCAATGCGGTGTTGCCCGGCTTACCGCGGAGGTCGCGGCTGACGCCGCGAGAAGCGCTTCAGAACTGATGCAGCATCCCGACATACGCGCCGGTTTGCGATTCGCCAACGAGCGGGCTGGTATTGTTCGCCGCGTCGCGCGGCGACGCCTCGAGCGAAAAATTCGCGTTGCCGCTGTTGCGCACATAGCCCACCGTGCCGTACAGGAAGGTGCGCTTCGACAGGTTGTAGGTGGTGCCGAGCACGTACATCATCGCGTGGCCGGAGGGGTCGTGCGCGGCATCGCCGCCGCCGTCGCCGACCTTCACGTAGTAGCCGCCCGCCGTCACCGCCCAGCGCGGCTGGACGTTGTAGGTCGCGCCGAGCCAGTAGTGATCGGCGCTGTCGGCCACGCCCGCCGGCGAGTCGGGCGCCGAGTAATGCGTATAGGCGCCCTGAATCTTCACCGCGTCGACATGCACGTTCGCGCCCACGAAATATTCGCGCGAGCTCTGAAAGATGTTGCTGAAGCGGCCATTGCTGTCGCGCAGTTCGTCGTAGATGCCGCGCACGTCGAAGAGCGGCGAGTGATACGTCAGCATGATGCCGTCCGAGCGGCCGAACTCGCCGCTGGCGCCGCTGTTGAACGCGCCCGGCTGATTGCCGAACGCGTATTGCGCCTGCACGTCGAAGCCCCGGAACACCGGGCTGTGATACTCGACGTTATTGCTGGTTTGCTGCCAGTTGCGCCCGCGCACGAGCGAGGCCGATGAAAACGCCTGCTGCACGAACGGGTCGAATTCCCATACGCCGTCGCTGTCGATGAAGAGGTTGCGCCCGGCCTGCAACGTGCCCCACTGCTTGCTGCTCAGGCCCGCGAAGGCGCGCCGCGACCATAGCCGCCCGCCGCTGGTGGTGCCGTTCATGACCTGCAAGCCCGTTTCCAGATTGAAGATCGCGTTCAATCCGCCGCCGAGATCTTCCGTGCCTTTGAGACCCAGCATACTGGTGCCCCAATCGCCGCCTTCCGCGCTCCATCGGCTCGCACTGCCGCCCGAACCATTATTGATGTGATTCAGATATTCGACGCCGCCGTCGAGACGGCCATATAAGCTCACGCTCGTTTGACCGTGAGCGAGCGATGCGGCCAGCGGACTCGCCAACGCGACGGCAGTGATTAATTTCGTTGGTAGTCTCATCATCCTGAGTGAGTTTTCTGTCGCAATGTAGGGGCGATGCGGGCGGCGGCGTGAATAAAAACTACTCGACGCGCCATGCTGCGATTTCAATGCTGCGAGGGCTGCAGAACATCTGCCGGATTGGCGTTTCGGCGCTTCGCGCGGGCGGTTCAACGGCATGCGCATTGACTTGCCGCGCACACCGGACGAAGCCGGTTCCACGCGTGATTCGCACCGGCTCGCGATGACGATGTTGTAAAACTACACAGTTGGTCGCGGAACTATAGGTGATACACGCCGGACGGACTAGCCCTTTTACGCAATAAACTTTTGCGGACGGCGTACTCGACTTTCACGGCGGCAATGAAATTGGCGCCGCGACCTCGATGCGAAACGAAAGCTGCGCCGGCTAAGATAGCCGCTCATTCGGCCCGAGCCGAATCCGGATTCTCCATTGCTTATCAAACCTTTAACTTCGCCATGAACGCGCCCGAACTGACCGAAGACGAAAACCTTGGCCTTTATCAACGCGCGACCGAAAACGGCCCGGAATGGTGGCGCGTGAGCGTGGCCGACCGGCCGGAAAACTATCGGCTGGAGCATGGCGTGGGCGACGGTCACGGCGCCGGAGCGGTCGACATGGATCTGGTGGTCGACGCCGAAAACCTGCGCGCGAAGCTGAAGAAGTGGCGCCGCGAAGGCTTCGCGATCGACACCGCCGACGCCGCGAGCGAAGACAGCGCGGCGGAACGGGCCGCCTTCATGCCGGCCTTGCGGCGCGCGGCGGCGCTGGCCCTGGCGGAGAAACGTCGCGAGACGCAAGGCACGGACAGCACGCGCGACACCGTGCGTATCGGCCATATCGACGTGCCGTGCGGCATCGCCAACCCGCTCGTGCCGCGCCTCAATCCGGCCTATCTGTTCTCCGAGCGCTTTAACGACATCGTCGAGGACATCGTCGAAAACCGGCGCGTGATGCTGATCGGTCACACGGGCGCCGGCAAGACCAGCCTGATCGAACAGGTCGCGGCGCGCTCGCGTCACGGCGTGTTGCGCTCGAACATGAACGGACAGACCACGGTCGGCGATTTCGTCGGCTTCTGGACGGTCAAGGGCGGCGAGACGCTGTGGGTCGACGGCGTGCTGCCCACGGCGATGCGCGAAGGGCTGTGGCTGATCGTCGACGAAATCGATTTTGCCGAACCGTCGATTCTCGCCGCGCTCACCGCCGTGCTCGAACCGCACGGCCGGCTCGTGCTGAAGGAGAAAGGCAACGAGATCGTCGCGCCGCATCCGGCGTTTCGTCTCTTTGCCACCGCGAACGCGGTGGGCGCGATGAGCCAGTTCCGTCATCTGTATCAAGGCGCGAATCTGATGAACGAGGCGTTTCTCGATCGCTGGCGCGTGTACCAGCTCGACTATCTGACGCCCGCCGAGGAAGCCGACGTGCTGATGCGCACGCTCGCCCCGCACATGACCCGCCCGCTCGCCACCACCCTCGCCGCGATTGCCGCCGACTGCCGCGCGGCATTTGCCCGCGAGGATCTGTCGAGCGCGTTCTCCACGCGCCGCCTGCTCGACTGGGCCGAACTGATGCTGCGCACCGGCGACCCAGAGCGCGCGGCCGGCCCGGCGATCTACGCGAAGATCAGCCCCGAGGACGCCGCGTTGATTCGCGGCATCGTCCGTCATCACATCGCGCCGGCCGCGTGACGGTGAGCCGAATGAACGCGGCGCGCACGAGCGCGAAGCACGCGGCGCGCGACACGCGAGGCTTCGCGTTCGAATCGACGCTCGGCAAGGTGGCGCGCGTGCTCACCGGGCAATACGGCGTGACGGTCGCGTTCAGTCCCGATGGCCCGCGCGTCGAACCGGGCCGCATCGTGATTCCCGATTACGAGTTGAACGGCGGCGTCGAGCGCGACGTGCTGATCGGTTATCTGGACCTGCTGGTGGCGCGCGCCAAGCATGCTTCGCTCGCGCAACTCGACGCCTTGCCGGCCGGCGTCGCGGCCACGCTTGCGCAAGTGATCGACGACCGCCGCGTGTGCGCGCAACTGCTCGACGAATATCCGGGCGCGCGCTGGTTCATCGGCAAGTTGCGCGTGCATGCCGCCGAACGGGCGCGGCAACGCTGGCCGAAGCTGCACTGGCGCGACCGGCTCGTGTGGCTGGTGGAGCGCGCGCTGTGGGACGAACAGCCGAGCCCGACCGAAGCAAGCCATTCGCTGATCGCGGCGCTGCATGCGTCGCAAGATTTGCTGGACGAGGCGCGCGCGAGCGGTTCGACCGCGCGGAGCATCGCGACAGCGCAGGCGTTGGTGGCGCGCGTGCGGGCTTTGTCGGCGGGCGACGTGAACAGCATGGCGTTCACCGCCGATCCGCTCGAAGACATCGAGACGGAAACCGTTGCGGCATCGTCCGCGCCGTTCAACGACGACGACACCCTGCTCCCCGATCAGGGCAACACGGCCTCGCCGCCGTCCGATCAAAGCGGCGGCGCGCAGGCGGACAACGCGGTGGGCATGGGCCAATCGCTGGCCGATGCGCAACAGCCCCCGGCCCGCACGGAAGGCGAAGCCGCCGCCGTCCCGCACGCCGCGCGCGCACGCCTGTCGATTCCGCTCGCCACCGAATTCGACGACATCGCCGACCTCACCGGCCAGGGCGACAGCACCGCGTGGCGCGAGCTGCGCGCGCAGGCTCGCGCGGACACCGCGCCGCTGAAGGAAAAACTCGAACGCGCGCTGAGCGCCGACGAGCGAACCCGTTGGCGGCGCGAACAGGAGCGCGGCGAGATCGACCGCACGTCGCTCGCCAGGCTCGCGACCTCACCGGGTTATCGCACGCCGTTTCGCACGCAGCGCGCGGCCAAGGGACGCGACGTCGCCGTGAGCGTGCTGATCGACCGCAGCGGCTCGATGGCCGGACGCAAGATCGAACTCGCGCGGCTGTGCGCGACGGCGCTGTGCGATGCGCTCACGCAGTTGTCGTTCGATTGCGAGGTGCTCGGCTACTGCTCGCTCGAATCCGCGCCGATGAAGCAGCTATACGAGCGGCAGCGTGCGGCCGGCGCGGATTTGCGGCGCTATAACCGCTTCGTCGAACGGCTCGATCTGAAGGTCTACAAGCGCTTTGGCGCGGCCGATCTGAGCGGCATCGCGCGGATCGATTGCGGCCACGAGAATCCCGACGGCGAGGCGCTCGCCTGGGCGGCGACGCGCCTCGCCGATCACCCTGCCGAACGGCGCATCCTGATGGTATTTTCCGACGGCTATCCCTCGACCGGCGACGGCGACCCGCAGGTGTTGCGCAGCGATCTGCGCGAACGCGTCGCGGCCATCGGCAAGCGCGGCATCGAACTGGTCGGCATCGGCGTGCTGACCGATGCGGTCGAGGACTTCTATCCGCACAACGTGGTGGTAAGCCGCCTCGCGGAATTGCCCTCGACCGTGTTTTCCGTGTTGAGTGCGATGCTGCTGAAGCGCTAGCGCTGCGTCAACGGTCAGAACGCGTTCAACGGAATCTTCAGATAGCGCACGCCATTGGCTTCGGGCTCCGGCAGCGCGCCCGCGCGAATGTTGATCTGGATGGCCGGCAGAATCAGCGTCGGCATGCCGAGCGTGCGATCACGGGCGGTGCGCATCGCAACGAATTCCTCGACCGTCACGCCGTCGTGCAAATGAATATTGTCGCGGCGCTGCTCGGCGACGGTGGTCTGCCATTGCGGCCCGCGCGAGTCCGGCGGGTAGTCGTGGCACATGCACAGCCGCGTCTGTGGCGGCAGCGCCAGCAAGGTCCGCACCGATTCATACAGGATGCGCGCATCGCCGCCCGGAAAATCGCAGCGCGCCGAGCCGCCGTCCGGCATGAACAGCGTGTCGCCCACGAACACCGTATCGCCGATCCGATACGCCATGTCCGCCGGCGTATGACCGGGCACATGCAGCGCCTGCGCGCTCAGTTGGCCGATGCCGAAGGTCTCGCCGGGCGCGAACAGATGATCGAACTGGCGGCCGTCGGCGTGCATCTCGTCGCCGAAATTGAAAATGCGCTTGAATGCCGCCTGCACGATGCGGATGCTTTCGCCGATCGCGATCTTGCCGCCCAGCGTCTCCTTCAGATAGGGCGCGGCTGAAACATGATCGGCATGCGCATGGGTTTCCAGCAGCCATTCGACACGCAACCCATGCTCGCGGACGAAAGCGACGATGCGCTCGGCGCCCGCCGTCGACGTGCGGCCGGATTTCGGATCGTAGTCGAGCACCGGGTCGATCACCGCGCACGCCGAGCCTTCGCCCGCGTAGACGACGTAACTGAAAGTGCCCGTGGTGGCGTCGTAGAAGGCTTCTATCCGGGGTGTCATCGTCCGCTCCTTTTTTGTTTGCCGCCGCGCGCGGGCTATTTGACCGGCTGCATGGTCGCGATCGGGATCAGGAATTCGGAGAAGCCCGTCAGCATGATCTGAACGCCGATGCACAGCAGCAGAAACGAAGATACACGCATGGCGACCTTGGTTCCCTCCGCTCCGAGATAGCGGGCGAAAACCACCGCCTTGCTGTAGACCAGATAGACCGTGGCGGCCACCACCAGCGAGATCACCACGGAAGCGATGCCCGAGAGCACGAACTCCGAGAGCTTGTGCGTGCGGTTGGCCGTCAGCGCGATGGCGGTGGCGATCGAGCCCGGTCCGGTGGTGAGCGGAATGGTGAACGGGAAGAACGCCTTCGACATCGCATTGTCCGCGTCCACGCGCTTCACGCCCGGCTTGTCCGCGGGTTGCGTGTCGGGCGCATTGAGCATCTGCCAGCCGCCCACCGCGACCGCGAGGCCGCCGCCGATGCGCAGCGCCTCCATTGAAATGCCGAAGAAATGCAGGATCGGCGTGCCGATGAAAAACGCCACCAGCAGCACGCACAGCACGTTGATGGCGATTTTCCTCGCGAGCGCGGTGCGCTCCTCGGTGGTCAGCGAGGCGGTGCGGTCAAGGAAAACGAAAGCAATGCCGATCGGGTTGATGATGCTGATCAACCCGGTAAAGCCAAACAGAATGTCCGCGATCAGACTTTCGACCATATGCGACCCGTGGCGGGCGGCGGCTCGGGCGGCTCGACTGTCCGCGCATGAAAAGGCGCCGCGCTAGGTTGAACGAACCGGAGCCGCGCGGGCGGTCCGGATGATGCTTGCGTTGCGTGGCGAGCATCATAGCGCGGCCGAAAGGTGTGCCGGAAACTTTCAGAAAGCCTACACGCATTTTTGATCGACTTTACGCAACCAAAGCATCAGGCATACAGTCGCTGCGAAGCCGCACTTTCAACGAGACGTACTGACCGGTTCGAGGAGTTGCCCCCTATGTTGCTTCGTGTACTCGCCGCCTTGCCGTTCATCGGCATTCTGCTCGGCGTTCCGTTTGTCAACCGTGTCGAGCCGCTGATGCTCGGCATGCCCTTCGTGCTCGCATGGATCGTCATGTGGGTGGTGCTGAGCTCGCTCATCATGGCGATCGTCTATCGCCTCGACGCGTCCAATCGCCACATCGCCGCCGACGGCGAGGAGGTTCGCTCATGAGCGCCCTCGTCATCATCGCGGCCATCACGGTGTTCGCGCTTTACCTCGGCATGCGCGCGCGGCGCGGCCACGACATGAGCCTCGAACAATGGACCGTCGGCGGCCGCAGCTTCGGCACCGCGTTCGTGTTCCTGCTGATGGCGGGTGAGATCTACACGACCTTCACCTTCCTCGGCGGCAGCGGCTTTGCTTATGGCAAGGGCGCGCCCGTCTACTACATTCTGGCCTACGGCACGCTGGCCTACATCCTCTCTTACTGGATGCTGCCGCCGATCTGGCGTTATGCGAAGAACCACCGGCTCGTCTCGCAGCCGCATTTCTTCTCGCGCAAATATGAAAGCCCGGCGCTCGGCACGCTCGTCGCGCTGGTGGGCGTCGCCGCGCTGATCCCCTACCTCGTGCTGCAACTCAAGGGGCTCGGCATCATCGTCGCGACGGCTTCCTACGGCGTGATTTCATCGACCGCGGCCGTGTGGATCGGCGCCGCGGTGGTGACGTCCTACGTGATCGTCTCGGGCGTGCGCGGCTCCGCGTGGAATTCGGTGGTGAAGGATCTGCTGATTCTGGCGATCGTGCTGTTCCTCGGCATCTATCTGCCGCTGCACTATTACGGCGGCCTCGGCGAGATGTTCCATGCGATCGACGCCGCGCGTCCGGGCTTTCTCACGTTCCCCGCCAAGGGTTCGAGCGTGACCTGGTTCCAGTCCACCGTGCTGCTCACGGCGCTGGGCTTTTTCATGTGGCCGCACACGTTCGGTTCGATCTTCACCGCGAGGGACGAGCGCATTTTCCGCCGCAACGCGATCGTGCTGCCGCTGTACCAGTTGATTCTGCTGTTCGTGTTCTTCGTCGGCTTCGCGGCGACGCTGAAGGTGCCGGGGCTCAAGGGCGGCGACATCGACCTCTCGTTGTTCCGCCTGTCGTTGCAGACCTTCGACCCGTGGTTCGTCGGCGTGATCGGCGCGGCGGGCGTGCTGACCGCGCTGGTGCCGGGCTCGATGATCCTGACGGCGGCCTCCACGCTGCTGGCGAACGACGTGTATCGCGGCATGGTGAACCGCAATGCGTCGGATGCGGCGGTCGCCAAGCTGGCGCGCTTTCTGGTGCCGGTGGTGGCGCTCGTCGCGGTGGGCTTCACGCTGCATGGCGGCGAGACGATCGTCGCATTGCTGCTAATGGGCTATAGCTTCGTGACGCAGTTGTTTCCGGCGGTGATTTGCAGCCTGCGGCCGAATCATCGCGCCACGAAGGAAGGCGCGTTCTGCGGGATTCTCGCCGGCGTCGCGGTGGTGGCGGTGACGACCAGCATGCATTTGAGCGTGGGCCAACTGATGCCGTTTTTGCCCGATGCGTTGAAGGACGTCAATATTGGTTTTCTGGCGCTGGCGGTCAACGTGATCGTTTTTGCCGCGGTGAGCGCGGCGACGCAAACGCGGCAGGCTGAACGGACGCAGGCGTCGGCGAATTGAGGATGAAGGGCGGTGGCGGGTGAAGGGGCCCAGCGCGCGTTGTCGCGTCGGCGCCGATCACAACGTCGCCGCCCTACGCCCCTGATCCACGAACGCATACCCGTTCTTGCCGCTGCGCTTGACCTGGTACATCGCCTCGTCGGCCGCGCCGATCAGGCGACGGTAGTCGTCGACGAGATCGGGGAAGCTGGCAATGCCGATGCTCGCGCGAACCAGGCCGATTCCCATCTGCTCGTCCGTGCGAACCACGCACGCGATGAGCCGCCCGGCAATCTCGACGAGTTCCGCATCCGTCGAGAATCCCCGCACCAGCACGGCGAATTCGTCGCCGCCGATCCGGGCGACGACGTCGGCCTTGCGCACCGAGCCGCGAAAACACTTCGACACCGCGACCAGAAATTCATCGCCGACGCGATGACCGAGTGAATCGTTGACCTGCTTGAATCCGTCCAGATCGACATACAGCACGGCGATCTTGTGAGTCGCCGACTCGGCCTGCCGCCGCATCGCGGCTGCTTCGAGGGCGGCGAACAGCTTGCGCCGGTTCGGCAGACCGGTCATCGGATCGTGTAGCGCGGCGTGCTCGAATTCCTGCGACTGTCCCGCCAACTGGCGCGTCCGTTTCGCATACATGCCGAGCGCCGTGATCAACATGCAGAACAGCAGCGCGGCCAGAGCGATCACCGTGTACGCCACATGCGTGATCCGCACCCGCACGTCGGCGCTGTCGATGTCGCGTTGCGCGTGCCAATAGGCCGAGGCGTTGCGCAGCAGCGCATCCGTGTCGCGAAGATTCGCGTCCGGCGACAGCGCGGCGGGCGCGGCGGGCGCGGCGGGCGCGGCGGGCGCAATACGCGGCGCCGCGGACGGGCTCGCGTTCACCAGCGCGGCGAGCGACGTGAGACGGCGAGCCAGTTCGGCGCGCGCGTTTCGCCGCCCCTCCGCCCTCGCCTCGCTATCGACCGGCACATGCTCCCATACGTCCGCGAGATGGCGCGCGCTGTCCGCGCGTTCGATCTCTTCGAGAACCAGGCTCGCATATTCCTGTTTGATCTGATCCGAAAAGACCATCCTGATCTGCAAGGCAAGGTACAGCAGGCCGATCAGCAGGCACAGCACCGACGCGACAGCCATCGTCGCGGGACCCGGCCCCAGCCGCAGCGTCGGGACGCGCACCGCGGCGCGCCGGGGACGATGCCGCTCAGGGATGGGAATAGATGTCTTGCTGGCTTGCGCGGCCATGTTGCCGGTAGCTCGTGCGTTTAAAGAAAAGGCTCATCCGTGTGAACACATTGCCTTTCGGTTTTGCGTTGACGGGCGTTGCCCGCCGCTCCTGCTGAGCGGCTCGCGCGTCCTTGACCGGCCGCGCCGCCGCGAACGGCTGCACGATGGGATCGGAGCCGCTGCTCGCGCGCCGGCTCGATCGGACCGACGTTGCAGCCGGCGCGGAGGTAGCGTTGGATGCGCCGGCTTGAGCGATCGTGGTTGCGGGGCGCCGCATGACACGGCCTGACCAGACTGCCTGTTTGCGGCCTTCTTCGCCCTCCGAGGTGAGTGTCGCGACGGAGGATGCAGGCGTTGCGGGCGGTTTTGGTGCGGGCGGGTTCATGGCCGGCTTGCTGTCCGGGGTTGCCGCGCCGGGTGTTGCTGGCCCCGTTACCGCCGTATCCATGACCGCCGCGCCCATCGGGGCCGTGAGCGGCACATTCACGGGCGCCGCCGCGACGGGCGCGGACGGCATGGCCGGCCCCGCCATCGTCATCGACATCGGCGGTCCCAGCGATGACGCCGACTTCGCGAGCACCGCTGCGCTCGCCGCCGACGCCGGCACGCCGAGCGCGCGCCGCGCACCCGCCATGGCTTCGGCATAGGCCTGCTGATCGTGATTGAACCAGACGCCGTACGCGACCGTCCCCACCACGCCGAAGGCGAGCGCGCTTGCGGCGGCCACGCATAGCGCGAGACGTCCGAAGCGTGGCGGCGGTGCCGGATCCTGTTCGGGCTCGTCAGTGTCGAAGCCGGCATCCCGGCCGGCCCTCCTGGACCTCGGCAACTCGGTATCGTCGAACATCGCAATACTCTCCGGAACCCTTCCGTCCGACGGTTCGTCGGACCTGGTTCAACATTCTTCCGACGGTTTTGCTAATTCGCTCATCGGGTAACGACAACACGACAACGCCGCGCTTCACATGCCGGCTCTGCGAGTCGGCTTCGCGCTGCAAGGTTGTAAAAGATTCAACGTCACGTGTAGATGCGGACGGTACGGCGCGACCTCGATGGCCGCTCGTGCAGGTGATATCGCGGGCAGACGAATAGGCGCATGCTCGCGGCCTTCTGGCATGCAACAAACACGCCTATGGGAAGCGCGGTCGGCGGCGTTGCATCGGGGAATGAAGGGTATAAACGATGAATTGGCCGCGCGCTAGACCGCTCAGGCCCACGAGAAACGGCCACGCTGGGGCGGTTTGCGATGACTTCCGCCTCGCTGGATCGTGGCGGCCCGCACCTGGATTTCGGCTGCTATTGGCTACTTTTGCGAAGGTGCGAAAGGTAGCCGCGAAACGGCAAAACGCGTGGCTCCTGAAACGTAAAGGCGGTGGCCCGCATCGCATGACGATGCGGACCACGGCCCTGCTTTTCAGCGCGGCTCGATAACGCCGGCCGCTTATTTCGCCTGCTGCGCTTGCTGCTTCGACCTGAGCTTGCCCTGGAAGCGGATCTGCGGACGCAGCGATTGCGTCGTCGGCGGGGTCATGAGCATCTGACGCGCGAGCGGCGTAGCAGTCGGGTTCAACGAACCGATGCTGGTTTCACGCGACGGATCGGCGAGACCGTTCTTCACCAGCAGCTTCGCTTCGAGTTGCAGATTGGTCAGCAGAACCGGATCCTTCAACGCGTTGCCCTGCGCGAGCAACTGACTCCACGCGGTGTTGCCGTAATTCGTCACGTAGTAGTCGAGACCGCTCGGATCGGCGAGCACCGCGGAACAACCGTTCAGGCGCACCTGCGTTTGCATGTCTTTCATCGCAACCGTCTTGCGCGACGTGAGCCCGTCGCCGTAGGCGAGCGTCAACGGAATGGTCCACTGCGTGCCGGGGTACGGGTTCTGGTTCGGAAACGGCGACTGCTTGAGCGTGACCACGGTCTGATTCGAGACCAGATCGCACTGCGTGTCGAGCGAGATCAACGGCACGCCCGTTTGCCGCACGAAGCTGTCGCCGATCGCCACCATCGGCTCGCCGCTTGCCCTGGTCAGTTCATCCCACAGGCGCCTTGGCGTGACATTGCCGAGCGCATAGTCGGCCAGATACGATTGCAGCCCCTTGCGCATCACTTCCTCGCCGAGATAGTTCTCCAGCATCTTCAGCACGTGGCCGCCCTTGTCGTAGGTGAAGGCGCTCGCGCTCAGCACGAAGTCGTTCGAGGCCCAGCCGTTGAAGTTCGGCTGCACCGGGAACGCGGTGGATTTCAGATCGGCATTGATCACCGCGTACTTGTTCTTCACGTCGTCGACCCAACTGAAGCGGTCCGGGAAGAAACGCACCTTGGTCTTGTTCTCGAAGAAGGTGGCGAACGACTCGTTCAGCCACACATCGTCCCACCAGTCGAGCGTGACCAGATCGCCGAACCACTGGTGCGCCGCTTCGTGCGTGAGCACCGTCACGCCGTAATCGGACATCTCGGTGCCCGGCGCCGGCAGAATGTCGTCGGCGAATTCCAGAATCGCGCCCCAGTTCTCCATCCCGCCGAAGTTCAGGTCTTTCTGCTCCTTGAACGCGTCGTTCGCCGCGATCGTGTCGAACTTGGTGAGCGGCAACGCAATGCCCGTGTAGCGATAGTAGTAATCGAGCGCCTGCTTGGTCTGCTGCATCGCCGGCTTGGCCCAGTCACGCATGCCGGGCGGCGTGAAGATACGCAGATGCAGACCCTTGCCGTCCGGCAGCGGGCTCGTGAAATCGTCCTCGAGAATATCGAACTGGCCGCCGCCGAAGAAGAGCAGATACGAAGGCATCGGCGGCGTCTTTTCGAACGACACCAGCTTGTAGCCGCTGTCCACGTTCACCGCCGGTTTCTCCGCCGCGTTCGAGACGACGTTCCAGTTTTGCGGGACTTCCGCGCTCACCTCATAGGTGGGCCGGAAAGCCGGCTCGTCCCAGCCGGGGAACCATTGGCGCGCGAGATTCGATTCGCCTTGCGTGAGAATCGCGCCGCTCGTGGTGCCGTCCGTCGCCGTCAGATCGACGCGGAACACGCCTTCGGCCGCCGAGCATCCCGGATACGGATCGTCGCCGCAACTGCCGCCGGTCTTGGTGACCGGATCGTCATAGCTCTTGAAGTTGATGATGCCGCTCCACTCCATGTGCAGCGAGTAATTGCCGGCCGCGATCTGGCCGCTGACGGGCCGAAGCTGATAGAAGTCGCCGTCGTCCTGCGGCGTGGCGATCAACGGGATGTTGCCAGGCTGAAGCGTGATCGTGCCATTGGTGAACTTGACGCGGTGGCCCGCGATGGTGATCGCGTTGACGGCCTTCAGCACCTTGATCTGCACGTCGGCGCGGCCGTCGAATGACGACAGCGCCGGGTTCGGCCGGAACCACAGCTTGTAGTTGACGGGCATGACCGTGTCGGGCAGTTCGACCGGCGGCACCGTCTTGTCGATCGACGGATTCGCGGCGATCGGCGCGGTGGGCGGCGCCAGCGCCGTGTCGGAAGCGGCCGTCGGCGTCTGCGCGGACTTGCTCGTCAGCGTGGAGGCGCCATCTCCCGCGCCGCATCCCGCCAGAACCATTATTCCGGCTAGCGCCAGGCACTGTATCTGCAATCGGAAATTTATACTCATGATTAATCCTCGACTGACAATATCGGCATAAAGAAAGTGCGATGAATGCTTCAACTGGTTTCTCTGTTTTTTCAGAGAAAAAGGTCTCCCGCACCAACACCGAATTGCTGGCGAGAATATATGGACGTGTTACACCCTCAGCACTTGCGGCTGATTTTTAAATAACGGCGTTTAATCATTACAATGCTTTCAGCGAAACGGATTGGAACCGTTTCGTTCAGCTTCCATGCGATCGTCTGACTGATGGGCAAAGCGGCGGCTTGCCTGCGTCTCCGGGCAGGGGTAAATTTTTTTAATCAGTTTTGACGACAGTGCGTAGCCTAGTTTGGCAAACGTTCCCGTGTCAACTTCCTTTCACAATCTTTCCTGAAGTTTCACACGGTGTATGCCGTTCGAATGGAATCCCAGTAAATGATCCGAGTTAATACTCTAGAAACCCCGCGATTCCCGATTGCCTACGGAAAACCTAGCTTTCCATTTCCCGGAATGTGCTATGGATTGACGCGCGAATAAATGCAAAACGAATGCGCGGGGTTTTGCGTTGAAAACACCTTGCGCATCCGCGCCCCTCACGAAAACACGGCAGCAGGTTCAGGAGCGAATCGACCACGCGGTGTTCAACCGCCCACCGCCGCCACGATCCGCGCGCACATCGCCTTATCGGGCAGCGGACCCGAGCCGGCCCGAACGTTGTCGGCCATGTATTGCGGACGCCCGGTGCCGGGAATCACCACCGTCACCGCCGCTTGCGCGAGCACGAACTTGAGGAGCAGTTGCGCCCAGCTCGTGCAGTCGATCTCCGCGGCCCACGCGGGCAGCGGCGTTTTGCCGACGCGCGCGAGCAGGCCGCCGCCGCCGAAAGGCTGGTTGATCACCACCGCGATACCCAGCTCCGCCGCGAGCGGCAAGATGCGCGCCTCGGCGGCGCGGTCATCCGCTGCATAGTTGATCTGCACGAAGTCGGGCTTTTCGCTGCGCATCACGGCCGCGACTTCGCCGAATGCACTCGACGTGTAGTGCGTGACGCCGATATAGCGAATCCGGCCGCGCGCTTTCCAGTCGCGCAGCGTGGCGAGTTGCGTGCGCCAGTCGAGCAGATTGTGGACCTGCATCAGATCGATGCGCGGTTGTTGAAAACGGCGCAGCGATTCCTCCATCTGCGCGATGCCGGCCTCGCGTCCCTGAGTCCAGACCTTGGTCGCGACGAAGGCTTTGCGGTGCGCGTCGAGTTGCGTCAGCAGCGCGCCGGCAACAGCTTCCGACGAGCCGTACATCGGCGACGAGTCGATCGCCGAGCCGCCTGCCTCGAAGAGAATTCGCAGCACGTCGGCAAGTTGCGCGCGAGCGCCGGGATCATCGCCGACATCGAACGTGCGCCACGTGCCGCAGCCGATGACCGGCAAACGTTCGCCAGTCGACGGAATCACACGCTGTGCGATACGCGAGGGCGTGGCGGTTTGCGGTTGTGGTTGCGGTTGTGGTTGGGCCTGCGTTTGCGCCGAGGTCAAACGCGGCAGAGCGATCGAGACCGGCAAGCCGATGGCGGCGCTTGTTACCGTGCGCAGAAAGGAGCGTCTGCCGGCGCGCCGCACGGCGTCGTTCGATGAAAGTGCCATGACGTGCCCTCGATAAGCAACGAACAAGCTTCGAGTCTGCACGATACGGCAATCGGGCGCGGCGTGTGGCGTGAGGAGACCACCGCGCCTGGACACGACGCCCCGCTATCTGATGAAATGCCCACAAATCGCCACGGCACTAACAGGCTGCTGAAGTATCGGCGGTAATGTCATCGCTGAAGGCCCCTGAAGCGTTGATGGAAGACCCCCACTTGCCCCTTGGAGATCATGCGCGGCGCCGACACATTCACCGAGAGTTTGTTTTC
>Ga0255336_101220_pt1 | contig 21156 bp, 18 predicted proteins | sample MeOH1_35cm_T3_17_FD_189102 | JGI IMG/M metagenome (GOLD analysis project Ga0255336, IMG submission 189102) | Sandy soil microbial communities from University of British Columbia, Vancouver, Canada - MeOH1_35cm_T3_179 | ecosystem: Engineered > Artificial ecosystem > Sand microcosm > Unclassified ...
TAGCTATTTTATGTAATTAATCTGTAATTTTATGGAATCTATGAGTCTATAATAATAGACTTTATTTCAGTGTTGCCTTTTTTAAGTCTCTGGAGCTTTACTCACAGGTTTCCGCTTTTTCAAACTATGTTACGTGTCGCACCCCGTGCGGGTGCGTGGATTGAAACTCATTCGTTAATCTGTTGTTACTTGCATCCGAAGGTCGCACCCCGTGCGGGTGCGTGGATTGAAACTATAAATTGTTTCTAAGTCTGATGAAAAAGTCTATTTTTCATCCACCCGCAGAAAGGAATCGAAATCGAAAAGCCTGAACCATATTCAAGACAACTTCCTTCTCTGCTTGAAAGGTGACATGAACAACAGGCAGAGTAATCGAACCTAGGCATATGGACTGTTCCTCACTTAGTTGAACCTCCCAGTCGGGTCCTTGAAGGTGATCTGGTGAAAGCAATCTTCCTCCCAGAGTTAGAAAATAATCGAGAAAGAGCTGACGTTTTAGTCCGCGCATCTCGAGGGTTTGCGTAAAGCTATTCATTTTATCCCTCCAACTTGAAACGTTTTCTCATCTCATGGTATGATTATGCCATATATTTCTATGTTTTGGGCCTTTGTGCCAGAAGAATGGAGGATTAACAGGATGACAGAGAATATTCGTGATCTGAGTCAGGAGCAGATTCCTGTTGTATCGGTTGTTGGGAAATCGGATGTGGGGAAAACCACGTTACTCGAGAAGCTTTTAAAGGAATCAAAGCGGAGAGGTTGGCGGGTAGCGACCGTAAAGCATGATGTACATGGCTTTGATATGGACAAGCCGGGTAAGGATACTTGGCGGCATGCTCAGGCAGGTGCTGATATGGTTGTTATTTCTTCCCCCAATAAAATTGCTATTTTGGAAAGCGTCGACGAAGACAAGCCGCTGGATGAAGTCCTTAGTCGAATTCGTGGCGTAGATTTAATTTTTACCGAAGGCTATCGCCGTGCGAATAAGGCAAAGATCGAAATCTTTCGCTCTGAAGTATATCAAGACCTGCTTTGTGAGCCAGAAGAGCTTATGGCGATTGCTGCCGATGTCCAATTAAACAATGGAGTTCCATGTTACGATTTAGATGATGCGAAAGGCCTTTGCGATCTTATTGCGGAAAAGTTCAGACTCAGGTGATCCAATAATACAACGAGGCTTCTTGCCATGCGTGGTTAAACAAGGGAGCTTTAAAAAATAAACTTCGTACCACTTCGATTAATTTTGAAGTGATGCGAAGTTTTTTTTCTACTGGTTTAAAACTACAGATTGATGTTCATGTCTTTAATCTTTCGGTACAACGTATTTCGCCCAATGCCTAAAATCCGGGCTGCTGGTGCGATTTTGCCATGGGTCTGGGCAAGTGAGTTAACAATGGTTTGTCGTGTTTGCTGAAACATAAGAGAGTGTGATTCAACGGATTCAGACCTAGTGTTTGCAGAGGTTCTCAATTCTGGTGGCAAATCATTGACTGATAATCTCGGTGTATTCGCCAGGGCAACCATGCCTTCAATACAATTTTCCAATTCGCGAACGTTCCCAGGCCAGGAATGGGCGAATAAATAGGGGTAAACTTCTTCATCAATTTGCATCAGGGGGCGACCCAGCGAGGTGCAAGATCTTTGGATGAAATAAGGAACGAGTTCGTGAATATCTTCCAGACGTTCACGAAGAGGGGCAAGCTCGATAGAAATCACTTTGAGCCGATAATATAGATCGAGACGAAACGTCTTGTCCTCAACCATGGCATTAAGGTCTCGATGTGAGGCGACGATAACACGGACATCGATCTTATGCGGCTTAGTATCTCCAATACGTGTAATTTCTTTTTCCTGCAGTACGCGGAGAAGTGCAACCTGCGCCGTAAGCGGCATATCACCAATTTCATCCAAGAAAATTGTCCCTTGATGGGCAAGTTCAAACTTGCCAGGTTGTCCACCTCGGCGAGCTCCTGTAAAAGCGCCGTCACTATAACCGAACAATTCGCTTTCCAGCAGGGAACTCGGTAAAGCAGCGCAGTTCAAGGCTATAAAAGGCCCTTGATTGTGAGGACTCAGATTATGGATCATCTGAGCGATGATTTCCTTACCGGTCCCGCTTTCACCTTGAAGGAGAATGGAAGAATGGGTTAAGGCTGCCCTTTGGGCTTTTTCTAAGAGCTGACGAGAAGCCGGACTACTCCCCACCCAAAGAAGAGCAGAAGGTTCTGAGGGAAGGTTTAGCTGTACAGTTCCAATCGCACCTAGGGATTTCCCTGATTCATCGGTTATCGGCGTAAGCTTGGAGACGATCTCATTACCTGTCGTGTTTTTTAAGTGAAGATCTAATTCCTTGTGATTAAGAACCCAGCCTTTGGGAGTGCTGAAGACCTCTTTGACGAGCTTGCCGATCACATCTTCACGTTTTCGACCCAGCAGCGAAGCGCCAGTACGGTTAATATTCGTGATGAGTCCATTAGGATCAATCGAGATAAATCCTTCCTGAAGCAATTCGGTCGCCAATTTTGCACCTTGCTGAGAGAAGCTGAGTTGGCGCTTAATATCTAAAGCGCGTAAGTTTTGTTCAATCATTTTTGCCCCCAGCATGGCGATTTCCAAGATGCGTTCTTGCCTGTTCCCGGTTTCACCGCTAATATCGATGACGCCGAGGGTATCCCCTTGGACTCCCACTATGGGGGCGGCGCAACAGGTTAAAAAATGATTTTCTTTAACATAATGTTCCCAGCCGGAAATGGTAATCGGGATATTTTCCGAAAGGGCTGTCCCGATGGCATTCGTTCCTTTCACGTCTTCACGCCAATTTGCGCCCGGAGATAGATGGATCCGCTGAGCTTTATTGACAAAAGGTCCATCTCCTTTAGCTTCGAGAATGAATCCGTTCTTATCACCGAGGAGGATAGTATAATTTGCGTTGATAAGTAATTGAAAGATATACGGTAAAATGGGTTCGGCAGCACGAATTAAGTCCTCTTGGGAATCGCGTAATTCGCGTAGGTGAGGTGCTGACAGGATCATATTTTGCGAGATATTTAAGTGGTTGACGTTATAGTTCAGACTTCTTTGCCAGGAGCGATATATTACAGGTGTGACTTCAGTTTCAATCATTTTACCTTTAAGAAACTTGTCCCAAGGTTCACTCATAACACCATTCTCCTTTATCACCGTTCTGAGCAGTAATAGCACGCGTTAAAGTCAGAATAGCATATCTATTCAGGCAAAACAACAGCTTGATTAGGGACCGTTGACTAGGACCTAGTATTGTGTTCCATTATGGTGCATTGCGATACACTTAGCTGTATCAAGAAGGGCAATTTAAAAAGGAAAAAGGAGCTATAAAGGGCTATAACCGATATTGGTAGCTTGGCATAATTCTTGCAATTAATTATTGTAAAGAAAACTGAAAAAAGTAATAAGGAGGAAAAGAAAATGGGCGGTTATACTGGAAAGATCCTACGAATCAATTTGACGGACAAAACGATTAAGACCGAAGCTTTAAATATGGAGCTTGCAAAAAAATATCTAAGTGGACGCGGTCTCGCTGGTAAAATGTTTACGGATGAGGTTCCGGCAGATGTTGAACCCTTTGCCCCTGAAAATAAATTGTTTATTTCGACAGGTGCTCTGACAGGAACCAATGCACCCACTTCGGGACGATTCATGGTTGTGACAAAGTCTCCGCTTAATAGTACCTTAGCTTCTTCAAACTCGGGTGGACATTGGGGACCTCAACTGAAGTTCGCCGGGTACGATATGCTCGTGCTCGAAGGGGCATCGGCTACCCCGGTCTATATCTCGATTAATGATGATCAGGTGGAGATCAAAGATGCTGACCACGTCTGGGGAAAAGATGTTTATGAAACGTCGGCAATTCTTAAGCAAGAGTTTGGGGATGACCAGGCGAAAGTCTTAACAATCGGTCCTGCAGGTGAGAATTTGTCCTATATGGCTGCAGTCATGAATGACCTTTACCGTGCGGCTGGGCGAAATGGTGTCGGTGCAGTTATGGGATCGAAGAAGGTTAAAGGGATCATCGTGCGGGGTACCGGTAAGGTTGAAAATGCGGATCCTGAAGGCATGAAGACCGTTCTTAGTGGAGTGATGAAGAAGATCCGGGAAAATGGAGTTACAGGTCAGGGATTGCCTTCTTATGGAAGCGCCATCTTAGTTAATATTATTAACGAAAACGGGATTTATCCTGTTAATAATTTTCAGGGATCCTACGACCCTGACGCCGATAAAATTAGTGGCGAAACGATGACTGAAAAATACCTTGTTAAAAAACACCCCTGTTATCGTTGCCCGATTGCCTGTGGACGTTACTGCAAGTGGGATGAAGGCGAAGGTGGGGGTCCAGAATATGAAACCGTTTGGGTTTTTGGCTCGGACTGTGGAATTCATGATTATGATGCCATCCATCAAGCGAATGACCTTTGTAATAAGTATGGATTAGATACCATCTCCGTAGGCGGAACTATCGCAGCGGGGATGGAGTTAGTCCAACGTGGATTAATCAAGCCTGAAGAACTCGGTGGTACACCCTTAGAGTTCGGAAATGCGGCAGGAATGGTTGAGTGGGTTCGGAAAATCGCTTTTGCTGAAGGGCTAGGCGCGAAGATGACCTTGGGTTCCTATCGCTTTGCCGAAAATTACGGACTTCCTGAGCTATCTATGTCAGTTAAAAAACAGGAACTTCCGGCCTATGATCCACGCGGTGTTCAAGGGCAAGGCTTGGCCTATGCAACGAGTAATCGTGGAGGGTGCCATGTACGGGGTTATATGATTTCTCCTGAAATTCTTGGACTTCCAGAAAAGCTGGATCGATTCTCCATTGAGGGCAAAGCGGCTTGGGTCAAGATATTCCAAGACCTTACGGGAGTCATCGATTCGATTGGACTTTGCCTCTTCTCGTCGTTTGCCCTGGGTTTATCAGACTATACCCAACTCGTCAATGCCGTGACTGGGTTTAACTATTCGGACGAAGAACTCCTGAAATGTGGCGAAAGAGTTTGGAATATCGAACGTCTTCATAATTTACGTGTGGGCTACACGAAAGCAGATGACAGTCTGCCTAAACGTTTGCTTAAGGACCCAGTTGAGGATGGACCTTCCAAGGGACAGGTCTTTAGACTCGAAGAGCTTCTGCCTGAATATTACAGTGTCCGCGGCTGGAGTGAAGAGGGAATTCCTACCCCTGAGTATCTGAACGCTTTGAACATGTAATACTATAGTTTAAAAAATGATAAAAAGGGGACCTTTAGGGGTTCCCTTTTTAGAAAGGAGAATTGTCCATGCGCGTAACGATTAAGCTCTTTGCTACGTTCCGAGATGGTCGATTCAAGGTGGAGAGCAGAGAGCTGCCAGAGGAAAGCCAGGTCGGGGATGTGCTGCAAGCGTTAGGAATAGCTCCCAAAGAGGTGGCCATTTGTTTAGTGAACGGGCGAGACGCGAATGAATATTACACCCTAGGGGAGGGAGATACCCTCTCACTTTTTCCACCTGTAGGTGGAGGGTGAGAATAAAAAGGTATATAATTGTAAGTGGACAAGTGAGACTTGTCATCTGCATCACCAAGGCACTTGGCCAGGGGATAATTAATCGAGCAGATGAAAGGTGTATTGAATATGGGAAGCAGTAGTGAACTATTTAAGGTTAAAACCTTAGCCGAAGTGGTCGAAACCCTGAAACCGTATGTCCAGTCCTTCTATGAACGAATCGAAGAAATTCCGTTAACGGAATCCCTCGGTCGAATCTTAGCCAAGGATATTCAAGTGGTTGATCCTGTACCCCATTACCGTAAATCGACGGTGGATGGCTTAGCCGTAAGAGCGAGCGATACATTTGGGGCCAGTGAAAGTATGCCCGCTCTTATCCAGTGTCAGGGTGAGGTCTTCATGGGAATCGCCCCCGTGGATTCGCTCAAGCCAGGTGAAGGGATGCTTATTCCGACAGGGGGAATGCTCCCTGAAGGTGCGGATGCAGTCGTCATGGTTGAACATCTGGAAGAGTTCGGGCAAGGACTTGATGGGGTGGCCAAGCCGATCGCCCCAGGAGAAAATGTAATTGATATTGGTGAAGATCTGAGTGAAGGGGAAGTCATTGTCTCCCGGTATACGAAAATACGTCCTCAGGAAATGGGCTTGCTCGCTTCCCAAGGCATACTTTCGGTTCCGGTGCTTCCTCGCTTTAAAGTTGGAATTCTTTCTACAGGAGATGAAATTGTATCCCCTGAGGTCAGGCCAGCTCCTGCTGAGTCTCGGGATATCAACGGGTACGCCTTATTGGGACAGGCCTTAGCTGCGGGTGCTGAGGCGAAGTATTATGGAATCGTGAAGGATGATGCCGAGGCATTGCGGCAAACGCTCCAGAAGATGGTAGAGGAAAATGACGTGGTGCTCCTTTCCGGCGGAAGTTCGGTTGGGGTTCGTGATTTTTCAGCGCAGCTTATCGAAGAACTGGGGGAACCGGGCTTATTGTTCCATGGGATAGCCCTTCGTCCTGGGAAGCCTACGATTGGTGGAGTAGTGGAAGAAAAACTGATCTTCGGGTTACCGGGGCATCCTGCTTCAGCCATGGTCGTTTTTGAAAGTGTGGTTCGTCCATGGCTCGAGGCTTCTGTTCTGCGCAACCAAAGCTATCCTGAACCCGAGGGGACCTTGACTCAAAATATCTACTCAGGTACTGGACGCGAAGAATTTGTACGTGTGCGCATATTGCCTGAAGGTAAAGAGTGGCGCATTGAGCCGCTCCGCGGTAAGTCGGGCTTGATTCGGACGATGGTCCTGGCCGATGGGATTGTTCATATTGATTTAAATACCGAAGGAATCGAAGCGGGTAAACGCGTAAAGGTTCATATATTACGTTAGAAAGCCGCGAAAAGTAGGATATGCACCTGAGGGGGAAGAGTATGGAACGTCAAATTTATCTGGAGAATAAAACCTGGCAAGAGGGGCTGAAGCTGATGATGGAAAGGCTCGCAGCGACATCTTCTCCGGAAAATGAGCTTATTGATGTGAGGAGAACTTTAAACCGAATTACGGGTGAGATTGTAAGAGCGGAGCAAAGTTCGCCCCATTATCCTGCTTCGGCCATGGATGGTTATGCAATTCGAGCAAAAGATACATTTGGCATATCGGAACGTGAACCGCGTTGGCTTAAATGGGGGAGTGAAGCAATTCAGGTTGATACCGGAGATCCGCTTCCTGCTGGTATGGATGCTGTTGTGATGTTGGAAGAGGTATTGGAACAGGGTGAACGCGGGATTCTCCTTCAGAGCTCGGTTGTTCCCTGGGATAATGTGCGATCGGTAGGTGAAGATATTGTCGAAGGGGAAGTGCTCCTTCCTGTCAACCACAGGATTCGCCCCCAAGACCAAGGGGCTATGATCGCAGCCGGGGTTCTGGAGGTCTCAGTACGAAGGAAGCCTCGTGTAGGTATTCTCCCTACCGGAGATGAGATTCGTACTCCAGGTACGCTACTCGAGGCTGGGGATATCGTCGATAGTAACTCGACCGTCCTGGCTTCTCTTGTCGAGGAATGGGGGGGCGTGGGTAAGATTTGGCCGATTATCGCCGATCATCCTGAAGAATTGGAGAAAGCCTTACTCGAAATGGCGGAATCGCAGGATATTGTGGTGCTCATTGCCGGATCTTCGCAAGGACGGGATGATTATACCTCCCGGATCATTGAAAAGTATGGGGCTGTGTATCTCCACGGCGCAGCGATTAAACCCGGAAAGCCTGTTATTTTAGGAGAGGTTCAGGGCAAGCCAGCGATTGGGATTCCTGGTTATCCTGTATCTGCCTATATTACTGCCCAACTTTTTCTTGAGCCTTGGGTTAAGTATTTGCTCGGGATATTAAAGGGAACATCCTCAACGATAGATGTCGTGGTCACTAAAAAAGTTTTTTCGACTCTCGGTAGTGAGGAATTTGTGCGCGTTAAGGTGGGCAAGGTCGGAGAACGTTGGATTGCAACTCCTCTCAACCGTGGGGCGGGTGTAACCATGAGTTTAGTTCGCGCAGATGGGATACTTCGCGTTCCCCGTTTGCAGGAAGGGTTTCATGAGGGAGAGACTGTTCCCGTTGAGCTTTTGCGGCCAGTGGAGGAATTAGGAGAAACCCTCGTTTGCATCGGGTCCCATGATTTAGCGCTGGATATTTTAAGCAGTCATCTCAAAGCGCGGGGAAGAAATGAAGCGATCGCTTCTGCCCATGTCGGAAGTTTGGGTGGACTCCTGGCTTTGCGCAAAGGTGAAGCGCATTTTGCAGGAATCCATCTTCTGGATCCGGAGACTGGAGATTATAATCGGTCATACATTGAACGGCTTTTACCCGGCCGTGATATTGCCTTAATGAATTTGGTTTATCGCACCCAGGGGTTAATGGTTGCCAAGGGGAATCCCCTTAACTTAACAAGACTTGAAGATTTAACTCAGCCCGGAATCCGTTTTATCAACCGCCAAGGCGGTTCCGGAACAAGGGTGCTTTTAGACTACTTACTCGAGCAAAAAGGAATCTCCAAGAAGGACATCCTGGGCTATGAACGGGAAGAATTTACCCATCTTAATGTTGCCGTCGGGGTTGCTTCAGGGTCAGCTGATGTTGGCCTAGGGATTCAGAGCGCAGCCCAATCGCTAGGTCTTGATTTTATCCCGATTGGGGAAGAACGATATGATCTGGCTATCCCGAGTGAATTTCTCGAAGACTTAAAAATGCAAGCGTTGATCGCAGTCGTTCATAGTGATGTGTTTAAAGAAGATGTGATGAAGCTTGGTGGATATGACGTGCGTGATATGGGGAAATTTGTCCGGTAAAAAGATAAATAAACAGAGGTACTTATCAAGCATTGATGAGTACCTCTGTTTCGCTTCTTCGTCCTCAGCGTTCCAAAAAGGTACAGTGTATCGTGTGCTACTGCGCTGATATGGAGCAAATTGGGAGTCTACTTTAAATAAAAAACGTTGTGCGGGAAAGATAAAAGTCTAATTTGTCTGAAATTTCGGTATTGTAGACCTATTCTGAATAGCATCCTTAAATGGCACGGTTTTTGCAATAAGATAAAGGCAAATACCATCGCATTAAAAAATTTAAGGAGGCCAAGATTATGAGTGTTGTTCATCAAGTTTATGGCTATTTTATGCCAACCGTTAACCTTATGGGAGCGGGTGCTGTCCAAGAAGCAGGAAAACAAGCGAAAATCCTAGGTGGAAAAGTTGCTCTTTTAGTCACAGATGCTTTCCTCGACAAATCAGGAATGTCCAAGCAAATAGCGGATATCATTGAGGCTGAAGGGGTTAAGGTTGCAATCTACCCCGGTGCGGAGCCTAATCCGACAGACAAAAATGTTCATGATGGGGTTGCGGTTTTCGAAAAAGAAGCCTGTAATATGATTGTTTCCTTAGGTGGGGGTTCCTCGCACGATTGTGCTAAGGGTATTGGCCTGGTTACAGGAAATGGCGGTAACATTCGAGATTTCGAAGGCGTCGATCAGTCCAAAAATCCTATGGTGCCCATGATTGCAATCAACACTACGGCTGGGACAGCCAGCGAAATGACCCGTTTCTGCATTATTACAGATAGTTCGCGCCACATTAAAATGGCCATCGTTGACTGGCATACGACTCCGAATGTCTCCATCAACGACCCCTTATTAATGATGGGAATGCCGGCTTCCTTAACTGCAGCTACAGGAATGGATGCGTTAACTCATGCGGTCGAAGCTTATGTTTCGACGGCTGCGACACCGGTCACGGATTCGGCAGCCTTGATGGCTATGAAACTAATCAGTAAGTACCTTCGGCGAGCAGTGGCCAATGGTAATGATTTCGAAGCACGGGATCAAATGGCCTATGCACAATTTATGGCAGGAATGGCCTTTAATAATGCAAGCCTAGGGTATGTTCATGGGATGGCTCATCAACTCGGTGGCTTCTATAATCTTCCTCATGGTGTATGCAATGCCATTCTTTTACCTCATGTCTCTCGTTTCAACCTCATTGGTAATGTAGAACGTTTTGTAGATATCGCTGAAGCACTCGGTGAAAATGTTCAAGGCCTGTCGGCACGGGAAGCTGCTGAAAAGGCTCTGACTGCGATTACTACGTTGTCGAAGGATGTAAATATTCCGAGCGGTCTTACAGAACTCAATGTAAAAGAAAAAGATCTTAAATTGATGGCTGAAAATGCGATGAAGGATGCGTGCAGTGCCACAAATCCTCGGCTAGCCACTTTAGAAGATGTCATTCAAATCTACAAAAACGCATTTTAATCGATTAGAGTTTTAGAGCACCAAAAAAGCGAACCGAAGTTTTCAAACTTTTGGTTCGCTTTTTTATTGTTTATTAACCGGAAATGAAGCTTGCCCGTTTCGTAGTTCGCCAATGAGCAAGAAATTGATCGACCTCAGGGGTCTGCGGGGTTGCTAAAAGAGTGGCGGGAGCAGCATCAGCAACAATCTGACCTTGCATTAGAATTAAGGCTCTTTGGGTTAGCCGTTCAATGTCTTCAAAATCATGACTGACCACGACCGTCGTGATTTGGGTTGAATGGAAAATATCCGCAAGATCGGTCCTTAAGGCTTCCTTGGTTGGGGCATCTAAAGCGGAGAAGGGCTCGTCGAGAAATAGAACGTCTGGATTTAAGACCAAAGCCCGAGCTAGACTTACTCGTTGGGCTTCTCCTCCCGAAAGAGAGCGGGCAGGCTGTTTCGCAAGCTGGGCGATCCCCAACTGCTGAAGCCAATACATGATGCGTTCGCGAATTTCGCGCTTCGGGATAGACCGAATTTTTAAACCGACCGCAATGTTTTCCCAGACGCTAGTGTTAAGTAAAAGAGCATCTTGAAAGACGATGGCGATTTTGCGGCGGATATCGAGGGGAACCGATTTGGGGAGCGGCTGCCCTTGAAAACACAGCTCGCCAGAGGTTGGGGCTTCGAGAAAAGCGAGGATTTTGAGCAAACTGCTTTTTCCCGACCCATTAGGACCGACGAGTCCTAGGCATTCCCCGGGATGTAGCTCAAAATTGATATGTTCGAGAATGGCTTTCTCGTTTTTGTGCCAACAAAGGTTTTGCGCTCTCAGCATCAATCTAGGCTCCTTGTTTTTTTTGCTGGAGAAGAGTTAAGAAGAGTGTGATGAAATAGGCGAGCAGAGAGAGAATAATGCTCAAGGCGATGGCGATGTCAAAGTTCCCCTTAGAAACTTCAAGGACCGTCGCAGTAGTTAACACGCGGGTCTGATCTTTAATGTTTCCACCGACAGCCATTGAGGCACCAACTTCGGAGACAACAGCGCCGAAACCAGCAATGATTGCAGCCATAATTGAAAAACGAACTTCTTTGAGAAGGAGCCAGAGATACTGCAGACGAGTGGTACCGAGCGCCTTTATTTGCAGTCTGAGTTTGGGATCCGTTTGTTGAAGGGCGGCACTCGTTAGGCCCACAACCAGCGGGGAAGCGATTATGGCTTGAGCAATGATCATGGCGATCGGGGTATACATAATGTCTAAGTACCCGAAAGGTCCGGAACGCCAAAGAAAGATCGAGACCCAGAGACCCACAACCACAGGGGGTAAGCCCATTCCCGTATTGACCAGGCTCAAGAAGAATTGACGGCCTGGAAACTCCTTTAAGGCTAGTAAAGTACCTAAGGGAATACCGATCAAGAGGCTGATGAAGGTAGCGGTACCAGAGACTTTAAGGGTTAATAAGGTGATTTTTAAGACCTCGGGGTCTCCGGTCAAGAGGAGATGAAAAGCTGCAAGAATCCCCTGCCCAATCATTTCCATCAGATTTCATCCCCTTCAAAGTTACTAGGTTGTGTTACTTGCCTAAATCCTCCATTTTTTTACCTGCATCAGGGAAGAAAAGAGCTTGGCCAACTGTATCCTTACCAAATTCTCCGATGGTTTTTTGGGTATCAGGATCGAGCATGAAATTGACGAACGCTTTAGCTCCTTCTTGATTCACCTTCGGGAACTTTTCGGGGTTGACTTGACCTACGTGATAAATATTAAGCAAAGCAGCTTCTCCTTGGACCAGGATCTCAAGTTTAAGATTTTTTTGATTGGCGAGGAAGGTAGCGCGATCAGTGAGGGTATAACTTGCTTTATCCGAAGCCATGGTTAACGTTTGTCCCATGCCAGAGCCAGTTTCTTGGTACCATTTTCCGGCGGGTTTGAGGTTTGCTTTAGCCCAAAGGGATTTTTCCATTGTATCTGTTCCTGATCTATCCCCGCGGGACATAAAAACGGATTGACTCGCTTCAATGGCTTTAAAGGCTTCGACTGAAGTTTTCATCCCTTTTATCTTGGCAGGGTCAGAAGCGGGTCCGACAAGAACAAAGTCATTATGCATAACGAGGTTATAATTGATCATGGTTTGATTATCGACGAGTTTCTTTTCAGAACTGGGGGCATGGACTAAGAGGACATCGGCGTCTCCTTTTTCACCCATCGCCAGGGCTGCGCCTGTGCCGACGGCAACTGTTTTGACTGTATAACCGGTCTTTTTTTGAAATTCTGGAATAAGGACTTCCAGTAGTCCGCTATCCTGGGTACTTGTGGTGGTTGCTAAAATAAGGTTGGGATTGGCTGGAGTTGGGGTTGAAGCGGCTTGAGGTTGTGGAGTTTGAGTTGTGCCACAACCAGTCAAAGCGAGAACGAGAATAACGAGGGTTGCCAAGAGTGTGGAAATCGTTTTGCGGGATTTTATTTTCTTTAACATGAGTTTAACTCCTCTCTTTTGGGGAAACATTTTTTCTTGCTTATTTCTTTATATGAGCTCACGAAATCTTTAGCTGGATTTAGACGGCTAGCTCTGGTAAAGGATTTTGCCAGTTGTGGAGGTATCATACCCGACTTGACGCTCAATTGCGTTATGGAAGGCGGGAGAGCTCAATATTTTTAAGATATGTTGATAAGCTTCGACCGGGATTTTTTCATGTAAGAGGACAAGATCGTAGCGCTCATGAAAAAGCGGGATGAAATCAAGCCCCATTCGGTGAGCAGCGGATTGGACACCGATCCCTACATCGGCTTGGTCGTTAGCGACACAACTTGCGATATCCAAATGAGTATTCACTTCTTGCGAATAGCCTTGGATCTCAGCGGGAGAGATTTTGGCCTCATGTAAATAGGAATCGAGCTTGAGCCGTGTTCCTGATCCTTTTTGACGGTTCATAAAACGCAAGCCTTTGTGGGTTAAATCTTCCCAAGACTTAATTCCCCAGGGGTTGCCGGGCTGGACGATGAAGCCTTGAACGCGCTTGACCAAGTTAATAAGGGTCACGGGTTCACCCGGTAGAACATAGTGGACAAAAGGAAGATTATATTCTTGGGTCTGATCATCCCAAAGGTGAATTCCCGAAATCTGGGCTTGATTATGATAAAGCGCCATCAGACCTTCCATGCTTCCTTTGAATTCTAGATGAAGTTCCAAAGGAGCTGAAGAATGTTTCCAGAAATCGGCGAAAAGTTCAACGACAGGTTCATGGCTGCCGATGAAAACTAAATCCTGCGCTGGCGTTTCTAATTTTACTACTGGATCAATAATCGCGTGATTCTGTTCCTGAGTAGTTTCATGAAGTGAATTAAATAGCGAATCAGGATCAATTCTAAGCTGCCTTCCAATTCGCTGTGCGGGAATCTCTCCCCGTTTAATCAATTCATAAATCGTGTATTTTGATACTTTAAGAAGTTGGGCTGTTTCTTCAACCGTAAGGGGATGGGGACCTTTCATCAATAAGCTCCTTTCTCACAGATATTCTAAGAATAAGATAGACTATTCAAATAATCAAGGGGAAAGTGAAAGGATTATTAGTTTTAGTATGAATTAGTTTATTTTAGTAGGATCTAGTTTGATTCGGCTATGCTTGGTTTAAACTTAGTGAGTCAAGTCCAAAGTTCACGTAAAGTTCACTTTTCCCTCATAGTCTTACCACAACTTTCCGTTATTCTATAAATGTAATCTTTTTCAAAAAGTCCTCCTTCCTTCTATAGCCCCTTAGGCGTAACCGCTTAAGGGGTAATTTATTTTTGCAATAAAGGAATCTAAGACAAGAGGATTTTACGCCTAGGTAGAGAATTTTTAAATTAGGAAGAGAAAGAGTCGAGAAGATCTTAGATCGAGAGGGGAGATAATGATGGAATTTTTGGAGATTGTTCAAAAGCGAAGAAGTTTACGCTCGTATGCATCCACTCCAGTGGAACCGGAAAAATTAAACTATGTTCTGGAGTGCGCCCGGCTGGCTCCCTCCTGGAAAAACATGCAATGTTGGCGGTTCATCGTGGTTAGAGATCCAGAACTTCGGCAAGCTTTAGCAGAGACAATGACGGAAGCTAATCCTGGACGCAAAGTTCTCGTCCAAGCGCCGATGGCGATCGTGCTCTGTGCTGTACCGAGTGAGTCAGAGGTCTGGGAAGACAAGGATTTCATGATGCTTGATGCAGGTTTAGCCATGGAGCATCTTGTTTTAGCCGCCACTGAGCAGGGGTTAGGAACCTGCTGGGAAGGTTGGTTCCATGAAGACAAGGCGCGTAAGGTTCTTCAGGTTCCTGAAGATGTGCGCGTGGTCGCGTTTACGCCGTTAGGATATGCGAGTGAAGAGAGACGTCCGCGGCCTCGGAAAAGTATCGACGAAATCGTTTTCAATGAAAAATGGGGTGAAGCCTAAAGGAGAAGGGAATGATTGCATCGGTACCCACATCGATTGCTATCCATGGAACAATTATTCCTTATGAAGAACGTAAGAATTCTCGGTCAAAACGCCTGAGCATTCGTGTCGGACGAGACAGGGTGAGGGTAACCGTACCCTGTCGGGCGACTCAGCGGGAGATCCGTGAATTCGTGAAGGCAAATCAGGACTGGATTTTAGCTCACTGGTTAAAAATTCAGGAGAAGCTAGAAAAGGTCCTTGAACGGCAATACCGAGATGGAGAAAGCCTTCCTGTATTAGGTCAGAGTATCCTACTCCAGATCTTGAAAACGAATCGGAAAATGATCGCGCTACGCTATGATGAGGGCGAAAAAAGGGTAGAGATTCGATTGCCTGAAATGATGGCACCTGAGCATCAACGAGACGCCATCAAAGAAATCCTCGAGAAGTGGCTGAAAATTAAAGCCCGTGAAGTTTTCCAGGCTAAATTAACTAAATTAAGCGTCCAAATGGGCGTACATTATAGGGAGTTTCGACTCAAGGAACAGAAAACCCGTTGGGGTAGTTGTTCAAGTAAAGGAAATATCAATTTAAACTGGCGAGCTATCATGGCGCCGGAGCCGGTTGTTGATTACCTCGTCATTCATGAGCTAGCTCATCTAAAGCAGATGAACCACTCCCCTGCCTTTTGGGACTTTGTGGGTCAATATTGCCCAGAGTATGGCGCTTGCCGTCGTTGGTTAAAGGTAAATGGCGAAAGACTGATCCTTTAAAGGAGAGTATAAATGACGAATGAATACCTGTGGCTCGAAACATCTCAGGCTGTTAAGGTCTTCTATCGTGAGGTGCATCCGAACGGAGAAAAGGGAATAGTCATGATTTGTCACGGGTATGGGGAACATTCGGGGTATTATCTAGACTTGATGCAATTTCTAGTTAAGCATAGCTATGGTGTGTATGCGTTAGATCATCGTGGGCATGGTCGCTCTGAGGAGGAACGGGGGCATCTGGAGAGATTCGAGTTTTTCCTTGAGGATTTAGATATTTTGGTGAATTTCGCTCGCGAGAAACATCCAACGCTTCTAATCTATATGTTTGGTCATAGTATGGGTGGGCTTATTGCGTTCCATTATGGGATTTTATACCCGGAGAAACTTGACGGGCAGATCTTTTCTGGTGCAGCTGTAGGAATGCCGGCGGGGACCTCCTTCATTCCGGGATTTTTGTTTAGATTTCTGAATAAACGCTTCCACCACCATAAAATTTATCAAGTGCTTTCCCATCGAGCTACGCGTAACCTTGAGCTTCAAGAAAAATCTAAGGCGGATCCGATGCTTCTTAAATACGCCACAGTTGGCTTTTACTACGAGTTTATCTATCGCGGAGTCATCGGGGCCAAGAAGGGGGCGGGGAACTATCGGCTGCCGTGCCTTTTCTTGCATGGACGTGCGGATCGGATTATCCCCTATCAGTCCTCCCCTTACATTTTTGGACGGATTTCCTCACAAGATAAAGAATTGAAGATCTATGACGGACTCTACCATGAGCTAATTCAAGAACCTGAGCGGGAAATGGTTTTGGGGGATATTCTTAACTGGCTTGAGAAGAGAGTAATAAGCATAAAAAAGCGTGAACCGGGTCAATCTGAATGACCTGGTTTACGCCTTTTTTGTACTAACAGAAAGTATAAATTTTTGGCAGATAAACTCTAAGTGCAACCAGCGGTTTCGCTTTCCTACGATGAATGCGGTTAAGTTCGGCAGGATAAGGCGACTAAGGCCACCGCTTTGGCGCTGACCAAGTCTTCTATATCGCAAAGCTCGGCGAAAGCCGGGTTTTCTTTATACTAACAGAAAGTATAAGTTTTGGGCAGATAGCATAAGTGCAACTAAGGCTTCCGCCTACGCCAGAGGCTTGGCGCAAGCCAAGTTTTCTTTATACTAACAGAAAGTATAAGTTTAGGGCAGATAGTATAAGTGCAACTAAGGCTTCCGCCTGCGCCAGAGGCTTGGCGTAAGCCAAGTTTTCTTTAAAGCAGTATCCTGGAGACTCTAAATTCTCATTTAATCCTTTTTCTTTCCTTTACCCTTCGGCGAATTCCCCTGAAGATCTTGTACTGGATTAAACCAAGAATTGAAGGTATTGGGGTCAAGCCCGAAGCGTTGAAAAATCTTATCCTTCAGATTCTGAGAGGGCGTTTCAGCGGGATTTTGTCCATTATTACTGTTTCCGTTGTTCTTCTGATTTCCGAAGATGTCAAACGGATTGGGCTGCCAAGGATCTTGGTAACCTTGCGGGACTTCAAAGTTTGCTACAGGAGTATTCTTTAGGGCCCGGGAAAGTACTTCATGAAATACAACGGCTGGTCCAGCACCTCCAGAAGTTGTGAGGTAATGGTTGCGGTCGGTTTTATCATACCCCATCCAGACGGCTGCAGTAAGCTCAGGGGTATACCCGACGAACCAGACATCTTTGGAACCCTTTGTGATTCCCGAAAATTCCTGGGTGTGGGGAAGTTCAACAGAACCCGTTTTACCTGCGGTAGGCCGTCCAAAGGAGGCGTTCTTGCCTGTCCCATTATCCACGACGTTCTCTAAAAGCTTAGTCATGGTATAGGCATTTTGCGGACTGGTTACCTGGATAGACTCGGGTTTCACTTGGGCGAAGACGTAGCCGTTATCGGAAGTGATCTTCGTAATCGCATAGGCTTTATTCATCGTTCCGAGGTTGGCGAACGTACCGTAAGCTTGCGCCATTTGTAAGGGGGAGACTCCGCTGGATATTCCACCGAGCGCGAGACTCAAGGTTCGGTCTTCTTTCGTTAAGGGAAGGCCTGCCTTTTGAGCAAAGGATAGTCCTGTATCCAAACCGATCTCATTCAAAAGCCACACCGCAGGGATGTTCCAGGAATTTTGCAAGGCTTCTTCCAAAGTCACTTGTCCCCGTGTCTGATAGTCATAGTCCTGAGGGCTGTAGCCCTCAATGTTGAGTGGTCCGTCATAGAGCATCGAGCTCGGCGAATATCCCTTTTCCAAAGCTGGACCGTATACAGCTAAGGGTTTAATCGAGGAACCTGGTTGACGCTTGAGCTGAGTTGCATGGTTAAAGGAACGGAATGCGCTTTCGCCACGGTAGCCGACGAGTCCACGAATCCCTCCAGTATGTTGATCTAGAATAGCCATCCCACTTTGAATGCTTTGATCCGATTTCCCTTGAGGAAAGTACTGGTTATCCTGATAGACCGTCTCGGCTGCTTGTTGGACCTTCGGATCCATTTCCGTGTAAATTTGCAGCCCACCAGTCAGTAGTTGATCTTCGGTAAAACCATAGCGTGAGATGGCTTCCTCAATGACATAATCAACATAGGGCGCAAATTTTCCGGAGAGATCATTCAGGGCTCCTTTGCGGAGCGAAATCGGAGCAGAGCGGGCCCTTTGATATTCAGCGGCTGTAATATCGTTTTGATCTTTCATTAACGAAAGAACCAGGTTGCGACGCTCAAGTGCTTTATCCTTACTTTTTAAAGGAGAATAAAGGCTCGGGGCTTTAGGTAGTCCTGCGAGCAGGGAAGACTCTTCCAAGTTTAAGTCTTCTGTGTTTTTCCCGAAATAGTAACGAGCAGCGTTCTGAATCCCCCACTGGCCTTCCCCAAAATAAATTTGATTGAGGTATTCTTCAAGAATTTGGTCCTTGCTTAAGGTCAGCTCGATTTTGAAGGCATAAGCTGCCTCTTTGAATTTCCGACCTAAGGTTTTATCTGAGGGCAGAAAGAGATTTTTGGCCAACTGTTGGGTAATTGTACTTCCTCCTTCGGAAAAACCACCTGACCGTAAATCGTGCGCCAAAGCCCGTAGGATAGACCAAACATCGACTCCCTTGTGTTCATAGAAACGTCGATCCTCAGTGTCGATGATTGCCTTACGCATCGTCTGCGGAATCTTGGCAATCGGTACTGGATCAATTTTGGAGGAGGACAGCTCGGAGACTTTATTTCCAGTCTGATCATAGATATAGGTGGGTTGGGCGAGTGGGCTTTGGAGCTTGCTGACATCCAAGGACATCATCCAGAATGTAAAGGATCCTGCACTGAGGAGGCAGAGAAGGAGGACACTTAACGAAAATCCTTTCCAGAACTTTGGCTTTCGCCAAAACTGGGAGGAATGGATGCGATGGGTACCTCGCTTGAGCCAAGTCAGACATGATTTCCCGAAAGGCTTCACAACCTGGGTATTCAGGAAGCTCGCGGCTTGAATCAGATTTTTTTTTGCTTGCAACAGAAACGCTTTGATTTTCTCTTGCCTACTTTCCAATGGATAGCCTCCCTTTTTTAACAACACCAAAAAAGCCATCGCCTAAGACGAAGACTTAATAACCTAATTTATTATACGATTAATTATGCAAGTTTATGGGGGTGGAGGCTTGATAGAGGACAGATTTTTCTCCGATTAATTGAACTCCATTTTTCGGAATAAACCCACTAATCTGGGTTTGGGATGCTTCAATCACACTAAGACTGAGATGAGCGATCGGGAGGGCTCGACATTCTTCGATCGTGAAGAAGCCAATATCGCTCACTTCTTCGAGTTCAGGTTGTAATTCTCCGCCGATATAGCGAAGAAGAAAAATCATATACAGGTCGTGTTTATTCCCTGGCCGGTCACGCAGGGCAATCAGCGAAACAGGTTCAGTTTCAAGTCCGGTTTCTTCCTGAAGCTCACGGACGATGGCTTCGGCAATGCGTTCCCTTTGATCCACAAATCCGCCGGGAATAGTCCAGTTTCCCTTGCCGGGGTTCTGGGCTCTTCGAACGAGAAGAACTTTATCTTCGTGCCAAACAATACCCCCGACACCTAGAGAGAATTCTCCCCAATGAACAAACGAGCAGTCTGGACAATGAGAGTAAGTTTGTTTCGCGATTTCGGCACGAACTAAGGGCTTACCACATTGTGGACAAAAGTTATAGGCAATGATTGGGTAATTAGACATAATGGTTCCTTCCTTTGCACGCTGAGTATAGTCTATGCTTTTCTTATATTATCATTCGCTCAAGTTTAAGGGTCAAGTACGCTAAAGCTTCGCTCAGCGCGTTGGTAAAGGAAAAAGGCGAGAAGGGATATCCCAATAAAACTTAAGGCCAGCATCCAGTTCATCCGTCCGCCCCAATGGTCAAACACAATGCCCCCAAAAAGGGGTCCTAATACCCGTCCTCCAGAGGAGGCCCCGGCGGCAATCCCTTGATATGTCGCGGATTTTCCTTCGGGAGCAATTTGAGCAGCGGCTGCAGGGACTGCGGGGAGGATGAACATTTCTCCGAGCGTTAGCACGAAGAAGGCGAGAAGATAGGAATAATAGGGAAGTTGGGCCAGAAAGATGACAAACGAGAATCCAATTAACAGACAGGCCAGGTAAAATTGGCGTGAAAAGCTGTGAGCCCAATGTTTGATCGTCCAATGAATAATGGGTTGTAGGGTGACGATAAAGAGCCCATTTAGGGTCCACAGGATACTGTATTGAGGTAAGGAAAAACCGAGTTGAGTCATGATGATCGGTAAGACTGTGGTAAGCTGGATATAGGCAGCCCAGACCATCAGGATCCCGCCGCCGAGCGGAAGAAGGATCGCAAAGCTTGGATCGTGGATCAGGGGTTGACGGGGACATTCTAAACTCGGGCGGATTGTTGTTTTTGTGGTCTTGGTAGAGGAAGTTTGCTTGGGAATCCCTACAAGAACGAGGATTAAATAGAGAAAGAAGGCCAGGGCGTTAAAGAGAAAAACCAAGCGGAACGAGTAATTCGCGACGATTCCGCCTAAGGCCGTGCCAATGGCAACACCTGCATTATTAAACACGTAGAGAAGATTGAAGCCACGTCGTCCTCCCTCAGGCCAAAGCAGATTAACGAGAGCATTGAGTGGGACAAAGATAAAAGCGACGGAAAGGCCGAAACCTAAAAGTCCAGGGGCATAGACCGCCCAAACCGGGAAAATCCCAATGAGCCCTACCGATAAGATGGCGCCAACAAGACCAAAGAGCATGACGCGGCGCGCGCCAAAACGATCAGCGATAAAGCCGCTGATAAACTGGCCGAGAAGCATGAGTAAAGCCTGCCCGGACATAAGCGTGCCTGCTTCGGTTAGCGAACGGCCAAGGATATTATGCATAAAAAGACTATTTAGGGGCCACATTAAAGAGTTACCCGCGGATTGAACAAAACCACCGAGTGCCAGCAGAAGAACGGGCTGGGGAATATCAAAATTCTGAAAGCGTCTAAAGAGCCATGTTTTCATTAACGTCATCCTTTTATCGTGAATAACCAAGCTTATAAAATTCGCGGAGCTCTGTCAAAACCCTTCTTTAGGATGTAAAGGCAAGAATCCTCCCCATTTCAATGGGGAGATGAATTGTCCCTCGTACTATGTGTATGGTTGATATTCCTGTTGATAATAGTATTTATCGGGTATTTATGCTATACTATATACATGAGAAAA
>Ga0255336_101221_pt1 | contig 21117 bp, 15 predicted proteins | sample MeOH1_35cm_T3_17_FD_189102 | JGI IMG/M metagenome (GOLD analysis project Ga0255336, IMG submission 189102) | Sandy soil microbial communities from University of British Columbia, Vancouver, Canada - MeOH1_35cm_T3_179 | ecosystem: Engineered > Artificial ecosystem > Sand microcosm > Unclassified ...
CCGCCGCAACGCCGTCACGCTGCACTCGCTCGGCCTCGGGGGTTCTGCCGTAGGAACCGGCCTCAACACGCATCCCGAGTACCGCGAGAAGGCCGTCGCCAAGCTCGCGCACATCGCCAGGCTGGAACTGCACCCCGCCTACGACCTTCGCTACGCCATGCAGTCCTGCGCGCCAATGGCCGAGGTCTCAGGAGCCCTGCGTGCCCTCGCGCTCGAGATGATCCGCATCTCCAACGACCTCCGCCTGCTCTCCTCCGGACCCAACACCGGCTTCAACGAGATCCACCTTCCCAGTCTGCAACCCGGATCGAGCATCATGCCCGGCAAGGTCAACCCCGTTCTCCCCGAGCTGACCGCGATGGTTGCTTTTCAGGTCGTCGGCAACGACACCGCTACCGCCATGGCGGTCCAGGCCGGACAGCTCGAGCTGAATGTGATGATGCCCGCGATGGCTCACGCTACGCTGCAGTCGATTACCATCCTGACCAACACCCTGCGCGAGCTCGACCACCGCTGCATCCGTGGCATCACCGCCAACCGCGAGCGCAACGCCTTCTACGCCTCCAGCACCATCGCGCTGGCAACCGCTCTCAACCCCTACATCGGTTACCGCAAGGCAGCCGAGTTGGTGAAAGAATCCGTCGCCTCGGGCCGTTCTATCGTCGACTTAGCCCGCGAGAAGAAGCTTCTCAGCGAAGACCAGATCGCCGAGATTCTCGATCCCAAAAACATGACCGAACCTCACGTCAAAGTCTCCTGACGGAAAGGTTCGGTCTGCAGTTTCTTTAAGATTGAGCTACTTGATGCGTCCGAAGCGGTATACGAGTCCGATATTCACGCCCAGATTGTTCTGGATCGTCCCTCCCCAGGTCGAGCCCAGATAGGTCGGAGTCACGCGAAACGCGAGGTTCGGGTAAAAGTTGTAGTCAATATTCGCGCCCACCGAGAAGACCGCTCGTGTCTCCGAGGGCCAGATCCCGAGATCGACAGCCGGAATCCTCTTCGATCCGCTGTCGAACTTGCCGATTCCCGCACCGGCCGTTCCGAAGATGCTTACCGCCGTCTTCTCCCTGGCGTAGACGCGGTAGTTCGGTCCGGCCATGAAGGTGTACTCGGAGATCTGCGGATTCTTGATATTGAAGATCGTGTTGCCGACCTTGGCGTTGCCGTAGGCCCCGCGCACATCGGCCAGAATGCCAAGCTTCTGGTTGAAGTAGCGGGTTCCCGAGAGCCAGAAGGTGACTTCGTTGTTCTTCTGCAGATCCTCGCCGGAACGGAAGCGAAGATAGCCTCCGCCACCGCCTACCTCCCACTTGTGGCTGTAGGTGTCCTGAATGGTGCGCTCGATGCGCGCTCTACGATTGGCGTTGGTCTCCCGTCGCGGACGGGGCAGAAACTGTGCCTGAAGAGAGGCTGCTCCGCCGGCAACGAAAACGGCTGCCAGCGCGGCTGCCGCACACTTCACACTAAACCTGAAACCGAACATCAACGATTACTCCTGCACTAGCTGGGCTCTTGCTATGGTGGAACCTGAGGGCGCGTCGCCGGAAACTCTCGCCGCAGCCATCTCTTATTAGAACATCCGCGACATCGACGGCGGAGAAGAAGCGGTTTTTCCAGCATAATTTACTTGCGAAAGGTATCGAATCATGGCGAAGAGGACCGGCAGTGGAGGTTTCGGCAAGCTGCTTTTAGGATTTTTGATCGGAATTGGAGCTACGGTTGCGGCAGGCTACATCTACCTTCGCGTCGGCAACCCGCCCGTTGCCGTCACCGATGCGGCCTTTCCTATGGAGAAGGAGCTGGTCAAAGTTCCCATGCACAGCCGTATCGATCGCGAGAAGAAGGACCCTCCCTTCGGCACCAGTGAAGACGTCTTCGAGGGCGGAGCCCGCATCTACCACGCGCAGTGCGCGAGCTGTCATGGCACGCCCGGACAGGACGTCGGGTATGCGAAGCACATGTATCCTGACGCGCCGCAGCTCTGGAAAAAGCATGGAAACAAGGGTGTCGTAGGTGTAAGCGACGATGAGGCCGGAGAGACCTACTGGAAGGTCGCCAACGGAATCCGGCTGACCGGAATGCCCGCCTTCAACCACATACTCTCGGATACCGAGATGTGGCAGGTCAGCCTGCTGTTGAAGAACGCCGACAAGGAGATGCCCGATCCGGTTCTGAGCATCCTGCGAGGAAAATAATAGTAGATACAGAAAAAAGCGCGGCACGGAGAAGTCTCCGCGCCGCGCTTTTTTCTGTGTACCTCGCAGCTTTCTAGTGGAAGGTGTATGTCACTCCAGTTACGAACTGGAGGCTGTTCTTGTTGAAGCCTGTCGCTGGATTATTTAGGTAATTGTCCAGCAGGTTCAGGCTCAGGCTGAAGCGGTGATAAACGGGGAGCGCCAGCCCAAGCTGGCCGATGGCCGACCAGGCGTCCGTGTTGTTCCACGATTGAATGTACGTTCCGCTCTGGGTCAGCAGAATCTTACCCGGCAGGACTCGTTTGTAGGCCTCACCAAACGTCGAGCCGACAAGATTCAGATTGGGAGTTACGGGGATTGGCGCTGCCGGCGGAGGTGGCTGGACAGGAGCGATGTACCTCAGCTCCGAGTAGTGAATATCAGCTTTGGCATCGAGCTGCTGTACTGCATCCAGCAGGATGGTGTAACCGGCACCAACTCCATAGATCTGCTGAAGATCCATGCCTTGTGAGAAGTTGTGATCGTAGGACAGGCCGCCCAGCATGTAAAAGCGCGAGGTGAAGTACTTGTCGTGCTCGAAGTCGGTGTGGAAGATACTGGTCTTCGCCACGGCCGCGGGCTGATTGGTCGGGTTCGGCACCACCGGCTGCGTCAACTTGCCGTAGGTCTCCAGCAGATTGAAGGTCGTACGGGTGCGGGGCGGAAGATACGGAACCGAAGGAATCGCCCGGATAAGGGCGATACCTGCCGTCAGGGTCTGGCCGTAAGAGGTCGACTGCAACACTGTCGCTCCTCCTGTAACCGCTCCGTCCCATCCCCGGAAGAAGCCGGGATGCCCATTCAACTCCTTGTTGTACGTTGCGCTGTCGACAATGTAGCCGACGTCCTTGCTCGCAATCGTCTCCTGCGTTCCGTTCGGAGCCGTCTCCTTCACGGAGCCGTCCTCTACGGCCAGGGTCTCGGCCTGCTTCGAAGTGCGAGTGATCTTCTCGTTCTTCTTCAGAACCATGAAGTTGCCGCTGGAACGCAGCTCCTTCACCTTGTCCATCGGAATCGTTACCTCACCGACGGCATCACTCTTGAAAACCAGCCCATCCCCCACACTGCGTTCGAACTTGCCGGTCAGTTGATCCCCGTTCTTGAAGGTGACGACATCGGGCGCTGGGGCAGCTGGTTTATCCTGCGCGCGCAGGATGGAGGGGGTAAGCGTCGCTACAACACCGGCGACGACGAGAGAGCGAACGAGACTCCAGCGACCTCGCAGAGGGAAGAGGGAGTTGTTTTCCAGATGAGCTGTCATTGGTTCCTGAAAAATAAGTATTTTAGGGCTAACCCTCGTATTAGACACAGGTTCCGCGTCTCGGGTTGTCACCGGGGAGCCTGACGTCAATGAAATGAGGATGAGAAAATCGGTCCTTTTCATCTGCGGAAGGAAAATCGGGAGATGTCTGTAAACCCGGGGCGGATGCGGTTTGCTTCTCTTTAGGTGCATTTTTTTAGATGAAACTCTTGCCAACCGTTGTGCAATCGGCTTAGTATCCGTTTCGGCTTCGGGTTAAGTGCGCTTATCGCGCAGGCGGCCGAAGGCGAAAGTGTTGCAAATGAGTTGCTTGTCCAAACCTTTCGTTTCAGTGTGAGTTACATATCCAACTGCCTGTCAGGGCGGCGTCTGCCCTGCAGCGCGCAAGGAAAGGTAAAAAACGATGGCATGGTACGCCTATTGCATTGCAGAAAGACAGGCCTTCCCCGAGCTTTGCCGGCATCGTCGTCCGATGCCGCTAACCGGAGTCACGGGCCTGTTTGGTAACCAGACCTTTCTCTTTCCAGCCAGTGATCTTGCCGTTATCGTCTCCGAGCACAATGCGGAGGATAGCGCCAGGATGGACCAGCAGGCACAGAAAGACCACGCCCGCGTCATAGCTGACTGCTTCAAGCATTCCACGGTCCTGCCTTTTCGCTTTGGAACGTGTTTTCAGGACGATGACGCCTTACGGCGCTCCGTCCGGTCGAACCAGCGTCATTTCCTTGCCAACGTCGAACGCCTGCGCGGCAAGGCAGAGATGCACCTGAAGGTATTGGTTGACGATACCTGCCCCGGCACGACGCAGCGCGATATGACGGTAGGTCAGCAGTACCTCACCAGCCTTCGCGAGAGCGCCAGCCGTCAGCGCGAGCGCCAGTCCAAGGCACGCGCCCTCTCTGTTCAGATGCACCGTATGTTTCTTCCTCTGGCCGAAGAGATCACCTGCCGGCGTATGGACTCCGGCAAGATGCTTCTCGATATCGCCCATCTCATCGACAACAAGACCATCGAGCGTTACCAGAACAAGTACACCTCGGCTATGCAGCAGATGAAGGAGTGCCAGATGCAGCTTTCTGGCCCATGGCCCCCTTATCACTTCGTCCACCGCACGAACACGCACCAGCAGCACATGGCCTAGCATCGTCCATCGCAAAGGAGCGAATCCTTCCCGGATCTTCGGGAAAAGATTCGCTCCTTTGTCTTTGCAAATAAGGCGGTTAGACTCTTTTATGCCTCAAGGTGGACTACTTTTTCCTCTCCCGGAGCATCGCACAGAGGCGAAGTGAAGACGGAATCGTCTCATCTTTGCAGGAAGATCGAGTCCGCTCGCGGACGAAGGAGAACGTAAAAAATGGAAGAGACGGGACATCGAGCCAGTCATGTTGCATTTGTTCTTGCCGGGTTGATGTTGGGTTTACTGCCGGGTGTCGTCACGACGCTCAACGCTCAGGAACCCAACCCCATGGCGCAGCAGGCGCCTTCTGACGACAACAAGATCACCAAGGAGTCCGAGGGAGTTTACCTCTATCGCGTAAAAGTCGTGCAGCGCGACCTCGACGCCGTTAACTATCTTCACCGCAGCAGTTCCACCCGCATCGCCTTCCGGGGTACCCCCCTGCTTCCCATGGCCAAGGGTGACGCCAAGGTGACCAGCGAGCGCGGCGGAATCACCATCGAAGCCCGGTTCGAAGGGCTGACTCCCGCCAACGGCTTCGGACGCGAGTACCTGACCTACGTTCTCTGGGCAATTACTCCTGATGGCCGCCCCAATAATCTTGGCGAGGTCCTCCCCGCCGGAACCAAGAACAACATCACCGTAACCACGGCCCTTCAGTCCTTTGGCCTCGTCGTCACCGCTGAGCCCTACTTCTCCGTCACCCAGCCCAGCGACGTCGTCATACTCGAGAACCAGATCATTCAGGACAAGACCACCGGCGTCCTCGAAAAGGTCAACGCCCACTACATGCTTCTGCCTCGCGGAACCTACGCTGAGACCGAGGGAGCCAAGACCGTCGCCGATCCCATCACCCGCGACGAAAAGATGCCTCTTGAGCTCTACGAGGCCAACAACGCTCTTCGCATCGCCCAACAGGCCGGCGCCGAGAAGTACGCCACCGACATCTACAACGAGGCGGTCCTCGACCTCAGGAACGCGACCGACATCCTCACCGGCAAAAAGCCCGACTCAAAGATGGGGATCACCTATGCTCGTCAGGCCGTGCAACGCTCCGAAGACGCTCGCCTTGTAACTCTGCGCAAACAGGCAGCCGAGCGTCAGCGCAACGCCGAGCTTGCCCGCCAGCAGGCCCAGAATGAGGCTCAGCAATCCGCGCTGGACGCCGAACGTGCCCGTGCCGCCCAGGCTGAGGCCGATGCCCAGCGCGCCCGCGCTGAAGCCGCCGCAGCCCAGGCTCAGGCCGAGGCCGTCGCAGCCACGAAGAACGCCGACACCGCCCGGGAGGCCCGTGAGCGTCTCCGCGCCCAGCTCAACAGCGTCCTCGCCACCAGCGAGACCGCCCGGGGCCTCATCGTCAATATGTCCGATGTCCTCTTCGACACCGGCAAGTACACCCTCAAGCCAGCCACGCAGATCAGCCTCGCCAAGGTCTCCGGAATTCTGCAGGCCTATCCCGGCCTCAAGCTTCAGATTGAGGGCTACACCGACAGCACCGGTAGCCCCGAGTTCAACCAGAAGCTCTCCGAGAACCGCGCTGGAGCCGTCCGCGACTTCCTCGTCACCCAGGGCGTCAGTGCCGACAACATCGTCGCCACCGGCTACGGCATGGCCAAGCCCGTCGCCGACAACAACACATCCCAGGGACGCGCCCTGAACCGCCGCGTTCAGTTAGTCGTCTCCGGCGACGCCATCGGAGTCCAGCAGAAGGGCCCCGATGCAGACGCCACCCCAACTCCGGCGCCAACACCAGCTCCTCCCGCAACCGGCACATCCAACCCGCCCCAATAGTCAACGGCAGTCATACTTAAACAAAAGCGGCTGAACTCTATCCGGTTCAGCCGCTTTTTGCGTTCGATTCTTCATGCGCAGCTGTCGACGTGATCGAAGGAAAGGTCGTGGGCGTCAAGGAGAACCCATCCGACCCGGCCTGATTGCAGCTTTACTTTCGCCCACCATTGATAGTGAGGGCCGGGGCCTGCGTATTGAGGGTCCATTTCAATGCTCTTTCCCCGAAACCAGACCCGCCAGAATCCTTCACCCACCGGGTGCAGAAGATAGACTGTAGAACCTGCGGGTATTGATTTATCCGATACATTGTTCTTCAGCCGCAAAGGAATTGGGTGAGCGTAAACATCACCCGTGATTGCCAGAACAGATTCGCTCTTGGAAATCTGCGCTACAGGTCTTCCTCTCGGATGATCCACTACGACAACTGTCCGGTTGGCAACCCATTTTTGATAGCTGCAACACTCGAACGGACACGCTCCCTTGCTGATATAAAGCTTCGGTGGCGATGCTGCCTGCTCGCATTCGCAATGGCCAGCCGTGAAAAGGATCGCAAGCGCAATAGAGATCGTGAATCGCATGGCCATATGATAGGAGAGTTTTCGAGTTTCTGGGCAATCCACCCTTTCCGAGGGATAAGTGGCCACGCAGAGATAGAAATCTCGCTTCCTGGTTCAGCCTGCAAGCGTGCCCAAAACAAAAAGCGGCTGAACCCCGAAAGAGTTCAGCCGCTTTTTGTCTGGAGATCGATCCGTTAGATGTCCAGGTTCTTCACATCGAGAGCATTCTCTTCGATGAACTTCCTGCGGCTTTCGACATCCTCGCCCATCAGCGTGGTAAATATCTCTTCGCACGCCGCAATGTCTTCGAGCTTTACCTGCAGCAGAGTCCTGCGCTCCGGGTCCATCGTCGTCTCCCACAGCTGCGGAGCCGTCATCTCGCCCAGACCCTTATACCGCTGTACCTGGTACTCCTTGCGGCCCTGTTCGATGACGTATTCGAAGACCTCGCGTGCCGTCTTCTTCTCCACCGGATCCTGAGAAGCCTTGCCCGCCCGCTTGCCCGGTTTTGCTTCCAGAGCCGTTCCCGGAGCCGCAGCCGTCTCGGCCACGCCCTCTTCGGAGGCGGCCTCCTCGGCCTCTTCCGCAGCGTCCGCCTTCGCGCCCTTCGCCGCATACTCGATCACGAACGGCCCGGTAAGCTGTTCCTTGATCTGCGCATGCTTGGCCAGCATCTGACGGCTCTCCGGAGCCGAAGCCAGCGTCCAGTCGATCGTCCTCACCGCACCCTGGGCATCGGTAAAGTTCACCGAGTACATGTTGTGCTCTTCGTCGTGCTCGACCTTGCCCACATGCTTGAACTGGTACGTCTTCGCCACAGACTCGAGCTTCTCTCGCATCTGCTCCAGCTTCTCCGGCGACTCGAAGTCCGCACGCTTGGCCGGCTCCTTGCCCTCATGGCCAAACAGGTCGGCAAACTCGCGCATGACCTCTTCATTCCGCAGACGCTTCTGTGACTTATCGAAGAACTCGAGGTAGTCCTTCAACTGCCCCATAAACTTCGTCAGGGACGCGCCCTCCAGCTTTGCCCCGCCCTCGCCATAGCGAATCACCATGCCGTCGGAGGCGCGCTTCACCATCACCGAGACGTACTCGCGGTCGTCCTTGATGTACTGCTCGAACTTGCCCTTCTTGATGCGGTACAGCGGCGGCTGCGCAATGTAGACGTGCCCACGCTTGATCAGCTCCGTCATGTGACGGAAGAAGAAGGTCAGCAGCAGCGTGCGGATGTGCGATCCGTCGACGTCGGCATCGGTCATCAGGATCAGCTTGCCGTAGCGCAGCTTCGTCGCATCGAAGTCGTCCTTGCCGATGCCGCAGCCCAGGGCTGTAATCATGGCGCGGATTTCTTCGTGACCCAGCATCTTGTCGTAGCGGGCCTTCTCGACGTTCAGAATCTTACCCTTCAGCGGAAGGATCGCCTGGAACTTGCGATCGCGTCCCTGCTTCGCGGTTCCGCCTGCGCTCTCACCCTCGACGAGGTAGAGTTCGCAGCGATCCGGCTCGCGCTCGGAGCAGTCCGCCAGCTTGCCCGGCAGACCACCGCCGTCCAGTGCACCCTTGCGGCGTGTAAGGTCACGCGCCTTGCGGGCAGCCTCACGCGCACGCGCAGCGTCGATCGCCTTGTTGATGATCTTCTTGGCGACCTGCGGGTTCTGCTCCAGGAAGGCTCCCAGCCGCTCGTTGATGAACGCCTGGACGGTTCCGGCGATATCCGAGTTCAGCTTGCCCTTCGTCTGTCCTTCGAACTGCGGCTGCGACAGCTTCACGCTGATCACGGCCACCAGACCCTCGCGCACGTCGTCACCGCTCAGGTTCTCCTTCACGTCCTTGAACAGGCCCATCTGCTGACCGGCCCAGTTGATCGTGCGGGTCAGTGCGGCACGGAAGCCCTGAAGGTGCGTTCCGCCGTCGACGGTATTGATGTTGTTGGCGAAGGTGAAGATCGTCTCGGAGTAGGCATCGTTGTACTGCAGCGCGATCTCCATGGCCACATTGTCACGCTCGGCCTCCATGTAGATCGGCTTTTCGTGCAGCACCTGCTTGCCCTTGTTCAGGTGCTTGATGAACTCTGCGATTCCGCCGACGTACTTGAACTCCTGGCGCTTGCTCTCGCCGGTCTTCGCGTCGGTGGTGCGCTCGTCGGTCAGGTGGATCTCGAGGCCTTTGTTTAGGAAGGCCAGCTCGCGCAGCCTCTGGGCCAGCGTGTCGTAGTTGTACTCGGTGACGGTAAAGATGCTCTTGTCGGGAAGGAAGTGAACCTTCGTTCCGCGGCGCTTGCTCGGACCCACCTGGCGCAGCTTGCTGATGGGGTCGCCCTTGGAGTAGTCCTGCGTCCACGCAAAGCCGTCGCGCCATACCTCGACGTCGAACTCCTCACTCAGAGCATTCACGCAGCTTACGCCCACGCCATGCAGACCGCCCGAGACCTTGTAGTTCGAGGCATCGAACTTGCCGCCCGCGTGCAGCATGGTCAGGACCACCTGGACGCCCGGCATCGTCTTGCCGTTGACCGTCTTGTTGTCGACCGGAATACCGCGGCCGTCGTCGGTCACGGTGATCGAGTTATCCACGTGGATCGTCACATCGATCCGGCTGGCGAAGCCCGCCAGAGCCTCGTCGACCGAGTTGTCCACTACCTCATAGACGAGGTGGTGCAGCCCCTGCTCGCCCGTCGAGCCGATATACATCGCCGGTCTCTTACGGACCGCCGCCAGACCCTCGAGAACCGTAATGTTCTCAGCTGAATAGCTGCCCGATGCCTTGGGCTCTGAGGTGGTTGCCGTCTTCTCGTTCTCTAAAATTTCCGTTCCGGTGGGGACTGCCGTAGTTGCCATGTAGCTCCTGAAAAGTGCTAGGGAAAAAGACTTCTGGGAAACCCACCTGCCGATCAGCGAAAAGCCGCGTCAATCAAGCACTTCATGCAGGTTTCAACCGAATTTTTTCGTAGCTTAAGTATAGCACGCTCAGGGGGCTGGGAAGGGTGGGAGTCGAAGGGTACTCGTGGCGATTCCCTTACATGCAAAACACTGATAAATAGTGATTTATAAGCGTCGCCGAATCCCTCCAGCAACCGCAGGGCCGGAGCAGAGGGAACCTGCCTTTATGCCTCCTCCGCCCTTCTTCCACCACCGTCATCGTCCCTTTCTTCCACCACTGCCGTCATTCTGAGCGCAGCGAAGAATCCCTGTATTTTTTGCAGGATGTCCGCAGCCCCCGGCCCGTCAAGCCTTAAACTGTCCTAAATCCAACAAAACAAACAGTATCTACTCTGACGATTGACCCTGTCTCGAACGATATACTAACTAATGTCCCCGAAATCGTCTTTTCGAGTCCATCTATCTAGTGCAAGTCGTTTTGAATGAATACTTTGCCTGTAAATCAGGGGTCGAAGGAACACCCTTGCGCGAAAGTACAAGGCTAACCTGAATAAAATGAAGACTTTGCATGAAAATGTAAGAGGGCGGGGGAGACCTCTTGCGCAGGCAGATTCGCAGGGAAGTGTGTTATATTCGATAGGTTGTCGATAGCAGCAAACTTAGGAACCACCAATGCCAAAGTTGAAGACACATTCAGGAGCGGCCAAGCGCTTCAAGAAGACCGGTACGGGCAAGTTCAAGCGCGGCCAGTCGAAGATGCGCCACATCCTCACCTCGAAAAAGACCAAGACCAAGCGCCACCTGCGCTCGATCACCCTGGTCTCTGAGGCGGATGCACCCAAGGTCGCCCGCATGATTCCTTACGCCTGAGGAAAGAGCCGGGAGACTGGCTTTCTGAAGGAAGAGGGAACACAGGTTTTCAGATCGAGCCGCTGTAAATCAGCAAAGGGTCGGTAAAGCGTAGAGGCCCCTGGGACGAGCGAAAGCAAAGCCCACCGAGATCTGGATGAGCAAAGCGAGTGAAGAGGCCACCTTGCCTCCAGCCGCTCAAACGATGTACGCAAAAGGAGAACTACGATGCCCCGTGTAAAACGGAGTACAAAACGCAGCGACCGCCGCAAAAAGATCCTCAAGCGCGCAAGCGGTTACTTCCTCACAAAATCCAAGCTCTACCAGGCAGCCCAGGAAGCCGTCGAGCGCTCCCTGATGTTCGCCTACACCGGACGCAAGCAGAAGAAGCGTCAGTTCCGCTCCCTCTGGATCGTCCGCATCGGAGCCGCCGCCAAGCTGAACGGTCTGAGCTACTCGACCTTCATCGACGGCCTCAAGAAGGCAGGCAACGGTCTCGATCGCAAGATCCTCGCCGACATCGCCGCTAACGATCCCGCAGGCTTCACCGCGCTCGCCGAGCAGGCCAAGGCCGCTCTCGCTGCCGCGAAGTCCGCAAAGGCAGCTGCCTAGTTTCAAGAACCCTATTTGAATGAGGCGCGGCTTGGGCCGCGCCTCATTCTTTTCTCTCTGAAAACAAATGCCACGATAGGTGTAACGAGTCCTCGGGAAATTTACCGGACAAACCCAAACAATCGTCTATGCTTGAATCTATGGCGACCGCTTCATCACCAACTGCGCAGATGAAACTTCGCGTTGAAGACGGACAGAACAAAGGCAAGTCGACCTTTGAGTCGTGGGGACGTTATCCGACCTACGCTGCGAACATCATTCCTCTGCACTGGCAGGGCGACTTTCCAGCGGTTGCGCAGAACCTCCATAACGGAATCCTCCCCGTCGGCCTGGGCCGCAGCTATGGCGATGTCTGCCTGCTGAAGGACGGAAATCTTATCGCGACTCCCGCGATGAACCGCATCATTGCCTTTGATGCAGAGACAGGTTTACTCACCGCCGAAGCAGGAATCTCGCTGGCGCAGATCCTCGACTTCGCCGTTCCTCGCGGCTTCTTCCTTCCCGTAACTCCGGGGACGAAGTATGTAACTTTGGGTGGAGCAATTGCCAACGACATTCACGGCAAGAACCACCATGTCGCCGGAACCTTCGGCCGCCATGTAACGGAGTTCGAGCTGGTCCGCTCCGATGGAACGATTCTTCGCTGCTCGCCATCCGAAAATGAGAATTTTTACGCGATGACGATCGGAGGCCTGGGTCTAACCGGCCTCATCCGCTGGGCCAGCCTGCAGCTCAAGCCCATCGTCTCGCGCATGATCGACTACGAAGGCATTCAGTTCCACGGCATCGACGAGTTCCTGGCGCTCACGGAGGCCAGCAAAGAGATCGAATACACCGTGAGCTGGGTCGACTGCACCTCCACCGGAAAGAACTTCTGCCGCGGAGTCTTCATGCAGGGCGACCACTCGACGAAGCGTGCTCCGCTGAAGCCCTCGCCCGAGCCGAAGCTGGTCTTTCCCTTCGACGCTCCCGGCTTTGCCCTGAACTCTCTCAGCGTGGCGGCGTTCAACACAGTCTTCTTCCACAAGCAGATGAGCAAGCGCGTCGTCACCCTGCAGGACTACGAGCCCTTCTTCTATCCGCTCGACAAGGTACTGCACTGGAACCGCATGTACGGCAAGAGCGGCCTGTTGCAGTTCCAGTACGTGATTCCGTGGAACAACGCGCGCGAGGGTACGGTCGCGATTCTCCGGGAGGTCGCTAAGTCCGGTCTCGCCAGCTTCCTCGCGGTCCTCAAGGCCTTCGGTGACGTTCCTTCTCCGGGAGTGATGAGCTTCCCCCGGCCTGGAATCACGCTGGCGCTCGATTTTCCCATAAAGCCCGACAAGAGCTTTCCTCTCTTCGAGCGTCTCGCCGACATGACCCTCGAATTTGGCGGACGTCTTTATCCCGCAAAGGATGCGGCCATGACCGCCGCGCAGTTTCAGGCCTTTTATCCCGAATGGGAGCAGTTGGCCCGCTTCCGCGATCCCATAATCACCTCGAGTTTTTGGGAGCGCGTCACCGGAGACCAACCCAGTCTATGAATCAGATGACAGCTACAGGGAACAGCAAAGAAGCACAGCGCAAGATTCTCGTCCTCGGAGCAACCTCAGGAATTGCCGAAGCAACCTGCCGCATCTGGGCCTCGCAGGGAGCGAGCCTCTTTCTGGTGGCTCGCAATCAGGAGAAGCTCGCCGCAGTCGCTGCGGACCTTCGCGCACGCGGAGCCAGCTTTGTCGACACTGCGGTCGCCGATCTCGACGATACCGATCGTCATCCGGCCCTGCTGGCACACGCCGTCAACTCTCTTGCCGGGCTCGACGTCGCATATCTCGCGCACGGTATTCTCGGCGATCAGACGCGCGCGGAGCAGGACTTCAACTCCGCGGCTCATATTCTGCACACCAACCTGATGGCTCCCGTCTCTCTGCTCACGTGGCTGGCAAACTTCTTCGTGCAGCGTCGTACAGGAACCATCGCAGTGCTCTCCTCGGTCGCCGGTGATCGCGGGCGTAAGTCGAACTATGTGTACGGCTCATCGAAGGCGGGACTCTCGGCCTTTCTCGACGGCCTGCGCAACCGCATCGATCGCGAGGGCGTGACTGTCCTGACGATCAAGCCGGGACCGACGAAGACAGCGATGACTTCGGGGATGAAGGGCTCGGAGAAGTTTGCCGACGCAAACAGTGTGGCGAAGTCGATCGTTGCCGCAATCGAAAAGCACGTCGACACGCTCTATGTTCCGTTCCAGTGGCAGCCGATCATGTTCGTCATTCGCCACATCCCGGAGCGGATCTTCAAGAAGCTGAACCTCTAAATCTCCAGCGACCTAAGGTCGACCGATTTCCCGACCTGCTGCTGCTGGGCCATCTGCTGCTGCCTGGTCGGAGCCGGCAGTTGTTCCGGCAGCTGCGTCGCCTTCTCGACCAGAATCGACCAGTCCTCGGGAACCGGGAGCTCGTGGTCGAGTCCGGCGGTTGCTGTGCTCGGCGTCACGCGCACAGCGACTGTCAGCTCGCTGGCGGCGTGACCGCGAAACATGCCGCGAGTCGGCGGAACATCGGCGTAGTCGCGGCCGATTGCGGTGCGGATATGCCGCTCGCCTGTCAGCAGCCAGTTCGTGGGATCGAAGCCGACCCAGCCCAGCTGCGGCAGCAGAGCCTCCACCCACGCATGCGTGGCCGAGTGAAGAGACCGATCCTGATCGGCTGCTCCATGGTAGAGGTAGCCGCTCACATAGCGGCAGGGAATCCGCAGCTTCGAGCGGATCAGGGCGATCATGATGTGCGCGAAGTCCTGGCAGACTCCTGCCTTTGTGCCCAGGGCAAGATCGATGGGCGAATCCACCTGGGTGGACTTCGGCTTGTAGTCGAAGTACTCGAAGATCTGCTGATTCAGCTGATGCAGCACCATCAGCGGATCATCGCGTCGGCGAACGTCGAGCTGACGGGCCAGATCCTCAAGGGCGTCGGTCGGCTGGGCGAACTCACTTGGCAGCAGCATCTCCCAGTAGTCGCCCTGCTCCACGATGGTGTCGAGCTCTGCCCATGCGTCCGGCGCAAGAAATGAAGGCATGTGTCCGGAGGGCTGAACCTCTACGAGCGACTCCGCAACAATAACAAGCTGCGGATGCATTCCCGGGATGTCGAAGTGATGAACGTGATTGGCGAGATGATCGCGGTAGCTGAAGACACGACAGCGCGGGCTTACGGAGAGATGGAAGGTAAGGCAGCGCTGATTCTGGTCGCTGCGCGGATGCATCCGCGTCTCCATCATGCTCTCGCTTACCGGTTGGCTGTAGAGGAACTTCGTCAGGTGTCGGATCGAGTAATACATCGCGAAGGCTCCTTCTAGCCGGCCAGAGCTGTCTGGATCGGGTAATCGACATACAGCTCATAGATGGTGTTGTGGATTGCGCGGCACTGCGCCTGAATGTTGCGCAGCACGCCTACGATGTCCTGACGCAGAATGTCGTCTACGCTGCTGAAGCTGAGCATCGCATGAAGGCGTCCGCCGAGGCGGTGAAGAGGCTCAGCCCGGACCTTTCCGCTCTCGCGCTGAATGGCTTCGAGCGCTTCCTGCATACTGTCGATGGCAAAGCGCAGAGAGTGCGGGAACTGCTCATCCAGCAGCAGGAACTCGAGGATGCGGTCGGGCGTCAGATCGGCGGTGTAGACCTTGCAGTAGGCTTCGAAAGCTGTAGCGGAGCGCAGAAGCCCCATCCACTCAAGATATTCGTTGCCCTCGAGTATTCGCTCCGGATGAATCCATAGATCTTCGTGGTAGGCCTCAAGCAGCATTGCGGTTGCTGCAGCGCGCTCGATGAAGCGTCCTACCTGAATGAATTGCCATCCTTCGCCGTGACTCATCGTCGAGTCGGTGATGCCCTGGAACTGATGGATGCTGTCCATCACCAGTTGAAGGAACTCCGCCGACTCCATCTCAACCTCTGCGCCTGAGCTCGTAACCTGAAGGTAGAGCGAGTTGAGCCGGTGCCACTGCTCGGTCGAGATCTGTTCGCGCACGTGGCGCGAGTTCTCACGCGCCGCGATGATGCAGCTTACGATGGATGTCTTGTGGTTGAGGTCGTACGACAACGTGCGCGTCAGAAGATACGCATCGCCGTCCCATTCCACCTGATGTGGATTGCCCAGCGCATGAAGAACCCGCAGCCAGCGATGCTCCGAGCTGGTCGAGCTCTCGTCGAGCATGAGGTTCAGGTTCACGTCCAGCAGGCGTGCCGTATGTTCAGCGCGCTCGAGATAGCGGCTCATCCAGTACAAGCTATCGGCAACGCGTGACAGCATCGGCATCTCCCTTCGTTATTGGCTCAGCACCCATGTATCTTTGCTTCCGCCGCCCTGCGACGAGTTCACCACGAGCGACCCGCGCGTAAGTGCAACTCGCGTCAGACCTCCCGGCACAACCGTTACCTTATCGCCGTACAAGACGTAGGGACGCAGGTCCACATGTCTCGGCTCGAGCGCGTCATCTACAAGACACGGTGCGCGTGAAAACGAGATCGTCGGCTGCGCGATGTAGTTCCTCGGATCAGCCTCGATGCGGCGGGCGAACTCCTCGCGCTGCTCGGCGGTCGATTGCGGCCCGATCAGCATGCCGTAGCCTCCGCTCTCTCCCACCGCCTTGACGACCAGCTTGTCGAGATTCGCGAGCGTGTGCTGCTTCTCGCTGGGGCGAGTCATCAGGTAGGTCTCGACGTTCTTCAGCACCGGTTCTTCGCTCAGGTAGTAGCGGATGATGTCGGGGACGTAAGCATAGAGGGCCTTGTCATCGGCGACGCCGGTTCCGAATGCATTGGCCAGGGTAACGTTGCCTGCGCGGTAAGCGTTGAAGAGTCCGGCGACTCCAAGAATCGAGTCGGGCCGAAACGCAAGCGGATCGATGAAGTCGTCATCGACACGGCGGTAGATTACATCCACGCGCCGCAGACCGCTGGTGGTGCGCATGTAGACCACGTTGTCATGGACGACGAGGTCGCGGCCTTCGACCAGCTCGATTCCCATCTGGCGGGCGAGATAGGCGTGCTCGAAGTATGCGGAGTTGAAGACGCCCGGCGAGAGCAGAACGATGTTGGGCTCGGGGCGTCCTTCCGGTGCCAGCGAGCGCAGCGTGCCCAGCAGAAGCTGCGTGTACTGCTCGATGGGGCGGACGTTGTAGCTGCGGAAGAGCTTCGGAAAGATGCGCTTCATCACGCGGCGGTTGGTCAGCATGTAGCTGACGCCGCTGGGGACGCGGAGGTTGTCTTCGAGAACGACGAACTCGCCATTCTCGAGACGGATCAGGTCTGTGCCGCAGATCGCGATATAGATGTTGCGCGGAACCTGCAGGCCGATCATCTGGCGTCGATACTGCTTGCAGCTGAAGACGACCTCGCGAGGAACGACTCCATCGCGCAGAATGTGGCCTTCGTTGTAGATGTCTTTCAGGAAGAGATTCAGCGCGGTGATGCGCTGCATCAATCCGTGCTCGACCTTTGTCCACTCGGCTGCGGTGATGACGCGAGGGAGAAGGTCGTAAGGGAAGATCTTTTCGGTGCCTTCCTGACGGCCGTAGACCGTGAAGGTGATTCCCTGATTCAGGAAGCTGAGGTCTGCCGCATGCTTTCTGCGTTGCAGCTCTTCGGCAGGAAGGGAAGAGAAGTGGTCAAAGAGAGGCTCGTAATGGCGGTGAAGTTCGCCCGGAGCAACGAACATCTCATCGTAGGCATGGTCCAGCAGATAGTTGTTGAGTGCCATCTGCGCGAACTGCATGGACGGATGTTGGGGCATAAAAGGAGTTTTGAGTATAGCGGCAGGCTGCTCACGGTCAAAGCAGAAATCTACTCTTGAAGCTGGCGGAACTCTTCGTGTGTGAGAATTTAGGCCTCCAGCCGATGTCCTTCCCTGCTGAAGTAGCTCAGCTGGCGACGGTAGCAGCACTGCTTTTGAAGATCGAAGGCGATGCAGGAGTCAAAGGGCTTCGAGTAAACATGCAAACTGATGCAGCCCGTGGTTCCTGCGTTTTCGATCTGGTGGATCGTCTGTAGCTTGTCGACCGTCACCATGCCTGTGCCCTCGGCACAGCTCAAGCTGCGGATTTTGTCGAGCTGCAGCTCGGTTGCACCGCCCAGGCAGTCGATGTTGACGACGTTCTGGTTCTCAGGAGCGTTGCAGCTGGTGTGGTGGTACTCGTGGGTGAGAACCTCGCCCTGCGAGACGGTCATCCAGCCCAGCTGGCCGTTGTGCGTGTGGATCGCGGTCTTCTGTCCGGGAGACCAGCAGATGGTCATAACCTCGAAGAGCTCGTCGCGGTAGATCAGATTGCGGGTGTAGAGGCTGTCGCGCCACCATGTGTAGTCGTGAAGGGCCTCGGGACGCAGTGTGGTCGCCCCCATGTAGGCTGCGATCTTGTCCTTGGTGATGAGATCCCGCTCCAGCTCGCGTAGTCCGGCAACAAAGTCCGCTACGCTGGTCCGCAGCGGGTGGGTACAGCCTGCAATCTCCGTGGTCGACATGTTTCTGCTCCTTCAGGTGAGCGCTCTCGTTCCATTATCTCGCGGAAGAGAGCTGCTTTTTCCCGTTTTTTACGTCGTGTTCATCCGCTCCTTCGACTCTCCGGAGCCTTCGGAGCACCATCTGCGGTAAACTAAAGCAACACGCGCATTTTCAGTTTCTTGCCATCCTTAGAGCGCGCAGACAGGATATTCAACACAAGTGAGCACCCAGCAGCTGATCCGCAATATCGCCATCATCGCCCACGTCGACCACGGAAAGACCACGCTTGTGGATGCCATGCTTCGCCAGTCCGGCACCTTCCGCGCCAACGAGGCCGTTACCGACCGCGTCATGGACTCCAACGATCTTGAAAAAGAGCGCGGAATCACGATTCTGGCCAAGAACACGGCGATCCACTACATGGACTCGAAGATCAACATCGTCGACACGCCGGGCCACGCCGACTTCGGCGGCGAGGTGGAGCGCGCGCTGAAGATGGTCGATGGCGTGGTTCTGCTGGTCGATGCCTCCGAAGGCCCGCTGCCGCAGACCCGCTACGTGCTCTCGAAGGCGCTCGAGGCCAAGCTGACCCCGATCCTCGTCATCAACAAGATCGACCGTCCCGACGCCCGTCCGCAGGAGGTGGTCAACGAGGTCTATGACCTGTTCATCGACCTCGATGCCGATGAGACCGTGCTCGACTTCCCGATCATCTACACCAACGGCAAGGCAGGCACGGCGACGATGGATCTCGCGCAGCCGGGAACCGACCTGAAGCCGCTCTTCGAACTGATCGTGAACACGATTGCTCCAGCGAAGGGCGATCCCGAGGCTACGCTCCAGATTCTGGTGACGAACCTCGACTACTCCGACTACCTCGGCCGTCTCGCGATTGCGCGCGTCTTCAACGGAACCCTGAAGACCGGGCAGGAGGTTGCGGTCTCGAAGACCGACGGATCGCTGCAGAACGTCAAGATTACGAAGCTGTTCAGCTTCGATGGCCTGAAGCGCACCGACATTACCGAGACTTCGATCGGCGACATCGTCGCGATCGCCGGTGTTGCGGGAATTACCATCGGCGAGTCGATTACGGACATCGAGAATCCGGCTCCGCTGCCGCTGATCAAGATCGACGAGCCGACGATTGCGATTCAGTTCTCGGTCAACAACTCCCCTTTCGCCGGCCGCGAAGGACAGTATGTGACCAGCCGCAACCTGAAGGAGCGGCTCGAGAAGGAGCTGCTGACGAACGTCTCGATCCGTGTCGAAGACACCGGGTCGCCTGAGACCTTCAAGGTGCTGGGCCGTGGCGAATTGCAGCTTTCAGTGCTGATCGAGATGATGCGGCGCGAAGGCTTCGAGCTGATGGTCTCGCGTCCTGAGATCGTCACCCGCAGGATCGACGACAAGCTGATGGAGCCGAACGAGCACCTGACGGTCGACGTTCCCGAGAGCTTCGTGGGAACCGTCATTGAGCGGCTTGGGCCGCGCAAGGGCGAGATGACCAAGATGACGAATCACGGCTCGGGCCGCGTGCGTATGGAGTTTAAGATTCCTTCGCGCGGTCTGATCGGCCTGCGTTCGGAGATGCTGACCGAGACGCGTGGAACGATCATCATGAACTCGATCGCCGATGGTTACGTTCCTTACCAGGGTGAGATTCCGCAGCGTCCTACGGGAGCGCTGATCTCGGACCGCAACGGCACGACGACGACTTACGCTCTGAACGGTCTGCAGGATCGCGGAGTCTTGTTTGTCGGCGATGGCACCGAGGTCTATGAGGGTATGGTCGTCGGCGAGCACTCGCGCGACAACGATCTGGACGTAAACGCGGTTCGCGAGAAGAAGCTGACGAACATGCGTGCATCGGGTTCCGACGATGCTCTTCGTCTGGTTCCCTACAAGCAGCTGACGCTGGAGCAGTCGATTGAGTTCATCGCGGACGATGAGCTGGTCGAGGTGACCCCGAAGTCTCTGCGCCTTCGCAAGAAAGTGTTGCAGGCGAACCGGCGTCCTCGCAAGGGGCAGATGGAGTAGGGAGACCCCCTTCTGTTGGGATAAAGTATCTGTTTGCAATAGCTTGGCTGGATTTATCCGCGTAAAGTATTGTAATTGAATGGTTTATTGAGAGAGCCCTGGATTCCCAGGGCTCTCTTTTTGTTGCTATCTCTATTTTAGAGGGTGGCGCGGAAGTGATCTGCATTTTTATTTGGCTTATTTTGTTGTATTTACTGGGATAAGGGCTTGACGGAGTTTTCATCCGGCAAAGGAGATACAGGGATTCTTCACTCCGCTCAGAATGACGGGCCGAAAGTGGATAGACCATTTTTGACCTTTCGGGTCGTTGGCGGCTATTGTGGTGGGCGAGATTTCAACCGATCGACATTGGTTCTGTTTGAGATGGCCCGCCCCTTCTGTGCGGAGAACAGGGAGTAGTTCATGAGAGTGAGGCAGGCGATTCCTGTCGGTTTGGTTGTGGCTTCGTGTGTAGTTTCCGGTTGGACCACAACGGCAGTAGCGCAGAATCCGCAGGGCGCTGTGGCTGGGATTCCGGTGAACTACGATGAGGCGAAGGTGGGGACCTATACGCTGCCCGATGCACTGGTGATGAACGACGGAAAGCCGGTGAAGGATGCGAAGACGTGGTTCAGGAAGCGGAGACCGGAGATCGTCTCTCTCTTCGAGACACAGCAGTATGGCGTGGCTCCGGGACGCCCTAAGGATGAGAGCTTTGAGGTTGTCGAGAAGGACACGCCTGCGCTGAACGGGAAGGCGGTCCGCAAGCGGGTCGATGTTCATCTCTCAGCGGACAAGAGTGCGCCTGTGATCCATCTGGTGGAGTATCTTCCGGCTGCGGCGAAGAAGCCGGTTCCCCTGCTGTTGAGCATCAGCTTTAGTGCGCCTTCGAACACCATCGACGATCCGGGGCTTCCGGTGGGAGATATCTGGGATCCGAAGACCCACACGAAGATTCCTGCGACGAAGGGGCGCAACTTCGGGAGGATCAGTGCGGAACCTCTGCTGGACGCGGGGATAGGAGTAGCGACCTTCTACTACGGTGATGTGGAGCCGGACTATGCGGAGGGATTTCCGGACAGCATTCGCAAGTATTACCTGAAGCCAGGGCAGAGCCAGCGTGGGCCGGAGGATTGGGGATCGATCTCGGCGTGGGCCTGGGGAATGAGCCGGGTGCAGGACTACTTCGAGACCGATAAGAGCGTGGACGCGAAGCGAGTGGCGATTCACGGGGTCTCGCGGTTGGGCAAGACGGTGATGTG
>Ga0255336_101222_pt1 | contig 21050 bp, 23 predicted proteins | sample MeOH1_35cm_T3_17_FD_189102 | JGI IMG/M metagenome (GOLD analysis project Ga0255336, IMG submission 189102) | Sandy soil microbial communities from University of British Columbia, Vancouver, Canada - MeOH1_35cm_T3_179 | ecosystem: Engineered > Artificial ecosystem > Sand microcosm > Unclassified ...
GCAGAATCTCGATTTCCATGTACTCCTCGTAGCTGATCACGGGCCGCCCAAAAGGAGCAACCCTACAACGAGGTGTATCAATTCCTAACTGCGTTGCTGTATCAATTTACAACTGCGCGCGACACGATTTCGGGCGGACGAAATTTAGCGGCTCTCCGAGTTCGTAGCTGATACGAACATCCCATTTGAGGTGACCGAGGAAAAGAGCGATGGCAAGCATCCGGAAGGATTTTTCCTTGTTCCACCCACGCCGTTTGCCTAGCATAGAGACGACACGCTCGGCGTTGCCGCTAGCTCTCGTGGCGAGAAGGTCCTGCGCAAACAGCCCAGCGACTCCAGCAAGCTCCCCAATCTCGTCTAGCTCCACATGTTGCATGTGCGAAAGCATCCGCAGATAGCTCCAGTATTCAAGCTCCGTGACGCTCAGTTCGGTCATAATTTCGTGGGTCGCACACCATTCCGCCGCCCCCATTTTCTCGCGTTCGTGTCTTGCTCTAACTTTGGGAAGTGAAAGATGCTCATGCGGCTTTGCCGAAACAGCGTGGTAAATCAAATACGGCACTCCTGGTATCCTCAACGTGAGCATGAAGTCGATTGTTGCTAGCTCGTTCCGAGGAAACATGCGGCCTTCCCGACAGTACGCCAGAAACGCTTCCCGATTCCATTGCGGATACTGGGTTCGTATCTCGACGACGAAGGGGCACATTTCGAAGTACGCCAGAAGGCGTGCTTCGAGGTGGGAATGACACGCAACCTTGCCGCCGGCCTTAAAGCTGAAGTAATAGCCAGCGATACCCACGCGGCTGTCGCTTGCCTTTTTCCAGCACTCGAACTTCGGGGCGCTCAACACACCACGTGGGTCAGTTTCGGGGAGCGTGATTGGCCATTGGAGCACGGGCCATCCCGTGAGATGGCGGAGGCGGAATCCCTGGCCGACTTGCGATTCGACCTCGACGTCGCGATGCTCAAGTTCAAGATTCTTCGGAAGAGCGATGCCCATCGACCACGGATGCCACTCCGTCTCCCGCAACCCGCTCGCAATGGCGATGCCGCGGAGCTGTTTGCCCCTGGCGCGCGAGAATGATAGGTGCGAGCAGTCACCATTCAATCTCTGTTTTTTTCTATCCATGCTTTGGCTCGATATAGGTGGTCCGAGAAAGCGCGTTCCGATAATCCTTTGTATGTATCGGAAGAGGCCCATTTCGACTTTTCATCGACCTCTCGCGCCAGCGACGTGACCAACCCGATTTGTCGCTTACTCCAAGTGTTGAAGTCATCTGCGCATTGGTCCAGCGTCGACTCGAGTTCGGAGGAGCCCATACCGCGCTTGTACGCCGACTCACCGCCCGTCTCGCTCAGCAGAAATGCACGCGTGATACGGCGCTCCGGGTAATGACGAATGGTGTCCTCATAGCGCTGTCGCACCAACTCTCGCTTTCTCGTTTCTTCTCTCTGTTTTCGGGCAATTAGCATCGGCAAGGCAGGCTTTCCTGTTTGCTTGGGCAAGTTCTCGTCGAGCCAATGTTGGTCGTAGTGCGTTGCAAAGAATGCCAACTTCTGGCCACCCAACAAGCTGCGAATTTTGTTGCGCGTGAAAGACGGTGTTACCGCCTTCGCGGCCAGAATCGCAGACCGACAGTGTTCGCGATAGCGCCCCAGTTCGATAGCGTCCAATTCCTCAAGCTCGCGCTCCCATCGTTCGATTCTATTATTCGGCTTCAGGCGTACACGTTTCGGCGGAGTGTGGGCACTGACGTCGTAGTGCTCAGGGTTGGCCTTACGAGCGTTCACTTCGTTAAGAAAGTCGTGCCATCCTCCGAATAGACTCCATATAGCTGCGATGTTCTGGACCGGGTTACTCAGTGGTCCATCAGACGTCGTATGGCCGGTGACCCGAATGAACGTGTAAGTCGCGAAGCCGAGGAGCGGGGGCAGCTCGGTCCCTAAGCGAAATTCGAGGTGTTCCTGCGCCACCTGATGGTAGTCGCGGCGGTCGAGCGCTTGAGCGATGCGTCGAACTCTTAACCGAAGAACCGGCCCAGTGTTGTCTGCTAGCGCCGACGTATCAATGCGACCGTCGAGGACATCTTGTGCCATCTTTACGATAGCGACAGCTGCTTCGACGCTATCGTGATTTGTTACCGAGCCGATGGGTCGAAGGTCCTCGCCACGCGGAGATTGCTCTTGTGGATGCCACGTGGTGGACCCTCTGCGATGGCTTACGTCACGATTTGGGGAAATTGTCATGAGCGGCTCTTCGTGCGTCGGGCAGAAAAGTATTGATGGCATGAGATGAACGCGACGCCAGATGGCATGTCCATGCGCCGAAAAATCGGACGCCATGCAGCTCCGACATATTTGCAGGCGACCGCGAACCTTCTGCCGCTTGCCTACATAGCCGACTGCTGCGGGTTGGTTCCCGAATCGGTACTGTTCGAGCAACCGTTGCCTCTTTGAATCTGGAAGGAATGCGCTGTTTAGCCGATAGCGGGTGTGATTCATGACTAGCCGCTCCCAGTCCGGCAAGCTTCCCGGAAACAACGCCGCCATCCCTTCTACATTGGATGGATGTACGAAAGCTGGCCTATGTTCCACTTTGTCGAGCAGCGCCATCACGCCACGATGATTATTGACATCACTCAGTTCAGCCTGCCGGACGAGAAATCCCGTGAAGTCCTCTTCATCCTTGATACCCGTTCCGTGAAACAGATTTACCGTGTCCATCTATTGTTGTTAGTGCTTCGTCTTGTCGACGAGCCCCCCAATTTCTAAGTGTTGTTTGTCGCAGATTTAGGGCGCGTGCAGTTCGCCAGTCGTCCAGACGAGCGTTCATACCGTGGCGGGTCCCCCAGTTCACACGAGCGGCGATATATGCGTCTCTGGTTTGCGAAAACCCTTTCAATACGATGCCGGACGTGGACGACTTCAGTGCGTACTCGTTGACGCCCAGCAGTTCGCGAAGCCGATACGCACTTCGCCGCATTGGTGGGCCGTCGAGCCAAGCAAGATGTGCTTTGGCGGCATCTACTGCGCGGGCCAGAGCGGATAGCGCAACAGCGGGCCTCGATGCATGTTCCCGCGAACGGATGGGCATTATCCGTCGACGATGTTGTTTGAGCCATTCAGGCGCATTCCGGTGCAGTACCGCAAATGTCGCTGGGGCCATATGGCGGAGCTGCGTTTGCGTTGCGTACGGATGTTCTCGGTACAGCTCCAGCCAGAGCCGCTTCGTTTCGTCGGTCGAGCGTTTTACAAGGCTCCGATAATGCGACTTGACAGAAGGCATTGCAGCCAGCACGCGATAGACGGAACTGGTCGACATCTTTGTCGCGTAAGCGACTTCCTGCGGAGGCATACCGATTGCGAGACTCTGCTGGATTGCCTTCAGGGTCGCCTCGTCCAGCTTCGACGGGCGCGCATCGACAGGTATTCCTGAGCACCGGCAGGAGATGGTCAGCCGGTGTGCACTCGTGCCTAGTTCACGGGCCGCTGAGACAACTGTGCCGTGCAGCGATAGTGCTGCCTTCACCTGGTCCGCAGAGAGAGACCTTACATTCCGGTGGCTGCGCACGGGATTGCACGAGCGCGGGCACTCGCATTGCCGAGCGAACCATGTGAGCAAGATGCACCAAACCGCATGCATCGCGCGGTCGCCGCGCATGAGAGCACGAAGCGCGGCCTCGATGTAGTCGGACGTCGAGACGAGGGCATCAAGCCTGCTGTCGTCGAAACGCGCTTGATAGAAAGACATGAACGTCGTAACCAGTTCCGAAAGTCGAATGCGGTCGTTGCTCATCAACCAGCGCGAATTTCGCAATGCGTCAATCACACCCGCCTTGCTGTACGAAGACGCCGCCTGCGTACCCGCGATGCACGCATCGGAGTGCATCGCAAACTGGATGGCGTTGCGGAGTTGCACAGTCGAGCGCGCGCAGTGGCACTGCGCATCGAACAGCGACCCCCGCTGAGCGGTGGGCCTTAGCCAGCAAAAGTGGACCGGGCACGCAGCTACGAACGGTGCAACATCGCGACGATGTGTGAAGGAGAATCCATATCGGTTGAGCGCATCTTCCTCGCATTCCGGACACACAAGAAAAGCCCCCTCTGAGGGCGCGAGCAGGACCGGAAGGCGTGAGGACCGAATCGGCCCTTTGCATGACGTTCTCAGTCGTTCTTTCTGCGCGGCGTGTCGGTCCGGAGGCACCCCGAGCAACTCATAGGCGAGCAGCGTATGCTTTGCCTCAAGCTCATCGCGTTCGCCAAACAGATGTCCAATGCGTGCCTGAAATTCATCTAGCCGGCTCGGCATACCATCTAGGCCGGGGCACCTCGCGAGCCACTGCCGGCTAATCTTGCGAAGCGTGTTATCGCCAACGACGCCCGCATTTCGCCGCAGCAATGAGTTCACGGTCTCGCCATCGGGGAAAGGGGTTATCAACACCCGTGAAGAGAGATACTCAGACATGGCCGACTCCGAGCCTGGGCCGGGTCGGAAGTCCCACGAGAATAGTGCTGGCGCCAAAGGGCAAGTGGTCGAGGTATTGTTTGACAGCTGGACGTGATATCGATGCGGGGTCCTCGACGTATGCTGCAATCGCCCTACGGGCAGGCTCATAAGTTTGGAGCTGCGCTTCGAAGATGTCCACGACCACTTCCTTCGAGGGGCCGCCGTTTTTCAGCAATTCCGGCTCCCATGCGAGACGTTCGTGGAGTGCACGAAAACCTGCCGCTAGCCAACCGATGCGACCACGACAGACTTCGAAAGTCCACTTCGGCAGACCATGCGGCATCTCGAGAAGCGGCGAAAGCAGCCCTGCTTTCCAGAACCAGAGATTGAATTGGTACCAAAAATCCAGTTTGTCGAGGTCATCCGCGGTCACGTCATGCAGGCTGCGCCCGCAGAGAATGGCTTCGATGTTGTCTGGGGGGGCAACCATTGGCATAAAGGCGAAAATTCGACCACTGAGTACGGCGTCAACGTCCGAATCCAACTGCTTCGCGCCGGCCATGAACACGTCCGTGCACGAAAGCAGAAGCGGGATGTTCGTATGTCCCTGGAGTCGGCACAGAAACTTGAGAATGTCGCGAATTTGTCCTTTAAGACTTTGAGCGTTGGCACCGTCAATGACGAACAGACCCACGTTCAATAGAACTGACGCTGCGATGACTGCGGACGCTGCGCTCTTTCCGCGCATTTTCCGGAATACGGGGGCGAGGCTCGCTGGGTCTTTAATCTCCGATACGAACTTCTCTCGAATCTGCTCAAGCAGTCCCTTCAGCGTTCCGCAACTGGGCCACTGCAAAACCACAATGGGGAAGTACCAGACGAGCTTGATGTCGGCCAACGATGACGCCACCACACGAAACGGTGGTCCGAACAGATTACGCAGGCGCTGTATGTATGCCGTCCGGCCCGACTGGGAGCAACCAGTTATGACGAAATTGACGCCGGTCAGCGTATCGAGGTTGTCGCGACTCGGAATGGAACCCCGTCCTTGGACCGCTTGTTGGAACGAATAGAAATACCGGCGGTACCTCGGATTGGTGATGCATTTGTCGTGCATGCAGTCGACGTACGCCGAGACGAGCGCGTACGTGTACCTCACAATGTCCTCGGTTGCGAGATACCCCTTGCCGAACTGCGTCATTGCTCGAACCTTCGCTTCAGGGCCGGCCTTCCACAAATCCTTGTCGTCAGGGACGAGCCTATTGCGCAACCGCTTAACGACGGCCGCCTTGCTCGGCGCATGTGCGAACTCCGGTAGCTCCGACGTCTGGTTGACGTATGACTCAAGGCTGTCAGCCTCCATGGCTACCAACCCGCGGCGGAGCACCGGCCACGTGGGTACTTCGATGAGTTCCATCATCCCCCCGCTCGAATGTCACAAGCAACGGTGCGACAGAACCACGCTTCGAGAGTCCGACCGAGATTGGCGGACCATCGCGTGACGTCGAAGACCACGCCCCGGCGCCGCGGCGTTGACCAGACGTGTTCCTTGCGGCCCGACGACGGGGAGAGTGGAGCTAAACGGATTGCGGGATGAGCGGCGCCGAGAAATGCGCTCTCACGTCCCTCCGCGGACGAGGCAGATAGCGTAGGCAGACACGGACGGCATTGGTCCGTGCCGGATAGGATTGGCGTCGACATAGAAATCTCACTGTTTGGGCGCGTCCGCGACGTCTTCAAAAGCGTCCGGACAAGGGTTGACTCGACGCACCCAGTGTGAGAATCTACGCGCGCGTAAGCGGTGGAATGTCTCTCTTGGGATGCGCCATCTAACGGAGGCTCGGGCTGCAACCCTCGCCTCCGTTTTCACTTGGGCATACGATGCCGATGCGTGACTGCGGTGTTACGCCTCCTTAACTACATAAAAAAGCCCGATTCGTCGGTCGCCCGCGCGGCGACTTGACAAAATCGCATTTAAAGTATACTAGCTGCCATATTCCCGGTGCCGATGGTACTTGACGCCCGCCCACATCGCAAGACCCCTTAGTTCCATCTCCTTTTCGTATCGAATTGCCGCACGTTCGCAAGCGAGCGTCACAGGTTTGGCGTTGACATCCTTACGGCGCATCCGCGCCTCTGCAAGACGGAACCGGTGCCACCTCAGAATGCAGATACCAGCAGGCTCGTAGCTGACATGCCTGGTACAATTCCCGCAGCGCACTCGCTCACATCGCGAGCACTTTGAGCGCCCCCTTGCATTGGCATCAAAAATGAATCGGCGATTTTTACTGTCGTTTCATTTTAGTCCATGTTTTCCCTGAGACAAGGAAAGTTGTGAGCGACGCAGACCCACCTTGGGCCGGCCTGGCCTCCCGCGTAGTGCGCGTAGTTCTCGCACGCAAGGACTTCAGTTATGCACAATTGTCTGAGGAGCTGTCCTCGGTCAGAGTGAAGGAGAGTGAGCGGTCCCTCGCTTCTCGCGTCTCCCGCGGAAGGATTAAGCTGGAATTGTTGTTGCAGATACTCTCGGTCACAGGTGCCAAAATACCGTCGTTATGGGATGAGGCATTGTGCGCACCTGGCACATGGGAACACCGTGCCAGCGCTGTTGTCGCTGCGGAGCTGTCGCGGCAGCCGACCGTTACCATCGACGAGTTGGCGCTGAGAATGGTTCGTCTCGGGGCCGACCTTACCGAAAAAACCCTTGTGTCACACCTCTCTCAGGGAACGCTGTCTCTGCCGGAATTTCTTCAATGCCTAGTCGCATTGGGCAGCTCCAGTCTCGAGCGCTACGTGGATTACGAAGACCTGATAGCCGCCGCTCACGTGACCAACAACGTACAGGTCGAATGAACTCCAGCTCATTCCGGTCTTGCTATTTTCGGTAGCTTTTCTAAACTTCAAATACGGCGATTTTTACGGTCGATTTTGATTGAAGATATTGGCGATTTTGCATCGGCACGGACGTGCGACGTGGCTTCGCAATTGCACGACGAAGGAGCCCGCGGCGGTACATTCGAATGCTTGCCGCGAGGGCATAGAAATGATGACCCCTGATGAACGCACCAAAGCCGTTGTGGAGACGCGCGACTTTTTGCGGTTACTTGTTCATGCAGACGAAGTCGCTATCCCCGGTCTTGTCCAGACCGTCGCGGCCGGCCTCCTTAGGCACTATCCGCTCGACGTCGACCTTTCGGTGTCGGCTTCGACGCTACCGGGCATTTGGGCCCAGCCAGTAATCGGCCAAGGACGACTGCGCCACGACCATAGGGAGGGGTGAGCAAAATGGAAATCCACGACGATGTCCCTGCCAGTTTTCCGCGAGACACGATGCCTTCAGTTGTCTCCGGAGACCAACCAAATCTCTGCGCGGTATTGCTCGACGGAATCTATGTCACGGGGCAAACAGATACGGCGAGATTTGAGCGCTGGCTCATCTGCGGAGACCTTGCAAACGAGCTCGTTCCTATTGTGCGCAAGGAGGGAGCGGCGTATCCCCAGCACTCAAATGACCGGACTCTCGACCGCATATGCAGTTTCGTTGCACGCAAGGCCGGGATATCGCTAGACGAATTGACGTGACTCGCTCAGCGCCTACTAACGCTACTCGGTTCGTAAGGCACAGCCGCAGCTATCCACTCCACAGAACCAGCCACTTGATGTGTCGCCACCATGCCTGTCTCTTCGTCAGCTCAGAACATCAGCACAATCCCGCTCGCATTCAATCTGCAAGCGCTCGGAACGCTCGTGAAAGACACTCGTTTGCGCTGCGAGCTCAATGTCCACGACGCCGCTGATTCGGTAGGGGTTTCGTCTGGCGTACTCACTCGTATCGAAAATGGAGACGCGGTTGGGACTGAGCGGCTGCTCAAAGTGCTGACGGGATTTGGCTTAGCCATGCTGGTTATGCCCACGCGCGATGCGGATGTCGCGCTCGAGGCGCTTGGCCATTCCGTGAACTGGTATGACGTCGCGGTGAAGCAACCACCTTCGGCGACGAGCGACACAAAGACAAACTTTTTTCTCGATAGGACCACACCGACTCTATTCGTCGATTACGACGGGACACTTCACGCCGGTCATGGGCTCATCGATGAAGCTGGCCAGATTACTCTCGACACTGGCCGGCCGCTATTCGAATTCGTCCAGCTTTTGGTCGATTTGCTCGCACCGTTCCCGTCGGTAGAAATCGTGCTGACAACTTCGTGGCTGCAGAAACTGCCTGAAGACAAGGTGATTGCGTACCTGCCGGCGGAACTGGCACGACGCGTAGTTGGCACCACCCAAGGCAGGAAAGCCCGCTTCAGCTACTTGCGGGAAGGGACTGGCCGCACCGACATTATCACCTGCTATGCGTATGGCAAGCGGTTGAAGAACTGGCTAGCAATCGATGATTCCGTGTACGGCGCCGACCATTTTGGTCAAGAGCCCGGTGAGCTGGTTCGCAACTTCGTGCTCCTAGACTCGATGCGCGGCATCGGTGATGAAGGCGCTCAAAAGCGCATTCGAAAGTGGCTGACCGAGGTACACAAGGATATAAACATTTAGTTTTCCTACCCAATTGGATTCGGTCCATCGAACTCGCGAGCCGTAGTGCTCCTGGTTTGAAAATTCTTGAACCGAAATATGCGACCGAGGCAGCCTCAATGCTCAAAGTAACTGTCGAAGTATGGCCAGGCGGCCGCGAGAGCGGCAGTCGGGTGTTGGCAACCGCGAAGATTGGTCGAATTAAAAGTGGTTCCCTCGCGGACTATAAGGTCGAACTAAGCGAGGACCCGCATGGGAAAATATGCGGCTCCTTGAGCGACTACCCACGCTACGCCACCACCCTATGGGACCTCGTAGCCCGCGCAGTTGCGGTCGCACTGACAGGGAAGGAGGAACTGCCCCCACGCCCCCAACAACTCGACGTTCCCGTTCGCATCTCCGGCAATACTCAGTATGTGCGCTTTCGGGAGATACCGGAACCTGCGCGAAGCCTGTTCAAAAAACGCATGGCGTTTTCGACACGCCCGTTGATTGACGAGGACCCAGAGCCCATGGATTGCGCCTATGCGTGGGATTGGCGGGATTTTCTGGATGGCGGCAGATAGTGCTATGGAACCTGCCCATGACGCGCTTATTTTGATAGGCGGGCGTTAAGTGCGCACACTGTTGGCGTGGTGTGAATGAGCTTCGCGGATGTCGACTCAACAAAATGAACGTCCCCTCGCGCCAATGGAGGCCCCCCCCATGAAACGGCTCGCTCGTTTCGGTGAATGGCTTTTTCGTTTCGCTTCGTCTCAGAAGAATGTCGATTGCTTCATCAAGTGGGTCGGTCGCGTAGGCCTGATGCTCGGGACAATAATGGCTATCGTACTTTTGGTCGCCATTTTTCTGAAATAACAAGGGTTGGTCTCTGGCCAGTCCGAGCAAGAGTTGACTTCGTCCAGAGCGGTCGCGTCCACGTGATGCACCTAAAAGATGGCCGGTATCAATGCGATAAACGTGCGTAGCAAGGCGGCGTGCTCGACGTGAAATCCCCATTCAAAAAGCGTCGAGCGCGCTGCGTGCCAATTTTTAGTGCGTTGAGAGGTCCGCTATTAGCGCGATTCGTAAGCTGTGACCTCTTCTGGGCTTTCGTAGACATGGGTCGCGGCGCTGCAGCGCATCCCCCAGGTTCATTCTAAAAAAGCTGCCTGCGGTATTGCGGGCACTGCGGGTCGGAACCGGTTTGCATCGGCTCCACGACTTCATTTCGGTGCGTTCTGTGTAGCAGCGCACAGATAGATTGAACATTCAGATACAGAACATCTGATAAATGACTAGATTGCGATACACGACGCTACAGAATGAAGGCTGCTAAGGGATGAAAGCGACTTCGATGACCGTGTGAGTTCGAACAGAGCGCGGGTAAATACCATGAACCAAAACAGTGCCATTCGGCACTCGCTGTTCGTAACACCCATTTCGGCCCGTCGGTGGCTAGCATGCATCGCTCTCCTATCGGTTGCTTATGGATGTGCAGTCATGCGTGGCCCACAGCCAGTATTCTCAAAAAACGGCCCGGTTAAAATCGACGGGTCGGATGGACTCGCCACGAAGTTTGCGCAATCTGCGAGCATCGCATACAAGGCCAGTATGCCAGCGTCTGCTCCATCCGCAGCATCTTCTCCTCCCGTGGCGCTACCCACTGAGGCACAAGCCGCGAGAACGATGATGAACGACGGATTCGCGTTGATATACGCAACATGTTCAGAATTTTTTGATTCGGGCGGCCAGACGCAGAAATGGTTGATATTTGCTCGGGATGTGGTCGGTGCCGCAGGAACGCTCGCCACCTCCGTCTTGGCCCTCACACACGCCGGGTCTGCTGCTACCGCTGGAACCGCGCTGGGCACAGGCGCGTTGTTTAGCGCCGTTGACATATACACGAAGGACTTTCTGTTTTCAGCAGAGAATATCTCGTCCGTGGAAACCCTAACTCTGAACGCGCTTGCCAAACATAGCAGTAGTGTTCCGGTCGGAGATTGGCTCACCTATAACGACGCAAGCATCGCAATTCTTGACAACCAGAAGCTTTGTACCGTCAGCAAAATCGCATCCATGGCTAAAGACGCGATTCGGAATGGCAAACCAAACGCGTCAACGAGCGACGGCGACACAACCGGAAATGACAACGTCAAGAAGAGCGGCGACAGCGGAATAGTCGACGGTATAAATAGACTTCTTCAACCTGTATCGGACACGAAGAAGTCAGAACAGGTCGCCGCTGTTTATTGGCTCTTGTATGCAAACCCCGATTCGCAGCCGGAACGCAGCGCCGTTTGCAATGCGTTGGCGTTCGTCCCACCTGACAGAAGTCCCGTGGAAGAGAAAATTGCCCAAGGAAAAACCGTTTGCAACGTGAAATCTGACTGGCCCTATCGGCAAAACGCAAAAGCTTTATTGGACGGCCTCAGTCAGTCCGCGGTCAATTCCCTGAAACAGTCCATTGCGGCCTTCCGGACGTCGGAATCAACCCAGCAAGTCCAGTCCACAGGGTTAGTGGGCGAGGCGCCAGTTATAAAGTTCGAACCGCCAACTTTCACCAGTCCCCGACAGACAACCCACGTAAACATCGACATTCGGTAACACCGCAAGTGACCCGCAATCGGTCGCCACTGCTCGGTGTATCCGGGCGGAAGTTTGTCATCGCTCTTTTCCGAAGCGAAAAATAGGAGAATGTCATGATATTGCGACGGTTCCTGACTCCGAAATCGATTGTCGTCAGTCTAATAAACTGTGTTTGTCACGTTTGTATGGCAGCACAGTCTAAGGACTGCAATCCGAACATGGGTCGGGTGACGTACGATGAACCGGCGGCACAAGAAATTGCCGACGCAGATTGGGAAAATCAGACGTACCCTTTCGTACAGAGCCTCGGATTCGGGCTGAACTATCGTGTTCCCCCGAAACCGAAGAAGGTAGTTCATCTCGGAACGGGACGCTACAACACGCAAGACGTGCCACTAACCGCGGACAAACTGACCAGCTTGGCGCCAATTTCATCGTCTTACGTGGACGACAACACTGTCCTCCTCATTTTCTTAAGCGAAAAGCAAAAAGGGTGGACATGCAATGCTGTCAGGCATCGGTTGTTTGTCGCGAAAGTAGTAAATATTCAAGACGGTTCGCTTCAGATAAAGTTCGGAGGATTCACCTTCAATGTTCTGACGGACGACCTGTTGAAAAACAAGCTGTGCGAGGTGCGCGAGGTGCCAAGTACCATGGCGGGCAGGATTTTTGTCCTTACGCCGTCAACGTATTTCCACTGGTTGGATGGCACTACGAAAGCATATTCTCAGTCGTTCGGTCACGCAGCAGTCAAACATCGCCCGGATATTCTTGAGGCCTATTTGGCCGTTGGCACGAGATATCTCAGAATGTCACAAGCCCATCGCTTCAAAACTGTGGTGTTGGTCGATGATGGTGACCTATGGGAAACGGTCAAGGGTAAAAGTAACGTGGATTGCGAGCGAAGTTCTGCTCAAGAACTTTGCGTCCTAGCCACTGCAATGCGCAAATCGGAAGCGGACTCAAAGGCCACAGCCTTCAAGATAACTGACTCTGTCTTCAACGACTCCGGTCCATCTTTCGGGTGGCAACAAATGGATATAGGCGTCAACGCGTACGCACAATCGGAGGCGGTCCAACTTTTTTCTACACAAGAATGGCCGAAACAGAGGTTGCAAACCTTTATGTATCCAATCCGGAAATTCTCCATATCTGACCTCAGCGGACTATATGGGGGTTTCGTTCCTTTTGCGGATTCGAAGCTTGCGGGACGCGAAAATCAGCTAGCCGTAGTTTCAGCATACGTCACAGAAATATCGTCTGAGCTGGCGAGCTCAACCGCAATGGATAAGCTTCCTCGTCAGATGGGGGACGATGACAAGCGCCTAGTTCGCCTTCTTCAGGCTGACAAAGCGAATGTTGGCGGCGACCACATCTCTGTTAGAGCTGACGCTGCTTCCATTTGCGAGGTGGTTGGTGCCACACCCGATAGGCGAAAAGGTGGAGTGAGACACGACCGGTGGCTCAACATCGTTGATGCCTATAACAAGGCCTACGGGACCAACATGAACACGTGCGACTAAAGCCGACGTCTTCGGGGCAAAAGAACTCAACGACTTCAGTCTCGAATCTTTCATAACGTCCGACCTAACGACTACAATCCGAGCGTCAAACACCGGAGGGTTCGATTTCTCTGGCTAACTCGCAATGCGAATTCCTATTTAGCCGTTGTCGTACTGAGCCTGTGCGCGAATCGATGGTGATGTGCAGAAATTTTCATGGTCGAAACTTTTTCGCCATAAATATGCGAAAAATATCTTTCAGAAACATAATATAATATGCTATCCGAACGGTATTATTTCTGAACATTCTTGCGACACTGCCTCTACCGAGAACAACGCCGTTATTCCCGGGCCCAAACCGACTGGAGACATCATGGCTTTGCACACACGCGCTGCGCTCGCTGTCGTCTTGCTGGGAATTGAGGGACTGGGCCTTGGCCCAGTGTATGGCCAAGGCAGTTGTCCCACCTTCACAGAAATCAGGCTTGCCGGGGACCAGCCAGTTGGCAATCGTTTCGCGACTTTTCCCGGCGGCTTTGTATTGCGCGCCATGAGATTGAGCACTGACACTGACGGCGCATCCACGGCCTATCATCCGGACAACATCGGGAGCACTAGCTTATGCAACGGGCTCTCCATGTACCGAAACGGGAAGTGCACGCGTGACGACGCCGCATGCGCGGTTGCGGTTAAACAAGCGCAGGCCGTCCAGTGGGACCCTGTCAAGTCGCCAGCATTCTGCCCGTATGGCTTCATTGCAAACAGTTCAAAGCACGTGGGTGACAAGCCTGTCTGGGGAGCAGGACTCGGCAATGGCCCTCTCCCGGTTCAGAAACAGGGCGACCAGGCTCCGGGCTTTTTCGTTTCCGTGACTGCACGCCCTGTGCGCTCACCCGACGGCCATGGCGTCGAATACGCCGACGCAGACCGACTCCCGTTTTTGGTAATGCCCTCACGCCTAATAGGCAAAAATGGCCCGACGGGCTACCTGAACGTGGGCGCAATCGTTCGCACCAGGGACAATCACAAGGTTTACGCATTAGTGGCTGATGAGAACAGTTCTCCGGCCGAAGTCTCCGTCGCTGCGGCACAACTTATACATGACCCATCTCTCAAGGCAGCCCGACCGGTGACAGAATCGGAGTTGCGAGGGCAGGGAACGCTGCCTTACCCATACTACAAGAGCGCGAGAACTGGTCGCGTCACGGTGTCGAGCAGCGAAGAGGGACCCTATCTTGTCTTCGCGCTTTCCTCGCGCTTTGGCCGCGCAGCCAGCTACGACGCTTCCAAGGTTGATGAGCTTGGGCAAAACGCCTTCTCTCAACTTGGCGGCATCGAAAACCTCACTACCTGCGCAAAGCAGTTCTTCGGCCCGCAGCAGTGATTCATACCGACCCGGGAAGACGCTGAATTTTTTGTTGCTCACAGGGTGTGATGAAACAACATCGAACGAGGTGAGTTAATGTGCGTCGGTGCCAACCCCTCTTCCCTGCGCTCAACAATATCTCTGAGCAAATTCAAGCTCAGGGGCAGTCAACATTGAACCAGTTGAAATCGACTGTCCGAGGTAGCCAATACCCCAAGGAGCCGCAATCTGAAGCGTCGACTTACTCGACGTTCTGCTTACGCAGATTTGGGATTGATTCCCGCTGCGCTAGGGTAAATTCCTCCTGTTCGACCGTGTGGCCGCCTGAACAGCGAGGTTACGCTGCAATGTTACGTTCCCGCGACACAAATGTTCCGAAGACTTTCTTTTTTACGGAGCGCTTCATGTGGTCGTGTTGGCACGACTGCTCGAGCTGAGATTGCGCTTGCTGGAAGCAAGCGAGTATTCACCTGCGCACAGAAACGTCTTCAAAAAAGGAGTATTAATGACAGCAGGTCAAAACCTCCGAATTCGCAGAAGAATTGAAAATTGAAGCCGCATTGCGTCGTGACTCCCCGGGAGGATGCAAGATGAGAAACGCTCTGAAGAACGCAAGGTTCATATGCATCGCCGCTTGTCTAGTGTTCGTTGCGGAATCTTCCACTGCAGCGCCAGACGAAGGACTCGGAATTTCAAAATCTTGTTCCCGACATTCGCTACCGACCGGCGTTCCAAGCGATGTTCCTCCAGACCCGCACCTCGTGGCGGTTACCTCAAAATCGCCTGAAGCTTCGGCGGTTTTGGGTATTATTTACAAGATAGAGGAAACGGGCGCGCACCCGTACGATGCAGTGACTCCGAACTTTGACGGGGAAGGACTTTCACTTGGCGTCATTCAGTTTAATTTTGGCGGAGCAGCTCAAGACGCGTTTAAGGCTATCGACGTTAAGGTTTTTGACGTCACAATGCCTAAGTGGGGCGGAACATTTCACGACGCAATTCTCGCGAAGCCGTATCAGAAAGGTATCGAGCTTGTCAAAGGTATGCAGGACCAGGTGACCGGGACTCACGGAAAGGACTGGGTAGTGAAGCCCGACGCGTTGAAAGAGATTCAAGCCTTCCTGAACACAAACGAATCGCGAAACGCGCAAGACATGGCGGTGAGCGATATCTATGCGGCGGGCTATGGCCGCGCTTTGCAGTGGGCACACGCGCGCGGTCAGACAGCTCCGACATTCAGAGAGATAGTGACTTTCGTCGACAACCAGGTGTTCAGCGGGGGCGCCCTAGGCGGCATGTGGTATCCGCAGGCCGTTGCTTTCCGGAAGTCGTTCGTCGACGATGGACATATGATTCGGTTCATCTCCGATTGGGTAGCCTCCTGCCCGGGCAGCGGAGATGGTTTCTTATGGGGTGCGGCAGAAGGCAAGGCTGACGCCGCGGCGTGGACCAAAGCGTTTCCGGACGGCACAACCCTCTCGGACGAACAAGGCCTGCTCCTTGCGCTCGGATTTCTCAAGGCTCTGTCTGCCATTGGGCCACTCGGCAATCCGAGCCAATCAGGCATATTCAAAGCGCAGGTAATTGAGCGCAGAGGCATGATAGCCTTGGGCGTTGGAACGGCCAACGGAGTGCCGTGGCCCAGCGCGCATTCGCCGACGGAGCGTGCAAAGACGAGTCATGCCTCGACAAAGCAAGGCACGTAATGCTCAAGCGACTTTTGCGGCGAACGCAGGTGTTGCGAGCAAGGCGAAGTCTGCGGTGATGACGGCCTCGAAGGTAGTTGGTGCAACTTCTAACGAGGGCCAGCCGAAAGGTCCGCAGCCGGCTACGTATCGCGACCCGAAGGCCGGCGCGACTTGGAGCGGACGCGGGCCGGCTCCGACGTGGCTAACTACCACTTCTGGTTTGGTGAACGGTCCGCAGGAACAGACGCCGGAGTCGCTGCTGGCGCTAGTCGAATATTTCGAACTCTCGCTGGACAAGTGGAAGTGCGTAATGATTCGCCACGATGCCGACTTACGCTCAGTCTACGTCGGCGACCCCGCGGAAGAGGAGAACGAGTTGTCCGCTCACGGAACCATTGCGGCAGGCATTGCTGACGAGATACTCGAACCGACGCAGGCAGGTGCAAACCGGATTTCGGTCGGCGACCAGACGTACCGGTTTGTTCGAAGTTTTACGCACATCGCCGATGTCGGAGCAGTGAGATTCGCTCCGGCGTAGGCTGCTGCGGACTGACATCAACCAAGTACTAGCCGTGGTTATCGACCCAGGCTCGTGCCCAATCTAGTCCCGCGAACTGGGCCTCTTCTTCCGTTTCAAAGACGCCGAGTACCCCGGAGGCTTCAACCATCTTTGTGTCGCGGGTGATGGTTCCGCTGCCGGCGTATTGCTCAGGCGAAAGGATGTCCTCTTGCTGAAGTATGGCGTGACCGAAGATGCGGTATCCCTTGTAGCTTGCTGATTCCATCAGCGTAGGACCTCAACATGCGAGTCGTGAGCATCAACGCGCAGTACGTTCCCCTCGGGCGTTATCAGACGAGGAATTTCCGAAACGTCGGGAGTAACGTGTCGCGTACCTGCACCGACAGCTCCCGGCTTCACGGCCAGCTTCGTGGCGGTGGTCGGCGTGCGATGCACCCGTGTTTTTACGAAATGGGGCACACCCCGCTTATGCGTAAGCGACTTCGGCGCGCCTGCACCCTGATGCAATCCATCGCGAGCTTCGGGCGGATTCCAGATTTCAATGTAGTGCTCACCTGCGAACGCGGACGAAGTACACGCCAGTAAAAGCAACCCGTATCCAACCAGTTTCACTATCGTTTCTCCTTGGCGATGCGATTCAATCTGTCGCTGCAGAATACATCCCCTCCGACGCACGACCCGTCGCAACCGTCACAGTAGTGGCGGTCGTGCACTGTCCGGTCAACAAGCCAGACGTTGGTTTGCGTCGGCGTAGCAGTGCCGAACGTATGGCCATTTTCGCATGCATAAAACGTCGGCTCTCCCGCCTTGCCGCGGCGAATAGCCTCATCAATTTCCTGCACGCCAAACGCAGATTTCAAGTCGGCGACAAACGCCGCAATCTCGGGCATTGGATGGCTGACCGGCTTACGAACTCGCATATCCATGGAGCTTCTCCCGAAAAAAGTGTCTGTTCGCCGCTACGGAAATCCGTGTAGGATACTGTATATCTATACAGGTATTTTCGCAATTCAATGACTGTCCCGTCCCCTATTCCGGAAGCAATACACCCGTCCTTGTGGCAGGCGTCGCAGCTTGCGCGCGGCCGGGGGCGAGTCGTGGAGACTGGGTATCCAGCGCTGTCGGCTGAGCTGCCCGGTGGCGGATGGCCCATTGGCGCGCTCGTCGACCTGCTGGTCCAGCAGGCCGGCGTGGGTGAAATGCGGCTGCTTCGTCCAGCGCTCAGCGAACTAGGCAAGCGGCCGGTCGCGATGGTGCAACCGCCGCACATTCCCAACGGGCTTGGCCTCGAGTACATCGGGCTGTCGCCAGAGCAACTGATGCAGATTCGGGCTTCGAAGACGGCGGACGCATTGTGGGCCGCAGAGCAGATTCTGCGCGCCGGCAGTTGCGGTGCATTGCTGTTCTGGACGCAATACGTTCAGACCGCTTCGCTGCGACGACTGCATCTCGCAGCACAGTCTTCGGAAACGTTGTTCTTCATGGTCCGCCCACTGGCGTCAGCACAGGATGCCTCTCCAGCAGTTTTACGACTGGCGCTCCGGCCAGAACGAGACGGTCTGACCGTCGACATCACGAAGCGACGAGGTCCAGCACGCGCAGCGCCTCTGTCCATCCCACTTCAACCAACCCCTGTCCTGTTTTCGCACCATGCGCGTATTTCTCGCCGTCCACTTGCCCCGGTTGCAACTCGAGGTCTTCCGACCAAGGTGGCTGCCTGAGCCCGCACACGGCTGCGTGGTCCTGGACAGGGACAAGGTGCTCGTCGCAGACGGGGTAGCCAGGTCTGCGGGCGTGCGGGTCGGCATGAAGCGCGGCGGTGTGCTGACGCTCGCGCCGGAGGTAGAGATGTACGAGCGCGACCTCGACCGTGAACATGCCGCGCAACGCGAAGTAGCAGTTGCGCTCATGCAGTTCTCGCCCGATGTCGCAGTGCTCGAAGAGGCTGTTGTCGTGGTCGACATCGGCGGAAGCCTTCGCCTTTTTGGTGGACTGCTTGCTGTCTGTCGGCAGGCGAAAGCGATACTCGAAGCGATTGGACTGACCGCGCGGATAAGTGCCGCACCAACTGGTCAGGGCGCGTGGCTGCTCGCGAAGCACCGGAACCGGCGCGTACTCAAGGTCGACTCGCTCGAACGGCAACTGTCCGCATTGCCGCTGCTGTCAGTACCGGAAGTGCGACCGTTCGCCGACTGGTTTACAGGACTTGGTTGCGAGACCATAGCGGATGTTCGAAGGCTTCCACGTGCGGGACTGCAGCGGCGTTGTGGAGAGCACCTGCTTGATTCGCTGGACCGCGCATTCGGCACGGCGCCCGAGCTGTTTGACTGGCTGGAACTGCCTCCAACGTTTTCTGCTCGCATTGAAATGCCAGACCGCATCGAACACGCGGAAGCTGCAGTCTTCGCTGCACATCGCCTCATTGTGCAGCTATGTGGCTGGTTGTGCGCAAAGCAACTTGCGCTCACAGGCGCGACGCTTTTGCTGGAGCACGAGCGAGGCAGACAGGCAATTGAGCCGACACCCATTGAAATTGCACTGGGAGAACCGACGTGGCGCGAGGACCATCTTGTACGGCTCATCAAGGAACGCCTTGGCCGGATTGAACTGACTGCGCCGGTCATCGCACTGCGACTCGATGCATCGAACGTGCAACCGGCGGTACCTGCATCGGACACCCTGTTTCCAGAGCCTGGCGGCTCGGCCGAGGAGCACGCACGTCTAGTCGAACTGCTGGTCGCGCGACTTGGTGAAGAAAACGTACTTCGGCCTGCACCGACTGCGGATTACCGACCTGAGATTGCAAACCGATGGGTCCCCGTTGCGAGCCGGTCTAAAGGCACAGCACTGCCTGAGGGGCTTCCGCGACCAACCTGGCTGCTGGAAAAACCTGTGCGCCTGCTGATGCGAAAACATCGGCCGTTCTACGGGTCGCCGCTGCGCATGGTGTCGCCGGGTGAACGCATCGAGGCCGGGTGGTTTGATGGCGAACTGGTGACACGCGACTATTTCGTCGCGCAAGGTGAAGACCAGAGCTGCTTCTGGATTTATCGTGAGCGCGTCAGCAGTCGTGACGCAGAAGAAGACCAGCGGTGGTTTCTCCACGGCCTGTTCGGATGACACGCCATGGATTCCTCGTTCACCATGCTGCCGGCATATGCCGAGCTTTTCTGCTTTTCGAACTTTACGTTTTTGCACGGGGCTTCTCACGCAGAAGAGCTGTCTGAGCGTGCGGCGCAACTGGGCTATTCAGCTCTGGCGGTAACCGATGAGTGCTCGCTGGCGGGCGTCGTGCGCGCGCACGTTGCGGCGAAGAAAGCAAAGCTGCCATTTATCGTTGGCTCTTACTTCCGCCTGGCGAACGCTGACGGCTCACCCGCGTTCGGGCTGATTCTTCTGGCCAGAAATCGCGAGGGTTACGGCAACCTGTCTGAACTGATTACACTAGCACGTACGCGCGCACCGAAAGGCGAATATCGTCTCACTCCGCAGGACCTTTCCCGACCCGACAGGGAAAACCGGCATCTGCTCGGCATGCCCGATTGCCTTGCCATTCTTGTGCCCGATTTTCCGGCAAAAGAAGATGTTCTTGCGGCGCAAGTCGAGTGGCTCGATGACACGTTCACTGGGCGGGCCTGGGTAGGCCTCGTGATGCACCAGCGTGCCATGGACGATATTCATCGGGGCGCGGTGGAATTCGTCGCCCGCGGTCAGGACGTCCCTGTTGTCGCGCTTGGCAACGTAGTCATGCATGTGCGCTCGCGAAAGCCTCTGCAGGACACGATGACGGCCATCAGGGTTGGCAAGCCGGTTCATGAATGCGGCTATGACCTCGCGCCCAATGCTGAGCAGCACCTGCGGTCGCGACTGCGGCTCGCTAATCTGTACCCGGACGATGCGCTTAACGCTACCGTTGATATTGCAAGTCGTTGTACGTTTTCGTTGGACGAGTTGCGTTACGAGTATCCAGACGAATTGGTGCCAGCCGGCTTCACGTCGGCGGCGTACCTGCGGCAAGAGACGTACATCGGTGCCCAACGACGCTTTCCGTCGGGAATCCCGCATAAGGTCCAGGAGCAGATTGAGCACGAACTGGACCTCATAGCGGACCTGCAATATGAAGCGTACTTCCTCACGGTGTACGACATCGTGCGCTTTGCCCGTAGCCAGCACATCCTCTGCCAGGGTCGTGGCTCGGCTGCCAATTCCGCGGTCTGCTTTTGCCTCGGAATCACTGAGGTCGACCCAGCTCGAGGCAGTATGCTTTTTGAGCGCTTCATCTCGAAAGAGCGTGGTGAGCCGCCAGACATCGACGTTTATGGTATCTGTTTCTATACCGATAGGGTCGGCGGCAGTCGGCCATTGGTGCCGGACGGCGATTCACGCCCGATCGGGCAATCGGTAGATAGCCCGATTCCGATCAGTAGTCTAC
>Ga0255336_101223_pt1 | contig 21045 bp, 13 predicted proteins | sample MeOH1_35cm_T3_17_FD_189102 | JGI IMG/M metagenome (GOLD analysis project Ga0255336, IMG submission 189102) | Sandy soil microbial communities from University of British Columbia, Vancouver, Canada - MeOH1_35cm_T3_179 | ecosystem: Engineered > Artificial ecosystem > Sand microcosm > Unclassified ...
GATCGGCTTGTTGTCGCGGACGTCGGATCTGGTCGAGTATTACGTGGCCGGGCGGCGCGTGCCGTCCGCGTTCAATGGCATGGCAACCGCGGCGGACTGGTTGTCGGCGGCGTCGTTTATCGGGCTAGCCGGGTCCATTTATGCAACCGGTTATGACGGTCTTGCCTACATGATGGGCTGGACTGGCGGCTATTGTCTCGTTGCGTTCCTGCTCGCGCCCTATGTCCGCAAGCTCGCTCGCTACACCATCCCCGACTTCCTCGGCACGCGCTTTTCGAGCAACCTCGTGCGCGGCATCGCGGCGTTCGCAGCCATCTTGTGTTCGTTCGTTTATCTCGTCGCGCAGATCCAGGGCATCGGATTGATTGCGTCTCGGTTTATCGGTATCGATTTCGCTATCGGGATCTTCTGCGGGCTCGCCGGCATTCTCGTGTGTTCGTTTCTGGGCGGCATGCGGGCGGTGACGTGGACGCAAGTCGCGCAGTACATCATCCTGGTTAGCGCCATGCTGATTCCCGTCTCGATGATCGCGCATCGCGAAGGGCTCGGCTGGTTACCGCAGCTTTCGTACGGGCACCTGCTTGAACGCGTGGAAGTGCTCGAGCGTGCGGTTGAACGCTCGCCCGAGGAAGCCAAAGTCCGCGACGATTACCGGCGTCAGGCACAGCAGATCCAGGCACAGATTGACGAGTTGCCGGCGTCGTTTCACACCGAGCAGGCGAGGCTGCAGGGAGAGATCGCGGACTTGCGCCGGCATAACGGGCCGTTGCGCGATATCAGCGAGCGTGAGCGCGAACTCGCGTCATTCCCGAAGACACCCGCGGAGGCGAACGTTCAATGGAGGCGCGCGCGCGCTGCGATGCTCGAACGCGCTGCGCCACCGGTGCCAATGGCCGAAGCGTTTCCCCCTTCCGACGATGAAAACGCGCGACTGCATCGACGGAATTTTTTGTCGCTGCTGCTGTGTTTGTCGTTGGGGACGGCGAGCTTGCCGCATATTCTGACGCGCTATAACACGACGACATCGGTGGCTTCCGCGCGGCGTTCGGTCGGCTGGACGCTGTTTTTTGTCGCGCTGTTTTATCTGACCGTGCCCGTGCTCGCGGTGCTGATCAAGTACGAGATGCTCACGGGAATCGTTGGGCACAAATTCGCCGATTTGCCGACGTGGGTCATGCAATGGCGCAAGGTGGAGCCGTATCTGATTCGTATCGGCGATGTGAACGGTGACGGCATCGTGCGCTGGTCCGGGATTCAGATGCAGCCCGATATGGTGGTGCTCGCCGCGCCGGAGATTGCGGGGCTGCCGTATGTGATGTCGGGGTTGATCGCGGCGGGTGCGTTGGCGGCCGCGCTTTCGACCGCCGATGGTTTGTTGCTGACCATTGCCAACGCGCTCTCGCACGATGTTTATTACTGCATGGTCGATAAGACCGCGAGCAGTCAGCGCAGAGTGACCATATCGAAGATATTGCTGTTGGGCGTGGCGTTGTTTGCTTCGTATGTGGCTTCGCTTAATACCGGGAATATCCTGTTCCTCGTGGGGGCGGCGTTTTCGTTGGCGGCCTCCAGTTTGTTTCCCGTGCTGGTGCTGGGCGTGTTCTGGAAGCGGACGACGAAGCACGGGGCGGTCGCGGGGATGCTGGCGGGCTTAAGCGTGTGCATCTATTACATCGTGTCGACGTACCCGTATTTCACGCAAATGACGGGGTTCTCGGGCGCAAGATGGTTCGGGATCGAGTCGATCAGTTCGGGGGTGTTTGGGGTGCCGGCGGGGTTCCTGGTCGCGGTGGTGGTGAGTCTGTTCGATCGGAAACCGGATGCGTATACGCGGGCGTTGGTGGATTACATCCGGCATCCGTGAGGCGGTATTAGTCAAAATATTCTGACTTTTCGGTGCGCCGGAAAACAAAAAACCCGCGTCGGCACAAGGCTCATGAAGGTTGGACAATCGGGCTGGCCACAGCCACATGGTCGGATGGCGTTTGCTCGCAGACCTTTGTCGAACGTAATTCGCAGCGCACTGAGTCCATCCACACTTTTGGAAAGGGCATTCTGGATGAGTTCTCGGCCGGCCACGCCTCCTTTCGGAAAACTCGGTGCCGTAAATTGGCCAAACTCAGCCTAACGCGCGGTCGACTCAGTTCGACCCGCTACGGTCAATCCTCATTCTCCAAACTAGTCATTCAGATTATCGGATCATGCCGCCCTCGTCTGGCCGACGATTGGATAGTTGTCAGACCGACTGCTGTCTAAAAAATGTGGTTCTAGAAAATCCTTGATCAAAATCGCGGGCACTTGGTATCGATTTTTCAACGCCCACGCTGGCCCGAACCACCTGCTGCTCGGGCCTACTATGAATGTTGCCACGCTATTCCGGGCACGACAGTACCGTGAAATATACTATCTTGATTCACTTTCAATTAATTAAGGCCGTCACGTGCGAGAAGAGCGATTTGACGTCATCGTTGTCGGGCTTGGCGCTATGGGCGCGGCGGCTCTTTATCAACTCGCGAAGGATGGGGCCAAAGCAGTTGGTATCGACCGTTACGTACCGCCGCACGTTCAGGGGTCGAGCCACGGCGACACTCGCGTGACTCGACTGGCGGTTGGGGAAGGGCCCGCTTATATACCTTTGGTGCGCAGGTCGCATCTGATCTGGCGCGAGCTGGAAGCGCAAAGCGGAGAAGACCTCTTCGAGCAGTGCGGGGTCCTTGTCATGACATCCAGCGGAGCGCCGACATTGCACCATGGTGTAGCCGACTTCACGGCGCGAACGACAGAGCTAGCACGTCAGCACGGCATTGCTCACGAAGTGCTTACGGCTTCACAGATTCGCATGCGCTTTCCGCAATTCGGGCCGATTCGCGACGACGCGATTGGATACTTCGAACCCGAGGGAGGGTTTGTGCGGCCTGAGCGCTGCATCGCTGCGCAACTTAACGCGGCGCGCGAACTGGGCGCTGTCCTGGTAACCGATGCGACCGTTCGTTCCATTCGATCCGAGGGTGCTACGGTGCGAATAAAAGCTGGCGATCGCGCATTTGTGGCGGATAAAGTCATTGTCTGCGCCGGCATGTGGTCCGCGAGCTTGTTAGGTGAGCCGTTTAGCACTTTGCTGAAGGTCTGCAGGCAAAAGCTGTTTTGGTTCAAGCTCGAAGCGCCCTCGATCTTTCCGGAAGATTCACCGAGCTTTATTCTTACCCACGGTCCGTCGGAAACCGACGCTTGCTATGGCTTCCCACCCATTCCAGGCGAAGGCAGCATGAAGATCGCGACTGAGCAATATTCGGGGCTTCATTCGCTCGATGCTTTGGACCGCAATGTCTCCGAGGCAGAGGCGGAAGAGATGTTTCGGAGCCATGTCTTAGGTCAAATCGCCGGCGTCACGTCGGATCTGGTCAAAGCCAGCGTTTGTGCTTACACGGTAACCCCCGACCATAATTTCATTATAGACGAGCACCCGACGCTTGCGAACGTGACCGTGGTATCAGCCTGTTCAGGTCACGGCTTCAAGCATTCTGCCGCGATCGGTGAAGCTGTGGCGCAGCGGTGCCTGAGAGGACAAAGCCAGATTGATCTCTCAGCATTTTCGTTACGCCGCTTTTTTTGATCGACCGCTGCGGGTAATCATCATTGATATCAAGGCCAAGCCGGTGTGGAAATCGGCCTTGGCCGGGGAGTGGACGGCACGAGTCGACTAGTTTGGCCTAATGGACCATCGCATCGTGCAGCACATGGGACTGACCACCTAGATCAGGCAGGTGCGGAAACGGTGCTACCACGCGGACGGCGCTGCGGTAGTTGGCGATGCGGCCTACGTCGACGACATCATCAGCCGGAGGTTTCATCCCTACGGGACTTCCTTCGAGGCGTAGCTGACGGTCACCCCGCACTCGAACAGTAACTCTTCAATGTCGCACAGGCTCAACTGAAACCGGCAATACCAACACACCGCACCACTAACGACAGAGGCCGGAAAACGGTCACAGTGATAGAGCGATTTCGACTTCTTTATCACAGGGTCTTACGCGACCGCCTCGACAACGTATCAATGCCTTCGCGACAACTACGGCTACGGTACTAAGTGGTTTCCCGTAAATTCACACGGTTGCCTGCTCTCTCCCGCGTCCTTACATTCAGGAAAACATCACAAAATGCCTAATTCGACATTACGGATTGAACGATATCATTTCTTAGTCGGTGACATATCCATGACTGCTTCGAATGAACCGCGCCTCCGACCCAGATTACCGATTATTTCCAGACCCATCGGTGCCTGGAAGCTTCGCAACAGAGAGCGGGCTTTAGTCACTTGCGCAAGTAGCGACTTTTTTGATGTCGTCTTTTCAAATCCGATAAACGTTTTGGATTGCTTATCGTTGCCTTGCCCGGTGAAGAACCGGCGCGGCGATAAACGCAGTAAGTCAATGGACCGGTTGCCAGGGACGTAGCCGGCAAGTCCGTGCTACCGATGCTCACATAGCGCGTTCGGACTGGACTGCAACACGATCGCCGTTAACCCGCGCGAGGCCGCGGCCTTGCGAACGCGACCGCGTGGCAAGCTAAACACTGGTCGACTTAATAACGTCTAAGAATATCTGATCAGGAGAACCTCGCTTTCGTCAAGGTTGCAGTTGCCTGCGAGCACAGATGGCATTTCGCGCTGCCGGCCGGCGGCTTCCAACGTCGAAAACGTTAATGGACGGTAAGGTCATGAGAGAAGACACATGGTTAACGCTACAAAAGCGCTGAGCCCCTGATCTTACAGACGAAGCCCGGCTTTCCCTCTCTCTTCTTTCGATCAAGTTACACACATAAGCAATAAGCTATGCATTCCATCAAAGGTTATAACTATCCGCGATTTACCGCCCAGCCCATTCTTGCGTCGCAGATCGGTTAGAGATGCCAATAAAGAGAACAGGCGGGATCGATCGCAAAACTCGGCCTGGAAAGCTACCACAGTGAGCCATTACCAAGTTTCCGGACCGCTCGGCGATGTGGAGGGACAAAACCTGACATGCACTGTGTCTGTCCGCGATCGATCGTTTCATCGGGAATACAAATGGATTTATAGGTCTGTCTGACGCTGAACAAGGAAATTCTCGTCATCTCAGATCAGAGGTTGCCGGAATATCTATTTCAAAACCCGCAGTCCTCCTGTTCATGAACCGGTTCATCAAGCGGACTTCATATTTGACGTCAGGCAAAAGCTTAGGTACTACGCCCCCGTAGAGTTTGTAAACCTCCCGTCCGCACCGATAAAAGGAGGCTGCTAGCAAGTTCGGTTATTAGCGTCGAATTAGTTTGAAACACTTTGAAATATATGATCAGGACGCCTTATGAGAAAATACGCTGTTTCTATCTTGGCCTCAATTCTGTTGGTCGCCGCTTCCTGTGCGAACGCGCAAAGCAGTGTCACTCTGTACGGCACCATCGACGAGTCTGTCGCGTACTACAACAATGCGGGGCATGGTTCCCTGTTCGAGATGCAGGGTGCTGATCTGGAATCAAATAAATGGGGGATCAAGGGCGTCGAAGACCTGGGTGGTGGCCTCAAGGCGATTTTTAATCTCGAAAACGGCTTTGACATCAACACGGGTGCTCTTGGACAAGGAGGGAGTGAATTCGGTCGCCAAGCCTACGTTGGTCTTGCGAGCGACTCCCTAGGAACCCTGACTTTCGGCAGGCAGTACGACCCGACGGTTGATCTGGTCCAGCCTATCACGGGTGACGCATACGGTCCGGCGTTTACAACACCGGGCGATGCCGACAATAACGACGATTCCATCCGGGTGAGCAACTCGATCAAGTATTTGAGTCCGACCTATGCCGGCCTTCAATATGAACTGCTTTACGCTCTTGGCGGAGTTGCGGGTAGCACTAGTTCTGGGGAAACCTATTCAGCCGCAGCGCTCTACGGCAATGGTGGCCTAAGTCTGGCCGCCGGCTATCTCTTTTCCAAAAGTGATGGCGCGGGTGGAGCCGGCACGGCCGATCCGATTCAGAACAATTCAGTGACACCGCTCTATGACGCCGTGGCGTTCGTCGGCTCGCGGCAGATCGCACAGGTCGCGGCCCAGTATGTAGTCGGTTCGCTCACTGCCAACATCCGTTATAGCAATGCGCAATACAAGCCTTACTTCAGCTATGGCGCCTTCGACCGCACGGAAAAATTCAATATCGGCGCCGCCTCGCTCGGTTATCAGCTTACGCCCGCCGCACTGCTGGCGATCGGCTATACCTACATGAAATCAAGCGGCGCTTCTTCCGCAACGTACAACTCGATTGCCGCTAGTTCGCAATACTTCCTGTCCAAGCGGACCACTCTGTACGCCACGACTGGATATACGCATGCCAGCGGAACGACCTTCAGCAGCGACGGTACAGCGATCGTGCCCGCCGGAGGCGCAGTGGGCGACCTGACATCGAGTTCAAGCACGCCAAGTCAGGTTGCTGTGATGGTCGGCATAGTTCACAGGTTTTGATGCCCGACCGCATTCCGGTTCTGCACTCTTCGCCACCTGTGGTGAATGGCCGTTGAAGTAAAACGTTTTTCTCGAACCTAAGCATCACAAACTAAAACAACTGACTGGAGATAGCATGTCGTCACTTTCTAAATTTCGGGCCTTGGCCGTTAGCGTCGCAATCGTCAGCATTTTTTCTTCTTCCGCATATGCACAGTCGGCACCTTATGAGTTGATCAAGACGATTGACTTGCCGGGTACGAAGGGCGGGCACGGAGACTGGGTTACCTATGACCCCGACACAGAAACCATCTGGCTGTCCCAAGCGCCCGATCACAATGTGGTCGTCATCGATGCCAACAAGCTCTCGGTCAAAGCGACCATATCGGGAATCGATGTTGGAAACGGGATTGATATCAACAAAACCTACGCATTCATCGCCGACGCGACGCCGGGAAAGCTGGTTGTCGTCAATAAGAGGACCTTCAAAAAGGTTGCCAGCGTCGATAGCGGCGGGAAGACGCCGGACGGAGTCACCATCGATACCCGCACCGGCAAGGTTTTCGTGGCTAATGACGACAGCAACAACGAAGCCGTGTTTGAGAGCAAGCCGCCATTCAGGCTCACGGATACCTTCAAACTCAAACCCGAAGACTCCAAGGACGGCCCTGATGTAGCGCTTTACGTCCATTCTCTTGACCGCTTGTATCAGCCGGTGGGTGGCAATATCAATGTCATTGATCCCAACACGAACAAGATCCTTGCAGTCTGGGATTTCGGTGTCCAGAGCGATGCTAAAGGCGGCATATACGACAGCAAGACCAACCACGTGATCTTCGGCACGGGAGACAAAAAGATGCTGGTCGTGGACGGGGCAAGCGGCAAATTGGTCACGACCATTCCAATCGCCGGCGCCGTCGACCAGACCGCCATCGATACTGCCAAACGCAGGGCTTTCGTAGGCGACAAGACAGGTAACATCGAAGTCGTCGACCTTGACACCAATCAGGTAATCGATCACATCCAGACCGAACCGAACATTCACACGCTCGCGGTCGATCCGAAGACTCATCGCCTTTTTGTATATTTGAACGCGAGCAACAAAGTCGGAGTCTTCGAGCAAAAATCGTAGTCTCGCTGCGGTGGCCGGCAAGCTGCGTCTCGATGCCGGTTGGCGACGCGCCTCGTTGCAAGCAGATCCTGCAGATAGCCGGGCGTCACGTCCTCTGAGCAAGAAGAGGTGACGGGTGCCGGTCTTACTTTTTTCAGGCACTAACCGGCAGCAAAGCCACGATGTTGCCTGGTCAGCTCGACCCGCCTTGCAGCAGTGATGTAAAGAATGTCGAGATCGCCGGAGGTACTTCCATTCGCCCTTGACCTTACTGTAGGTCTCGTCCATTCGCCAACTTCGACCGACCTTTTGCTTGCGCGGTCCGAATGCCTTCCCGAGCGCAGGCAGCAGCTTGATAGCCCACCGGTGCACCGTAGAATGATCGACCGACACTGCCCGCTCGGACATCATTTCTTCCAGATGACGCAGACTCAACGGATAGGCGACGTACCAACGTACGCATGTCAGCATTATATCCAGCGGGTAATGCAGCCGTTTGAGCGCCTTGCTCACAGCTGCGTTCGGGGTCTTGATCATTCGTTACATCGCTCGTCTCGGGACCGACCACCATAGCGAATCGGCTTACTGCGACAGAATCTTCAAAGGATCGCGGTGGTCCCCTGCCTCGCATCGCAGCGAATGACCTCGGAACCTGTACCGCTCGACAGTAAAACCAGTTGGACAAAGCTATTCAGATGCACATAAGGCGCAAAGAACCGATCCATCACGCCAACGAAGGTGCTGAGACTGGTATCGACGAACGCCGTTTCGTCGATCGTCAGTAGTACCTCGATGCCACGCAAAAATGTAGGCAGCGGTTTGACTGGCATCCATTTCATGCATGGACGATGTTCCAGTCCGACAATGCTAGCGATGAGTCGTGAAATCAATGGCGACCGCGAATGCGAATACTGATGCAGCACGGCTAAATGAATTCCCAACGATGTTATTCCCCTACAAGTTTGGGGAACCCACGATCCTCCTTCCCTTCATTACCCCGAAGACGTTGAATATTTTAGATAGGTGCCGTACGGAGTTGGTGGCAATTGGGGAACTCGCTGAGCTGACCGGGAAATATCGTTGGGCTCAATGGGTGAGTTTTCGCACGGTCCCCGTTGAGCTCGCACGCACTCTAGCTAAGATCGCTTACTGTCGTTGCGGAGCTAGGACCGGGCACCTTTGCTCCATTGCCAGCTATCCTAGACATCATCAGATGCCGAACGACCAACGTTTCTTATGCTGTTGGCGGCGACTGGGACCTACCGCTGCCAGATCCACGCGGAAAACATACGCTCGGCATACGTTGCTGCATCTTCAATTCAAGACCCATACTAATTGTCGAAATCAGGCTATTCCCGGCTCTCCACGTGCCGCTTTACCGAGTGGTCGTGGGTGAGTTTGATTTGAGCAACCCCGCGCACGCGACAAAGCCCCAGGAGAAGGCCGACGAATCCGAAAGTGCATGAGATGCCACGCGCTTAGGGCATCGTTGCCACATCTTTTCCTTCCGGCGTCTCGACTGTAGCTCGAATTTGTATGACGGTTTGACGGCTGGTGCCAACGCTTTCTGCGATGGTTGCAACACCGTGTCCGACCGCTAGCCGCTGAATCACTTCTTCGCGCTGCATCGGTCGGTCAGTACAATCAACGCCGCAGCCAGCCGAGGGCGATTGGCCGCGCTAGGAGTTTGCGGTACACCACGATCGCCCATCGCGTCACGGCGTTGCCAACTAGATGCCAGAGGGGTGCTATCAGCGCGTAAGCCACGCCGGCCACCGCGGCAGCGCCGAACATGTCCAGTGGGAAGTGAACGCCGAGAAAGACCCGCGCCCAGGCGACCGACACCCCGGCCAGCAGCGTAAGCACGCCCAGCCAGCTCGCACCTCCCAAGACCAACGTCAGTGCGATGCCGGCAAACACCGTCGCATGGTCGCTCGGAAAGGAAGAGTCCGGCGCGTGCGGCAGGAAGGTATGGCCGAGGCCGATTATGAACGGACGCGGATGCTGCCACACCAGGCCGATCAACTGATTTGCGCCTACTCCAAGCATCGCCACGAGGCACGCCCGAATAGCGAGATGCCGTTGCGCTTCGTTCCCGCAAAGCCACATACCCGCCAGCAGCAAGGGAATCACATAAATGACGTAATCGGCGATCAGCAACGCGACACTGATTTCCCACCCCGGTGTTGCAGTCGTGCCGTTGATCAGGAGAAAGAGCGCCTGGTTAAATCCTTCGAGTGTATTCATCGCGGTGAAGTTCTTAGTAAAAATTTATCAGGCACGCAACGCTGCCTGTCGCGGCGCGTACCAGCACAGGAGCAACGGCACCACGACGAGCGCCGCGCCGGCGAGAAAAGTGGTCGAGGAGCCGAAGCGGTCCCACAGCCAGCCGGCAAGCGCGCTCGCGACCAGCATGCACAGGCCGCAGGCCAGGTTGAACACGCCGAACGCGGTACCGCGCAGCGTTGAGGGCGCTGTTTCGGACACCATTGCAGCGAGAATGCCCTGCGTGAAACCCATGTGCAGACCCCACACGGCAACACCTGCGAACACGGCCATGACTGACTGCCCCATTCCGAGCAGCAGATCGGCCGCGATCAGCAGCACCATGCCGAGCGCGAGCAGAAGACGGCGGTCCAGCCGGTCCGACAGTATGCCGACCGGATACGCCGACAGCGAATAGGCGAGGCTCATCACGACCATCACGGCGGGGATCCACGCGAGATCCAGACCGGTCTGCTGGGCACGCAGCACCAGGAACGCTTCGCTAAAACGCGCCAGCGTGAACGTCGCACCAACGCCGACGATCAACCAGTAGCCTGGCGGGAATTCGCGCAGCGCGCGCCAGTGCAGCGGCGAGCGGAACGTGCGACGCGCCGGCGCATGGCCCGATTCGTCAACGCCGAACGCAATCAGTCCAATCGCGACGAAGGCTGGCACGACGGCAAACCACAACACCATTCGAATATGGTCGGCAAACCAGAGCATCAGTACGATCGCCAGCAGTGGGCCAACGAAAGCACCGATGGTGTCCATCGACTGACGCAGCCCAAAACACGCGCCGCGAATTTCAGGTGGAGCGACGTCGGCTACGAGCGCATCGCGCGGGGCGCCGCGAATACCCTTGCCGACGCGATCGAGCAGGCGGGCGGCAACCACCCAGGCGGGCGTGGTCGCGAGTGGGAACAGCGGCTTCGTGAGCGCGGCCAGTCCGTAACCCAGCAATAACAGCCCCTTGCGCCGCCCAAGATAGTCGCTGAGCGGCCCGGAAAACACCTTGACGATCATGGCGGTCGCCTCCGCCGCGCCTTCGAGCATGCCGAGCGCGGCGACGCTCATGCCCATTGTGGTCACGAGGTACACCGGCAGCAACGCGTGCACAAGTTCCGAAGATAGGTCCATGAACAGGCTGACAAAGCCAAGCGCCCACACGGTGCGCGGGATGGTCGGCCGGTTGGTAGAGGTGAGGTTCGCGGTCATAGAGTTGGGAAAAGTGACGAAGAGACGACGGTGAGTTCAGTTGCGCCGGCACTCAGGGCCTTGCCGCGCAGTGCATGGTGGCATCGTCGTTGGCGGGCGAGACGACTCACTGAGGTGATTCCTCGGAGGTCAGCGGCAAGACCAGCACGACCCGTCGAACTGTCTCATCCTGCATCGTCGACCGGCTCAACAGGTGCATCCCGATAGGAAGCAGTTGGGCAACGACGATCGCGTCCGGCCAGCTCGTTGTGGTGCCCAGCGTGACGAGGTGCCACGGCTGGTGAAACGCTTCCTGATACAGTGCGCCGTACCAGATCGGTTCATCGGCCCGGGTGCCGTTCGTCAACCGATAAGGTGACCGCCAGAGCCGCAGCACCAGCCGGCCCATCGGTCGTCGCGGATCAAATTTCACAAAGGTTAGTTCAGAGCCTTTGCCTCCTGCGAGCAGCGGCAACACGGGCAAGGCATCCACCGATGTTTTGGGCGACAGCCACAACAAGGTGGACTTGACGGACCACGCCGGTGGGGCTTGCCAGCCCGCCGCAACGAGGCGGTGCGTGATGGCGTCGGCACTCGCGGCCCATTGCAGCGGAAAATTTTCTTCCTCGTCTCCGCTTATCTCGCTGCGCCGCGCCGGCAACGCGCGCCACTCTCCCTCGGTCCATTGGCGTGGCGCGAGCACGGCTTCGCGCCTGACAACGCTATATCGGGCGAGGTCGGTCTGAAGATGTTTAGAGATCGTCCATGAGCCGAAGATGGCGAGCGCACCGCACACAATGCATGCCAAAACCCCTGGACGTATGTCGTCACGCACCTGCCGGTACGCATAAACGCCGGCCAAGACCGCAACCCATGCGACTCCCAGGCTCCAGCCGCCCAACACCCCGGCAAGCCAGTCCTCTCCGAGATACAGGCGAGCGAGCCCGGTCATCATGATCCAGATGGTGATCACGGCGATGACTGCGTTTCGCCAGAGCGGTGTTTGCCGCTGGATCAGCAGCCATCCCAGGAATCCGTAGACGAGCACGGTGAACGTGGCGTGACCGCTAGGCAACGGAGAATACGCGGCACCGGGGTGCCAGTTCAGTGGCCGGATATAACTGGCCCCGGGATCGATCACAGGGGTCAGTGCTGCAGCTACGCCGACAACGAGAATCCACCAGGCCGCGGAGCGCCAGCGGCGTCGCACGAGCAACCAGATCAGGACACTGGCGGCAACCAACAGACCCACACGGTAGCCACCCAGTTCGACCATACCCGCCATCAACCGGTCAGTCGGCACCGTACGCAACGCCTGCAGGAAGGTGTAGAGCGCGGTATCAGCGTGAACCAGCGGATCGCGCGCGAGCACATCCTGCAAGATGCCGAGGAACATCCACACGCTGCCAATGAAAAGCAGCGCTAGCACGCCCAGTGTCTGGAACTCCGGCCGCTCCGGATCGACGATGCGCAGCAACCGGCCCGCCAGACGCGGATATCGCCGACCGAGCCACTGTGCCGTCAGCGCGAACGCTCTTTTGGCAAGCGGTATGCCGCGCTGGACGGCAACGTGCACCAGCCGCACAAGCAGCCAGGCAAGCCCGACCAACATGAGCAGCATCGCGGCCAGGCGGCCGCTCACCGCTTCAGCTAGCTGTGCGGATGCGCCGAACACGATCCCCGGGCCGATATGTGCCGGCGACCAGGCCAGCGCAGAAGCGATGTTGATCGGGTAAAACCTGCGCCGCGGCATGTGCGACGCACCGACGACGAGCGGGACGATCGCGCGCACCGGCGCGAAGAAGCGGGCCAGCACGATACTTTTCCCGCCATGCCGTTGAACGAAACGCTCGCCACGCTCCCAGACCGCCTCGTGTCCTTTCGCCTCCCACCACCTGCGCACTTTGCGGTGATACCGGTGGCCGAGCTCGTAGCTGATCCCGTCGCCCGCCACGGCGCCGAGTGCGCCGATAGCGAGCGTCACCCAACCGTTCAGCGCACCGGCGCCAATCAATGCACCCGCACCGAACATCACGATGCCCGCGGGGACGAATGTCCCGACGACGGCCAGTGACTCCGCGCACGCGACGCCAAAGACGACGGCGAGGACAAGAAAGGGATGTGCGCCAATGCTGGCGAGCCACGCGTGCATTGCGGTTTCGGTTAAGTGAGGGGTTTGCAAAAGTGCATGGATCACCCGTTCGACGATGCGGCTTGCGGTTCGGCCAGCGTATCGCGCTCAAAGCGGCCATAGCGCAGCGCGAGCGTCGGCAGCACGATCAGATTCAGGATCGTCGAGGTGGCCAGTCCGCCGAGAATGACGATTGCCATCGGTCCCTCGATCTCGTTCCCAGCCGCACCGCTGGTGAGCGCGAGCGGCAGCAATGCGAGCGCCGTCACGAGCGCGGTCATCATGATCGGTATCAGGCGCTCGGATGCACCTCGCACGGCAGCATCGATTCCCCATGGCACGGCTTCCACGTGCACGAGGTGCTCATAGTGGCTGATCAGCATGATCGAGTTGCGCAGCGAAATGCCGAACAGCGTAACGAAGCCCACCATGCTGCCCAACGACAGGTTGGCGCCTGTGAGCAGCACGCTCAGCACTCCGCCCACCAGCGCGAACGGCAGGTTCAGCATCACCAGCACAACTCCGCGCCGGCTCCTGAGCGCGAGAAACAGCAGCAGTGCAATGCCGACCAGGGACATCGCGCCGTACGCGAGCAGGTCGTGCTGTGATTGCGTGCGTGCCTCGCTTTCTCCCGAAAACACCGCGTACGTGCCTTTCGGCATCGCGATGTCGCGATTCACGCGCGCCTGCGCTTCACTCACGAAATCGCTTACTGTCCGGCTGCCGAGATTGACCGAGACTGTCTGCATCCGTCGGCCGCCGTCGTGCGTGATCTGATACCGGCCGGCTACCTGGCCGATGACCGCCAGCTCGCGCAGTGGCACGGCCAGCCCATCCGGGTTGCGCAGCATCAGCGCGCCGACGTCCGCCAGATTCTTGCGTGCATCGGGCGCGAGAACCACGGTGACGTCGTAGGTCCGGCTGCCTTCATAGGTTTGTGCAACCGTGCTTCCCTGATAGGCGCTCTGGATAGCATCGAGCACGTCGACCGGACGGAAGCCCCAGCGGCTCAACTGGTCAGGCTTTAGTCTCACGTCGAGCTCGGGGATGCCAGGAGGCGATTCCACCCGCACGCTCGCCGCGCCGCGGATGGTCCCCAGCAATCGCGCGATGTCCTGCGCCTTGCGATCGATTACATCGAGGTTGTCGCCGAAGACGTTGACCGCAACAGGTGCCGTTACTCCTGAAATGGTCTCGTCGATCCGTTCGACAAGGAACGTATTGACCGACGTGGTCAGGCCCGGAAAGCGGGCGAGCGCTTCCTGGATGCGGTGCAAGATCGCGTTCTGCCGGGCTGCGCTCATCGGTTCGAGGTCTACCTCGAACTCGCTTAACTGCACGCCGACCGGATCGACGACGCCGTTGGCGCGGCCGGCGCGCTGCGCGACCAGTCGCACGCCCGGAACATGCATGAGCGCCTGCGAAACCTGGGTGCCGATGCGCATCGATTCGACGAGCGAAGTCCCGGGCACGAGGCCCATGTGCACGATGTAGTGTCCCTCGCGCAGTTCAGGAATGAAGTTGCCGCGCAGGAAAGGCAGCGCGGCGAGGGTCGCCACGCACATTACGGCGACCACCACCATGACCGTCCTCACCCGCTGCTCGACTTTCAGCAGCAACGCGGTGTAGCGTGTCTTCAGCCACGTGAGCAAGCGCGGCTCGTGTTCTGGCAGCGGCCCGCGCGTAAGGAGCGCGAGCGCCATCGCTGGTGTGAGCGTGAGCGCGACACCGAGCGATGCCAGCACCGCAAGGATGTAGGCAACGCCGAGTGGCGCAAACAGCTTGCCGGCTATCCCCGAAAGCGTCAGCACCGGCAGGAAGATCAGCATCACGATGAAGGTCGCGAACACGACCGCACTTCGCACTTCGAGCGAGGCGCGCAGCACCACGCGAAAAGCCGCCAATGGCTCGCGCCGGTTTCGATTCTCGCGAAGCCGCCGGTAAATATTCTCGACGTCGATGATCGCGTCGTCGACCACTTCGCCGAGTGCGATCGCGAGGCCGCCGAGTGTCATGGTGTTCAGGCTCACGCCAAACGAACTCAACACGATGATCGCGACCAGCAACGAGAGCGGAATCGCGACGGCTGAAATGACCGCGGTGCGAACATTGAGCAGGAAGAGGAACAGCACCGCGATCACCAGCACCGCGCCGACCAGCAACGCCATGCGCAGATGGCCCACCGCCGCGTCGATGAAGTTGGCGGGTCTGAACACGTCCGAGTTCAGCTCGACGCCTTGTTGGGTCAGTACGGGCTTGAGCGCGGCGAGCGTTTTCTCGATGTCCTTCGTCACGGCGAGCGTGTTGGTGCCGTACTGGCTTTCGAGGACCAGCATTACGCCGGGCGTACTCATGATCGATGCGGCGCCGACCGGAGGCGCGCTGCCCCAGGTGACGGTCGCGACGTCACTGAGCCGTACGGCTGCGCCATTACTCCAGCGCAACACCGCGCCGGCCAATGCATCGGGCGTTCTGATCTGACCATCGGTATTGATGGCGATGCGTTGATTCGCGTTCTCGATGAAACCCGCGCCGCGCACACCGGTGGAGGTCCGTGCTGCGGTGATCACATCCTGGATCGACAGGCCGTAGCGCATTAGTTTGACTGGATCGACCTGTATCTGTAACTGCCGGGTGTCGCCGCCGAACACGATGGCGTCCGCGACGCCCGGCACGCTCAACAGTTGCGGCTTGACTGTCCATTGCGCGATATCGTACAGGTCCATCAGGGAGCGCGTCTTCGACGTCAGGCCGATGGTGCGCACCACGCTGGTCGTGGTGGTGAGCGGCAGCAGCCTCGGCGGCTGGACGCCCGCGGGCAGCGTCGCGGCCAGCGCGTTGACGCGCTCAGCCACGAGTTGGCGGACCTGCAACAGGTTCGCGCGGCTGTCGAACACCACGGTGATCGCGGACAAACCCTGCAGCGACTTCGAACGCATTGACTGCAGCCCGACCATGCCGGCGAGCGCGTTTTCGACCGGCTGGGTCACCAGCGTCTCGACCTGCTCGCTGGAGAGGCCCGGCGCCTCGGTCTGCACGATGCTCATCGGCGGGGCGAACTCGGGAAACACATCGAGCTTCGCGCGCGTAAGCGTGTAGAGGCCGTAGCCGGTCAGCAACACCGCCAGCGCATAAATGACGCCACGAAAGCGCAGCGAGAATCGGATGATGGCGTAGAGCATCGGTTACCAGGAGTGTGCAGTGTGGGCGAAGTGAGCAAACCGGTCTGCGGATCAGTCGTCAGGTCAGTCGTCGCATTCGGGCGGATCCTTGCACGCCGTCGCGATGCCCTGTGGCCGGAGTTCCTGGGAGAGCAGCAATTGCGGGCCGTGCATCACCACTTCGTCGCCGGCATGAAAGCCGCTCGTCACGACGAAGCCCTGGTCGCCGGGAGAGGATCCCGGCACATAGCGTCGCGTGAAGCGGTCGGGCGCAGTACGCACGTAGGCCCACGGTTGGCCGCCGTACCAGATGACCGCCGCTTCGGGAATCACGAGTGCGGACGCGCTCCTGTTCGACGCCGGTACGTGTGCGGCGGTGTGGGTTCCAACGGGCAGCGTACTCCCGGTCACGTAGAAATACGGGTTGCCCTGGACTGCCGGATCGCCTTGCGGTGAAGCCGAGAGTTTCTGCGCCGCGGCCGGCTGACCGTCCGGCGCGTCGACCGTGATGCGCGCGGGTGCGGTGCTGCTGTAGGTGGCGGGTAGCGTCACGCGCAATACCACCGCGCGGCCGGCGAGCAACCGCTGGAACAGGTCTGAGGCCGGCGCCATTGCGGCGACTGTAAGCACTTCCCCGAATTGCTGGCGCATCGTCGCATCCAGCCCGCTTTGCGCCGCGTTGGCCGACTGGAGCTTGGCCTGATCGGCCTGCATGAGCACTCGTGCGTCCTGCAGGCTCTTCTGCGAGACATTGCGATCGTCATCGAACAGCACACGGCTACGCTCGTACTGCGCGTTCGAGTTGCCGGCCTGTGCGCGCAACGTGTCGTAGTCCGCCCGCGCTGTGGCAAGGCGATTGCGCAGATCGAACAGCGGCTGCAAGTCGATGACCGTCGCGTACGCCATGATTTCGGGTTGGATGGCGACGGCCGTCAGCGGCGCAACTTCGATGCGGCTGGCGCGCTGCACCTCGGTGGCAACGACAACCACCGTTTCGCCATTCACCGTCTGCACGGACGGCTGAGCTGTAGCCTGCGCAGGCGCGCCCGGTCTCAGCGGACTGGCAACGAGTGTCTGGTAGATGAACCAGCTGGCGCCGGCCGCCAGCAGCACGGAGACAACAGAAAGAATCACCAATGTGCGTTTCATCGCGGTATCTCTTGTTGGGTCACGGTGGCGTTGATGGTCTCCGCTGCGAGGGGGCGCTGCATAGCGTCCTCGAGCCTGCCGGCTGCCTGCTGTGCGGCGATGACGGCGTCCAGATGGGCGATCTCGCTTGCCTGGTAGTCCGCCCTGGCTTGCGTGAACGTGAGGCGGTCGGTGGTGCCGGCTGCGAAGCTTGCCGACTGGCTGTCCAGTTGCTTTAGCGCGGTTGCCAGATGGGCGGCAGAGAGCAGCACGGCATCAAGGCTCGCCTGGTAGCGGGCGAGCGCATGGTCTAGGTCGTTGAGCATCGTGTCCTGCAAGGCCGCCGTGCGCGTGGCCGCCTCCTTGCGTTTCGCCTCCGCCTGTGCGATGCCGCCCTGGTTCTGGTCGAAAACCGGCAGCGTGATGCCCGCCAGCCCGAACCCGATCTTGTTCGTACCCGTGTCGTACGTGTAGCCGGGGCCGAGATGGATGTCCGGATATTGCTTCGCGACCTCAAGCTGCAATGCCGATTCGGCGGCCGCGTACTCGGCGAGCGACGCCAGCAGATCGGCGCGATGGAAAACCGCCTCGCGCTGCGCCTCAGAGACGGGTGGTGCAGACGGGGGTGTGCCGAACGCGTCGAAATCGAGCTGGACGGCGTTGAGTGCGGCCACCGACACGCCGATCGCCGTGGCCAGTTGCGCGCGCGCGTCTTGTTGGGAACTGTACGCAGCGGCGAGATCGGCCTGTGCCTGGGAGGACGCGAGCACTGCCGCGTCGACATCGGGTCCGGAATTTTCGCCGACTGAGCGGCGCTTCGTCACCATTGCGACGACCTGTCGTTGGGCCTCGGCTTTGCGCGACAAGAATGCAGCACGCTGTTGGGCGGCATACAGCAAAATTAGTGCGTCACGCACCTGTGCGCGTACCTTCCACGCCTCATTGCCGAGGGCGAGGCGCACGGCTTCCGAGAGGTGCGAGGCCTGGTCGATCCGGTAGCCGCGCTTGTGCGCGGTCTCGATCGGAATGTCGAGCGCGGGGCCCGCGATCCATGGCGCACCCGGTCCCGGATTCGGCGTCGCGTACTGGAACGGCAGTTGCAGCACTGGGTTCGGAATTGCGCCCGCGACATCGATGCCCGCTTTCGCCGTGCCCCACTGGGCCCGTGCGATATCAAGCGCCGGGCTGTAGTAATAAGCCGCGAGGGTGAGCATCTCGCGGTTCCAGTGTGGCAACGGCCACGGATCAATATCGTGCCCGGACTGCCGCGCGAGGTACGTGCGCAGTTCGGCGCTCGCGAGCGTACGGTCCTCGAAGTGTCGGGCCAGTTGCGTCGGTGCGATGGGCTGCGGGTGATAGTCCGCGCATCCCGTCAACATGACGCAGGCGAGCAGCAACGGTCGGCGCATAGCGCAGCATCCATGGGTTTGTTGGCCGCCCGTCGAGACGGCGACAGACGTGGATGCTACGCAAGGGGCTGTGAAGTTTTCGTCAAGAAGACGTCAATTCGTTGTGAGTATCCGTACTACGTGGTTGGTGCTCGTGGCGCATACTGGGTCGCAACACTTATTTACCAACATGCGCGGTCGGGTCGACCGACGCTAGCCATAGGCAGAAGTCGACCCAACTCAGATGTTCCTGTCCTCGCAACCAACGACCGGTTCTCGATCTGAAACGGCCGCTGCATCTGTGCTCGAGCGCGTGTGCGAACTGGCCGGCGAGGGGAACGCGTTCAAACTTACCCAGGGCACTCAACACGCCGGCGACATGAATGGAGCCGGGCACGCAAACACTGCGCGCCGCGCCATATAGCCGCAGCGCAGCTCGCGCCGTCGAAGGACTGCCTTAACGGGATGGTGAAGCGCGCGAAGAGACTGGCCGAGATCAATACACCTTGAAGCTTTCGGTGCGTGCCATCAATGCCAGTCCGATAACGGCAATACCCGCGAAGAGCGCTGGCAGCAGGAAGACATTGGGAAGGCCCAAGAATGCGACCCCGAAACCGCCCGCGATGCCTCCTAACGCCGAGGCGAGAGCCGTCGAGCTCATGAAGATTGCCGACGCCGTCCCTACTGCGTTGGGAAGCAGGCGTTGAGCGACGATGATGCCCAGAACCATAAATATGCCCCAAACACCACCCATGAGGAGCTGTCCGGCGAACATGCCCGCTGCGGACGACCAGAGCACAAAGCAAAGATTGGCAAACACCCCGATGGCGGCCGCGATACACATCAACCACACGTTGCCAAGCTTGCGGCCCAGCCCGATGCTGAAGGGCATAATGAGTAGCTCGATGAATGGCTGTATCCCGATGACCGCTCCCCGTACGGCTGGACTTAGCTTGAGGTGTTCTTCCATGTAGATCAGCAGGAATCCGTACTTCACCGGCTCCCCTGCGTAGACCAAGACGAAGAGTCCTGTGAACGTCAGCAGTGGAAGCATGGCACGTAAGCTGGAGTGACGCGCGGGCTCACTCGCCGACTGCGACTTGAGCTTGACGGTTGGGTTCAGCGTTCCGAGAGGTGCGATCTGTAGAAGCATGCAGATGGCAGTCATCCAAAGCATGGGGCGCAGGCCATAGGCAGCCGCCACCCACGCTCCTAAGACAGGCCCAACGATCCATCCGCCGGTAAGCGCCATACGGATGATGGCAACGACACTTTCATTTGCGTCGTCGGGCTTGTCGCTGAGTTCATCGTGGACAGCCGCAAAAATTTGCGAGGCGGTAGCACCGGAAACGGCCAGCAAAGCGACGGCGATGATGAAGGGCATCCAGACCGAAGTAGCGAGGGCCAGCCCCGCCCAGCCCACAAAGCCCGCCGCAGCACACATGCGAAAAAGACCGAGGCGATTCCCTGTGTGATCGGAGTAGCGGCCGACGAAATACCCCGCGACTGGAGCTGCAAGGCTGGTCAAGTAATAGAATCCCGCCAACGGCAGCGAGGCGCCGAGTTCCTTCACCAAGAACAGAACGATCTGTGGTGCAGCCGCTGACGCGCCGAGACCCGACAGAAACATCGCAATCGATGCGCCGAGAAAAAGCCTCGAAGCTGCAACTTGACGCAATGCGGATTTACTACCGGTTCGGTCAGACGTCGTGACGGATTGACTACCGCTTTGGTCAGACATCGTGAAACGAACCCCCTGGTTATGTTCCTGAACTTGTTCGGCAGCGACGGTCCGCCCGGCGCGCACGCTGGAGATTATCGCAACCGCCTCTCGATTGCTATGGTCATCCGATCCGACGGTCGCGATGGCCGCAATCTGTTGGCCGATGGTTGACTATCGAGATACGGTCAGCCACGCCCCGTAGCTGACGTAAGGCCGACGCTCGAACAATCACGCGCGATGGCTCAGCGATCACGGCGCCGAATATTGCTGGACGAACGTCCAAGGGCGCGCCGGTTTCCGAGATTCGCCTAGCCAGCGACTGCCGGATCACGTTTTCGCTACGCGCCATTATGTTGTAGACAAATGGCATGGCGGCAAAGTACCAGGCGGCGACGAGGCCCGGCCTTGAACGGCCGCCACGGTGTCGGTGGACATCACGACGAGGTCGTCGCTGCCTCAGCCTCTGCGCGGAGCTAG
>Ga0255336_101225_pt1 | contig 21021 bp, 19 predicted proteins | sample MeOH1_35cm_T3_17_FD_189102 | JGI IMG/M metagenome (GOLD analysis project Ga0255336, IMG submission 189102) | Sandy soil microbial communities from University of British Columbia, Vancouver, Canada - MeOH1_35cm_T3_179 | ecosystem: Engineered > Artificial ecosystem > Sand microcosm > Unclassified ...
CTGACGCCCACGCCGTACGCCAGTGGCACCAGCGAGGTTGAACAGGGTATCAGCAAGGCGGGCAACAAACGATGCCGCTGGCTGATGGTTGAGCTCGCCTGGAGCTGGCTGCGCCTGCAGCCCGGCAGCCAGCTTAGCCACTGGTTCAATGAGCGCTTTGCCGGTGCCGGCAAGCGGCTGCGGCGTATCGGTATCGTGGCGCTCGCACGGCGTCTCGCGATCGCCCTGTGGCGCTTTCTCGAGCACGGCGAGATCCCCGAGGGCGCGATACTCAAGTCGGCTGAGGGCTAAGACCGCGAGGGCCTGAAACATATGAGATGCAGCGACAGCATGTAAAGGTCAACGCGCCCGAAACACGCTCGGGTTACCCATTGCGGGTGACCGTGTACCTAGATGGGGCGCGTCGGTAACAGGGTGGCGCCAGCGCTTCGCGCATGCGGCATGAGGTGACCGGCCCGTTGGGCTGGCACGGATAGAAGGTCGAACCCGGCACTGGTCGGGCCACAGACACCCTGACCTGAATGACATCGGCATGCCAGGCTGCAAATGGTGTAGGCCATCAACGTCGCAACCTGCGAATCACAGGTCGTCTGCGGCCAGTCTGCGTCTGGTCGTAGGCAGGCGACCACGCAGACTGGCCGCAGACGACGGGTAAGGAGCATTACTTTGCATGACGAAATTTATATCTCAAACAGGGCTTGACTTCTGATTCCCCATAGAAGGGCGTGTTCACACTAATTGTGTTTGATCGTATACTTCGGTGATGGAAATCACCGAAGCCCAATATCAGCGGATCGAGCATTGCCTGCCACGACAGCGGGGCAATGTCAGCTTGACGAACCTGCAGGTGCTGAATGCGATCCTTTACGTCGCCGAGCACGGCTGCAAATGGCGCGGGCTGCCCAAGCGTTTTGGCCGATGGCACACGATCTACACGCGAATGAACCGCTGGTCCAGGAGTGGTGTTCTTGATCGCGTGTTTACGGAGTTGCAGCGTGAGCAGATCGTTCGCGTCAGGATCGAAGCGGTCTCGCTGGATAGCACGGTGGTAAAGGTTCATCCTGATGGCACCGGCGCATTAAGAAAAACGGCCCCCAATCAATTGGAAAATCCCGTGGCGGATGGACCACCAAGATTCATATGGTTGCCGCGGATGCTCGAACAGCCATAACGTTCGCGCTGTCTCCCGGTCAGGCTGGCGATGCGCCAGAAGGACGCGCGCTGCTGCAAAACCTTGGGCGGCCCAACCGACCACTGCACCTCATCATGGACAAGGCGTATGAAGGTGACGAGACACGACAACTCGCGCTCGACCTGGGTTTCATTCCCGTCGTTCCGCCCAAAAGCAATCGCCTTGAACCATGGGAATATGATCGGGAAATGTACAAGCGCAGAAACGAAGTTGAGCGCCTGTTTCTCCGCCTCAAAGGCTTCCGCCGCATCTTTTCGCGGTTCGAAAAACTGGACGTGATGTTCCTCGCCTTTATCAATTTCGCGCTCATCGTCGATGTGCTCAGATAGTGTGAACACGCGCTAGTGTCATGAGTTAGAAATTCGTTTTATTAATCAGTTTCGCTGCCAGCGGTGACGAAGTGCTGCTTGAAGAGGCGTTTGGATTCGCGCAAACCGTCGTCCGTGAGGATCACGGATTTTGTTTTGTTGACCGGATCGCCGATGAGGCCGCGCTCATAGAGTCGGTTGAGCGCATCCCAATCGAAGCTCTTCCAGGCTCGGTTGTCATCATGCAGGGTCAAATAGAGAAGCGCGAGAACGGCGTCGTCGATCGCAGTGGTGTCGATGTTCATGGTGTTCATCCGATACCGTTTAAATCCGTGCGCAAAACCGTTCGAGGCTTGCGAGAATTTCATCGGCCGACTTGTTCCAGGCGAACGGCCGGGGATTCGCGTTATAGATATCGAGGTAATGCCGGATCGCCTCTTCAAGTTGCCGTGTCGAGCGATGCGTGCCACGTCGAATGTATTTTTCGGTCAGCGTGGCAAACCAGCGGTTCCACCTGATTGAGCCACGATGCCGATGTCGGCGTGAAGTGGACCTGAAAGCGTGGATGTCGAGCAAACCAGTTTTTGATCGAAGGCGTCTTATGCGTGCCGTACTTGTCCATCACCAGATGAACTTCCCGATCAGCGGGCACGTTCGCATCGATCGTGCGCAGGAACTGCAGGAATTCACTGCTGCGATTGCGACGATGCAATTCGCCGATGACTTCGCCCGTGGCAATGTCCAGCGCGGCAAACAAGGTGGTAGTGCCGTGGCGCATGTAGTCGTGAGTGCGACGCTCGGCAATGCCGTGGGCCAACGGCAGTATGGGCTGCGTGCGGTCCAATGCTTGGATCTGGCTCTTCTCGTCGACACACAGCACCATCGCCTTGAGCGGCGGATCGAGGTACAGGCCAACGATGTCGCGAACCTTGTCGACGAACAGCGGATCGCTCGAGAGCTTGAAGGTTTCCTGCCGATGCGGCTGCAGGCCGAAAGCTCGCCAGATTCGCGACACCGCAGTCTGCGAAAGGCTCATCTCCCGAGCCATCGTGCGCGTGCTCCAGTGCGTCGCTCCTGCGGGTACGGACTCCAGCGTCTTCGCGATCCCGGCATCGACACGTGCGTCCTCGATCGATCTGGGCGCACCCGGACGAGGCGCGTCGAGCAGACCATCGGGCCTGTGCGTCACGTAGCGTCCACGCCACTTCGAGACCGTTTGCTGGGTGACCCGCAGTTTCGCCGCGAACACCTTGTTGTCGATGCCCTCGGCGCAGGCCAGCACGATCCGCGCTCGCAATGCCAGCACCTGCGCCGTCTTGCGCCGCATCGTCAGGGCCGTGAGCTGCTCGCGTTCCGCTTCGCTCAACACGAGTTCCGCCTTGGGTCTTCCGCTCATTGCCGCCTCTTCATGTCCGTGGCATTCACTACACGGTACTACAGGCAGCAAATTGTTCAACGAATTTCTAACTCACGACACTAGGTATCGGCAACTGCATGCCGAGGTCGGTGATGAAATTCAGATGTGTTAGGGAAGCACTGATCAATTCGGCCTGGTGGTTATCGCTGACGAGGCTGAGGACGTTGTAGAAATAAGCTCACGGACCGGCGCCACGGTCAGCTGAAAAAAGTGGAGGTCCAACGTTTCGTAAAATCGAGGAGCGGAGGCATAGATGAATCGAATCCCGAAACCGGTCTACACGAAGGAATTTCGCGAAGAGGCAGTCTAGCTCGCGCTGATATGCGCAACAGCTTGGCGGCAAGTCCCATCTCCATCCAGTCTGATGGTGCGAGGGCCTGGACTGACTTCGCGTGTCAATCCGGTTGGATCTTCTCTGATCGCATGCACGTCAGGCGGCGTGCTCGTTGGCTGCACGGTGCCGCTCGTCCGCGACCTGTGCACCCGTCACGCAGAAGAGCCGGATCGCTTCGCCGAGAACATCTGCCTGTGCGGTGAGCCGTTTCGCGGTGCCAGCGGTCTGCTCGACCAGCGCGGCGTTCTGCTGCGTCGTGCTTCCCAGATGCGACACCGCGTGGTTCAGCTGGCTGATGCTCTCCGACTGTTCTGCACTCACGTTCGCGACCTCGACAATGATCGACGATACGCGGGCTATTGCTTCATTGATCGTGCGCATCTGCGCGGTTGCACGCGCAACCAGTTGGGTACCCTCTGTGACCTCGCTCACGCTCGCGTCGACTACCTGCTTGATTTCCTTTGCCGAGGCCGCGCAGCGTTGTGCGAGCATCCTCACCTCGCCCGCGACCACTGCGAAAGAACGGCCCGTCGCCCCGGCGTGCGCTGCTTCAACGGCGGCATTCACTGCGATGATGTTGGTCTGGAACGCGATGCCATCGATCACACCAGTGATGTCGGCGATGCGCCGCGACGCTTCGGTGATGCTCGCGATCGTCCGCTCGACTTGACCTGCGATTGAGCTGCCCTCCGTCGCGGCAGACTTTGCGTCTCGCGCGAGGTCGAGTGCGTGCGCGCTGGCATTGGCGTTGGCCTGTATAGTGGTCGTCAATTGGTCCATCGTCGCGGCGGTTTCTTCCAACGAAGCCGCTTGCATCTCGGTGCGGCGTGCGAGGTCTGTGTTTCCGCTGGAGAGTTCTTGCGTGACATCGACCATTTCTTCAACCTGCGTGTGGATGTCGAGCACGATAGCTTTCAGGTTGGCCTGCAACTGGTTCATCGCCTGCAGCACATCGCCGAGGTCGTCGTGAGCGGTGATCGTGAGGTTCGCGGTGAGGTCGCCCGCGGCCATACGTGTAGAGATGGCCGACATCTGATGTAACGCTGTGCGGAGGTGACGCTTGACCAGCCACCATGCTGCCACACAGCAGACGCTTGCGCTGCCGAACACGGTCCAGAACGGCAGTGGTGGTATGCCTTGCCACGCGGCGAAGCCGGTGGCAGCGAGCACGGCGGGCACGGCGGCGTAGCCGAGCGCGATTCGCGTCGAGACAGGTATGCGCAGGACCAATTGCAGCACGCCCGGTAGGCCGGTGCGGATGACTGCGCCATGGCGCAGCCGCTGGCCGAGCAAACGGCCTTCACGCATCTTCCTGTAGAGCGCGTCGGCGTTTCGAATCTCTTCGTGCGAAGGCTTCACGCGAACGCTCAGATAGCCGACCACGTTGCCCTGTTCGGTAACGGGCGTCACGTTCGCGCGCACCCAGTAGTGATCGCCGTTCTTGCGGCGGTTCTTGACGAGCCCGGTCCATGGATGGCCGGCCCGGATGGTGTCCCACATGTCGCCAAATGCTTCGCGCGGCATGTCGGGGTGCCGAATGATGTTGTGCGGTTCGCCGATCAGTTCTTCTTTTGCGTAGCCTGAGACAGCGAGAAACGCCGGATTGCAATACTGGATACGGCCCGTCAGGTCGGTTGCCGAGACAAGCATCTGCGAAGCGGGATATTCGTACTCGTGCTGTGTAACCGGCTGGTTGGTGCGCATGGGGATCCTTGCAATGGGGGCGCCGGCTCACGCGGCCGGACTTCTCTTGAGCTACTTAGAACACGATGGAAGCGAGCAGAACTGCAGCAGGATCGAGCGAAATAGAGGGTTGATACGGCAAACGCGGCTTGCCATGACTGGGTTTGATCCCACCTTTACCGAATTCCTGGTTAGACAGAAGATGTTCATGCGCTTGCCCGGAACGGCAACACCGTCTGGTCAAATGACCCGATCAGTTTTCTCAGTAATATGCCGAGCTGTGAAAGCTCTTCCTTGCTCAGCCCTGAGAATGCTTGTGCCAGCGGTAGAGCAAGCCGTGGTACTGCCTCGGTAGTTATCTTCCGCCCGGCGCGAGCAATCTGGATTACATGGCGCCTCGCATCATGCTCTTCAATCGTTCTGGAAACCAAACCCTCTCCGACCAGTGCATCGAGAATCCGGGTCATGTTGGCGCGGCTTACCCCAACGAGCTCACTGAGCTCGCTCGGCGACGCCTGCCCTCCGTCGGCTGCCATTAGAAGGCATAGCACATGAAAGGAGTTCTCGGTAAGCCCCATCGCGCGGAAAACTGGTTCAAAAAATTGGCCCATGCCGGTTCCACTGATTCTGATGAGCCGCACCATTACCGTTTCAGCCATAGGCAGATCCGGCAGAGCCTCAGCCATCGGTGGTGTGCTTCGATCCACGGCATATAGTCGTTCGATGCCACGCATAATATAGTATCACTATGATTCACATGTAAACTATTATAGAACGATTTGGCAAAATCACAAGCCTGCTTCCGGCAGGCGGCGACAATGCACTATTGATTTTTCTCGCACGGGCGAAGATGGATCGGTTGTTTGCCGGGATGTACGAGGCCGACATCAAGGGTGGGCGGCCGAGCATCGTGCCGGAGCTGCTGCGAGCCATGCGGATGCAGATCCTCTATAGCGTCAGCTCGGATGCGCCAACTGATGGGGCAGGTGCAATACAGCCTGCTGTTGCGCTGGTTCGTCGGCCTGGCAATGGATAATGAGGTATGGGTGCCCACGGTCTTCACTAAGAACCGCCAGCGTCGGATGATGCTCAATATAGCCACGTCGATCTGTAGTTGCCCCAGCAACTCAGGACACTCGGACACCGCTAGGTTGATGAGACCGCAGCGCGCCTGAACTCGCGAGGCGAGCGGTATTTCAGTGCTTTGTGCGGGTGGCGCTCATTGTATTGCTCGAAGGCAGCGGCCAGATGCGTGAGCGCCGTGGGCACATCGGGCTTGTCCATAAAGGCGACGTAATCGTGCTTCATCGGTTTCACGAACCGCTCGGCCATTCCGTTGCTCTGCGGCGAGCGCACGGGTGTGGTCAACGGCTCCAGACCCAGCTCGCGAGCGAAGCGGCGCGTGCGATGGTCGATGTAGGCCGAACCATTGTCCGTCAGCCACTCGATGGACCGCGCGGTCTGTGTGGCCCCGAACCGTTGCTCGACGGCGGCCAGCATTACATCGCGCACCACGTCACCGCTATGTCCGTCGGTCGTTGCCGCCCAGCTAATCGCTTCCCGGTCACAGCAGTCCAGCGCGAACGTTACACGAAGCGGTTGACCATCGTCACATCGGAACTCGAAGCCATCCGAACACCAGCGCGTATCGCTACGGTCCACGGCCACACGGCCATCATGCCGCCGATTGTCCCGCCGCACGCCGGGACGACGCAACAGCAACTGGTGCTCGCGCATCACGCGATACACCCTCTTGTGATTGACGCACGGCGCGCCGACCATCTCACGGCTGCGTCGCAGCAGCGCCCAGATTCGCCGGTAGCCGTAGCTCGGCAGACCTGCCACATGCGCCCGGATTTCGTCGAGCAGCCCCGTGTCATCGGGCATCCGTGGGCGGCGACCATCCTGCCAGCCAGCATCGCGAACCTGCTTTACCGCCAAACTAGAGCGCGCCACACCGAGAACTTCGCAGACCGTTTTCAAAGGTCGTCCCCCGGCAGCAAGGGCGAGCGCGCAATCAGGTTTTTTGACCGGTCCCATTCGACTGCCTCGCAGAGAATCTCGTTCTCCATCGTTTTCTTTCCGAGCAGCCGTTGCAGTTCCTTGATTTCCTTGATGGCGGCGGCCAGTTCGGATGCAGGCACAACCGTCTGGCCCGCTTTGACTGCCGTCAGGCTGCCTTCCTGGTATTGCTTGCGCCAGCCGAACACCTGGTTCGGATTGACGCCGTGTCGCCGGGCCACTGCCGATACCGATGCGCCAGGGGCTAACGTCTCCTGCACGATGGCGACCTTTTCCTGCGCCGTGCACCGCCGACGACGCTCCGGCTCGGTGAGAATTTCGATGCTTTCCACGTAATGACTAGGCTTCGTGATGGTCACAAGACTATCTCTATTTTAAGAGAGTCCTCCTGTCCTCTGTTACGTGGGGCTACTCCACGATCACTCCGTTCCCCTGCCCGTTGCCGAGCAGGTCAGTGTTCTACGTGGGTCAGGATTCCGTGCAAATCAACACATGCTGTTTGGGAAGCGCGCGGTACCACGTGACGGCAGACGATGAGGACATCGCGATAATTTGTTGCGGTTGACAGCGCATATGCAGGTGACCTATCATCGCCTTAAATCATCATTCGTTGAATAAAGTGTGACTCAAGCTTTAATGGCTTTGATTGTTGGTGGTGGGAATTGCGGCCGCGCCGTAGCCGAAGGGGTTTGGCGATCTTCGGGTCGGCAAACGAAACCGGGTTCACGCGGGCGAGCCCGACAGATCGCCTGCTAGCGCCGGAGATCGCGGGTGCCGGCAACGATGGTGCGCTACATGGATTTCCGGTTATGAACCGGGTTTCGTCCAGCCAACATGGTTATCGCCCGCCCGCATATCCAGAGATATGCTTTTTCAGAGTCGGCTCCATTCGACGACGCTACTCGCTGTTGAGCTTCGCCATGCATTTTGCGTCGGTTCACCATGGACTCCACAGGCCAACTATGATTTCGGTAGCTAACGAATTAGTGATCTTGTGAAGGCGAGGATCCGTATGTCGTAACAGCCTGAGATCGGTTAGAGACCTGTGCATTCTTTCATAGATCGGTGTCGATATAGTTAGGTAAATTGAATGACGGAGAATTGTAGTCTTGGAGTCTTGTGCGAAGATTTTCCCGAATTACTTCGGGAAAATGGCGCGTCAACGGACTTCGTCATGCGCCGCTGCTTGCCGAAGACGTCGGTCTCCACGAGCTCCGGCTATCTGTTCTCGGTCGAGCACGATGCGCATCTCTGGCTTCTGGAGCGGAGCGATGCAACGCTGGTAATGCGCTGGTTACAGCAGGGCAAGTGTCGCAACGCGGAGCAACGCTGGCGCCTAGTCGCGGCGGTGCAAAGCGGTACCTGCGCGATTTCGGGGGCGGCAGATCAGGCGAGGGGATGTCGTCTGCCGGCCAGACTCAAGACCGTCGGCCAGCAACGCACAGGTCGTGATCCTCGAAGAGGCGCTGTCGCAGTGGGACAGTGAGCAAGGCTCAGTGACATGAAATGCAACTGGTTCCGGCCCAAAAATCCGTCGTGCTCACGGGTTGACGATTGATATCTCTGACACGTTTGTTTTATGAATGACGTTCCGTTTCATGTTTGGCAAGCCCATATTGCTTCGGACATCACTGCTGTCGTCGACCTGACCGAGACTACGCAGTCGTCCCTACGGTTTGCCCAGCCGATTATCAGCGCTGCGTTAATGCAGCAAGAATTTTTACCAACCAGTCTCCTTATGCTCTGCGCACGGGCGATCGGGTTCGCTGACGAGATGCTGCCGAAATTTCACGCGTTTGCGGGCGCAATGGAACTGATCAATGCGTCGCTTCTGGCCCATGTGAATCTTCCGGATACGGGGCAATCTGCCCGATCCTTGCCGCTTTTGTCGCTTGGACCAGCCGCTGGAGTGCTGCTGGGTGATTGTCTATACACGCGCGCTTTTGGAATGATCGCGCGTGCCGGCCACGCGAAGGGTGTGGCAGAAATGGCCATGGTTACGGAACAGATGGTGACGGCCGGCATGCTGGAGCGCTTTCCACCGCCTGGAGGTGAGGAGTCGTCTACCCGCGCGCCGGTATCGCAGCTGGCGGTAGTTTGGGGAGCGAGCTGTTCGCTTGCGGCATTACTCGCCGGAAGCACGCCTGCCCGGTATTCGCTACTGCGGGAATTTGGCGTTCGGTGCGCGACGTTCAGGCAACTGGTGTCGAACCCTGTACACGACGATCCTACCGTCAGGAAATCAAAACCGATTTCACTGGGCTCTGTATTTGAATTTTCGAACGGTGCTTTTCGGTTACTGCTGCAGGCACTGCCTGCCTCGGTCTTCAGAGACGATCTTGAATTGTTCGTTGCACACACGGCCATGCCGATGTGATCCGGGATCAGTCCGCTATGGGCTGGACCCCTGCGCATATAGAACGATACGACGTATTTGCACACACTCGGGTCGAACTCGCGTCGGGACGACTCACGACTTGTTTTTATGAGGGTTCTTAAATGTTCTACTGGTTTTCAGTGAGAGGACGGACGTTGTTGCTGACGTGCTCTATAGCTGGGTCGTTGATACTCGTTGCCTGCGAGAAGAAAGAGGATGCAGCCGTTGCTGCTCCGGAAGTTGGGTTTGTGACATTAGCGAATCAGACTGTTACGCTTAAGTCGCTGCTGCCCGGGCGCGTCACTCCATGGCGGGTCGCCGAAGTGAGGCCCCAGGTCAACGGTGTCATCCAGAAGCGAATGTTCACGGAGGGTACCGACGTCAAGCTGGGCCAACAGCTCTACCAGATCGATGATGCGCCTTATCGCGCGGCATACGACAAGGCCCGCGCAGCGGTGGTGTCGTCGCAACACCTGGCTGAGCGCGACGAAAAGCTCCTTGCCGACAATGCCGTGAGCCGGCAGCAATATGACGATGCGCTCTCGGCGTATCGACAGGCGCAGGCCGACCTCGAGACGGCCAGGGTGAACCTCGATTACACGCGTGTATACGCACCAATCTCGGGACGCATTGGACGCTCGTCGGTGACCGAAGGGGCGTTGGTGACGAGCGGTCAGTCTCAGGCGATGGCGGTGATACAGCAACTCGATCCGATCTATGTTGACGTCACCCAGTCGTCCGTTGACATGCTGAGACTACGCCGGGAGCTTGCTGGCGGGCAGTTGCAGAGGGCTGGTGAGGGCGAGGCGAGTGTCGGGCTGGTACTGGAAGACGGGACGACCTACGTGCGACAGGGTGCGCTCAAGTTTTCCGAGGTCAGCGTCGACGAGGGAACCGGATCGGTCACTTTGCGAGCGGAGTTTCCGAACCCCGACCACCATTTGTTGCCAGGTATGTTCGTTCGCGCGCAACTTGACGAGGGTGTCAAGGATGATGCGATTCTGGTGCCACAGCAGGGTGTGTCCAGAGATACGACTGGCAAGCCTGTGGCATGGGTCATCACCCCGGATAACAAGGCACAACTGAAGGAAATTTCGGTCGCCAGGACCGTGGGCAATACGTGGCTGGTGAGTTCGGGATTGCATGCAGGGGACCGGGTGGTGACCGAAGGATCTCAGGGTCTTCAGCCCGGGATTCAGGTTGTATCGACACCTGCATCGAACGTGCATATTGACCTGGGTGACGCGGGTGCTTCCGCGGTTGCCGCGAACGGTAGCTAGGCGGAGCGTATATGTCCCAGTTCTTCATTAGTCGGCCTATCTTTGCCTGGGTTATCGCCATCGTCATCATGCTGGCGGGGGGGCTCGCGATTCGCTCACTCCCGGTCAACCAGTACCCGAACATTGCAGCGCCCGCAGTTTCCATCACAGTGACTTATCCTGGGGCCTCCGCGCAGACAGTTCAGGATACCGTTGTGCAGGTAATCGAGCAGCAGCTCAACGGTCTCGATGGACTACGCTACATGTCTTCGGAAAGTGACTCCGACGGTAGCATGACTATCATCGTTACGTTTGATCAGGGAACCAACCCGGACATTGCACAGGTCCAGGTACAGAACAAGCTGTCACTCGCTACACCGTTGCTGCCGCAGGAGGTACAGCAGCAGGGCATTCGCGTTGCCAAGTATCAGATCAATTTCATGCTGGTTATGAGTCTGGTATCGGAGGACGGAAAAATGTCTAGCGGGGATTTGGGGAATTTTCTGGCATCAAACCTCCAGGATCCGATTTTGCGCACAAAGGGTGTCGGCGACTACCTGCTGCTTGGCGCACAGTATGCGATGCGGATCTGGCTCGATCCATCCAAGCTCGACAGCTACTCGTTGACTCCACAGGATGTCATTGCGGCAATCCAGTCACAGAATGTCCAGGTCTCGTCCGGGCAATTGGGCATGCTTCCTACGCGTCGAGGCGTGGAGCTAAATGCAACCGTGATTGGCAAGGTACGCATGCGCACCGCCGAAGAATTCCGGCAGATTCTGGTCAAAGTGAATCCGGATGGCTCCCAGGTGAGCCTGGGTGATGTCGCCAATGTGAGTCTCGGCCCAGAGAACTACGCAATTTCAAGCAAGTACAACGGTAAGCCCTCCGCCGGGATAGCGTTGCGCCTTGCCACGGGCGCAAATCTTCTGGATACGGTGGCAGCAGTCCGGAAGCTGGTGAAGGAAAAGGAGCTGCTGCTGCCGCCTGGCGTGAAAGCGGTCTTTCCCTACGACACGTCACCGGTTGTCGACGCTTCGATGCACGAGGTCGTCAAGACGCTGTTCGAGGGCATCGTTCTGGTGTTCTTCGTGATGTATCTGTTCTTGCAGAATCTGCGCGCTACTCTGATTCCGACGCTGGCCGTGCCGGTGGTGCTACTGGGTACGTTCGGGGTGCTGGCTGCCTGTGGATTTACGATCAATACCTTGACCCTCTTCGGGATGGTATTGGCGATCGGCCTACTGGTGGACGATGCGATTGTCGTGGTTGAGAACGTCGAACGGGTGATGTCCGAGGAGGGTTTGAGTGCCAAAGAGGCAACAAGAAAGTCCATGGGGCAGATCCAGGGTGCACTCGTTGGTATCGCCATGGTGCTCTCGGCGGTGTTTCTGCCAATGGCTTTTTTTGGTGGCTCGACGGGTGTGATCTACCGCCAGTTCTCCATCACGATCGTATCGGCTATGGCGTTGTCGGTGCTGGTCGCGCTGATCTTTACCCCGGCACTGTGCGCCACAATTCTCAAGCCGGGTGATGCCGATCATCACGAAAAGAAAGGTTTTTTTGGCTGGTTCAATCGAACCTTTGACCGGGGTGCAGCCCGATATGAGGGGGCGGTGTCATCTATTCTTGCCAGAAAAGCTCGCTACCTTGTCATTTACGCGGTAATTGTCGTCAGCATGGGATTTCTTTTCACGCGTATTCCAACGGCTTTTCTACCCGATGAGGATCAAGGGCTGATGGCTGTACAGGTGCAAATGCCCGGTAACGCATCCGCAGAGCGAACGGAGGAAGTCTTGACGAAGGTGAGGGACTATTTGCTAAACGATGAATCAGGAATCGTTGACACTGCATACACAGTGAATGGATTCAACTTCGCGGGCCGCGGTCAGAATTCCGCTTTGGCGTTTGTCAAACTGAAACCGTGGGAGGAACGTAAGGGCGACGACACCAGCGTCTTCGGCCTTGCGAAGCGGGCGGGTGCGGTATTCGCAAAGATCAAGGACGGCATTGTTATTCCAATCGTGCCTCCGGCAATCCTGGAAATGGGTAATTCGCAGGGCTTTGATATCTACTTGCAGGACAACGCTGGCATGGGGCATGAAGCTTTGATGGCCGCACGCAACCAGTTTTTGAAGCTAGCGCAGCATGACCCCATTCTGACTAATGTCCGACCCAACGGCATGAATGACGAACCGCAGTTTCACGTCGATATCGACGACGAGAAAGCGCGCGCCCTGAAGGTAAGTATCGGTGATGTGAACCAGACCATGTCTGCAGCGTGGGGATCGGAGTATGTCAATGACTTCGTCGATCGCGGGCGCGTAAAGAAGGTATTCGTACAGGGTGATTCCAACTCGCGCGTGAGTCCGGAAGATCTGGGCAAGTGGTATTTGCGTAATGCTGACGGGCAGATGGTGCCGTTTTCGGCAGTTGCATCGAGCTTCTGGGCATATGGTTCGCCGAAACTGGAACGCTATAACGGGATATCTGCGGTTGAGTTGCAGGGACAACCGACGGCAGGTCATAGTTCGGGTGAGGCAATGGCGGAAGTAGAGAAGATCGCGGCGCAACTCCCAAGGGGGTTTGATGTTGCCGTCACCGGCCTGTCGTACGAGGAGCGTATGTCGGGTTCGCAGGCTCCAGCCCTCTATGCCTTGTCAATCTTCATTGTCTTTCTCTGCCTTGCTGCTCTGTATGAAAGCTGGTCCGTGCCCTTCTCGGTATTGATGGTCATTCCGTTGGGCCTTATTGGAGCAGTGGCTGCAACGCTGTCACGAGGTCTGACCAATGACGTTTTCTTCCAGGTGGGGTTGTTGACCACGGTGGGTCTATCTGCCAAGAACGCGATTCTGATTGTCGAGTTCGCCAAGGAGCTTCATGAGCGGGAAGGTATTTCGCTAAAAGAAGCGGCTGTGCAGGCGGCGCGATTGCGCCTACGCCCGATCATCATGACCTCGATGGCATTTGTGCTTGGCGTGCTACCGCTAACCATATCGCATGGCGCGGGTTCGGGCAGTCAGCATTCCGTCGGGACCGGTGTTGTTGGGGGCATGCTAACTGCGACCTTTCTGGCCATTTTCTATGTGCCAATGTTCTATGTGTTGGTGACGAGCGCCTTCGCCCGCCGTAAGGGTAATAGCGTTGATGAGGTGACGGCATGAAGGCGTTGAAATTGACGGTGTTATCCGCTGTCGTGCTAATGGCGAGCTGTACGATGATTCCCAGATATCAACGTCCGGATTTATCTGTGGCAACGCAATATTCAACGCCCGCGCAGATTGAACCCGGTACGCAGGCGGCGGAAATTGGTTGGCGCGATTTCTACAAGGATCCGCGACTGCAGCAGTTGATCAGCCTGGCGCTTGGCAATAACCGGGACCTGAGGGTCGCCATTTTGAACATCGAGGAGGCGCGCGCCCAGTACCGGATCCAGCGGGCGGATCTTTTGCCCTCTTTATCAGCAAGTGCCAGTGGGTCGGTCCAGCGCCTTCCTGCCGAAGTGTCGACCACGGGGCAGGCGGGGGTATTTCGTGACTACAGTGTGGGAGCGGTCGCCTCTTATGAACTGGATTTGTTCGGTCGCGTAAGAAGCCTCAACGAGGAAGCACTGCATACATTTCTCGCGAGCACGGAAGCACGCAAGGCAACCCAGATCAGCCTCATTGCGGAGGTAGCCAATGCATGGTTGACTCTGCAGGCCGATCTGGAGCTCAAACAGTTGACTGCTGACACACTTGCAAACCAGCAGGCTTCGCTCAAAATCGTAAGCTCGGGATTCCGATATGGCACGTCGTCGGCGCTTGACCTCCGGCAGGCGGAGACATCGGTACGCGCCGCGGAGGTTAATCTGGCGCAGTACGACCGACAGGTGAAGCAGGATATTAATGCTCTAACACTATTGGTCGGAACGCCTCCAGGTGCCGGGTTGCTAACGCCTGAACCGCTGGGGGCAGTAACGCTTGACGAGAACTTGCCCGCTGGCTTGCCCTCGGATCTTCTGACCCGGCGCCCAGACATCGTTGCTGCGGAGAGCCGTCTGATGGCCGCAAACGCGAACATCGGGGCGGCACGCGCTGCTTTCTTCCCCCGTATTACTTTAACCGCCAGCGGCGGAACGGCTACGGCCACGCTGCACGGACTGTTCGACGCAGGCAGTGCGGCATGGTCCTTTGGGCCCTCTGTTAGTGTCCCGATATTTGACTACGGTCGCAACAGTGCAAACCTTGCGGTCGCAAAGGTTGATAGAGATATAGCGGTCGCGACGTATCAAAAGACCATACAGACCGCCTTCCGGGAGGTTTCGGACGCGCTCGATGGTCGTGCGACGTGGGGGCAGCAGGAGTTGGCCCAGAGTCAGCTTGTCGATGCGAGTGCGTCAGCGTTCCGGTTGTCCAGTGAACGGTATCAGCAAGGCGTCGACGGGTATCTGAATGTGCTTGTGAATCAGCGCTCTCTCTATGATGCGCAGCAAAACCTGATCAAGGTTCAGCTGGCCCGAGTCTCGAACACAGTGGACCTTTATCGCGCATTGGGAGGAGGGTGGAATGAAGGTACAGCGAAAGATCCGGAGCAGGTCGGTTCCGTTCTGGGGCAGAGTGGCGAAAAAGAGGCGAACGAGAGGCTGAACTGACAGATCGAGATCGTTTTATTTCCGGCAGTACCCCGCTTGCGCCAGCATTCATTTGGCAAGTTGCGCCGCTTTTCGTGACGGCTTTTAGACGATGCAACGCGTGAACGGGGTGATCGGTAGGGGGCCGGCCGGATCTGGGTGCCCGGCAGACGCGTAATGGAAATCAATAGGAAGGCTGCCTATGAGGGACTTCGGCGAACCGACAGTGCACGCTGGGGCTCATGCGGCCAAGGCGTGCAAGGGACGTTTCTTTACGACAGGGTCGGTGGGGCGTGTTATTCCACGGAGTAGACGACATTGCGGATAATCGGCCGATGCTTTTTCTGCCCGGTCATCCGTGCTCTTTCATCCGGGCATGCCCAACGCAGCATCGAGCGGTCGTACGTTTGTGTGTGCGGTTGGCGCATGGCCGGATCGGAGACACGGTTGGCTGGGCATGATGTTCTAGTATTCCGTCCCAGAAATAACTTTACATTGAATTGTGCTGTTCTATGATCAAGTCATGTTGGGTGGAGGCGATCATGGGGCGCAAGGGAATCGAGGTTGTCGTGTCTCGACTGGAGCGTGAGCAACTGCTGTCGATGAGCCGTTCGCGGTCGCTGCCTCATTCGCTGGTGCGCCGGGCAAAGATCGTCCTGATGGCAGCAGACGGCCATACGAATCACGAAATCGCGACGCGATGTGAAGTCACGTCGCCTGCGATCACGCACTGGAAAAAGCGCTTTGTCGCGCAGGGGCTTGCCGGTCTGCATGACGAAGCGCGTCCAGGGCGACCGCGTGCGCATGACGATGAAACGGTAGCGGAACTGCTGGCGAAGGTGCTGCATGAGAAGCCGGACGGGGCCACGCACTGGAGCGTGCGTTCTGCCGCTGCGCAAACGGGTATTTCGAAGAGTTCGGTTGCCCGGTATCTGTCGCTGTTCGGTGTGCAGCCTCATCGCTCGAAGAGTTTCAAGCTGTCTCCGGATCCGTACTTCGTCGGGAAGGTACGCGATATTGTCGGGCTGTATCTGAGTCCGCCGACCAACGCGCTGGTGCTGTGTGTCGACGAGAAAAGCCAGTGCCAGGCACTCGAGCGAACGCAGCCAGTGTTGCCGATGGGTCTGGGCTATCTCGAGGGGGTGACGCACGACTATATCCGGCACGGCACCACAACCTTGTTTGCTGCGCTCAATGCTGCGACGGGCGAGGTCATCACGCAATGCAGGTCGCGTCACCGACATCAGGCGTTTCTGGCTTTTCTGAAGCACGTTGATCAGGCGGTTCCGCAGGATCTCGACGTGCATCTCGTTGTCGATAACTACGCGACGCACAAGCACCCGAAGGTCAAGGCATGGCTGGCGAAGCACACGCGGTACCACATGCACTTCACGCCGACGTATTCGAGCTGGCTCAATCAGGTGGAGCGCTGGTTTGGCCTGATCACGCAGCAGGCTATCCGGCGTGGCTCCTTCAGAAATGTGCGCCAGCTGGTTGCCAGCATTGAGCGCTATGTTGCCCGGTACAACCAGCACAACCGTCCGTTCGTCTGGACCGCAACCGCCGAGTCCATTCTTCAGAAAGTAGCCCGGCTATGCAAAGTTATTTTTGGGATGGAACACTAGGGAAGGTCTGCACAACACGTTTTCAGAGCGCTAATCCTTTTCGAGGTTGAGCATATCGGCCGTAAGCTCTGCTGACAGGTTGGTCGTGCGGCTTTTGAAGCATGATGACCGCCGTTTGCCGAGATTCACGGCCTGATCCGCCAGGTGTTTCACGCTTTGCTTAAAGCCTTGCGCGCCATCCAGAGGTTGCCCAGCGCAAACAGTGTCGTGATCTGCGCGGTGTTCTTCACCAATCCCCGGTACCGCGTCTTCGTATAGCCAAACTGCTGCTTGAGCACGCGAAACGGATGTTCAACCTTGGCGCGCACGCCAGCCTTCAGACGCTCAATCTGGTTGTATATCGCGTCCAGACGATTGGTCAGGTCCAGTTGTCGACGCTTGCCCGGTCGCATCGCGACATGCCAGCGCACCCTGTTCGCCTGACAGCGCTTTTCAATGCCCCGATATCCGGCGTCAGCGTACACATCCTTTTCCTGCCCGTGCAACAGCGCTTCGGCAGCATTGATATCGTGAACGTTGGCCGCCGTACCAATGACGGTGTGGACCAGACCCGACTCTGCGTCCACACCGATGTGCACTTTCATCCCGAAGTACCATTGATTCCCTTTCTTCGTCTGATGCATCTCCGCGTCTCGTTTGCCTGAGCCGTTCTTCGTCGAAGTGGGTGCGCTAATCAAGGTCGCGTCGACCGCTGACCCTGCCTTCAACATCAAGCCTTTTTCACTCAGGATCTCATTAACCACCGCGAGCATCTGCGCGGCCAGACCGTGCGTTTCAAGAAGGTGGCGGAACCGCAGAATCGTGCTCTCGTCCGGCAAGCGCGTCATACCTTCGTCCAGCCCCGCAAACTCACGATACAGCGGCACGTCATAAAGCGCCTCTTCCATTGCCGGGTCCGAAAGCCCAAACCATTGCTGCATGAAGTGGATCTGCAGCATCGTCGCAACCGGAAACGGCGGCCTTCCAGTCTTGCCCTTCGGATAGTGCGGTTCGATCAACGCAATCAAGCTCGACCATGGCACAACGCGCCTCATCTCATCGAGAAATTCCCGCTTGCGCGTGCGTTTCGTTGAAAGATCCAGACCAAGACCGAGCTGTGTCATCGACGAACTCCTTGAACTTGCCTATCTTCCAGGATAGCCGAACCAGACTTCAATGCCAGGACTTTTGCAGACCTTCCCTAGGCAACGCTTGGGCAAAAATGAAACGGACCCGCGAACAGGCGGCCGCAACGCGAGCCGTCATTATCAACGCTGCTCAGCAAGCGTTTTACGAAAATGGCGCTGCACATACCTCGCTTGACGATGTCGCACGGCGTGCCGGTGTGACTCGCGGCGCGATCTATTGGCATTTCAGGAATAAACTGGCGCTATTCAATGCGATGTTCGAGCAAGCGGCGTTACCGCTAGACCCATTTTCCCTGTCATCGGGTGCCTACGAGACTGATCCGCTTGAACGGCTGCTTGACGAACTGCGCGCGCGTTGGCGGCACGTCATGGGGCCAGGACCGGCCAGGCGTCTTTACACGATTATGCTTACGCGCTGTGAGAACGCACGTGAAACCGCAGCGTTTTGCGAGCGCGTGGGGGAGGCCAGCCGGCAAGCAGAGCTGCAGATCAGGGCAGCGTTGCATCACGCGGTCATGCGGGGACAGCTACCGGCGCAATTTGACGCGCATACAGCCGCACGGCTTGTTCACGCAACTTTGAGCGGTTTGCTGCGCAAACAGTTGATGGAGCTTGACAGTATTCCGGACGTATCAGTCGACGTCGTGCAAATTGTGCGCGACATCTTGCAGCGTCCGCTCGGTTCTGATCATGCGGTGCGTTAAGGAGTGTATCGGTCCTTCGACGCGAAAGAGACGTCCATTGATTCAAGTCCACGTCAACCGTGGTGAAGAGATCGTTGCCGTCCGACACTATGGTCGAACCTGATCCGATGGGGGCTATACTCTAGCCCGGTTTAAATCAAATTTAACTCGACAGAGACATGGTAACTTCCAGCACACGACCCAAGCGCCCGGAAACGGTGAAGCGCTCCCGAGGACGTCCGGCACGTAGCGCGCTCGTGGGGTTCGATGCTCTCTTGCGAAGTGCACGGCGAGTATTCGCCAAGCAGGGCTACGAGGCAACGAGCGTACGCGAGATTGCGCGGCTTGCGGGCGTCGACCCGGCCTTGATGGCGCATCATTTCGGATCGAAGGAAGGTTTGTGGATTGCTGTGGTTGATCAGCTTGCAAAGCAGGCGGGCCCCATGATCGAAGGCACGAGGCAACTGCGCCTCGCCCGGATGACAGTGCGTGAGCGCATCAAGCAGGCGCTGATTCTCCTTATTGACATGGTTTTCGAGGATCAGGATATCGGAATGTTCTTCTCGACCGCTGCGACGGAACAGGGGGAGCGGCTGAACATATTGATTGAGCGGTTGATGCGGTCTTATCAGGAGGCATTTGTTCCGCTTCTTGATGACGCGATCGAGGCCGGCAAACTCAAGCCGCATGATCCAGCGTTGATGCATGCCATGGTGCTGAATGCGATCAGTAACACGGTGTCGTATAGCCACGTGCTCGCGAAATTTTCACCGCTGCCCGAACACCCTGAAGAATTCAAGCAAGCGGTTCTTGATATTGCGCTCGGGATGCTCCGATAGTTGCGGTATCTTGACGCCGATGCAGGCTTTCACAGTGTGTAGAATTTCGGGGCAGCGGCACAACCGCCCTGGCTGCTTCGGCGGGCGTCTTGCCCGCCAACATCAGGCGACCAGCTCACATCCGCTTGCGCGTAGAGTCGTCCATCCTGGACATCAACCGAACCTCCATTCAGCGTGATGACTGTATAACGCATCGGCAGAGAATCGGTTGTTATCGATTTGGTAAGTCTTGACGCGCGGTCGATTCCGCAGAGAGTCCCGAGCTGGAATGTAAAGTGATTCCATTTCGCCTGGGCGAGGTAGTTAAGCTCGTTCCTGGACGCATCCAGCGACCACTTCGAGGGCTCGCCGGTCGATCGCCAACTCGTCATGCAACTGGCCAGCATGACGTTCACCGAGGGCGCACAGAACCTGGTTCTGGTGGGCGGCCCGGGCTCGGGCAAGACTCATCTGGCGACCGCCATCGGCGTGTCCGGAATCATGCATCACGGCAAGCGCGTGCGCTTCTACTCGACCGTGGATCTGGCTAACGCACTGGAGCAGGAAAAGGCGCAGGGCCGTGCCGGACGGATCGCGGCGAGTCTGCTGCGCCTTGACCTGGTCATTCTGGACGAGCTCGGGTATCTACCCTTCAGCCAGGCCGGCGGGGCGTTGCTGTTCCATCTGCTGAGCCGCCTGTACGAGCACACGAGCGTTGCCATTACAACGAATCTGGACTTCGCAGAATGGTCCAGTGTATTCGGCGACGCGAAGATGACCACGGCATTGCTGGACCGGTTGACGCACCACTGCCACATCGTGGAGACCGGCAATGAAAGCTACCGTTTCCGGCATAGCAGCGCCAGCGCAAAGAAACGCATCCGCACGCGTGAAGCGGCGCGCAGAAGCGACGGCGCGAGCGCGGCCGAATCAGCCTGACGTCGTTCGCCAGCGCAGGGGAATCTGCTACGGGCTACGCCCTTCGCAGATTCCCCTGCGCAACGCACCCTCATACGCAGGAGGACAACGACGCCGGAAACCCATACACTTATCCACAACCGGTCCTGCTTTAGACCGGTCTCCACCCCGGCTCAAAATTCAATCGGCCCGGTGGCTCAAAATTCCGTCGGCGCGGACAATCCATGAAGACCATCGTCGCGAAAGCCGGGGGCTCAGCAGCTACGGCGTATCAGTTATTTGGAAACAAGGAGGGTCTTCTAGCCGCGGTGTTGCGGCGTGAGTTCGACGGACTGGAAGCGCAATTCTTTCCCACCAGCCTGCTCTCGAAACCGCCGGCGAGCGCCTTGCCGGCGATTGCTCTGCGTCTGCTCAGGTATACCGTTCAGCCCCGATCCGTGGACTTTTATCGCTTGCTTGTGGCGGAAGGGCTCCGCGTCCCGGGAATATCGGAGTATTTTCGGCAACTTGTCTCGTTGGAGGTCGTGGACCCGCTGGAGCGCTATCTGCGGGATGCGTGCTCACGGGGGGAGCTTTACATCGATGATCCGGCTCGTGGTGCGCGGTTGCTAGGAAATCTGTTGCAGGGGATGTCAAACGAGGCACG
>Ga0255336_101226_pt1 | contig 21001 bp, 20 predicted proteins | sample MeOH1_35cm_T3_17_FD_189102 | JGI IMG/M metagenome (GOLD analysis project Ga0255336, IMG submission 189102) | Sandy soil microbial communities from University of British Columbia, Vancouver, Canada - MeOH1_35cm_T3_179 | ecosystem: Engineered > Artificial ecosystem > Sand microcosm > Unclassified ...
CATCGACGAAGTGATGGCCGCGAATCAGAAGTCCGTCGACGAGTACCGTTCGGGCAAGGACAAGGCGTTCAACGCGCTGATCGGCCAAGCCATGAAAGCGACCAAGGGCAAGGCGAATCCCCAGCAGGTCAACGAGCTTTTGAAGAAGAAATTATCCTCTTGAGTTGACCGCTGGACTATTCGCGGGTTGCTGCCGGTCCGTTCTGGCAGCAACCCTTTGTTTTATTAACCGGGAACGCCACGCGTGGCCAAAAAACCTGATCTCGATGATTATCGCGTGCCTTATTTCGATGGTAAGAAATTCAAGCCATTCAATCTTGCTTCCGTCGATACCGCGGCGAAGCCGTTTTCGTTGGGGACGAAAGATCAGGATCGCGTGCGTTTGAGCGAGTTCAATGCCGCGCTCGATCAATTGCAGGAGAAGCTGCACGCGCAACGCTCGCAACGCGTCTTGCTCGTTCTTCAAGGCATGGATACAAGCGGCAAGGACGGTACCGTTCGCGGTGTTTTTCACGACGTCGATCCGCTCGGTTTGCGCATCGTGCCGTTCAAGGCGCCTTCCGAACGTGAAGCCGCGCACGATTTTCTCTGGCGTGTTCATGCGCAGGTACCGGCCGCGGGCGAGTTCGCCATTTTCAATCGTAGCCAATACGAAGACGTGCTCGTGCCGCGCGTGCTCAAACAGATCGATCAGGAGGAATGCGAACGTCGTTACCGGCAGATTCGCGAGTTCGAAGCGCTGCTCGCTGACAACGGTACGACGATCGTGAAGTGCTTCTTGCATATATCGAAGGACGAGCAGAGAGCGCGATTGCAGGCGCGTATCGACAATCCGGAGAAGCACTGGAAGTTCGACCCATCGGATCTCGACGCCCGCAAACTCTGGGACGATTATCGCCTGGCCTATCAAGACGCACTCGGCGCGACATCGACGCCGATTGCTCCGTGGTTCGTGATTCCCGCCGATTCGAAGACGCACCGCAACGTGATGGTGGCGGAGTTGATGGCGCGCACGCTGCAGGGTTTGAAACTCGAATATCCGCCTGCGAAAGAGTCGCTGAAAGGCATCAAGGTCGAGTAGTTCACCAACATACAAGGATGCTTCATGTTTCGTGTCATCACCGCTAATTTGAACGGCATTCGGTCGGCCGCCAAGAAGGGTTTCTTCGACTGGTTCAGCGAGCAGGATGCCGACGTCGTCTGTGTGCAGGAGATCAAGTGCTCGCAAGACGACCTGACTCCGGAGTTCCTTGCGCCGCATGGCTTTCAGGGTTACTTCCAGCACGCAATGAAGAAGGGATATTCGGGCGCGGGGCTCTATACGAAGCACGAACCGGATGAAGTGATCATCGGGTTCGGCAGTGAGGAGTTCGATCCTGAAGGGCGTTATGTGGAGGCGCGCTTTGGGGATCTATCGGTGATCTCGGTGTATGTGCCTTCGGGGTCGAGCGGCGAAGAACGCCAGCAGGCCAAGTACCGGTTCATGGACGAGTTCATGCCGCATCTTGAAGCGCTGGCTAAGAAACGGGAAGTGATTTTGTGCGGCGACGTGAACATCGTGCACAAGGAAATCGACATCAAGAACTGGAAGAGCAATCAGAAGAACTCGGGTTGCCTGCCCGAGGAGCGCGCGTGGCTCACGCAACTCTTCGACGAAAAAGCCTACGTCGATGTCTTCAGAACGCTCGATCAGCGGCCTGAGCAATATACGTGGTGGAGCAATCGCGGCCAGGCTTACGCGAAGAACGTCGGGTGGCGCATTGACTACCAGATCGCGACGAAGGGTGTTGCGCACACGGCGAGCGCGACCTCCGTTTTCCGCGATATCAAGTTCAGCGATCACGCGCCGCTGATTATTGACTACGACTGGAAGGTTTAAAGCCGCGGCTTTTTAAAGCGGCCCATTCCCGCGTAATTCGGCAACTGGTCCACCGTCTTGCCGATCGCTTTTGCGTAGAGCGGCATCATGTCGGGTAAGCGCTTCATCAGATCGTGTACGCGCGCAGCGCCAAACGGATGTACCCAGATAAAACCGTTCGGCGTGCGCCGCGTGCGCGCATCAATTTTCTTCCATAACGTGATGGCGGCGCGCGGATCGTAACCCGCACGCGACGCAATCTCGCTGCCGATCACATCGGCTTCGGTTTCATCGGCGGGCGTATATCGCATGGCCAGCAACTGCTCGCCGATGCCCAGCGTGGTCGAACTGATATCGGCGAAACCGAATAGCGGCGGAATCGTTCCCGTGCTCAGTTGCGCCGCCTGCTGACGGCCCAGCCGGTCGCGCGCATGCTCACGCAACGCGTGCGCAATCTCGTGGCCGATCATCATGCCGAGTTCGTTATCGTTGAGACGCAGCCGGTCGATCAGCCCGCTATAAATCACGATCTTGCCGCTCGGCAGGCAATACATGCGGATCTCGTTCGAGCGCACCACGTTGACTTCCCACTTCCAGTTCTTCGAGCGGTCGTTCCACTTCAGCGCAAACGGAATCTCGCGATTGGCGATATCGCGTGCGCGTTTCACGAGCGGATTGTCGTCGCCGAGAAGGTGCTTCGTACGCCGGGCTTCGCGCAGGATTTGAGCGTATTCATCGGCGGACTGCTGTTCCAATGTCGCCGATGGAATCAGGTTGCGGAACAACGCCGCATTGCCAAAACGGATCTGGTCGCTCGCCGCGGAATACGGCGCCTGTGAAGCGGCCGGTGAAGCCGGCGCTGCATCGGACGCCGCGAAGGTCAGGCCAGCATGTAGCGTCACGGCGTAAGCCACGGCGCGGATTAGGGCGTGCACCTTCATCGGATAAGTCTCCAGGGCGCGATTTTCGGCAACAGTAACATGCCAGGAATAGACAGCGCAGCGCAGATCATGAAGTACTCGAACCAGCCGGTTTGCGCGACCACAAAACCGCTCGATGCTGACGCCAGCGTGCGCGGCACCGAAGCGAGGCTCGTAAAGAGCGCGAATTGCGTGGCGGTATAACGCGGATCGGTCGTGCTCGCGATGTAAGCCACGAACGCTGCCGTGGTGAGGCCGGTGGCAAATGTCTCGAAGCCATAGAGCGCGGCCAGCGCCACAGGCGACGGGCCGATTTTCGCCAGCCACGAAAAGCCGAGCGTGGAAACAATCTGCAGCACGCCGAAGATCCAGAGCCCGCGCCCAATGCCGATCTTCACCAGCCACACGCCACCGATAATCCCGCCCGCCAGGCTCGCCCAGAACCCCACCGTCTTCGCGATCACACCGATCTGCGTCTTGTTGAAGCCGATATCGAGGAAAAACGACGTGGAGAGCGTGGTCGCCATCGAGTCGCCGAGCTTGTACAGGAAGATGAAGCCGAGGATCAGCAGCGCCGTGCGCCAGCCATCCCGAGCGATGAACTCGCGAAATGGCTGGATAATGGCATCGCGCAGATTCTTGGGCGGCGTGCCGTGAATGTCGGGCTCCTTGACCACAAGCGTCAACACCATGCCCGGCAGCATGAACGCAGCCGTGACGATGAAGACCGTGGACCACGGCAAATGATCGGCGAGAATCAGCCCGAGCGAGCCGGGGATGAGCGCGGCGATCTTGTACGCATTCACGAAGACCGCGTTGCCGAGTCCCTGTTCGGTATCGGCGAGGAGTTCGCGCCGGTAGGCATCGATCGCAATATCCTGGCTCGCGCCGAAAAACGCCACCAGCGCGGTCAGTGCGGCAACGGTCCAGATCTCCTGTTTCGGCGATACAAACCCCAGCGCGCCAATCGCCACCGCCACCAGCAACTGCGTGACGATCATCCAGCCGCGCCGCCGTCCCGGCCGCCAGCCGGGCAGTCGCGGCACGTAGCGGTCCATCAGCGGCGCCCAGACGAATTTCCACGTGTAAGGAAACTGGATCAGGGCAAACAGGCCGATTTCCTTCAGGTTCACGCCTTCGGTGCGCAACCACGCTTGCACCAGATAGATGAGCGTGAAGAGCGGCAACCCGGACGTGAAGCCGAGAAACACGCAAATCAGCATGCGTTTGTTGAGAAACGCGCGCCAGCCGGGGTGATCTTCGTGAGCGGTAAGAGCGGGCGCCTCGTGTGGCGAGTTGGACATATTGAACAGGTCTGATGCAGTGAGCGGTGCGCGAGCGGCGAACCGGCAAGCTCAGTTCAGCTTCGCTTCACGCGATAGACCGCAAGGCTACCACGCCAGTTCGCGCCCCACCGGATGGACTGCCCACCGTGCAGCACGGCGCGATCGAGGATTTCGATACCCACTTCCGGCGCCAGCGCCTCGAAATCCCGGATAGTGAGAACACGCACGTTCGGCGTGTTATGCCATTGAAACGGCAGCGTTTTCGACACCGGCATGCGCCCCTGCAACACCGTCAGCCGATGCTGCCAGTAACCGAAGTTAGGAAACGACACGATGCATTCGCGTCCCACGCGCACGGTTTCACGCAGGATCGCGGCGGTTTGATGGATCGTTTGCAGTGTCTGCGACAGGATCGCGAAGTCGAAACTGTCGTCTTCGAACAGGCGCAAGCCGTCTTCCAGGTTCTGCTGGATGACGTTGACGCCTTTTTGCGCGCAGGCGAGCACGCCGGCGTCGTTGATTTCGATGCCGTAGCCGGTCACATCGAGTTCTTCGGCGAGCAGCGAGAGCAGCGACCCATCGCCGCAACCCAGATCGAGTACCGATGAGCTTGGTTCAACCCAGCGAGCGATTGCCCGAAAGTCCGAGCGTAGCGAAAGAGAGTCCAGCGTGATTTGGTTCATGCGCCCACCTCGGCGGCAATACGTTCGTAATAGGCGCGCATCAGGTTGTGATAACGCGCGTCGTCGAGCAGGAAGGCGTCGTGGCCGTGCGGCGCATCGATTTCGGCGTAGCTCACCGTGCGTTTGTGATCGAGCAGCGCTTTCACCAGCTCGCGGGAGCGCGCAGGCGCAAAGCGCCAGTCGGTGGAGAAGCTGGCGATCAGGTATTTCGCCGTGGTGTGGGCGAGCGACTTGGTCAGGTCGCCCTCGAAGGCTTTGGCGGGATCGAAGTAATCCAGCGCGCGCGTGATCAGCAGATACGTGTTCGCGTCGAAGTATTCGGCGAATTTATCGCCTTGGTATCTCAAGTACGACTCCACCTCGAACTCGACATCGAAGTTGAAGTTGTAGGCATCCAGAGCGCCTTCTGCACGGCGCAGCGCGCGGCCGAATTTTGCGGCCATGTCGTCATCGGAGAGATACGTGATGTGGCCGATCATGCGCGCCACACGCAGTCCGCGGCGCGGCTTGATGCCATGCGCGTAGTAATCGCCACCGTGGAAATCGGGATCGGAGAGGATGGCGGAGCGCGCGACTTCGTTGAACGCAATGTTCTGCGCGGAGAGTTTTGGCGTCGATGCCACCACAATGCAATGCGCCACACGATCCGGATACATCATGCTCCAGGCGAGCGCCTGCATGCCGCCGAGGCTGCCGCCCATGACCGCGGCGAAACGTTCGATGCCGTATTGGTCTGCTACGCGAGCTTGCGCGTGGACCCAGTCTTCGACGGTAACAACGGGAAAACTCGCACCGTAGGGCTTGCCGGTCGCGGCATTCACGCTCATGGGTCCGGTCGAGCCAAAACACGAGCCGAGATTGTTGATGCCGATGACGAAGAACCGATTGGTATCGAGCGGTTTGCCGGGACCGACCATGTTGTCCCACCAGCCGATGTTCTTGGGGTCATCGGCGTAGACGCCCGCTACGTGATGCGAGGCGTTCAACGCGTGGCACACCAGCACGGCGTTCGAGCGGGCGGCGTTGAGCGTGCCGTAGGTTTCGACGACGAGATCGTAGTCACCGAGCAAGCTGCCATTCTGCATGTGCAGCGGTTCGGTGAAATGCAGTGTTTGGGGAGTGACGATGCCGATTGATTCCATTCATTCCGCCTAGAGAAAACAGGGCGGCTAAACGGCGTCGGCGATGCGCGGGGGGAGATAAGCGGCGCGGCTGACAACCTCTTTAGCCGCATTTATAGTGAACCGGGTCAGGGTTCGCGCGCCCGCAATCGAGTCAGCAAATCGGCGCGATGAAACAAATCAAGATAGCGATGAAGTATATCGGAAAAACGGGAAAGGCAGGCGAAGAGCCGACCGCAGCAGCGCGGCAGGCGATGAAATTTGACGTCCGTACTACTTTGCTGCCGGAGGATGGCCGAGCGTGACGGAACGTCTAATCTTGTTCAGCCGAGACCGCGCAAGCCTTTCAACGAGCGGATCTTGAGATCGATGTAATGCGGCCGTCCGCTACTGGGCGATCGAAGGGACTTGGCGCCGCTGGCATTTGAGACCGACGGCAGATGCCCCGTAATCCAGACCGTGCGAATCCCCAAACGCTTATAGCGTTTCAAATGCCCACGTGTATCTTCAACCAGAACCGCATCGCAAAGCGGCACGTGAGCGCGCCGCATTGCGCGCCGAAGCATTGCCGCGTCGGGCTTCGCGCGCCAGTACCCGCTGCGATCCTGCATATCCTCAATGGCGATCACGCGTTCAAACAGCCTGGCGATACCCAACTCATCAAGCACGGCGTGCGCATAAACCGAAGGTCCATTGGTCAACACGATCTTGCGTCCCGGCAGCCCGCGGATCATCCGCGCGAGGCCGCGTTCGGCGCGAACCATCGAACCAAGATCGGCGAAGGTATGCACGACGTGCAGGAAATCGGCGGCATCGACGGGGTGATGGCGCACCAGGCCGAGCAAGGTAGCGCCGTATCGCTGGGTATAACCGGTCCGCAACCGGTTGGCTTCGTCAATATCGACGCCTAGACGGTCAATGATGTACTGCGTCATCCCGCGATTGATGGCCGGAAAGATCTCATGCGACGCGTGGTGCAGCGTGTTGTCGAGATCGAATAACCAGACGGGGCGGCTGTGCGCGTTCATCCTGCGTCTGCCAGCACGCGCCAAACCGCTCCCGCTCCGGTCGCCAGCGGAATCCACGTTCAATGTGAGCGGATCATCGTCCCGAACGGCTGTTCGGTCAGGATCTCGAGCAATACCGAATGCTCGATGCGCCCATCGATGATGTGCACCGAGCGCACGCCGCTCTTCGCCGCGTCAAGTGCCGATGAAATCTTGGGCAGCATGCCCCCGGAAATGGTGCCATCGGCGAACAGCGCGTCGATCTCCCGCGCCGACAGATCGGTGAGCAAGTTGCCTTCCTTGTCCATCACACCGGGAATGTTGGTCATCATCACGAGCTTCTCGGCGTTGAGCACCACGGCGAGTTTGCCCGCAACCAGATCGGCGTTGATGTTGTACGACAAACCGTCTTCACCGAAGCCGATTGGCGAGATGACCGGAATGAACGCGTCGTCCTGCAGCGCCTTCACCACGGCCGGATTGATGGCTTCGACTTCACCCACCTGACCGATATCGATGAATTCGCCTGGATTGTCGCGATCCGGCATGAGCAGTTTGCGCGCGTGTATCAGGCCGCCGTCCTTGCCGGTGAGACCGACCGCGTGGCCGCCGAAATGATTGATCAGCGTGACGATGTCCTGCTGCACTTCACCGCCCAGCACCCATTCGACGACTTCCATCGTCTCTTCGTCGGTGACGCGCATGCCTTGGATAAACGTGCCCTGCTTGCCGATCTTCTTGAGCGCCTGGTCGATCTGCGGACCGCCGCCGTGCACGATCACCGGATTGATGCCGACCAGTTTCAGCAGGATCACATCGCGCGCGAAACCTTGTTTCAGGCGCTCCTCGGTCATTGCATTGCCGCCGTATTTGATCACGATCGTCTTGCCGTGATACTGGCGAATATAGGGCAACGCCTCGGCCAGGATTTCGGCTTTCAGGGTCGGCGCGATCTGCGTAAGGTCGGGAAGCTCGGACATGGCGGCGATAAGGCGAAGAGCAGTTTAAACAGGCGGAATTGTACAGGAGTGACGCGCTGCATCAGGCGTTTCCGATTGCATTCCGGCGACGGGTAAAAGTTGGCATCCGGCTGCACCAGTATGGGGTTGGAGTGTGAAATAATGATGCGGTCGAGCGTGTGCCGATGAGCCAACAACGTGGCGCTTCGGCAACGGCTGCATTGCGCGAAACGCTGCTCGTGACTGCGTGGTGTGTTTCCAAAAAGCTGGCTCCGAACATGAATTCCACCGATCCCGCTTCCCAACGCTGCGCTCTGTGCGGTGCGCAGTTCCACTGCGGTGAGCAAATGGGCGACGCCGAATGCTGGTGCGCATCGCTTCCAGGTTTGCCGGCCGAGCGCTTGAATCCGCGCATGACGTGCCTTTGTCCGGATTGTCTGCGTGAAGAAACGGAACCTAGCATAAACCTGTAAATGTCGCGATTTCTCGACGGCATCGCCGCGTGTGCTGGAGTCTGCGAACCCACGACACAAAACGGCGATTCGGTAACGAATCGCCGTTTTGTGTCGGGTCAAAACCTACACGCGCCTTACTCCGCGGCCTTCCTCGGCGCGCCGGCGCGGTGCCGTGCGCTCGCGGTGCCGTGCCCTTGTGCGCCGCCGCAAGCGCGCTCAGATCGCGCGCGAGGTCGTCCATCACCGGCTCCCACTTCGAGAATTGCTTTTGCCGATACAGCGTGGCCGTCGGATACCAAGGACTGTCCGTGCGCTCCAGTTGCCAGACCCAGTGCGGGTTGGTGTCGAGGAGAATCCATCTCGGCTTGCCGAGCGCTGCCGCCAGATGCGCCACGCTCGTGCACACGGTAATCACAAGATCACGAGATCGAGTGAGTCGATCAGCATCGAATCGACCAGGTCGAGCCTCGTTTGCGGCCGATCGGATGGCAACATCAAGGCGGCCTGCAGCCACACGGCGCGCGTCGACCTGATTGCCTTGCGCATGCGCGGTTCGGGCGTGGTCGATGAGCGCGTTCAGCGCACGCGGGATAATGGCGTCCTGGACGGCACTGGTTTGCGCCGCTTCGCCGAGAAGCTGATTGCAGGCGTGGCTGGGAGACGTGGCTGGGAGACGTGACTGGGAGACGAGTGGCTGCGAGTCATTTGAGTGTGCGGCCTGGCCGCCCTATACGAGACAACACTCGACGAGACAACACTCGACGAGACAACACTCGACGAGACAACACTCGATGCTGCGCTAACCGGCTATGTCCAGCCATTAGACTATTCCGAAATTTGAGGCGAAATTCACTGCGATGCATCGGATAACGAACACAGGCCGCGTCAATCTCGGCCACCTGTTTTGGCTTCGCAGCCTGGCGATCATCGGTCAACTGGTGACGATCGCCGTCGTACAGACGTTTTACGGCGCACATCTCCCGTTAGCTGCAATGCTGACCATTGTCGCGCTGGAGGTCTTGTTCAACGCACTGACATGGATACGCGTCGCGCGTGCGCAGCCTGAAACGAATCTCGAACTGTTCGGGCAGCTCTGGGTCGATCTCGGTGCGCTGTCCGCTTTGCTGTTCCTGAGCGGTGGCGCGACGAACCCGTTTGTCACGCTGTACCTGCCGTCGCTGGCGATTGCATCCGCCGTGCTGCCGTGGCGTCTGACGGTGTGGCTCGCGTTGTTCGCCGTTGCCTGTTATTCGCTGCTGACGGTCAGCTACGTGCCGCTGAACATGGAAGACCCGCTGAATTTGTTCGAATATTTCCGCATCGGGCTGTGGGTGAACTTCATGGTCAGCGTGGGATTGATCGGCTGGTTCGTGGCGCGGATGTCGCGGGCGCTGCGAGCGCGGGATTTCGCTCTGGCCGACGCCCAGGAGCGGCTTCTGCGCGACGAGCGCGCCGTGGCGCTGGGCGTCCAGGCAGCGACGGTCGCGCACGAAATCGGCACGCCGCTATCAACGATCGCCATGCTGAGCGAGGAGTTGCGCGATTCCGCCCGCCACGACCCGCATCTCGCGCCGTATTCCGCGGACATCGAACTGCTCGAGCAGCAGATGACTTTGTGCACGTCGGCGCTCGCGCGCCTGCGCAGCCGAGCGACCGGGCCCGCGCCGCGGCAACCGCTGGATGACTGGCTGCACGGATTTGTCGAACAATGGCGTCTGCGCCACCCGCACGTGCGTTTCGAATTGATCGAAGCGCAAGAGCACAAACGCGCGGGGCTGTTTCTCAGCGATCCCGTCGCGGTCGGGCAAATCCTGACGATTCTGCTGGATAATGCGGCGCGGGCCAGCAGCGATTCGGTGACGCTCGCGACGTCGGCGAGCCAGCATCTTGGCGAACCCGTGATTCAATTCGATGTCCGCGACCAGGGCCCGGGGATCCCCGCCGCATTGCGGGGTTCGCTCGGCGCGACACCGGTCGACAGCACGCAAGGCGGCCATGGTGTCGGCTTGTATCTGGCATTCTCAGCGGCAACGCGGCTTGGCGGGTCGATCGAGCTCACGCCGGCCAGCCCGCGTGGCACGCACGCCATCTTGCGTCTCGCCGATACAAGCGCCCCCGAATTGCGGGAAAAAGCAGCAAGGACGGGCCGCGGCGGCGTCGCCGCTTCCGTCACCTCGGAGAAAAGAGCATGAGCGATACAAATTTTTTGGTCATCGACGACGATGAAGTTTTCTCGGGCATTCTCGCGCGCGGCCTGACGCGGCGCGGCTATACGCCGCATCAGGCGCATGACGCCGCCACGGCGTTGAGGCTGGCGAATACGCAGAAGTTCGGGCAAATCACAGTCGATTTGCACCTCGGCAACGATTCCGGCCTGACGCTCGTGGCGCCATTGCGCGACCTTCAACCGGACGCACGGATTCTCGTGCTAACGGGTTACGCGAGCATCGCAACGGCGGTCCAGGCGGTGAAAGACGGCGCCGATAACTATCTGGCAAAGCCGGCGAACGTCGAGACGATTTTGTCCGCGCTGCAGGAAGAGGCGAGCGAGCAGACGGCCGAGGACGCTATCGAACACCCGGCGCTGCTGTCTGTCGCACGGCTGGAGTGGGAGCATATCCAGCGCGTGCTGGCCGAGAACAGCGGCAATATTTCAGCCACGGCGCGCGCGTTGAACATGCATCGGCGGACACTGCAGCGGAAGCTGGCGAAGAAACCCGTGCGGCAATGAATGTTATGTAGAACGTAAAAGGGCGGCTTACTTATTCAAATTGCTGGAATTGCGAGCCGCCCTTTTTTCTGACTTGAGTGCGTTACAGCACGTAGCGCGACAAATCCTCGTCTTCTGCGACGTCATTCAACGCTTTATCGACGTAAGCCGCATCGATTTTCACCGGCTGTCCCGTGTGATTGCCCGCAGCGAACGACACTTCCTCGAGCAACTTTTCGATCACGGTATAAAGCCGCCGCGCGCCGATATTCTCGGTCTTCTCATTCACCGAAAACGCGATCTCAGCCATTCTGCGAATCCCCTGCGTGCTGAATTCGAGCTGTACGTCTTCGGTCGCCAGAAGCGCCGTGTACTGCTTCACGAGGCTCGCGTCGGTCGTGTTCAAGATGGACTCGAAGTCCTCTACCGAGAGCGAATCCAGCTCCACACGAATTGGAAAACGCCCTTGAAGCTCGGGGATCAGATCGCTCGGCTTGGCCAGATGGAACGCGCCACTCGCGATAAACAGGATGTGATCGGTCTTGATCATCCCGTATTTCGTATTGATGGTGGTGCCCTCCACGAGCGGCAGCAGGTCGCGCTGCACGCCGGCCCGCGACACTTCCGCGCCGCCCGTCTCGCTGCGTGAAGCGATCTTGTCGATCTCATCCAGAAACACGATGCCGTTCTGCTCGACGTTCTGAATCGCCTTCGTCTTGACCTCTTCATCGTTTAGCAGCTTGCCCGCTTCTTCGTCGGTGAGCAGCTTCAACGCTTCCTTGACCTTCACCTTGCGCTGTGTCTTCTTGCCGCCGCCGATATTGGCGAACATCGAACGGATCTGGTCGGTCATCTCCTCCATGCCCGGCGGCCCCATGATGTCCATGCTCGCTTGCGGCGCTTCGATGTCGATTTCCACTTCCTTGTCATCGAGCAGACCTTCGCGCAAGCGCTTGCGAAACGTCTGGCGCGTGCTGTTCTGGCTGTCGTCGTGCGTGTCGGCGGCACCGAAACCAACCGGCCGCGCGCTCGGCAGCAAGATGTCCAGGATCCGGTCTTCGGCGCGATCGATGGCCCGCGAACGCACTTTGCGCATCTCGCTTTCACGCGTTTGCTTGATCGAAATTTCGATCAGGTCACGCACGATGCTGTCTACATCGCGACCCACGTAGCCGACCTCGGTGAACTTCGTCGCCTCGATCTTGATGAACGGCGCGTCGGCGAGTTTTGCCAGCCGACGTGCGATTTCCGTCTTGCCGACACCGGTCGGTCCGATCATCAGGATGTTCTTCGGCGTGATTTCCTGACGCAACGGCTCGGCAACCTGTTGACGCCGCCACCGGTTGCGCAACGCCACGGCGACGGCTTTTTTCGCGCGGCCCTGGCCGATGATGTGTTTATCGAGTTCCGAGACGATCTCGGCGGGAGTCATGGTGGTCATCGTTGGTCCTTGTCCTGTGCTCGCGAAGACGCGAAAGCGCGTGTTACTCGATCGTCTCGATGACGCGATTGTGGTTCGTATAAATGCACATATCGCCCGCGATTGTCAGTGCCTTTTCGACGATATCGCGCGGCGAGAGTTCGGTGTTTTCGGTGAGCGCCTGAGCCGCGGCCTGGGCATACGCGCCGCCCGAACCGATCGCGCAAATGCCGTTTTCCGGGTCGAGCACGTCGCCGTTACCAGTGATCACGAGCGTGGTTTGCGCGTCGGCGGCAATCAGCATGGCCTCCAGCCGGCGCAGCATGCGGTCCGTGCGCCAGTCTTTCGCGAGCTCGACGGCGGCGCGCGTCAGATTGCCCTGATGCTTTTCCAGCTTCGCTTCGAAACGGTCGAGCAGCGAAAACGCGTCGGCCGTGCCGCCCGCAAAACCAACCAGCACCTTGCCGCCGTAGATGCGACGCACTTTTTTCGCGCCGCCTTTCATGACGATATTGCCGAGCGTAACCTGGCCGTCGCCGCCGAGGGCGACCTTGTCGCCGCGTCGCACGGAGACGATGGTCGTGCCGTGAAATTGTTCCATGTGCATTCCTTTGAAAGCGGAGTGGGCGCGGCAGCCGGTTGACCGGTGTGCTGCCGCGCCGCGGGGAATCCTTTGGGGGCGCTAAGAGCCTGGGCGCGCTGCCAATGTATGCTCGAACCGACTCTCGTCACGCCCGCGCTATGAGAGCGCGTCCAGTGCATTTTAGGGCGCTGCGGAATTTATCAAGACGCTTCTTGCGGCATCTTGCGCGCGATGGGGTTCGTGGCTCGCCCGCCTCACGGAATAAGCCTTGCCGGGCTCGAAAACGGTGCACAAAAACAAAAAGGCACACGTTTTTTCGTGTGCCTTTTTGTGCTTTCAAGTGCTTTTCAGTCTTTTCGATACAAATCCCGGCCGGCAGGTTTCCCGCCGCGACCTGAGCCGCAGCGCACGGCTGCGCCGGCGGATCAGTCGCCGAACAGCTTCTGGCGCAATTCCCGTCGTTCCTGGGCTTCGAGCGAGAGTGTGGCCGTCGGACGCGCGATCAGGCGGGGAATGCCGATCGGCTCACCCGTTTCCTCGCACCAGCCGTAATCGCCGGACTCGATGCGCGCAAGCGACTGCTGCACTTTCTTCAGCAGCTTGCGTTCGCGGTCACGCGTGCGCAGTTCGAGGGCGTGTTCTTCCTCGATCGTCGCGCGATCCGCCGGGTCCGGAACGATGACGGTTTCCCGCAGGTTTTCCGTCGTCTGGCCCGCATTCTTGAGAATGTCGGCCTGCAACTGTTCCAGTCGGACCCTGAAGAACGCGAGTTGATCCTCGTTCATGTAATCCTTGTCGGCCATCTTCAGGATTTCGTCTTCGGTCAACAATCGTTTCGTCGTCATCTGGCTTGCTTCTTCAATGTGGGGCGATGTCGTTCGCCATCTTCGCGGTCGCTCGCCGCGCTCGCCGCCGCCGTCGTTCGGGTTACCCGCACTTCAGCGATACTCGCCAACAACTACTGCATGCACTTACTACGCTAAAACGGGCTGTGATTCTCGTGGCGCTGGACGGCGCCACTCGGGGCCGATGCATCTGGACTGATTCCTCAGGATCGATTTTCAAGCGAATCGGCCAGTGCGCGATGTTCGGAACAACACCTTACTTTTCACTTCCACTCCCTCGTCCGGCTTGCGCAACAACGGTGGAAGCACTTTCCAGTACCACTCGCGCCGGGCATTGTAGCCAAGGCAGGACGGTTTCCCGGCTTCTCCAGTGGGGCTGTATTGTAACTGAATCGCAAATGCGTACTACACCTGAGCAAAACACTGGCGCAATTCGTTCGTTATCTCAAAAATATAACGCGCTGACGTTTAAAAAGCGATGGTTCTTGGTGGGCGCGAACACATATTGCAACGACGTCCATCGCAAAAAAGCGCCGGCTCCTGCAAGCGCAGCGATTTTAGCCTTGCCGATGTGTCGGATTGGTTGCGCTGCCGGAGAGAAATAGCGAGAAGTGTGCCAAAACTGAGGCTTTCGTAAGGCGAGAGCGGCGCGACGCCGTATGACGGCTTCGCGCTTCGTTGGCTTCGCCAGTTCCGCTATTTCCTCGATCAGACCAGGCAGGCGCTCAACCCGTCGACGATCAAATCCTGCGGCAGTTCGATACCGATGAACACCATCTTGCTGTTCTTCTTCTCGATCGGCTGCCACTTGGCGGCAAGATCACTGCCCATCATCTGATGCACGCCTTGGAACACGACCTTGCGATCGACGCCCTTCATATAAAGCACGCCCTTGTAGCGCAGCAGGCGTTCGCCGTAGATCTGCAAGATGCCGCCCAGGAAGTCCTCGAGCCGGTTAGGATCGAAGGCGCGCTCGCTGCGAAATACGAACGACTTGATCTTGTCGTCGTGGTGCGCGTGATGGTGATTCGCGTGACCATGCTCGTGATCATGGCTGTGATCGTGGCCGCAGGTGGCGTGGTCGTGATCGTCGTCGTGGTCGTGCCCGGCGTGATCGTCGTCATGCGCGTGGTCGTCTTCGGCCAGGAAATCCGGGTCGATCTCAAGCTTCGAGTTCAGATTGAAGCCGCGCAGATCGAAGATTTCCTTGATGTCCGCTTCGCCGAAATTCACCACTTTGATCGCAGCGCGCGGGTTCATGTGAATCAACCGGTGCTTGAGCGCATCGAGTGCGGCGGCGTCGACCAGATCCGACTTGGTGATAAACAGCCGGTCTGCAAAACCCACCTGGCGCTGCACGACTTCGTGCTCGTCGAGCTGATGATCGGCGTGCTTGGCATCGACCAGCGTAATGATGGCGTCGAGCAAGAATTCGTCGGCGATGGTGTTGTCCATGAAGAACGTCTGCGCGACCGGGCCAGGATTTGCGAGGCCGGTTGTTTCGATCACCACGCGGTCGAAGTTCAGCGTGCCTGCCTTCTTGCGGTCAGCGAGATCTTCCAGCGCGCGTGCCAGATCGCCGCGGATCGTGCAGCAGATGCAGCCGTTGCTCATCTGGATGATCTGCTCATTCGTTTCCTGGACGAGGATCTCGTTGTCGATATTCTCTTCGCCGAACTCGTTCTCGATCACGGCGATCTTCATGCCGTGCTTGTCGTTCAGGATGCGCTTGAGCAACGTGGTTTTGCCGCTGCCCAGAAAGCCGGTCAGGATGGTAACGGGAATCATGATGGTCGCCCTGTTCTTTAAAGTCGAAGGATCGTGCGGCATGTTTTCGGGCTGCAGGTTTTATCCACGCTGCCTGCGCTGCACTCGAAAACACGCGGTCGGTCGATTATTGAAACATATTTGTCAAGCGGGCGCTCTCTACGCCCCTGAACTGCGCCCCTGAACGCGCGCTGTCCGAAGCGCTTAACTATGGGCGATCACGCGATTTGCAACAATAGGCCTTTGAGGTATTCCCCTTCGGGAAACGCGGTCAACAGCGGGTGATCGACACCCGCGCCGAGCCGCTTCAGGATACGTGCGTCGACTTTTGCGTCAGCCGCGGCGCCCGCCACGATCTTCTGGAACAAATCGGCGTCGATGGCGCCCGAGCACGAATAGGTGAACAACAGGCCGCCCGGGCGCAGCAGCTTGAAGCCCGTCAGGTTGATGTCCTTGTAGGCCCGCGCGGCACGGTCCACGTGTTCACGGGAAGGCGCGAACTTCGGCGGATCAAGCACGATCAGGTCGAAGCGTTCACCTTCTTCGTGCAAGCGGCGCAAGGTCTTGAACGCGTCGGCGTCGAGCCACTCGGCGCGTTGGGGATCGAAACCGTTCGCGGTGACGTTTTGCTGGGCGAGCGCGAGCGCGTCGCCGGAAGAATCGATCGAGACCACGCGTTTCGCGCCGCCTTTTAATGCAGCGAGCGAAAAACCGCCCGTATAGCAAAAGCAGTTGAGCACGTCGCGGTCGTTGGCGTATTGACGCACGAGCGCGCGGTTATCGCGTTGATCGACGTAGAAGCCGGTTTTATGGCCCCGTTCGACGTCGATGTGATAACGCACGCCGCCTTCATTCGCGATCAGGGTGGCCGGCGGCGGATCGCCTGCCAGTACGCCCGTGAGCGTCTCGAGGCCTTCCTTCTGTCGAATCGACACGTCCGAGCGCTCATACACGTTCGGGCAACCGGTCGCACCGATCAGCGCCTGCACGATCGCCTCTTTCCAGTGTTCCACGCCGGTTGCCATGAACTGGCAGACCAGTTGGCCACGCCCGCTTTCATCGTCTGCGATGTAGTAATCGACGATCAAGCCCGGCAGCCCGTCCGCCTCGCCGAAAATCAGGCGGGTGGCGCCGGTATCGCGCACCATCGTTTGCCGATGCGCGATCGCTCGCTGCACGCGTCGCTTGAAAAACGCGTGATCGACCGGTTCTGTTTCGTCGAAGCTCCAGACGCGGGCGCGAATCTGCGACACCGGGCTGTACGACGCGCGTGCCAGAAAGCGGCCATCGTGGGCGCGGATCAGCACGGTTGCGCCGGGCGCGGGTTTGCCTTCCACGTGTTCGATCGCGTTCGCATAGATCCACGGATGGCGGCGCGCGAGCGATTTGTCTTTCGCCGGTTTCAGCGTGATGGTGTTCATTCGGGTCTTCGGTGAAAGCGCTGATTAACGACTGGGAAGTGCATGCTTTGGAGGTTTCGGGCCGCGTTTTTATCAGGAGCGAACCAGCGTGGCCCGAACATGCGGCATCTGGCTTGCTGGCCGCCTTGAGCGTTTAGTCGCGTTTTTTGGCGCGTGGATGCGCCTGATCGTAGACGCGAGCGAGATGCTGGAAATCCAGCGACGTATAAACCTGCGTGGCCGTGATGCTGGCGTGGCCGAGCAGCTCCTGCACGGCTCGAAGGTCGCCACTGGATTGCAGCACATGCGTGGCGAATGAATGCCGCAAGACGTGCGGATGCACATTCGACGGCACGCCGGCGAGCAACGCCATGCGTTTCACGCGTTCGCGCACCACATTGGGTGACATTCGGTTGCCGCGCACCGACAGAAACAGCGCGTGCGGATCGTCTTTCACGAACTGCCCGCGCACCTCGATCCACGCGCGCAATGCGGTAATGGCTTTACTGCCCACGGGCACAGAGCGCCGCCGATTTCCCTTGCCGAGCACATTGACTTCGGTGCTGGCGAGATCGAGCCAGCCGGCCGACGAATAACCTTCGGATTGCACGAAATGCACGTCCAGCCCGACCAGTTCGGCGAGCCGCAAGCCCGACGAATAAAACAGCTCGAGTATGGCGTGGTCACGAAGCGCTTCGGGCGTGCCGGCCTGGGGCGCTTCCATCAGCGCGTTGGCGTCGTCGACGGAAAGCGCCTTGGGGAGGGGCTTCGCGCGTTTGGGCGCACGCACGGTCGCGACCGGATTGGCCTGCATCTCAACGTGTTCCGCGAGCCATCGATAAAACGCCCGCCAAGCCGATAACCGATGCGCAATGGAGCGCGCCGACAACCCGCCGCCGTGAGCGCGGGCCACAGCGCCGCGCATGTCGGCGGCAGTCAGCGATGCCAGCGCGCGGCCGTGGGCCAGCTTCTTTAACTCGTCGAGTTCGTGCGTATAACCGCGCAGCGTGTGTTCCGATAGGCGCCGCTCGTGCTCGAGCATGGACAAATAGGCGGATACCGGATCGTCGGTCATGTCAGTGAGGCAACAAGCGGCTGAGCGCGGCGCTGGCAAGCGTCCCGATCTGCGTGAGGAAATCGGTCGCCATGCCTTCGTGGAACCGGCGTGGATCGGGTGAACCCATGACCAGCAAGCCGAACGCGGGCGCTTCGGGACCTGCTGCCGGATCGCGTAGCGCGAGCAGCGCGATGGATTCGGTGGTGTTCGCGGTGTCGACTACACCATCCGTGGTAGCCGATGCCACCGATACTGAACTCGCCGATGTCAGCCACTGAGCTGCCTCGAAACCGGTATTCTGCCCGCAATACGGCGTGGTCAGGCTGGTCGTGAAGGAGCGCACCTCCTCGCTCGTGGTCCGCGCGAACTCGGCTTGCGCGTACGGCTCCGCGACATCCCACACGCGCAGCGCTGCTTGCGGCACCTCGAAGATTTCGCACAGGCCAGCGGGAATTGCCTTCGGCAGGGCGTGCGGATCGCGCTCGGACATCACGCGAATTGTCCATCGATGAAACTTCGCGGCAATGCTGTCGTTCTCATGCCCATAACGCAGCAATTCGGCCAGCCTGCGTTCGATCTGCTTGTTTTTGTCGCGCAGCATTTGCATCTGCCGCTCCTGCAGCGACACCGCCGACTTGCCATGCGGATTGGACAGCCGGATGGCGCCCAGCAACTCGGCGTGCTCGGCGAAGAAATCCGGGTTGGCGATCAGGTATTCGGCGACTTCACGTTCGTTCATGGTATCGGGCAGCATCGGGTTCCTGACGGTCAGTCGGCGTTGGCGAGTGTGGGATCAAGCGCGATCTCGCCTTCGAATACGGTGGTGGCGGGGCCGGCCATAAAGAGCGGGGCCGCGGGGTCGTGCGCGCCATCCCACGCGATGGTCAGCACGCCGCCATGAGTCTGAACCTGCACGGGCGAGTCGAGCAGGCCACGCCGGATGCCCGCCGCGACCGCGGCGCACGCACCCGTGCCGCATGCAAGCGTTTCGCCCGCACCACGTTCGAAGACGCGCAGCTTTACCGCGCCACGGTTCACGATCTGCATGAAACCCGCGTTCACCCGCTTCGGAAAGCGCGCGTGATGTTCGATCACCGGCCCTTCGGTCAGCACCGGCGCATTTTCCACGTCGGCCACTATCTGAACGGCGTGCGGATTGCCCATTGATACCGCCGACACCCAGCGTGTTTCACCCTGCACGTCGAGCGGCCAGAGCGTGTCGGCGCCTTCGGTGCGGCCTTGCAGCGCTTCGGAATTGAACGGTACCCGGGCGGGTTCGAACTCCGGACGGCCCATGTCGACCACCACGTCGCCATTCTCCTGCATGGTCAGCACGATCACGCCTTGCTGCACCTGTACCCGAACGCTCGTCTTGCTGGTGAGGCCCCGGTCGCGCACGAACTTTACGAAGCAGCGCGCACCGTTGCCGCAATGTTCCACTTCGCCGCCGTCGCAATTGAAGATGCGATATTTGAAATCAACGCCTTCGATGTCCGGTTTCTCGACCAGCAGCAACTGATCCGCGCCCACGCCGAAGTGCCGGTCCGCGAGTGCGCGCACTTGGGCTCCATTGAGCGAGAGCGGTTTGGAGTAGCCGTCGAGTACGACAAAGTCGTTGCCCGCGCCGTGCATTTTGGTGAATTCGAGTTTCATGACGCTATTGTAAGTGACACGCAGCGACGGCATGCACTAGAGCGAATGGGCGATGAGCCCGGTTTGGTGCGGCGATCGCCCGTTGATCGCCCGTTGTTTCCCGGATACTCAATAAAAGCTCGGTTCGCCCGGTGGCCGCGTCTTGAAGCGCTTGTGCACCCAGTAATACTGTTCCGGCATGAGGCGGACCTGTTCTTCGAGGAACGCATTCATGCGGCGGGCGTCGGCCGCATCGTCACCGGTCGGATAGTTGTCCCAGGGCTTGAACACCTTCAGCCGGTAACCTTGGTAGTTCGGCAGCACTTCGCCCACGAACGGCATGATTTGCGCGTGCCCGGTTTTCGCCAGACGGCCCACAGCCGTCAGCGTGCACGCTTCCACGCCGAAGAACGGCACGAAGGTGGAGTTGCGCATGCCGTAGTCCATGTCGGCGCCGAGCATGACCGGCTTGCGGTCGCGCAGCCAGCGCAGCACGATTCGCGCGCTGTCCGCGCGGCTCGCCATGTCGGCGTCGAAACGCCCGCGCTGCTTCTTCGCGATGTCGTCAAGCGTCTTGTTCGACATCGGTTGATAGAGCGACCCGCAGGGTCGGTGCAGCGAGTAGTTGATCCACACCGAAGCGGCCTCGATCGCGACGAAGTGAAAGCCCAGCAGCAACGTGGGTGGCATGTCGGGATCGAGCAGATCGACTTCGCTGTCCACCTGGATCAGCTTTTCGAGCTTCTTCGCCGAGCCGAACCATTGCACGCTGCGCTCCACGTAGCTGCGAATCGCGTGGCGGAAATGCTTCTGTGCGATTTCCTTGCGGCGCTTGGGCGTCCACTCAGGGAAACACAGGCGGAGATTGATATGCACGATTCGTTTGCGATGGCTCGGGGCTTGATAAAGCAGCCAGCCGAGGCCGTCGCCGAAACGTGCCGTGATGCCGTAGGGAATGAGGGCGAGCAGTTTAAGCAAACCCACCGCGAGCGCGACACCGATGCGACCTAACATGATGCGCTCCGGAAGGCGGGGGGGTGACTGTGCTGGGGAGCGTTCCGGGCGTGACGCGGGCGAGGGTATTTCTTGATTGGCGGCAAACGTTCAGCTCTGTGACAAAAGTGAGAAGCCGCTATAATAAAACCTTCGCCGAGTTAATGGACAACTTGCGGGGCGAAGCTGGATGGCGCTTAACGGCGCTTTCCGGACCATGTTTTCCGCTAAAGCGTCGCCGCTTCAGACTCCAGACGAAGTCGGCTACGTGAGCAACTTACCCGTACTTAATGGAGTCTGAAGCG
>Ga0255336_101227_pt1 | contig 20981 bp, 15 predicted proteins | sample MeOH1_35cm_T3_17_FD_189102 | JGI IMG/M metagenome (GOLD analysis project Ga0255336, IMG submission 189102) | Sandy soil microbial communities from University of British Columbia, Vancouver, Canada - MeOH1_35cm_T3_179 | ecosystem: Engineered > Artificial ecosystem > Sand microcosm > Unclassified ...
AAGACAATTTGATGGCCTCTTCTTTGAACTCTTTGTCATAGCCTCGCATCTGGATTACCTTCTTTCTTAATGGATATTATTACCAGAATTACGAGTTTTCTGACTATACTAAAATGATACTACTCCAGAAAGGATAACATTTTCGACGAGCGCGAAACCATACTTTATCACTCCTTACTCGTATTTTCTACTGGATAATTACCTTATAGCATCTCCTTCAAAATAGTTTTGCTGTCCACTTGAATATACTATAAAGTAATTGCAATAGTGTACTGAAATTTGTCAGATATTGTCATTGGTTTCATAAAATTTTAAAATTTCTGTCCGGTATTGGTCTGGCTGAAAATAAAATAATTGTATCCAGCTGATCACAAGGCTCAACTTGCTCGTTCTTCTATACCTTAAATTGGTTAGGAAAAACGTCCTCACATCTCCGGTCCTTTCCTTCTTCGATAATGTCAAAGAAAAGAAAAAGCCCCCTTTCGTAGGATCACAAACTACGAATACAGAGCTTCAATGGGTGTAAAAACAACACCGTGATTTAGTTGCTATTTATTGATAACGAATCCTCTTCCTCTTTACGCCATTGCGCAAATTCAGCCGTTGCAGTGAAAAGTACGTCTGTTTATGAGTTAAGAGCCGTTTCGCAAGAGTCTTGTAAAACACCTACTATAAAGCCTACACCTTCGTCCTGCATAACCACTTCATTTGGAATACCAAACAAGCTGGAGGCTAGGGGAATCAGCAATAGTGAACTACAACGACCCTTTAAGCACCGCAGGCGGATATAGATGATATCCACTTCAATTCCAAGAGTGTGAACCGCGGCAAGAGTTAGTACAAATAAAAACCCATTTTTATCCAGGATGATACGAATTTCTTTATACATTTTTGTAAATGATAATTATTTAACTACAAAAGTTCTTAGAAAGTACAAATTAAGCTCAAATTATTTATTAAAAATAATTTGAGCTTATGTATAGTTCTTAAATTGAACCAATTTTGAATAAATTTAAAAGGAGATGATGAATTTATGTCGAAAGAAAAGTTGATACCTATTATTAAAGGAGGATCTGTCATGCAGTGGAGATCTAACCCCCATCCTATATCAGATTTTAGTGATTGGAAAACGGATAAACGAATTGAACTTAGACCTGATTTCCAGCGCAAAGAGGTGTGGTCCCGGCGAGCTCAAATAATGCTTATCGACACGATTTTAAAAAACATCCCCATGCCAAAGTTATATATCCAAGCTGTAATTAGAGAAAATGTTACATATAGAAGTGTAATAGACGGACAACAAAGATTAACAGCTATTTTCGCCTTCATCAAAGGTGATTTTAAATTATCCAAACCTTATATAGGCGAATTTGACGATAAAAATTTTGCAGATCTTCCTAAACAAGAACAAGAAAAATTTCTCGCATATCAACTTGACACTAACGAAGTAGTAAATGCTACTGAAGAGGAAATACGCGAACTTTACTCACGTGTAAACAAATATATAGTTCCATTGAATCAACAGGAATTAAGGCGGGCTGATTTTCCCGGGGATTTTTTGAATCTATGTGAAGAACTTGCTCTACTCCCGTATTTTGAAGATTCCAAGGTATTTTCTGTATCTTCAAGACGGAGAATGGGAGACGTTGAATACATTTCAGAACTTCTTTCGATTCTTATATCAGGACCACAAAATAAAAAAGAAACTCTCGATGATTTTTATTTAGACTATTCTATTTGGGAACCCGAAAGCATGAAAAACACTCAAAACCAATTCGAGAAAATAATTGAAGATCTTCTACTAATCTTTCCACCTGAATTATTTCCAATATCCAATAAACGTTTTCGTCAAAAAGCTGACTTTTATAGTTTATTTGCAGCTATTTATGAACTTCAACTTGAAGGTTATTCAATTATCGAAAAAGACTTAATTTTGTTAAGAAAAGATTTAGAACTCTTAGATATTCATATAAATCCTCATTCAAATGGTGTTTTTTCTGAATATGCAATTAAATGCGTGTCAGAAGCTAACACAATAGGAAGTAGAACCTGGAGGAAAAATATTCTTAAGTCAATTTTGTCTGGAACATACTTCGGAAAAGTTCCAGATAAACAAACAAGGGAGCTTTTTAAAGAAATACTAATAGCACTTAACTTGAGTGATAACAGAGATTGCCAACATTACCCTGAATGTCCCCTTTGTCATAAAGTAATAATGAATTATGATATAGTCACTTGGCAGAAAACTGCTAAGCAGTTCCAATTAGAAAATGCATTTTTTGTACATAAGGATTGTATTTCACGTTCGGATTATTTGATCCATGATACAAAAGATTGATATTACTGTGTTAGGGAGGAATTCCATTGATTCCGTTATGTCTTGGATATCGTTATCCGATCTATAATATTGAAACAATTATTAAATCGGATAACGGTTATACATACGACGTCGAAGAACAGGTCGGTTCCGGTGGAAATGCTATTGTACACAAATGCATTGATCGTATTACAGGGGAAGAATATGCTGTAAAATTTTTACTCGCACTTAGCGCTAAAATGCAAAGAAGATTTCAACAAGAAATTAAGTTATTACAAGAAACTAAACATGACCATCTTATAAAGTACATTGGTAATGGCACTCAACCAGCTACTCAAGATCAAGGTCAACGATCGAGGAATCTCCAAATACCTTTTTTGATTATGCCATTAGCAACATCAAACTTATTAAAATTTATTAACGCCCGAGGGAGTGGAAATATTCAATTTGAAGAATATATGCCACAATTTAAAGGATTAGCGCTAGCATTAGCTAAGTTGCACGAAAAAGCTCTACACCGAGATATTAAGCCTGAGAACATCTTAATTATTGGAGATACATGGGTACTTAGCGACCTAGGTCTCTGTAAATATATTACTTCTGCAGATGGGGAAACTGATATTTCTCGTTATAATGAACATATAGGCCCGAAATATTGGATGTCTCCTGAATCAATAAATCAAATTTATGGAAACGCTGACGAAATATCTATAAGGTCCGATATATATCAACTTTGTAGTGTATTTTGGTTTGTTGTAACCGGCAGGCATCCCTCTGGCATTTTAACTGAGGAAGATTGGACTGGCCCTAGAAGTATTTTATCACCAATTTTTAGTTCGCTCTCTCATAATGTTGAAAATAGAATTCCGGATGGTAATAGTTTATATAACGCATTATACGAAGCGACTCTACAGCCGGATAAAGAATGCCTTTCAAAAGCCATATAGATTGTACATACTAACTAACATAAGTGACGATATAAGCTATTGCATTCATTTTATTAGAATTCTGAATTATATTATTTAAGGACCCAAGCCCTACCCTCATTGTTCCCATGTGGCAATATAAAAAAATATATGAGCTATCGGAGCACAGTGGAGACCAATTAGACAAAATACTAACTTCCTGTGAAAGGATCATCCCCACTTCACGGTTCACTTCCGACGGAATCGGAGGAAGTGTTCCAGGGTAATTGATTAATACACCCTGCAAGAGTTAAGAAATTGTTGCAAAGTTTTCTGGAATCTTAATCTAATAGCCAAATAAATCTATCAGATTTCAAATCTGCTTTTTGTCCTTTATTGTTTTTACTACTCCATAAAGTCCGTACATAGACGGTGTAAAGTGTCCTGCGTCTGACAGACAGGGAGACCAAAGTATAATTGTCAGTAGACGGCTCTCCCTCTCCTCCTAATGCATTAAACGGCGTTGTAATCGACAAGCGTATATGTGCTTGTGTCTTGGGGTCTGTAGCCCCTTGCGGCAAGTCAGCCGTCAATGTCCGAATAGGGTGGCAAAATGGCCAAATCAGTCCGTCAACACCCTTTTTACCCTAAAAATTCGAAAATGTGGACATTTTAGCCCGTCATAACATTTATCCACAATCGCATGAACATAGCTTTTGGACAAGTATATCGTCAAATTAAGGACACTTTGGATCGTCAATCTTTGGACAAGATAGCTTAGTAGTAACACTTTATAAATCTCTGCATGCCGGTATGCTTTCAAGACCTTATGCATACCTTTTTTGTTTTTGTTTCGTTCCTAACCTAAACTCACATCCTAAGATGGAGTCTCATTCAAGGAGTATTGGCAGAATAAGTCTTTTGGAGTCTTTATTCAATCTACAATTGACTTAATTGCATCTATTAATTGATTACAATCATCCTTATTGTTAAAAAAACCAAACCCCACCCTAATAGTTCCGTGCGGCACTGTTCCAAGAAATTTATGAGCTTGCGGAGCACAATGTAATCCAGTTCTTGTAGAAATATGATATTCCTGTGATAAAATCATACCTATTTCTTGAGCTTTATACCCATCGATTGTAAAGGATAGGGTTCCTAAGTGATTATTGAGATCGTTATGAACATATAATCTTACGTCATCTGAGAAATCAGCTAAACCTTCAACTACATATCTAAGCAAGCTTTTCTCGTGTTCACGAATATAATTAGTGCCAGTCTCACATAGCCAGTCGCATGCAGCATTTAACCCCGCAATAGCTACAATATTTGGGCTACCTGACTCTTGTCCAAATGGTAAGTCCGTAGGCATTGACATTAATTCCGAATGGCTTCCTGTTCCACCGAAGATAATTGGCTTCAGTGGAACATTACCCGTTATTACAAATCCAGCAATGCCAAATGGACCATAAAATGTTTTATGTCCAGAAAAAATATAGAAATCAATTAATCCTCGTGTATCTTCTAATGGTAATAGGGGCCCTCCTTGTGCTCCATCGACAACTATAATAGAACTATATGCCTTTGCCATCTCAGCAATACTGATAACTGGTGTAATTAATCCGAATACATTGCTCACATGGGTCATTACTACTGCAGTTGGTGGTATCTGCATAAACTTCTGTCTCAATGCATCGATATCGTATTCAAAGGTTTTCGAATTAACGGGAATTATAATAACCTTAACACCAAAAACATTTTCCAGATGATATAGAACCCTAGCCACGGAATTATGCTCAAATGGTGTTGTGTAGATTACATCATTAGCTTTCCAGTTTATACCTAATAAAACTTGATTTATCGCAAATGTAGCACTATATGAAAAAATCACCTGACCTTTCGGATATGTTAATAATGAGGCAACTTTTTTGCGGGTTTCAAAAATTACTTCATCGGCTTTATGTCCTAGAGGATAAACTCCTCGACCCGCGTTTACCGCGTAATTTTCCATGCAATCGGTTACCGCCTTAACAACACAAGGAGGTTTGGGAAATGTCGTTGCTGCATTATCTAAATATATGTCCATCTGTTACCACCTAATTTCTGATTAACCGTTCAAGTATGCTAATTAAAATCTGCCTTTTTTCGGTATTTGGAATTGAATCTCCGAAATTGTTAATATAGGTCCATAAAGTATTTTTTAATAAACTACCTGTTTCGGAGATTGTTTCTTTTTGCGTAAATCGTTTGGTTAAATTCCCATTATCTCCGGGGAAAGTAATTATTACTTCATTTGCGTCACTTTCAAACGCCTCTTCAAACTTCTCGTACTTAAAATCATTAACCTCAATTAACATTCTATCTAAAATACCCGGCATTTCCTCAACAGTTTTGTCATTCCAATCCTCTGGTCTAAGACCTGTTAAGAGAAGTAATATCTTGTACAAGAACTCAGCTGAATTTTCTCCTTTGAAAGTTTCGATAAGATTGAGTAATCTTTGTGTACCGTCGGAGTATTCATCACTCTCTAGCTTAAAAACCGGTAAAGATTCGTACCATGTTTTTAAAGCGGATAATAATGATGGATGTCCATCGAAGCTTTCAAGTATTTGAATTAATTCAAGCTCAAGGTTAGTCATCATCGTAGTGAGATAGCCGTCAATTCCCTGCTTTATCTTTAAGATATTAGTAATTACAGCATCGACATTTTCTGCAGTTAGCTTTTCACCTACAAAAAACTTTGGAATGGATTCAAAAAGAAGTTTGATGCTTATTTGTTCGTCAGATTTCAAGAGCTTCATGAAATTTCTATATAATTTACTTTCTCTCTTAGAATCACGAGTAAACCTCGGAAGTGAAAAGTACCAACGCCGAAGTGCATCTACAACCTGCTTAGTTGGACTAGATAGGCTTGAATCTACATCTACAAAGTCCCTAAAAGCTTCCTCCAAAGATTTACACATTATAGTCTTTTCTTGAGACCATTGATCCTTAAAAAAGAAATGCTTTTGGGGCACTCTCAGTGCATTATCTATATTTTCTGCATTAATTGGAATTTCCTTTCCATCAGCGTCAACCAATATGATCTCCTTCAATTGTTCACGTAGAATTATCGCTAACAGGATAGGAACAACCCCCATCCTTACACCATACGGAGGGTTGCACATACATTTTAGAATTTGCTCAACTGTTATCTTCCCATCGGGAGTTCCCGAAAATAACGTTCTTAACTCCAATAATAATGATACCAGGCCAGGATCATCTAATTCTTGTAAATTATTCAGTCTCGAAGAATGCTCATCGCCAGTTATAATTCCTTTATGAGAAATTAAGCACCTAAAGATTGCTAATTCAGGTCCGGAGCCTTGTATCCCTAATTTTGGCTCCATAAATGGAGCCAATAGTCCATTAGTTACTTTTTGTCTGGCATTAATTATTGGTTTAGTCAAATTATGTTTGTTTATGAGCTCGTTATTTAATCTAGGCGTCCTATCAAAATATTTAAAGCATAAATCTGAAACATAACGACTTAACTCTGACCTATTCATAACTACGATTGGCAAATCGTCGTTATAAATCAAAGTTTGGTCCAAATCATACTTCCTTGCTAAAATAGAGTTAACTCTAGACTCTATATCTTTAATCCGAAGCACGATTTCGAAATGGTCAGCTTCTAAGTATTTGGTATTTTCAATCGATATTAATAAATCTTTCAAAGCGTCTAACTTTCGTAGGGTTACATCAAGCTCTTGAAAATCTGCACTATTAAAAAGTTTTGGAACAACAAAAATCACTCTTTGAGTAGTTATTAATGGAAGCGATTCCTTGAACTTTTGTCTATCTCCTTCTTCAGTAGGGAGAATGTATAAAATATACCCATCAATTCCATTTTGGTTCTTGAACTCTCTCAAATAATTATTGATTTCTTCTAATGCTACAAAACGGCAAGAAAAAAACCTAATCATTGAAAATTGTTCATTATAACGCTTAGCAAGAACAGGATGAGGTGGAAAAATCTCATTTAAAATTTTCAAAGAATCAACGGTTGTTCTTTTTTTAGCTACAATACGATTTACTTCTTGTTCAATATCGATCTCGCCAGGCTCGATAAAGTCTAGCATTCCAGTAGTTGTACCTTCATAAATGATCCTTATATTAATGAGTTTTCTAAACGATTCAGCTAACACATCGATTGAAATATTTGAGCCAAGAAAAGCAAGCTTAAGAATATTAAAAGTAGGGGGTAAAATCGTTGGTAAACTAATGATTCTGATTACAGCAATTACTTTAATAATCTTAGCTTCAACCTCGTCACATTCGTTTAACCTACTTAATGCAGCAGTGGCTTTCAACCATGTTTGATGAATGTTATTTCCCGATTCAATCGTTTTCATCTGATTATTGAAATAATCATATAGAACATCCAAAGTTAGAAGATTGTAAGCTTCTAAAGCATTATTTGAATTTAAAAATTCGCCTAGAGTAGAAAAATCACTTGTACATAAAAATGTAAATACGGTACGTTCATTCTGAGCAACTTTTTGTGAAAAACGAGGTAGGCTAAAAACAGTAATAGGATGAAGTGGAAAACATCCATTAAGAACATAATTTTCTAAGTCTTCAAGGGATAAATCGGAAAAGAGACGGGTTCTTATGAGTTGCGTTTTCAATTCATCGATCAGCAATTTGTTTTCTACTTGAATTTTAGTTAAATAATCTCTATTTTTGATTATTACATGCGACATAATTTCGTAATCTTTGGTTGGCTGATTAACTAATTCAATATTTTTAAAACGGCCTTCGACCTTTTTCCACTCATTCACCAAATCTTGGCCATATTTAATGGCATACTGAGAAATTGGCTTATGAGTAATTAATACTAATTGGATCGGGTTTTCTGCACTCGAATTACATGCCTCCGCAAAGTCCTGTAATGGTTTTAAATCAACAGTCCTTCTATTTTCCCACTCTTGCTCGAGATATTTTCCAAATTCATCAAATAAAATAATAATACCTCTATACTTAGATTCGAACTTTGACGAAAGTTCAGGCAATTTTCTAGCTACATCTACAAAAATGTCTGCGGGAAATCCACCGAAAAGGGGTTGAAAAATAGCGCCATGATTTACGTCTGAATAAGCATTATTAAAGATATCAAAGTACTTCTTATCAAAGTTTTCTAGTCCTCTGAGTAAGTCTCTTTCATTAATATTGTATTGAATTAGATATTGTCTAAACTGTTTATAGGCTTCTGGGTATTCACTTCTCCATGTTTCAATTTGCTCTAGAGATACCGAATAAAAAGTCTCAGGCATAATACTATCTAACCCAGCCTCATTTAAGGCCACTTGTAAGCTACTTAATAACAATTGATTTAAAGGTTGTCCCGAACCTTCCACAATAACTGGTAACATCTTATCTCTAAATAGTTCTTCCCCTATAATATTTGCTGAGCCCTTATCATACTCTTCAATTTTACGTAAAAGTTCATTATATGAATCAAGAGGAAAAATCTTACTTAATATAGATAACAGAACTGCACTAAGGTGTGACTTTCCAGTTCCATAGTTTCCAACAACTATTCTTGAACGAATAGTACCCTTATCACTATTTGATAAAACGATATCCGTAATAAGTGATGTAGCCTGTGACAAAGGAATGTAAGATGTCACTTTGTTTGAATTATATAAATCATATTTTAGATTAATTGAGTATTGAAACCCTGGAGATGTGGAAATATATTTATTTAACTTTTCACTCATGTTCTCTAACCCCTAATCAAATTAAGATAGTAATCTCTGATAACATCAAGAGCTTTCTTTTCTGTCTTTACTGTCACATTATTTAGTCCAGCAGTCTTACTTAAAATCAAATAATTATTTGCCTGTAAGAGTTCAAGTATTTGTACCAACTCTGATAGGCCTATTGCGAAAATTCTACCGATGCTTTTAGGAGCAAAGAGTAAATCGTCTATCGATATATTTCTATCGCTATCACCAATTAAATTTAGAATGACAAACATATAAAGCTCCAGAGGAATATGAGTAACATCCCTTTTAGTGATACGATACTTTTTCCTTTTTAGATCCATTTGCTCAATTATCCCTAGTTCCTGTAATGGACACATCAAATTATCTTCTGGATTAAATCCGTAACCTTTATTTATACAATAGGAGTTAATCAAACAATCATAGTCCTTCTTCAAAGAACCCCGTGAAAACTCTTTTTTCTCCGTTAACCTTACCCAATTTTCTAATTCTGTCAAAAATAATTCTTCGTCAAACTCTTTATGGTTAAAAATATTAAAGAACCAATACCAAGACGTTGCCAACTCTTTATTAGAGACCAATCCATAATGAACAAGCCACAATGTGAATTCTTCTTCAAGGTATTTATCATATTCATATATAAGACTTCCCATTGGAGTCAAATGTTGTTCCTTTTTGCCGCCTGTCGTTTCAGTAGTAAGATTTGTGGCCAGTAACCAATATCTAAGAGCTTTAACCATGTTATTTCCGATTCCAAGCTGTTCCATTGAATCTTTTTGCATGAAAACATCAGGTTGCTGCTGTATCTTTTCTAAGCCCTTAGTTATCCACCCTTCTCGAAAGTAAAACGTGTCATGCCTTGCAAATGCCATAACCATTATGAGTCCCTCCTAGTTTGAGTTACCTTCGTCACTAAACAACCTCTATCAAAATGAGCTATACACTCCATACATCCAATACATTTTCGGGAATCAATTCGATATTCATCATTTATGAGAGTTATAGCTTTCATTTTGCAAATTGCCGGACAACCACCACATTCAATGCATGATTGGTATTTCCGCAACTGACAATCTATCCACTCTTCAAACAGTAGATAACTTTTTCCAGGATATGAAGTTTTAAGCATTTTAGGATCAACAATTATCTTTAAATGGTTTTGTCCAATTTTACCTTGTAATTTAATGAGCGGTTTTACTTTTTTCTCGTCTTTTCTACCCCAAACATATACTTCTTCAAGCAAGGCTATTCCTCGTTCAAAATCAAGACTCCCGAACGGTTTAAAATACTCGTATAAGTCTTTAGTAATCGGTTTTGTCAGCCAAAAATTCCTCGCATTGTCTTCTGTTGCACAGGGCTCAAACTTGATCTTAGTCTGGCTCACTTCCATGCCGTTTCCACCTTGTCTAGCTTTCCAATTGCCTGAGTCAACATATTCTTCTGCGTCAATTTTACCGATACTCCGAGAAAAATCTATTAGAAAGTTTCTCCATTTGGATGACTGTTCGGGAAAGTGTACTCGATTCAAGAAAAACGCCCAATCACTATTATTGGGGCATACAGCACATCCAACTCGCGAAAATCCAAGACGATATGCTTTATTAAATAACTCATTATAGGTTAGTAAATACAACCATATATCTAAGTCAGCCCATTCAATAATAGGTGATACAACAATTTGTTTTGCTATTTTAGGGCTTTCCGAAACCTCATCATAATTGCTTCGTTGCTTAGATTCGCTACGCCTAATCCCATAAAATGTAAGTATCTTTTTCCCTCCGCTAAAATTATCTATTTCCTCGCCGATAGGTCCTGTTTTAAAAACAGTACAGCACCAACGCATAACCCGACTCGGGGGCCCGATGGCCTCACATAGTTTATAAAAGTCTCGATCTGATTTTGATATAATAAAAGGAACCAAAGGATTTCTTTTACGAAACAAGTTTAAATATTTATAAGTTTCTTCAAACTCTAGTGTGGTATTACCAAACACATGTAGAATGTCAGTTTGCCCTAAAGCTCTCCTGACTAAAGAAGATACAACAGTCGAGTCTTTCCCTCCGCTAAAAGAAATCATCTTTATTCTGTTTTTAAACTTTTCATCTTCCGAGACCTTCTTAATAAGCTCGAAACTATTATATTCGAGCTTATTAAGTCTTTTTTTATTTGCTAATATAAATTTTGAAATCATTGATTGAAACGCATCATTTTCTACTCTATTAGAAGAGGTCTCTTTTACATAAAGTTGATGGGCTAGATCGGCATCCCATTCTTCAATGGTCTTCTGTACAGAAAACTCAAGATGTTCACCATCTACGAAATACCGATTTCCTTTTGTATTCCACACACTTCGTCCCTGTAACTCACCTTTCCGATGTAAAAGTATCTCTAAAAGAATAATTTCTTCTGGGAAAACAGGACGTGCATCCATTGCGAAATATGAGCATTTATTATGGCAAAGGGGGCAGGTTTTAGTATTTACAGGTATATTGCATTCGCTACACCAATAAAGTCTCATGAGTTCCCTCCATAAAGTTCTTACAAAATAAATTACTGGAGAGATGTTCCCCAGTAATTTATATTCTATATGTTTATTCGAATTCCTGCATCGAACTTCACAACGTAATTTTTTAAACTATTTACGTAAACGGGAAAATATGGAATATTTAAATATAAATTTGAAATTAGGATTATCTATATTCTCAAGTAAATTGATAGCATCTACTCTAGCCTAAAAAATATTTGAGTAGTTTTTGTCTACTTGGATGTCGTAATCTGTTAATAGCCTTTTTTTCGATTTGCCTGATTCGTTCTCTCGTCACTCCCATTTTATCTCCAACTTCCTCTAGTGTCCATTCTTTCTCATCTATAAATCCAAAACGAAGTAACACTACTTCTTCTTCACGGGGCGTTAGCGTTCTCAATATTTCTGTAACATTATTTTCCAATTCTATTTTGTTTATATCAATAAATATCCGTTCCTCTGTAACACAGTGATCAATGAAACAAGATTGGTCTTTTTCCAGTAGTTCCTCAATGCTTTCAAACGTATTAAGATAGTTAACGTATTTTTCTGCCTCATCTTGACTACAACCTAGTTTTTCTGATACTGCTTTTAAAGTTTCCAAATTCAGCTTACTACTATCATAGTAAGTTGAATAACATTGATCAAGTATTTCATAAATACTAAATAATTTATCTCTCATATGAACAGGTATATAAATCAAAGGATTTAATGTCGGAGCTTCTCGCATAATATTTTGCATTATCCACATAGAAGCATAAGTTAAAAATACGCCATGTTTCCCCGTCTCATATTTATTTAAAGCCATGACAAGGCCTTCGCATCCATCTTGTATCGTTTCGGCTAACGGAAGTTTATATTTTTTATGATTCTGCAAAGCGATTTTAACAACTGTTCGTAAATACATTTCAATAATGCGTTGTTTTGCATAATAGTTGTTATTCTTTGCTTGTGGTATCAAATTTTGCCATTCCCTATGCTGCGGTGGCTTTATATGACTTAGTTCATACATAAATGGAGCTAAGCTTTCATCAATCGTCATAACTTCTTGGAAAAGCTTTTCATAATCCGTTTGGCTACGATCATAAACATCTTCTTCATCATCAGTATCTTCAATAGAATTATCATGGATTAGCACTCCCATCGATAGGAGACGGCCGCATATATAGTCCACTTCATTCAGGGCTAAACCATGCTCAATAATTGCATTTAAAACACTTTCCTCAGTGACATAACCTCTAACAAGATAAGCACTATGCAGTTTCTTAATTATCGCTTGATATCCGTCCATGTTTGGCATTCTTTCAACTTCTTGCCAAGCGACATAAATCTAAAATACTATCAAGGCTAACAGCTTCATTATAGCGCTCATTAAATTCTTCCAAAAAATCATATAATTTTTTAAGATAGTCATCACTATTTTTAGCAGTCTCAATCAATTTTTCATATAATACATCAACGCCCCCACGAACATATTGTTCATATAATTGCTCATCAGATTGCGCCTTTGCACTACTATAATAGCGAAACGCCTTATCAACTCGTTCGTCAAAATCCGGCTTATTTTCTTTATCTAAGAGCATTATAAGCCTATAATTAAACTTGAGATTTAGTTCCTCCTTCATTAGCATATCAGGAAATATTTTAGTTGTTTCAGCGCCTTTATCTAAATCGGCCTTACGTCCATATAGAAATCCTATAATGGGTGCTACTAAATATACATCAAAATTTCTTGCAAACAATTGATTATCTTCATCAAATTTTGCAGTTAGCTTATTTACTTTTTCAGCATGTATGCCTTTAAAGGCGTATTCTTTATCAAACATCCTTATCACCTCGTCACTAAAAATGTTTCGAACTCATTCTTTTTATCAAATGAATACCGAGCACCAACTTTATCGTTCATATATGTTTCAGCAAGTTCACCATCTGTATCTTTGATCAAAATAATAACCTGCTCAGCAACCTTTGGAAGTGCTTCACAGACTGCTTTAATTCTTGTTTTATCAAATGCAGACAAAGGAGCATCCATAACCAGAGGATACGGCTCTGAAACCAACATTTCATTTTCGGGGTTTTGACTTTGTCGAGCCATTTTAATGACACCAGCGATAAAGGCAAAAATAACAGAGATGCTTTGAGCTGTTGACGTTTCAACATCCTCATTAACACCTTCAAAATCATTAACAATAACTTGAATATTGTATTTCTCATCGATAGATAATGAAAACCCACCATTATATATACTTTTGAAAATTTCATTTACATTTTTCTCTAGTTCCGTTCTTGTTACAGTTTCCTGGGTTTTGTATAAATCACCCAAAACGTCATACATGTATTGAGCATATGCTTTGTAAACATTAATTCTTCTATTATTTTCATCTTTTAGAGTTAATTCGTTTCTTTCAGTAATGCGTCTTTCTTTTGTTGTTTCATAACTTCCTTTTTTGAGATTTTGGTTATCTCTTTCTCCACGAAGCTTTCTTAATTCTTTTTCATAATTCATTAAGGCTGTTTGAAGGCTTCCAACACTTTCCATTCCTTCTAGTGCTGATTCAATTAGACTAATTTCCTTTTGAGTTTCAGCATAAGTAGTTTCAAAATCACGAATCATAGAGTATTTATCTGATACATCCTCAAACAAACTATCCGAACTTTTACTTTTAAGTTCACATTCTCTTACAAATTGACCAATCAATGCTCCAATAGATTGTGGAGGTATAAATTCTAATAACTTATTAAGTTCTTTATACTCATCATTACCCACCTGAATTTCATTTCCGCATAAACAAGAACCACGTTTAATTAAAAATTCAATCGTCCGTGCATGAATATCGGGAATTCCTTTGTCCAATTTATCTGCAGATGATAATTGTTGTAGTGCATCTTTTATCATTTTTTTTGCAAAATATGAAGGCGCATCCTTGTTGAATTTTTTAAGGAGTACAGAGGTATTAGAGATTTTTGATTGGACTAACCCATTCAGTTTTTGACGGAGTCTTATTTTTTCGTTAGCAAGGCGCTCACTATCTTCATTTGCCTTAATTCTTTCGCTTAAGTCAATACACTTATCTCTAGCAATCTCTTCTTGCAAATCAATGCTTTCTAGTTCCTTATCAATTTTTGCAATTTTATCCTCATAGTCTTCAATTTCTTTTGTATATTGAGCGATTTTACTATCACTTTTAGAGTCATAACTCTCATCATAACTACGAATAACTGATACTTTGGGTGCACGCCCTTTTAAATGATCTAAGGCAGCGGTAAACGCACTTAATCCTAATAATCCTTTGACTGCTTGGGCAAACTCTTGACTCTTACCTTTGCGAATTTCCTTACTCATATTTCCTATTCGTTCACCATCAAAAAAGAAATATTTGGACAGTTCTTTAGGAAGAATTTCCTTCATTCGTAGATCAGTCTCTAAATCTTTTACGAACTCACGCTGACCATCATTATTTTTATAGGCTATCTTAAAATTGGTGGAATTGTGGCGCTTCAAATTGCCGATTCCATCTTTTGAATAAAGCTGTTCACGAAAGAGAGTGTATTCTATAGCATTATGAACTAATTCTAATTCAACTTTGACAGTTTCTTCTTCATTTGGGAGCATTGCTTGTGCTGTAGATTTACAAAGTACATATTTATCGACAAAATCAGTTTCGCCATATAAACACCAAGTAAAAGCTTGTGCAAGAGTTGTTTTACCTGAGCCATTTTCGCCCATAATTACAGTAACATTTTTTACTGGATCAATAGCAAAAGATATACTCTGTTCACCTTTAAACTGTCGGAAGTCTTTTAGCTTTATTGTTCTCAGTAGCATTGTACTTCCTCCTCAATCATTTTTTTAATCATCTTAACCACCTCGCCATCGTTATGCTGCTTTGTTTTAATATTCGTCTTTTCTCTTACAATCAATTTCATTAACAATTTTTGTGCCTTTTCAGTATTGATTTCAATACCATTGACAATTGCAGGATTATTATTCTCCATAATCGGAACCCTCCTCAAAGGTAATCAAGTTGTCATTAATAGAATAAGCCTCTTTTATTTCATCCAAAACTGATTCTGCCTCAACCATATTCATAGCGATTCGCGCAAACTCCTCAGCCCTGCACAATTCATTTTTTACCAAAGATAAGTCTTTTTTTATTTGATCTACAGTAAGTGAAGGTACATCGTCAAGAGAATGAGGAAGAGTTATAAAATCATAAATCTCAGCATAATCCTTACCCTCAGCCAATCTTAGAACGCGACCCCTCCGTTGGATGTATTCCTTCGGGTTAGTAGTGCTAGCTAAAATAAACGCAACCTTGATTTTAGGAATATTTACACCTTCATCAAGGCATTTTATTGCGATTAAAGCTTGTAGAGTATCACCATTAGAAAACTCTCTTTTTAAGACTTTACGTTCTTCCACATCTTCTTTAGAGGTAAACTGAGATACTTTCATATTGAGTTTATTTCCAAGCAAATCTGTCACTGCATCAATCTGCCTTAAGTCAACTTCATCTACCGAAGTAAAATCTTGATTATCACGAAGCAGTTTTGTTGCACCACAGTATACTAAAATATGTTTGTCACGTAGATATGGCGTTATATGCTCCTCTAATTTTGCAATTTTATCCTCAGCTCCAGCAACTAATCTTGCCCTTGCTAATGCAAGTATTTTCCCCTTTTCGCTTAATTTCGCCTTACCATTTTTACCTTTAATCAAACATTTCCCCATCTCATAAGTAAGTTTTGAATATTGTTGCAGTTCATTATCATTTAATGAAACTATTATTGGATAATATTTATACTGTGTAAGTTTCTTTTCTTCAATTGCTCTTTCCAGAGAGTATTCAATGCATTTTTCTCCAAAATACGAAAAGAGCTTTGCTGTTCCTTCTTCGTCATTGTGTCTTTCGAGTGTTGCAGACAATGCCAGTCTGTAAGCAAACTTCTCACTCAGTAATTTACTTAAATACTCAGCACCAAAATTGTGTGCCTCATCTACCACTAATAGAGCATTACCTCTTATCTTATGAATTTGAGTTTGCACAAAATCTGATGAAAATGTTGCATTTGTACAGATGAAACAGAAAAATTCTTTATTTCTTACTTTCAATTTTTGATCTCTTACGGCATCCTCTAATCGGCGTTTCCAATCCTTTTGTGAAGACGCGCTATAACCGATAATCGGGTTAATATTAAATTTAACAATATCCTCAACCCATTGTTCTACTAAATGTTGATATGGACAAACTATAACCACGGCAAGTTTGTCATATACTTTTTCAGATAATCTTGCTACCGCACCAAGACCAGTAAATGTCTTTCCTGTTCCAGTAGCCATATCAAAAATACCTCTATAACCATGTTTTTCCCACTCATCAATAGCCTTAATTTGGAAGTCGTGTAGTTTTACATTAAATGGGATTGTCGGGTCTATTCGATAAATCATTTCATTTTCATGTAGATATGTATCCTGTTGAAATTCTTGTGTGTCTATATCGAAGTTAGGCGCAGTTTTTTTATATCTTTCAATAATCTCTTGCTTTAAATCTGGAAAATCAATGATATGTATATTAGGTTCACTGTCATTCCAAATGGAGACAAACGCATTTTCCTTTGCTGCTACACGTTCTTGTTCGCCCTTCCAGGAGCAAAACACATCAATAGTTTCATAATTTAAAGTCATAGCGGCAGCTGATGCATTCATCGAACCCGAAAAAGCAACTTTGTTACTAAAATCATCACTGATAATGCCCATCTTTTCATGGTACATCCCCATTTTATTCTTAGCTTCAGTAAAAGCTATTTTGATGTCTAAAACCTCTTCAGCTACAAGATATGCTAGAAGATTAAGCCGTTCTTGCTCATACACATCTTTGGCTTCTTTGAGTTCGCGCACTAAAGCATTTCTTATTATGTTATCTCTTAATTCATATCCTTTACGTATTGCTTCCAAATCCTCCCCTGACAAATACGGGGAAGCTACTAACTGAATTTTACCACCATTTTTTACAAGTGCAGATATGCCTTTTGATGTTTCTACAAGTGCTGAGGACGAGAAAAATCCAACAGCTCGTTTATATGATACAGCTTGTTGTAACAAGGGAATATAGAAATTTTTAGCTACATTGTCAAGTAGTGAACGATACTCGTTTTTGATTTCAATATCTCTGAAGCTCATTATGTCACCTCTGGTTATCTCTTTTTCTTCGTAACTAAAGTTATAAAAATCCTTTAAGATTCTTTTACCATTATCTCAATGAACTTCTCGCATTTAACTATTATATTTTTAAGATAAATACTTACCGTAATTAAAAAAATATTCATTCTTCTCTTAACAAATAAATAAATTTCAAAAATATTCCAAAACGTGACTTATAATTATAACTAAAGATTATAATTCGCTAAAATTTACTTATAACCTCTTAAATCGATAGAATTCTTACTGGAAATAGATTTAATTATTTTAAAGATTAAGTGCATTTCCTTAAAATTAAACAATGACTACAAGTAAAATAAAGATGACCTTACATGAAGTTAAATAGAGCATCTTGAGATGTTAGGAGAAACTATTCTTCTCTTGGGAGGAATCTCGCGCTATTGCGATGTCCAACAACAACCCTGGACACCCCTCTACATCGAATACCTTGATTTTAACCCGTGTGCTCAGCTTCGTGCGGATATCAAGGCAGAGCATGAAGCCATTCGCCAATATCAAGCTCATATGCAAATGATTCAGGATCCCTATATCCAAGCTTTTCTTGCCCGAATCATTAAGGATGAAGAACTTCATATCCAGCTTTTCTCAGAACCACTCGCACGATTATGTAGCTCTTAAATCGAAAGCACCTCACTGAATTATATCAGAAAGAGGTGCTTTCATTTCGTCATGATGCGGAATTTTGCTAAAAACGGTACCTAAATCCTTTTAAACTTTTTCCTTAAAGTGGACAAGCGATTTAAGGCCTCGTTAAGTGTCTCGCTTTTCTTAGCAAAGTGGAACCGAATAAGATGATTGACATCTTCTCTAAAAAAGCTGGATCCAGGGACTGCACCTACACCAACTTCTTGGGCAAGCCACTCACAAAATTTATAGTCGTCCTGACTATCAAATTCGGAAATATCCATCATCACATAATACGCACCTTGAGGCGTCGTATAGGCCAGGTTTAAATCATCTAAGCCCTTAATAAACAGATTTCTTTTTTCAGTATATTTGCGTTGCAAATCCTCATAGTAGTCATCCCCAAAATTAAGACCCACTACAGCGGCTTCTTGCAGGGGGGCTGCTGCCCCTACGGTTAAAAAGTCATGCACTTTTTTGGCAACATCAATGATAGGAGAAGGAGCAATAATATAGCCCAGTCTCCAGCCCGTAATCGAATACGTTTTCGAAAGCGAACTACAGGAAATCGTTCTTTCAAACATATGGGGCAGCGATGCGAAGTAGGTATGAACGTAAGGCTTATAGACGATGTGTTCGTAGACTTCGTCTGTAATCACAAAAGTATCATATTTTTCGGCGAAATCAGCAATGATTTGAAGCTCCGCATACGTAAACACCTTGCCACTCGGATTCGAGGGATTACACAAAATAAGGGCTTTAGGGTTTTGCTTAAACGCTGCTTCCAGTTCATTAACCTTAAAATTGAACTCGGGTGGATGAAGCGGTACAAAGATCGGTTCCGCTCCCGAAAGAATAGTGTCTGCCGTATAATTCTCATAAAAGGGCGAAAATATAATGACTTTATCCCCTGGATCACATACGGTCATCATAGCGGCCATCATGGCTTCGGTACTTCCACAGGTTACGACAAGCTCACGATCAGGGTCTATCGTTCGATTCATAAGCTTGGATTGTTTTCTGGCTAGGGCGTCTCGAAAATTATCGGCTCCCCAGGTGACAGCATACTGATGGGGTCCTTCCTGTGCTACCTCTTTTAGTCGATCTAAAATTTGTTGTGGAGGGTCAAAATCAGGAAAACCTTGCGATAAGTTTACCGCCTTATATTGGTTACATATTCTTGTCATTTTTCGAATAATGGACTCTGTAAAGCCCTCTGTTCGATGGCTTAAATTAGGCATAGTATCCTCCTCTTTGCTCAAGAGTCGCTATGGCCTCGCTAACCCTTGAGAAAGTGATAGTCCCGATGGGCATAACATGGATCGATTCTTCGGGAAGGACCGATTTCTGGGCAACTGCGTTAATGATATCTTCAGTTATTTTCTTAACCCCGAGCTGAGTTAATGAAACTGGCAATCTAAGCTTCTGATAAAAAGGAATCAATTGCTTGATTTCTTCCCATTTCTCCTCTAATACGAGCTGAACAAGAATACCATAGGCTACTTTTTCCCCATGGAGAGCATGATGCGTTTCTTCTATAATCGTCAGCCCATTATGGATAGCGTGGGCACCGGCAATTCTTCCATATTGATCACCAAATCCGCCAACCATTCCGGCAAGAACGATGATCGTCTCAGCGACTTTAACAAAGTCATCGTTTAAAATGCCGGATTCCGCTGCTTGGATTGCCCCTTCGGAATGGGCAAGCAACATCTCTTTACATTGTCTTGCTGCATAGTGGGAAATTTGGAGAGGAACAGGTTTGTTCTCAATAATTGACATCTGGACATCTGCTTCATACCATTTGGCAAGTGTATCACCAATACCGGCGATCAGTAGATTGATCGGTGCATTGACGAGAATTCTCGGCTCTATGACCACAAGACTTGCACTATTGGGATAAATATCATAACGGATAAAGGCTCCGGATTCATCGTAAATGACACTCAGTGGAGTCCAGGGAGAACAATTAGAAGCGAGTGTTGGGGCAAGGACAAAGGATTTATGGGTCAAATGGCTTACCGCTTTGACGAGATCAAGTACTTTTCCGCCACCTACCGCGATGAGTGCATCAAAGGAATTTTTATCTACAATTTTTTTAAGCGTTTCAATTTCAGTTATGGAACACTCTCCGCCATAGGTGTATTCTTCAAATTTAATCTGGGTAAATTCTGGCCAAAAGGGCTTGGCTGCTTGCCATGACTTTATCCCATGCACAACGAGGACTTTTTGATAGCCTCGTTCCAATAGCTTCGCTTCTAACTGTTCTAAAACATCTTCATTTAAAATGTATTCACTAGGTGCACCATGCACTGCAAAGCTTTCCACTTTCATCACTCTTTTCTTCACTTCAGATGGATACAAAACAGCAGTCTTCCCCAATCTAAACAACAGGTTAGGGAAGACTACCCAAATCGGTCTTTATTTTATTTCTTCATCCATCCAGGTTTTCCAAAACCTTTAAATTCTGTATCAATAACTTTTTCAAATTCAGGTGATTGGACAACGGTCTTAATATCTTTGGCAATTTGTGAGTTTTCATTAGCAGCAGTTACAGCTACAACATTGCGATAAGGATCAAGCATATTTTCAAGAGCTAAGGCATCAAGCAAGTTCATTTTGG
>Ga0255336_101228_pt1 | contig 20976 bp, 19 predicted proteins | sample MeOH1_35cm_T3_17_FD_189102 | JGI IMG/M metagenome (GOLD analysis project Ga0255336, IMG submission 189102) | Sandy soil microbial communities from University of British Columbia, Vancouver, Canada - MeOH1_35cm_T3_179 | ecosystem: Engineered > Artificial ecosystem > Sand microcosm > Unclassified ...
ACAGGGCCATGCTGACAATGACACGGCCGCGCTGCGCCGCAGATTGCGCAAGACTGGACACGCCAGGAACTCCCCACTGTTCAACCGCCGCCCCTCTTATCGGCAATGTCACAAAGGAAAGTTAACGCGTCAATCCTGTCCTAATCGGCAGTATGTGAACTCTGGGAATTATATCCTAGATATTCGTCCGCCTTTCCGGCCGGAGGAGGCAACACCAGGAAATTCCGGTCAGGCTGGTTCCGTCGCGAAATAGTAGCGAAAGCCATCTCGGCCTTTCGCGGTGATGCGTAGTGCCCGGCTATCCCGCTGCCGCTCGATCCAGCCGAGGTCAAAGCAGCGTGCGGCAATAGCGACACCCAAGGCACCACCGATATGCAGGCGCCGTTCGCTCCAATCGAGACAGGGCTTGCAAAAGATGCGGTGCGACCTGCTCTCCTCGGTCAGGGCGACGCCGAGATCTTGCAGCAGTGCCCGGCCCGGCGTCATCAGCATGCCGGCCTCACCGCTCATCTCGATCTGCCCTTTTTCGATCATGGCATCGGCAATTGCCACGCCAAGGCGCCCGGCCAGATGGTTGTAGCAGGTGCGTGCCTCGCGCAGCGCCTCGTCCCGGCATGAAGACGGCCGGTAGCGCTTCGGTCCCTCAATCGCGACCACCGCCATCAGACTTTCCAGCATGCTGCCGACCAATGGCGAAGCCAGCCGGTAATAGCGATGCCGCCCCTGTTGCAGCACGGCGATCAGATTGGCGTCGAGCAGTTTCATAAGATGGCCGCTGGCGGTGGAGGCACCGATCCCGCCCACATAAGCAAGCTCTCCGGCGGTCAGAGCGCGGCCATCCATCAGCGCCACGAGCATATTCGCGCGGGCCGGATCTCCCACCAGCGCAGCAACTTCCGCAATATTCGTGCCGTAGCTCATACCGCCATCTTAGGCCCATCCGCCGGCATCTCAAGGTGAAACGCTTCGATCGACGCCGAAGCATCAAACCGGGACATGCTGGCCGATCATCGTCATCTTCTATTTCAACAACAGGAGATGATCATGACCGGCAACTATCGATTCTCATCTGGCAAGCAGATCACCGCGTGTCGGGCTATTATCAAGTGGGCGTGGATTGTGGCAGTTGCTGCTGACATAAGTGTCTACATCAGATGCATGTCGGAGCGTCGCCGGCAGCGGCGCGCTTTGGCCCTGCTCGATCACCGGCTCCTGAACGATATCGGCCTCTCCGCCGAAACCGCCCAGGAGGAGCTCCGGCGATCCTTCTGGCGTTAGCATGGACGAGATCGCTTAGCGCCGATAGCGCAGGCGCGGCCATATTGTCGCCATCAAGATCGCCGCCGTGATCAGGCCACCGCCGATAAAGACTTTCACCGGCACGCGCTCACCATAGACGAGCCAAGCCCAAAGCGGATTGAAAATGACATCGCCCATGGCAATCAGCATGGTTTGCACCGCCGGGACATGCGGAGCACCACGCACGAAGAAAATAAGCGCCAGACCGAGCTGAACGAAGCCCATGATCACCAGCACGAGCAGCTCCTTCAGCGATAGCGGCGCCAGACCGCGAAACAGCCAGACCAGCAGGAAAACGGAAAAGCCGCCCAGGACCAGTGCCGGTGTCATCTCGATGGCGGCAAAGCGTTTCAGGACGACCGTCTGCGCCGCCATCAGGAATGGCACCGCCAGTCCCAATAGCGTCACCAGGATTCCGTTGCCGGCGCCCTTATCCTCCGACCAGGCGATCACCAGGATGCCGATAAAGGCCGTGGTCGCCGCCGCCAGCACGATCGCCGGTGTCCTTTCCCGCAGAAAGATCCAGGCGACCAAAGCGGCGAAGATCGGCGCCGTGGCGGTCAAGGCCGAGACCGAGGCCACCGAACTCGCCAGCGAGACGGCCACCACATAGGAGCTGGAGGCGCCCGCGAAACAGGCCGCGGAAATGATGAAGGCTACGGGGTGTGCCTGGGCAGCGAGCGTGCCCAGGGAGCGGCGATAAAGAACCAGCAGATAAATCAGCAGCGACACACCCATGAAACCGCCGCGATAGGCATTGATGGTCCAAGGATCGAGCTCGGGCAGCGTGCGGACGAACACGCCGGCGGTGCTGGTGAACAGCATCGCCAGCGTGACCAGGACCAATCCGCGCCAATAGGAGCGCGACCATGAGTCGGTCGTTTGATCGTTAGACGTGGTTGCCATGGGGAAATCGCGCAATGAAGGTGGCTAGGTGGCGCTGTTTTCCAGAGGGGCTGCAACGCGCGGCTTGCGCAGTTGCGGCCAGACCGTCGCCAGGAGGATGGCAGCGACGATGATGGCGCCGCCAAGGAAAACACCGGGCCTGACGGCTTCCCCATGGGTCAGCCAGGCCCAGGTTGGATTGAGGACGACATCGCCGAGCGAGATCAGGATCGCCTGGACCGACGGGACATATTTTGCCCCCTCGACATAGAGCACCAGCGGCACTGCAAGCTGCACCAGTCCCATGAGGGCGATGACGGCGTAATCATGCAAGGACAGGATCGGCAGGCCGCGCACGACGAGGACCGAGATCGTCACCAGGAAGCCGCCATACATGATGGCGGGTGTCATCTCCATATGGCGATAGCGGCGCAGCGACACGGTCTGGCCGGCAAAGGTGAAGCCGACCATGACGCCCACGAAGGTCCCCAGCAGGCCGTCTTGCATCACCTGTTCTTCGGCGCTGGCGATCAGATAGACGCCGACCATCACCATGACCGTGGCACAGAGAACCAAGGGCGAGGTACGTTCGCGCACCATCAGCCAGGCCAGCAAGGCCGCAAAAATCGGGCTGGTCGCCCCCAGCACCGAGACGCTGGCGACGCTCGCCATGCTGAGCGCCAGGATATAGAGGGTCGATCCGGCGGCAAAAAAGCCGGCCGCCACCACGAAGCCCATCGGCTCGCGCGGGAAGATCTGCTTGATGGTATCTCGGCGATAACGCAGCAGCAGGTATATGAACAGGCAGATGCCGGTCGAGAGGCCGCGATAGGCGTTGATGGTCCAGGGATCGATCGCCGGCACCGAGCGGACAAAGGCGCCGCTCAAACTCCAGCAGACGGTCGCCAGGCAGCAGAACAGAATGCCGCGGAAATAACCGCCCGTCTCGCCCTTGACCTGCACCACTTCCCCCAGCTGCTGTTTTTCCAACGGTAGGGGCTAGCGGAACGCCACACCAGCGGCCAAAACGCATAACGCGACCGCTCGCCATGCAGAAGCTCCGCCCGATCGCCCGGGCCAAGACCGTGCCGTCAGCGGCAAGCCGCCACGTATAACCGCAGGTCCCTGGGAGGACCTGGTACGTCCTCAGCCATGTGTGGCGCGGCTGTCAGCCGGGGCCTCATCCCGCTCCTTGAGACCGTAGTCGCGCAAGATTGCAGCAACCCGCAGGCGATAGTCGCTGAACACGCCGCTGCGTCCTTGCGCCTGGGTCGCGCGATGGCGGGCCTGATTGCGCCAGGCGGCAACGGCTTCCTCGTCGCGCCAGAAGGACAGCGACAGCAACTTGCCGGGCGTGGTCAGGCTCTGGAAGCGTTCCACCGAGATAAAGCCATCCATCTTCTCGAGATCAGACCGCAAGGCAGCGGCAAGATCGAGGTAATGATTTTGTTCACCTTCGGCAGGCCAGACTTCAAAAATGATCGCGATCATGCGGTAAACTCCGGAATGCGTGCATTGGGTAGAGGGCGATATTTGACGGCTTCGACGCTCGATAGCGACAGCCTGTCTCGATAGGCGGACAGCAACCGCAGCGCCGCGGCGGCGAGGCGACGGGCAATAGCCTGGCCCGGACAGAGATGCCGCCCATGGCCGAAGGTCATCAAGCGCCGATCAACCCGAATGAGCCGGAACATGTCCGGATCAGGATTGAGCGATGGGTCGCGATTGGCGGCCGCCAGAACCAGCACAACGGCATCCCCCGCTTTCAGGACATGCCCGTCGATCATGATATCCTGCGCGATGATGCGCCGGGTATTCTGCACCGGTGGATCATAGCGCAGAACTTCATCAACGAAATCCTCCCAGTCGAGACCGCCACTCCCGCATGGCAAGCGCGCCAGAGCCAGGAAACCATTGCCGATCAGCCCGGCTGTCGCATCGAAAGTCTGCATGAGAAAGCCGAGGCAGTTTGCCAGCGCGTCTTGCGGCCCCAGGCCCTGTTCGCGCGCTTGCCGCAAAAGTGTGATGGTGAGGTTCGCCGGCGCGGATGTCGGCGTCTCGCCTGCCTTCGTCAGCATGGCCAGAAGCATCTGCGCGGCCTGGCAACCTTGCTCGACCCGTTCCCCGGATGCCCCGGCAGCCATGGCCGCGACAAATGGCGCGACACGTGTCGCAGCGTTATGGCAATCGCCTGCTTCAATACCGAGCAGCCGGGCGATGACAAAGGCTGGCAACCGATACTGCAGATCCGCCAGCAGCATCCGCAAATCCGCCGTACCGGCCGGCACCAGCGCCGCAAGCCCCTCGTCGATGATCGCCTGCAGCACCACCCCATCCACCTGTGCCAGGCCCGCGACCACTGCCGCCTTCATCCGCCGGTGGAAATCGCCGTCGGTCATGCGGACCAGCGAGGTGAAGACCGGCGCAATTCCCGTCCCGGCGAGGTTGGGCGGCACCGGCTGCGCCGGCGGCCGGATATGACAATGCGCGCTTTCCAGGACCGCCCGGATTGCCGGAACACCCGACGCCACCCAGAAGCCGCAATCGCGGTCAAAATAAAGCGGCTGCGTCTCGCGCAGCCGGCGATAATATGGGTAGGGATCGGGATGCGTGGCAGCGGCAATCGGGTCCTGGGGATCTCGCACGGCTTCCTCGGCTCTGCATATGAGCGCCTCACCATAGCCCCTGTCAGCCTGCCAATGCTTCGGTGAAGGCCGAAGTATTTTTTTAATTATAAATCAAATCAAATACTTAGATAAACACCCGCTTTCAACCCGCTTGCCTCTGCCGCGCCGGATATCCGGCTTGCCAGCCCGAACCGGACCAGGTATTGTGTATACATGTATATACAAGTTAACGAGGAGATCGCCCCGTGACGACCACTTCCGCTACCGGCACCCGTTACAATGCCCGGGTCATCCGCGCGCCCCGCGGCACCGAGCTCAATGCCAAGAGCTGGCTGACCGAAGCGCCCTTGCGCATGCTGATGAACAATCTCGACCCGGACAATGCCGAGAACCCCAACGAACTGGTGGTCTATGGCGGCATCGGCCGGGCAGCGCGCAACTGGGAATGCTACGACCGCATCGTCGCGACGCTGAAGACCCTCAACGACGACGAAACGCTCCTCATCCAGTCGGGCAAGCCGGTCGGCGTCTTCAAGACCCACAAGGATGCGCCGCGCGTGCTGCTGGCGAATTCCAACCTGGTCCCCCATTGGGCGACTTGGGAGCATTTCCGCGAATTGGATGCCAAGGGCCTGATGATGTATGGCCAGATGACGGCCGGCTCCTGGATCTATATCGGCAGCCAGGGCATCGTCCAGGGTACCTATGAGACCTTCGTCGAAGCCGGCCGCCAGCATTACGGCGGCAATCTCAAAGGCCGTTGGATTCTGACCGGCGGCCTCGGCGGCATGGGTGGTGCGCAGCCGCTCGCCGCGACGATGGCTGGCGCTTCGATGCTGGCGGTCGAATGCGAGCCCTCACGCATCGAGCGTCGCCTAGAGACCCGCTATCTCGATACCAAGGCCGCGACCCTTGACGAAGCCCTGACGATCCTCGACAAGGCGAAGAAGGACGGCAAGGCGATTTCGGTCGGCCTGCTCGGCAATGCCGCAGAGATCTTCCCGGAAATCGTCAAGCGCGGCATCCGCCCCGATATGGTAACCGACCAGACCAGCGCTCATGACCCACTGAACGGCTACCTCCCTGCCGGCTGGAGCCTCGCCAAGGCGGCCGAGATGCGCCAGAAGGACCCGGAAGCCGTGGTCAAGGCGGCGAAGCAATCGATGGCGGTGCAGGTTCGCGCCATGCTCGATTTCCATAAGCAAGGCATCCCGACTCTCGATTACGGCAACAACATCCGCCAGATGGCACAGGAAGAAGGTGTCGAGAACGCCTTCGACTTCCCGGGCTTCGTGCCGGCCTATATCCGTCCGCTGTTCTGCCGCGGCATCGGTCCCTTCCGCTGGGCGGCGCTGAGCGGCGATCCCGAAGATATCTACAAGACCGATGCCAAGGTGAAGGAGCTGATCCCGAATAATCCGCATCTCCACAACTGGCTCGACATGGCGCGTGAGCGCATCAGCTTCCAGGGTCTGCCGGCACGCATCTGCTGGGTGGGCTTGGGTGAGCGCGCGAAGCTCGGCCTCGCCTTCAACGAGATGGTGGCCAAAGGCGAGCTGAAGGCGCCGATCGTGATCGGCCGCGACCACCTCGATTCCGGCTCGGTCGCCAGCCCCAATCGTGAGACCGAGGCGATGCAGGACGGCTCGGATGCGGTCTCCGACTGGCCGCTCCTCAATGCGCTGCTCAATTGCGCCTCGGGTGCGACCTGGGTCAGCCTGCATCACGGTGGTGGTGTCGGCATGGGCTTCTCACAGCATTCCGGCATGGTGATTTGCTGCGACGGCACAGAAGACGCCGCCCGCCGTATCGGCCGCGTGCTGACCAATGATCCTGGTACCGGTGTCATGCGCCATGCCGATGCCGGCTATCAGATCGCCATCGACTGCGCCAAGGAACAGGGCCTCAATCTGCCGATGCTGCAGAAGTAAGCGGCCCTCGGGCGTCGGCGTAATTGCCCCACCCGCCCCCCAATTGGGGGGAATTCTCTGTACTGTTGAAGCGATCAATCCCCTCCCCCGAATCGGGGGAGGGTTAGGGCGGGGGCAATGATGGTCGCCACCTCAACAAACCATATCGCCGGTGGGGGCTAGTTCACCGCGCCATTCGGCGTTACCTTGCCTCATCATCACGATGCCAGCCGGGAGCTTGAAATGCCGCGCCAGAAACCGACAACCGAAGCTGCCTGGGATTGCCTGATCACCGATTGCCATGTCGCCAGCCTCGCCGGCGCGGAAGGCTATGGCGAGATCCGCGACGCAGCGATCGGTATCCTGGAAGGCCGGATCGCCTGGATCGGCCGCGAAGAGGATCTACCGGCGATTGCCGAGGAAGCCCTCGATGAAGTCAGCCTCAACGGCAATTGGGTGATGCCCGGTCTGATCGATTGCCACACCCATCTCGTCTATGGCGGCCAGCGGGCCAATGAATTCGAGATGCGGCTGCATGGTGCCAGCTACGAAGAGATCGCCAAGGCCGGCGGCGGCATTGTCTCGACGGTGAAAGCCACTCGTGCCGCCAGCCTTGAGGAGCTTGTCGGGAGTGCGGGTAAACGACTTGAACATCTCCTTGAGGAAGGCGTCACCACGATCGAAATCAAATCCGGCTATGGCCTCGATCTCGAGACGGAACGGCGCATGCTCTTGGCCGCGCGCCAGCTCGAGGCGGAATATCCGGTCAATGTCGTCACCACCTGCCTCGCCGCCCATGCCTTGCCACCCGAATATGCCGGCCGTCAGAGCGCCTATGTAGATCTCGTCTGCGAGACGATTATCCCGACCCTGGCGCAGGAAGGTCTGGTCGATGCCGTCGATGCCTTTTGCGAAAAGATCGCCTTCACCCCGGCGGAGACCGAGCGGATTTTCCAGACCGCCCAAAAGCTGCGCCTGCCGGTGAAACTGCATGCGGAACAGCTTTCCGATCAGAAAGGCGCCGTTCTCGCCGCCAAATACGAAGCCTTGTCGGCCGATCATGTCGAATATGTCGCCGAGGATGGTGTCGAGGCGATGGGCAAGGCCGGTACCGTCGCGGTCCTGCTGCCTGGCGCCTTCTATTGCCTGCGCGAGACCAAGGTGCCGCCGGTCGATCTCTTCCGCAAGCATGGCGTCAAGATGGCGGTCTCCACCGACAGCAATCCCGGCACCTCGCCGACCTTGTCGCTGCGCCTGATGCTCAGCATGGCCTGCGCCTTCTTCCGCCTGACGCCGCAGGAAGCATTGCGCGGCATCACCATCAATGCCGCGGCAGCTCTCGGCATCGACGACACCCATGGCTCGCTGGAGGTTGGCAAGGTCGCCGATCTCAGCGTCTGGCAGATCGGCCAACCAGCGGAACTCGCTTATTGGATCGGCGGCAATCCCTGTCGTGCGGTGATGAAGAACGGCTTCTGGGCGCGGCGTAGTTATTGATGGGCAGTTACTGACAGATCGACATCATGCAAGCTCAGCATCTGACGGCCAAAGACTATCAGCGCATGCCCTGGAAGAATGGTCAGGGTTCAACAACACAATTGATTTCCGCCGCGAATGCCGATGGCGGCTTCGACTGGCGTCTCAGTATCGCCGAGGTCGGGCAGTCCGGCCCCTTCTCCGATTTCAGCGGCTATGATCGCATCATCACCCTGATCGATGGCAGAGGCATGGTGCTGACCTTCAACGGCACGATGCAGCGGCGCATCGACAAACCTTTCGCGCCCCTGCCCTTCGATGGCGGCTGGCAGACCGAGTGCGCGCTGATCGACGGTCCGCTGCGCGACTTCAACCTGATGGTCGCGCGCCGCTGGGGCCATGCGGCGATGACCATCCTGCGCTTAAGCGCCGGAGAGAAATGCGAGATCGGCGAAGCTCCTGTTGTCCTGCTGCACGTCTTTTCCGGCGCAGCGGCTTTCGATCATGCCGGAGCCCGGTTCGACTTGTCGGCAGGTGATACGCTGCATCTGGACAGGCCGGGCGACAGTCTTCTCTCGGCCGCTACCAGTGCCACCGTGGCAGCCATCTATCTGGAGCCCAAAGCATGAGCGAGACATTGTCGCCGGTCTACGACTTCACCCCGGGGAATAGCCCGCTCTTGATCAGCATGCCACATGTCGGCACGCAATTGCCCGAAGCTGTGAGGACAGGTCTCATTCCCGAGGCGCTCGATCTGCGCGATACTGACTGGCATCTGCCACGGCTCTATGACTTTGCCCGTGAACTCGGGGCCAGCGTGCTGTCGGCCCGCTATTCGCGCTTTGCCATCGATCTCAATCGCCCCTCGGATGACAAGCCGCTCTACCAGACCGCGACGACCGGCCTCTATCCGGATGTCCTATTCGACGGGACGCCGCTCTTTCAACCGGGCAAGACACCGGATGCCGCCGTGCGCCAGCTTTATCTGCAGCAGATCTGGCGACCATATCACGACCGCATTGCGGCGGAGCTTGCACGGCTGAAAACGCAATTCGGCTATGCCATCTTGTTCGACGCACATTCGATCAAGGGCGAAATTCCCCGCTTGTTCGATGGCCTGCTGCCGGATTTCAACATCGGCACCAATAACGGCGCTGCCTGCGCGTCGGCCCTGGCCGATCATCTCGCTGCCGTCTGCAACGCGCCGGGCTATCGTCATGTCGTCAATGGCCGTTTCAAGGGCGGCCATATCACGCGACATTATGGCCTGCCGGAACAAGGCATCCATGCCGTGCAGCTGGAGCTCGCCCAGCGGACCTATATGCGTGAAGCAGCACCCTTCGACTATCTGCCCCAGGTGGCTGACCGTGTCAGGCCAGTGCTGCGACGGTTCGTTCAGGTACTGATCGACTTCCACCCCTGACGCCGGCGGGCCCCTGGCGCCGGCGGGCGCTCATCCTGCACGACTTCTGCATCCGACTACGCGTCAGGCCAGCTTGCGCTCACCCGCGGAATAGATCAGTCTCGATCCATGGCAGAAGGGGACAGTTTCCGAATATTGACCGCAAGCGAGATCGGCAGCTTCAACTGCCGAACGCGAATCCTGGAACGGCTCCTGGCCTATTGGGATCTCAAGCGGGCGGGCCGCGCCTGGCCCCTGCGGGCCGATATCGATCCCGCCGACATCACGCCGTTGCTGCCGCATCTCATGCTGGTCGATATCACATACGCGCCGTTCCGGGTGCGTTACCGGCTGGTGGGGACCGAAATCGCCCGCGTGGCGCATTTCGATTTCACCGGTCATTTCCTCGACCAGCTGACATTCGAAAGCGGCGATGCCATGGACTGGGTCGCCTGCTATCGGCAAGTGGCCGAGACCGGCCTACCGGGCTTTGGCATCGTTCATTGGCTATCGCCAGGTGCCGCCCATCGCTGGATCGAATTCTTGATCTGCCCGTTATCGACTGACGGCCAGACCGTCACGCAGTGCATCTCCGCCGAGGATTACGAGCTACTGAATCCGGTCGAATTCGACAGCCTCGGCCAGGCAACACCACAGCGATGATAGCGCACCCGCGGATCCGCATATGAGCGAGCAGCAATACTTTCAGGCCGAGCTGGTCGCGCTTTACGACAAGCTCAATCCCCTGGGAGCCGATAGCGACTATTTCATCGCCGCCTGTGAGCCTGCACCACGGACAATCCTCGACCTTGGCTGCGGCACCGGCTTACTCACCAAGGCGCTTGCCCGGCAAGGCCATCAGGTCACCGGCATTGACCCAGCCCCTGCCATGCTGGAAATCGCCAAGCGTCCGCCCCTCCCCAATACGCGGTGGCTTTGCGCCGATGCCAAGGAACTCGACCTCGGCTGCCAGTTCGACCGTGTCATTGCCAGCGGCCATGTCTTTCAGGTCTTCCTCACCGCCGCCGATCGTCTCGCCTTTCTGCGGACAGCTTCACGCCATCTGAAGCCGGACGGTCGCTTGATCTTTGACAGCCGGAACCCCGAAGCAGCTGCCTGGCTTTCCTGGACGCCGGCGAAATCGCGCCGCCGGATCGACCATGAGACACATGGGCCGATAGATATCTGGCACGATGTCGTGAGCCTCGACGGCGAGCGGGTGAAATTCACCTCGTCCTATCACTTCGACGATAATGGCCAAACTTATACCAATGCCGGAGAGCTCGCCTTTCCCTCATATCGGCTTATTCGCGAACAGCTGGATGCGGCGGGTCTGCAGATCTTAAAGATTGATGGTGACTGGAGCGGCGCGCCCTTCACAACGGCGGCGCCGGAAATTATCGTTACTGCGGGGCCGGGTCATGCGGGGATGGGCCGTGCGGGTCTGTGACGCCGCATACAGCCTTGCGCAGCAAGGCATGCTAGAAAAAGCTGTCACCAGAGGAGTATGGCCATGCCTTTCCGCCACCACGTGTTATCAAGGTTCCTGACCGCCGCCACCTGTCTGTTCCTCGGCAGTGTTGCGCCGGCCTTGGCGGAAGGCGACAGCTTCCTGGGCAACTGGACCATCAGCAAGGCCGTGATCGCGCCCTGGGCCGATCCCGGTGCCAAGCCGAGCAATGCTGAAATGAAATCGCTGATGGGCAAGACCGTCACATTTAAGAAGGGTCAGATTGCCGGACCAAGCATTCTCGCCTGCACCGGACCGATTTATGATCTCAATGATGGTGGCCCGGATATGCTGTTTCAGGGTGCCCTGGCGCAGAAGCCCGACGGCTCGGCGCAGGACCCCGCCAAACCCGCGGCCGATCTCGGTTTTCACGGATCGACGATCAAGACCTTGCAGACCGGTTGCGAAAACGAAATCGACTATCACTTCGTCGATGACACGACGCTGGAATTCGGGCTTAACGATTACGTCTATACGATGACCAAGCAGGGCAATTGAGCCGGTAAGGCCTGCCCATTCGCCTTGCTGCCTCCCGACTGCTTCGCCATATCTGACGAGAATGCGAGCGTCAGCTCATTGCGAACAGGGAATATCTGCCTGGGCCGTATCAGCTACAGCCTTCCCAAGAGTTGGGCGGCAACCAGCAGGAGGGAGTGCGCTTAGCATGCGACAGGATCGTGTCAGCAAGGCATTCGGCGACCAGATGGAGCCGCGTGTTGCGTCTAGCTTTTTGACGGCAACGACGTTCTGGGGCGGGCTACTGCTGTCCGGTTTCATGTTGGCCGCCGCGGTCATACTGGCGAGCTGACGCGTTCAGGACCTCTCCGGTTTCATCTTGGAACAAAAGCGATCGGCCGAAGCACCGCTTCGGCCGATTTGTCTTTGTCCGCAATCTTATTGCTGCGGCAGCTGTTGGACCTGAGGCTGCTGTTGCTGCTGATGGCTAGACTGATTGGTGTGCTGCACCTGCTCGCCCTGTGGCTGGCGATGCTGATTCTGTTGTTGCTGGATCAGCTGCTGCTGCATTTGCTGCTGCTGAACCTGTTGTTGCTGTCTTTGCTGTTGCTGGCGCTCAGCTTGATACTGCTGCTGCTGAGCGGCGCGTTCCTGCTGCTGCTGTTGATACCGCTGGTTCTGCTGGTATTGCTGCTTCTGCTGCCGTGCCTGCCAATCAGTCGCTTGCTGATTGGCTTGCCCCTGCGACTTGCTTTCACCCTGCGGCCGGATGATCCGCGTCTCCGTGGATTGATTATTCTGGTTCCGCTTGGAGTTATTCTGTACCGCCTGCCCGTTCTCCTGCGGCACTTGCTGCAGATGCTGCTGTTGCGTCTGCACAGGCTGCTGCTGGACGGCCGCGCCCGGCTGGCGCGACTGTTTGTTGTTCGCCCAGTCCCACTTCTGCTGATCCTGATTGGGTTGACCCTGATTGCGCGTATTCTGCTGCGCCGTTCCACCGTTATTCTGATTGTGGATCTGCACCTGATTGTTGTTCAGCTGAGCATTGTTCGACGGATTATTGTTTCCATGGCTATTGTTCAGCTGTCCGTTATTGCCCTGCAGTTGCTGGACCTGGGGCTGCTGGGCACCGGGCTGCACGACATTGCTGCCCGGCTTGCGCGAGCCGCGATCCGTCCATTTGTTGTTCTGGCGGTTCTGCTGCTGTGCGCCAACCATGTCCGGCTGGTTATTCTGTTGATGGTTGGTGTTCTGCAGCTGATTCTGCTGGCGATTATTCGTCTGCAGCTGATTGGGCTGGCCGGCCTGATTGGCGGACGGCGTCCGCTGCGACCAGTTCCGGTTACCGTTCTGCTGGACTGTCGGGCCGGCGGCCGACTTGCGCTGCAGCTGATCCGCCGAAAAGCCGTAGTGCTTTGCTTCCGTCGGCGTCAGGCCGACCGTCTGCGCGGTTGGCGCCAGCGGCGCTTGACGGCCATTGAAGCCATGCATCTGGTCCAGCCGACGCTGGTCGACACGCTGCATATTGCCGGAAACGCGCTGCGAGCGGGTCATGGTGTCCCGCGATACCACCGTCACGGCATCATGATTGACGAAGCGGTTCACCGTCACATTGTTGTTGATGACCGTCGTGTTGCGAACATTGATGATATTCACGTTCTTCACATACGTGACGTTGACGTTGCGCACATAGCGTTCCGACACGCGGTAAGGCGGGTAATAGACTTCACGCGGCCCCAGGGGCACCCAGCCAACCGACGGGCCACCGAGGCTGATGGAAACACCGACCCCGCCGATATCGCCGACGAAGGTGACCAGAGCCGGCGCATAGATCGGGACGAATGGTGCACCAACCACCACCACCGGCCGCGGCGCCCAGCACCAGCGATGGCCGATGCGGACCCAGCGCCCGTAATGGAACGGCGCGAAGCCCCAAGGCGCGTCATCCACCCAGGTCCAACCCCAAGGCGCCACCCAGGCCCAATGTCCGCTGCGATAAGGAACCCAATCCTCGGCAACCTGCGGATACCAGACATTGCCGTAGTCCGGTGTCGTGCTCCAGGTGCCATAGCGGCCGAGATCCTGCGCACCGGTCATCTGTCTCGTTTCCGGCGGCGGCGGTGCGGCCTGCGCCTCGCGGCTGCGCGCCCAAGCCATCAGTTCGTCCTCGCCGGCCGGCGCCTGGGCGATCGTCGCGCTCACCGGGCTGCCCTGCCCGTCATCCCGCAGCACGCCGGTCTGGCCCGCCGATAGCGGCAGATTGAGATTGTTGTCGCCGGTCACCTGCGCGGCGCCTTCAAGGACAGTAACAGTGCTCGGATGGGTCTGGTCACCGCTGAAGACTTCGTAGCGGCCAGGCTGGTTGATATTGACCGTGCCACGCGGCGTCGCGATCTGGATCTGGTCACCGTTACTCAGCGCCCGCAGATTCAGATAGACCGTACCCTGGGGCAAGCTGGCCTGGAAGGTCTGATCGTCCAGGTGATCGATATCCAGCTCGGTTTGCGAACCGAGATTGACGTCATTCGCCCCAAGCTGGATGCCGGCATGCGAATTCGCGTCCGCCCAGATCGCATTGCCGTTGGTAATCGGATAGTTCGGTGTCGCCGCGGTCCAGGTCGTTTCATCCTTCGTATGAAAGGAAACTGTCCCGTCGATCACCGCCAACCGGCCCACCAAGGCCGGCGGGTCATCATCGGCAAAAGCCGGCGCAGCAAAGCTACCGGCAATCACGGCCGTAACCGCCAGCGCGCCCGCCAATTTCAGGCTGAAACAACGGCGGATGGGAAAAAAAGTCATCAGCGACATCGTGCCCTAGTGTGCTGGAGCTCTTCCCGACCATTCGGGTCTCTCGGGCCTGGTCCTGCCGATCCGCAGAGCCATTTCCCACCAGCTTCATATGGAGATACGTCCGACAAGCGATTCCCGACATTCACAACAGCGTGACGGAGATAGCACAATTTCGTGTTGCAAGAGCCCGCAGGAGATGAAGCTGCAACACGTATGATTGCTAGAGCCGTGCGCTGGCCTCACAGGCGACCTTCACCGAGCCGTGATCACCACGAACGGCAGGATTGCGCCGGTCCTGGCTGCGTCGCCGGCTGTCGCCAGAGCGGTGGCAGGAGCAACTGTCATCGGCGCACGGAAAGGATCGAGAGGATCCCGTGGATAATCGCCAGATCGTGCTTTCAGCTTCGCCCACCCGTGACGGCAGCCGTCATGCCGGCGGCGAACCGTTTCGTGCGGCAGGCCTGCCGAACAAGCGCCGGATTGCTACCGGCGTTTTGATTGTCGCGAGCTGCCTCGGCCTCGCCGGCTGCGTCGCCTATCCGGTCGAGCCGGCACCCGCCTATGGGCCGAGCTATTATGTCGAGCCCTATGTCTACCAGCCCTATTATTACGGCCCGCACTATTACTATGGTCCGCACTACTATTATGGACCGCGCGGCTGTCGCGGACGCTGCTGGTAGCTGGAGCCTGACGGATTTCCGCCCGGCCATTCGCGATCCCGCCGGATGGCCGACCGATCCGTCACGCCGCAACATCTAGCGCCGTAGCTGAGCGCCTCTCCCCTCTGGCGCGAGTTTCATTTTTACACTATCTTCGCGACAATTTTTGCGCGGTAGGTTCCGCCGTAGGTGGCGCAAAGAACGATGCCGCAGGTGATCCGTCACATCTGACACAACGAAATGTTGAGAAATAGGTCAGGTGCGGCCAGGCGGGGTGAGATGAAGAAGCTGATTTTCGTGCTTTTGGGGTGCGCGCTCGTCTTCGGCGGCATCTTCGGTTTTATCACCTTCAAGAACCACATGATCGCGCAATACTTCGCCACCATGAAGCGCCCGCCCGTCCCGGTGACGGCCGCCAGGGCATCGGAGCAAGGCTGGTCGCGCACCGTGACAGCGATCGGCGTCCTGGAAGCGATCCATGGCGTCGATATCAGCCCGGAGGTGAGCGGCGGGGTCGAGCAGATCCTGTTTGATTCCGGCCAGCAGGTCACCAAAGGCGATCCGCTGGTGAAGCTCGATTCTGATGTGGAACAGGCGGAACTGCGCAGCGCCCAGGCCCAGCTCGATCTGGCGGACAGCGAATCCCGCCGCGCCCAGGCGCTCGCCCCTAACAAGACGATTTCCGTCTCCGCTTTGGACAAGGCTGAATCGGAGGCCAAGGTCGCCCTGGCCGCGGTCGGCCGCCTCAACGCCTTGATCGCCAAGAAGACCATCAACGCGCCCTTCTCCGGCATCCTCGGCATCCGCCGGGTCAATCTCGGCCAGTATGTCGATGCCGGCACCGCCATGGTCAATATCCAGGACCTGAGTTCGATGCTGGTCAATTTCGGCGTCTCGCAAAAGGATCTGCCGAACCTCAAGGTCGGCCAGGAAATCCGTATGTCGGTCGACACCTATCCGGGCCGGAACTTCTCCGGCAAGATCACGACCATCGCACCACTGATCAGCGACAAGACGGGCATGATCGCCGTCCAGGGCACGTTCGAGAATACCGATCGCACGCTCCGCCCCGGCATGTATGCCAGGCTCGACGTCATCCTGCCGGACCTGCAGCATGTCGTCATCGTGCCGCAACCGGCGATCAGCTACAGCCTCTATGGCAATGCTGTCTATCTCGTGAAGCGGACCAAGGATGACAAGGGCCAGGATCAGACGACAGTCGACCGCGTGATCGTCGAGACCGGTACCCGGCGCAACGGCTGGATCATCGTCTCGAAGGGCCTCAAGGCCGGTGACGAGATCGTCACCTCCGGTCAGCTGAAGCTTGACAACGGCGCCCATGTGGAAGTGACCCAGGACCAGGCCCTGACTCCGCCCAATACCTTGCCGCTGGAGTGAGGGCCGGATCATGTTCGATATCTTCATCAAGCGCCCGGTCCTCGCCTGCACGATCAGCCTGCTGATCCTGCTGCTGGGCCTGAAATCCGTCTTCTCGCTGCAGATCCGGCAGTTTCCCGAACTCTTCAACACCGTGATCACGGTGACCACCACCTATCCGGGCGCTGATGCCGATCTGATGCAGGGCTTCATCACCGATCCGATCCAAAAGGCAGTGGCGACCGCCGATGGCATCGACTACCTGACCTCGCAATCCGCCTCCGGCATCAGCACCGTCTCGGTGCATGTGCGCCTCAATGAGGACCCCGATGCCGCCATGACGGCAGTCACGGCGAAGGTCAACCAGACCCGGTCGCTGCTGCCGCGCGGCATCAACGACCCGGTGATCGAGAAATCGACCGGTGACACTTTCGATGCCATGTATCTGGCCTTTTCCAGCAACGTGATGAGCCCGGGCCAGATCACCGATTATGTCGCCCGGGTCATCCAGCCCAACCTCTCGACCGTGAATGGTGTGGCCAATCCGGAATTGCTGGGCTCACAGAAATTCGCCATGCGCATCTGGCTCGATCCGGTCAAGATGGCGATCTTCAATCTCTCCGCCGACGACGTGAACACGGTATTGCAGGCCAATAACTATCAGGCCGCGGCCGGCAGCTCCAAAGGCTTCTTCGACGTGGTGGAGACGACGGCGCGCACCGATCTCCGCGATGAGAAGGGCTTCCGCGACATGGTCGTCAAGAATGACGGCCCCAATCTTGTTCGCCTGAAGGACATCGCCACCATCGCTTTGGGGCCGGAAAGCGCCGACAGCTCAGTCTACGTGAATGGCGAGCGCGCCATTTTCGTCGGCATCAAGACGACCCCAACCGCCAATCCGCTGACCGTCATCAATGATGTCCGCACCATGCTGCCGAAGCTGGAAAAGGGCCTGCCACCCGGCATGACCCTGACCATCGCCTATGACCAGACGACCTTCATTCGTGCCGCCATCGAGGAAGTGCTCCGTACCATCCTCGAAGCCTCGGTCATCGTCATGGTAGTGATCTTCTTCTTCATGGGTTCGCTCCGTTCGGTGCTAATTCCGCTGGTGACGATCCCGCTCTCCATGGTGGGAGTCTGCCTCTTCCTGCTGGCTCTCGGCTTCTCGATCAACCTCCTCACCTTGCTTGCCATGGTGCTGGCGATCGGGCTCGTCGTTGATGATGCCATTGTCGTGGTCGAGAACGTGCATCGGCATATCGAAGAGGGGCGATCCCCTTTCGAGGCCGCCATCATCGGCACACGGGAGATTGCCACACCGGTCATTTCCATGACCATCACCCTGGCCGCCGTCTATTCGCCGATCGCCTTCCAGGGCGGCCTCACCGGTGCCCTGTTCCGCGAATTCGCGCTCACTTTGGCCGGCGCCGTCATCATCTCCGGCATCATTGCCCTCACCCTCTCGCCGATGATGTGCTCGAAGGTGCTGCGCCATGACAGCAACCGGCGCGGCCTCTCCGCCTTCATCGACCGGGTCTTCGAACGTAGCCAGCGGATCTATCTGCGGCTCTTGAATGCTTCGCTGAAGGACCGGCTGGCGACCGTCGTCTTCACCTTCATCGTGCTGGGGTCGCTCTATTTCCTGCTGATCAACATTTCGCGCGAACTGGCGCCGGATGAAGACCAGGGTGCCGCCTTCCTCGCCTATCAGGGCCCCAGCAACGCCAATATCGACTACATGGATCGCTATAGCAGCGAGCTCAAATCCCTGTTCGGCGACATCAAGGAGCTGGACGGCTTCTTCGCCATCAACGGCCTGCAGGGCGTCAATCAAGGCTTTGGTGTCGCCGTGCTGAAACCCTGGGAGGACCGTAAGCGCAAGCAGGGCGAGATCATTCCGGAAATGGCGGCCAAGGTCGGCAAGGTGCCGGGCCTGATGGGCTCGGTCTTCCCGATCCCGCCGCTGCCCGGCAATGATGGCATGCCGATCCAATTCCAGATCACCACGACCGCCGACTACAAGTCGTTGAACGAGGTCGCCCAGCGCTTCCGCGAGAAGGTCAATGCCAGCGGCATGTTCCTCTATTCAGATCTCGATCTCAAATATGAGAAGCCGCAGACCGTGGTGGAGATCGACCGCGACAAGGCCGGGACCTATGGCGTCAAGATGGACGCGATCGCCCAAACCCTGGCGCTGATGACGGGCGGCAACTACGTTAACCTGATGAACCTTTATAACCGCAGCTATGAGGTCATCCCCCAGGTCGCGCGGGTCGACCGCCTTGATCCGGAACAGCTCGGCCGACAGTATTATGTGAAGACCGATGATGGCCGCGCGGTCCCGCTCTCCAGCCTGGTGACGCTGCGGGAAGAAGTACAGCCAGTGAACTTGAACCAGTTCAACCAGCAGAACTCGGTGCAGCTACAGGGCGTGCCGATGCCCGGCGTCTCCGTCGGCACAGTGCTCGACTTCCTGCAGAAGACGGCGACGGAGATTCTGCCCGAAGGCTTCACTTATGATTATGCCGGCCAGTCGCGGCAATATATCCAGGAGAGCAATGCCCTCTACGGCACGCTCGGTTTCGCCATCGCCATCATCTTCCTGGTGCTGGCGGCGCAGTTCGAGAGCTTCCGCGACCCGCTGGTCATCATGTTCAGCGTGCCCCTGTCGATGTGCGGCGCCCTGACCCCGCTGGCGCTCGGCGTCACCACGATGAACATCTACAGCCAGGTCGGCCTCATCACGCTCGTTGGCCTCATCACCAAGCACGGCATTCTGATCTGCGAGGTGGCCAAGGAACAGCAGCGCGATTACGGCCATACCAAGCTCGAGGCGGTCAGCATCGCCGCCGGCCTGCGCCTCCGCCCGATCCTGATGACGACCGCCGCCATGGTGACCGGCCTCATCCCGCTGATGTTCGCCACCGGTGCCGGTGCCGCCAGCCGTTTCTCGATCGCCGTCGTCATCATCGCCGGCATGTCGGTCGGAACCCTGTTCACGCTCTTCGTGCTGCCGGTTCTCTATACTTTCATCGCCAGCGACCATCGGCCGAAGATCGCATCCGCCGCGGGCAATGAGCCGGAACTGCCGCTACCTTCCGGCGACGCGATGCCTGGGCATCACTGATACGGTTAACCGCGCCGACCCGTGCCGTATAGCATATAGAGGCCGGCCCCGACGATGAGGGCCGCCCCCAGGATCATGGTCTGATCCGGCACCTCGCCGAAGATGAAGAAGCCCCACAAGGTTGCCCAGATCAGGCCGCTATATTCGAAGGAGGCGACGAAATTGGCCTCGGCCATGCGATAAGCCTGGCTGAGCAAGGTCATACCGATCGCCGAGATCGGGCCGCAAGCCGCGAGCAATAGGAGATCGCGCCAACTCGGCGTCACCCAGGCCCGCAGCAGGAAATCGAGGACACCATTGGCGTCATGAGCGACGCCACGGCCGAAGAAGAGCGCCATGATGCCGGCCGCAAGCAAGAACATCAGGTTCTGATAGAAGGACATGACAATGGCGGGGGTTCGTGCCGCCAGCCCGCGCGCCATCAACTGGGCCGCGCCATAGCCCATGGCCGAGACGACTGGCATCAGGGCGACGAGATTGAACACGCTGCCACCTGGCCGCAGCATCACGACGACGCCGGCAAAACCGACCAGAGTCGCCGCCCAGCGCTGCCAGCCTATCTTTTCGCCGAGGAACGGCCCGGCCAAAGCGGTGACAAAAATCGGCACGGTGAAATAGAGCGCCACGATATCGGCGAGCTTCATCACCGGGAAGGCCAGGTAATAGGCCGAATAGGATACCACCAGGAACATGCCGCGCCAGACCAGCGCCTTGACCGGCCCGGTGACGATGGCTGCCAGCCCCGCCTGGCGATGTACCATGAAGAGCAGGATCGGCAGTGCCGAGAGGCAGCGGATCATCACCACCTCATGCACCGGATAGCCGCCGCTCAGCAATTTGATGATGACGTCCTGCAGGGAAAAGATCAGGACGCCGCCGCAGAGCGACAGGATCGCCAGCCAGAGCTGCTTTCCGGCACCACGGTTGGCCTCGCCGGGCCGCAACGCAATATCAGTCATGATCGGAACGATGACCGGTCAATTGGACATGCAGCGATTATGCGCAAATCACCGGAGCCCCGTCGCATGCATTTACGGCATGACCAGCCCATCCTGTGGCACCATCTTGACGCTTGACCTTGGCCGGCAATCCCTGGCCAGCGCCCCGCAGGCCGTCAGGCAAAGGCGTCGCGGATGACCTCGGCAAAGCGGCGGCCGGCCTCGATCTCATTCGGGTGACGCCCGTCCTGCACCACCCAGTCGCCGCCGACCATGACATCCTTGACGAGACGATCGGTGCTGCCGAAGAGCCAGCGCGACAGCAGGTCGTCGCCCTTGAGATGGGCCGTCATCGGATGCGCCCCGTCGAGCACGACGAAATCGGCCCGCTGGCCGGCCTTGATCTCGCCGACCGGCTGCCCCAGAGCCTGCGCCCCGCCGGCAAGGCAGGCGCTGTAGAGATAGCCACCGATATTGGCACGGTCGGCGCCATGCAGGCGGTTGCGGCGTTCGTGCT
>Ga0255336_101229_pt1 | contig 20951 bp, 19 predicted proteins | sample MeOH1_35cm_T3_17_FD_189102 | JGI IMG/M metagenome (GOLD analysis project Ga0255336, IMG submission 189102) | Sandy soil microbial communities from University of British Columbia, Vancouver, Canada - MeOH1_35cm_T3_179 | ecosystem: Engineered > Artificial ecosystem > Sand microcosm > Unclassified ...
AAGGTGAAACCGTCGCGCTGATGGGCCGCAACGGCATGGGCAAGTCGACGCTGTTGCGCAGCGTGCTCGGCCACGTGAAGCGTCGCACAGGGCGCGTGCAGATAGGCGGCATCGATATATCGACGGCCCGCGCGCATGCCATCGCACGGCGTGGTCTTAGCTACGTGCCCGAGGGGCGTGGGGTGTTTCCGAACTTGTCGGTGCGGGAAAACCTGCTGCTCGCGGGGCAGCCGGGCGTGGACGGCAAACAGGCATGGACCTTCGAGCGAGTACTCGATACGTTCCCGCGTTTGAAGGTGAGGTTATCGAACGGCGGCGCGCAGTTGTCGGGCGGCGAGCAGCAAATGCTCGCGATTGGCCGGGCGCTGATGACCAACCCCGTGTGCCTGATTCTCGACGAAGCCACCGAAGGGCTTGCACCCAAGATCGTCCAGGAGATCTGGCAGGTGATCTCGACGGTGCGCGCGACGGGTATAGCCGCGATCATTGTCGACCGGAATTACCGGACTGTCCTCGAGCATGCCGACCGGGCGATCGTGCTGGAGAAGGGGCAGGTCGCGGTCGAAGCGGCAGCCGCCGATCTGCTGGCCGATAGCGCGCTGCAACAGCGTTACTTAGGGGTGTGAACGATATGCCATGGCGAATAAAAAACCTCTCAACCGCGTTAACCGATATCCTGTGCGCCGGGTCGACGGTACGGGCAATTGTGCGGCTTATCGGCGTGTCCGCGACCTTGAGCACGCTGGCATGCGCTCATGCCGCAACGCCGGCCGTACCCGCTTCAGCAGCCGCGCCAGTGTCTACCTTGCCCGCGTCTATTCAGGCGCTCGCCGCACGCGGCATCCTGGTCGGTAAGTCATTCAGCGCCGAAGCGGGTCTCACGGGCTGGGTCGTCACGCGCGACGGGCGCAACGGGATTGTCTACACGACACCGGATAAACAGCATCTCATAGTGGGCTCACTCGTCAATGCCAATGGCCGCGATCTCACGCCGGTCTACGCGGCTGCTTACGTTCCTAAGCCTGACCTTGCCTCGCTCTACAAACCACTCGACGGCGCGCGTTACGTGATGCAGGGTGCGGTGACATCGAAGAATGTGATCTACGTCTTCTTCGATCCCAATTGCGTGTACTGCCGTTTCGCGTGGAAGGCGTTGCAGCCCTACGTCAAAGCCGGCTTGCAGGTGCGCTGGGTGCCGGTCGGCTTTCTCAAGCCCACGTCGGCCCCGCGTGCGGCAGCGATCCTCGAAGCGAAGGCGCCCGTGCAGGCGCTCGAATTCAACGAAGAGCGTTTCGTCCCAGCGACCGAGGACGGCGGAATCGTTCCCGTCTCCACGATGAAACCCGAGACGTCGCGCACGTTGACCGCCAACCGCACATTGATGGACGCATTCGGCAGCAACGGCACGCCTGCGATTGTCTGGAGGGACAGCCATGGAGTCGTGCAAGCGCAGTCGGGCATGCCGCCGTTGTCGGAGCTTTCCGCCATGACCGGGCTGCCGGAGCAGCCCGAAACCGATCGCGTTCTGGATCGCTTCCGATAACGGAGACGCGCCTGCCTGCGAAAAAATCACGACAAACAAGGCCAGACACTGGCAAGGAGACGATGCAATGAAGCGAGTCCGATATCCCCCGGTACAGAGCCGGATAGTACGGCTGGGTCTGCCCGTTTTGGTGACGATATGCGCGAGCGTCGTGCTGCTTGCCGCATGCGGAGGCAATACGAGTTCCAGTGCGTTGACTGCGGCGACAACCAAACCGCTGATCTGCAACGACTCGATGAAGACCGCATTCAAGCCCGATGCGAATACCACGGTGACGCTGGTGAAGGCGTTCAAAAAGGGCGGCGATATCAACCTGAACGGCACGTCGTCAGGTGTCACGGCGGCCAACGATCTGTGCATGGTCAAGCTGAATGTCGGACCGGGAAACCCGGGTCCCGCGGGCGCGCCGTCGACTTCGCCTGGGATCGGTATCGAAGTGTGGCTTCCGAGTCCCGCTAACTGGAACAAACGTGTACATGTGGTGGGCGGCGGTGGTTGGGCTGGTGGTGTGCAAGGATCGACAACGGCCATCGCGGGGCTGCCTAATCCGCTCGCAGCGCTTTTTCCAGCTGCGGCTGTTAGCACCGTTGTGATTGCCGAAACTGAAGGGGCTGTATCAGCGTCAACGGACACTGGGCACGCTGACACTGCAGGTGGCGGCTCGTTCGCGATGAATCCGGATGGCACGATCAACACTGCGCTTTGGACCGACTTCGCGTCCCGCTCCATCCATGAAATGGCTGTGAACACGAAGGCGCTCGCCACAGCGTATTACGGTATCGCACCAAAGTACTCGTACTGGGACGGCTTCTCTACTGGTGGACGCCAGGGTATGAAAGAAGCGCAAGCCAATCCGGATGACTTCGACGGTATCCTTGCAGGTGGGCCCGCGTTCAACTGGAGCAAGTTCATCACGGGGGAACTCTATCCGCAGATCGTCTTTCAGCGTGATCTCGGCGGTACGCCTCTGACTGCGGCGCAGCAGGACCTTGTATCCAATGCGGCCATTAGCGCGTGCGACTCGGTGGGTGGCCAGCATCTCGGCTACATCCTCGATCCATCCGCGTGCAAATATGATCCCACCACGGACCGGAATGTCCTATGTGCGGCGAGCGGGGGCGCGAATAGCACGCCGGCTTGCGTCACGCCGGTGCAGGCCGCCGCGATCAACAAGATCTGGTACGGCATCACGTCTGACGGGTCGGCACCCGTGCCGGGTTCGGACAACGGATGGGCTTCGGTCACGTCGCTGACTGGCCCCAGCGGCGTGCAACGCTGGTTCGGACAGACACGCGGGACGTCGCTATACGGCGCATTCTTCGGCGGTACCGGCCTGGCAGGTGTCAATGGTCCCTTTACTATCGCATCCGATCAGGTAGCGCTGGAATTGCAGAATCCCACCATTGCCGGACCGAATTTCGTGAATGCAACGGGTAACGGAGTTTCGGGCTGGAAGGCTCTCTCCTATGCGCAACTGTCGAATGCATTCGATCAGGGTATCGCGCTACAGTCGCAATTTGGCCAGATCAACACCGACAACCCAGATCTTTCCGCATTCAAAAGTCATGGCGGAAAACTGCTTCACTACCACGGCCTCTCGGACGAATTGATCATGCCGCAAGGATCGGTCAATTACTACACGCGAGTCGTGAACCAGATGGGCGAAGATCTTGCGTCGGTGCAAAGCTTCTACCGGCTCTTTCTCATCCCGGGCTTTGGTCACGGCAGCCCTAACGGTACCGCCAATCCTGCGGCGAATCCGCCGGTGCCTGCGGCCGCGCAGCTATACCAGGCGCTCACTGGTTGGGTGGAGAATGGCGTTGCACCGGACAAGATTCCGCTGCAAAACCAGGGCGGGACGATTACGCGGCCCATCTGCATGTACCCGTCGAAGCCGACTTACACCGGCGGCGATGTAGGGGCGGCATCGAGTTTTACGTGTAGTTGAGCTGCCTCAACGATGTGGTTCAGGTCGGCATCGTGACAGCATCTTGCTGTCGCGATGCCGCGTTCAGTCCATCCGCCCAGAACCTGAAACTGCCGCTTTCGAAAGCGTCGGCTCCCGCTTCATATGGGAGCGCCCAACCCCGTCCGCTCAGGCTGCGACCGTATGTGCCTTCTCAGCCGAGTAGCGATTGACAGGTCGCGCAAGGCCGAGATTCGCGCGTAGCGTCCGGCCTTCATATTCTGTGCGAAACAGTCCGCGGCGACGCAACTCCGGCAGCACCAGTTCTATAAAATCCGTCAGGCTGCCCGGCAATACCGCAGGCATGATGTTGTAGCCGTCGGCTCCATAATTAACGAAGCGTTCTTCCAGTTGATCCGCGATCTGCACCGGCGAGCCGACCACTTGCCAATGCCCGCGCGCACCGGCAACGCGCAGATAAAGCTGGCGAATCGTCAGGTTCTCGCGTCGCGCCAATTCGAGCGTGAGCAGTTGACGGCTCTTGCTGGCATTCGTTTCCGGCAACTCGGGAATCGGACCATCGAGCGGATAAGCCGACAAGTCGAAACCACCAGTGAGACCTGAGACCAATGCAAGCCCCACAGCCGGGTCGATAAGCGATTGCAGGTGCTCGAACTTCTCACGTGCCTCGCTTTCTGACCGTCCGACAATAGGCATTACGCCGGGCATGATCTTCAGATCGTCGGGATGGCGCCCATGTTGTTCGAGGCGGCCTTTGACGTCGGCATAAAAATCGATGGCGTCCTGCAGGGTTTGCTGCGCCGTGAAAATGACCTCGGCTGTTCGCGCGGCCAGCGCCCGGCCCGCCTCCGATGAACCCGCCTGTACAACCACCGGTTGCCCCTGCGGCGAGCGTGCTACGTTGAGCGGTCCCTTGACCTGGAAAAAACGTCCTTTGTGATCGAGGACATGACGCTTGGCGGGGTCGAAGAAACGGCCTTGCTCCTTGTCGCGCAAGAATGCATCGTCCTCCCAACTATCCCAAAGCCGGTTGACGACCTCGGCGAACTCGGTTGCCCGTTCGTAGCGCTCCGCATGATCGAAATGCCGGTCGCGATTGAAGTTCTTCGCTTCGTGCTCATTCGACGAAGTAACGAGGTTCCAGCCTGCACGACCTCCGCTGATGTGGTCGAGCGACGCAAACTTGCGAGCGATGTGATACGGCTCGTTGAAGCTGGTCGACGCCGTGCCGACCAAGCCGATGCGTTCCGTCACGGCCGCCAGTGCGGACAACAACGTGATTGGTTCGAACTGAGCGATGTAGCTGTGAGCGGTACGGCTCAGGAAATCGAGGTTATCGCCTCGGGTGCCGACACCATCGGCCAGAAACACAAGATCGAACTTCGCAGCTTCCGCCGCTTGCGCAAGCTGCACGTAGTGCCTGAAATTCACGCCGGCATCCGCCTGAGCGTCCGGATGCCGCCACGCGGCAATGTGATGTCCGGCGGGATAGAGGAAGGCGCCTAGGCGCAGTTGTCCGGTTCGCTTGGTCATGGAGTGTGGGATCGGGATGCTTTGTGAAAGGGGGCCGCTTGACGAGGGCGCACGCTCAAGCGCTTTTGCGCCATAACCTCTGGTTCTCGGGGCGCGCCAGACCGAGATGTTCGCGCAGCGTCGCGCCTTCGTAGTCCGCGCGAAAAATGCCGCGCCGGCGAAGGATCGGAACGACACCGTCGACGAAGTCCTGCAAGCCGCCCGGCAACGTATCGGGCATGAGGTTGAAGCCATCGGCGGCTCCTGCGTTGAACCAGCGTTCGATGTCATCCGCGATCTGCTCGGGCGTACCCACAATCACGCGATGACCACCGCCGCCCGCGAGCGCCCTTATGAGTTCGCGCACGGTGTAGCCGTGCTGACGGCTTTGTGCCAGCGTCGCGTGAAAGAAGGTGTGGTTGCCATTGCCCTGGCCGGGCAAGGACAGGTTGTCCGGCAGTTGTTCATCCAGCTTGAGACGGTCCGGGCTCACGCCCAGGACACCGGCCAGCCGGGTCAGGCTATAACTCCACGGAATCAGGTCCACCAGTTCGTCACGGCGACGTAACGCTTCAGCCTCAGTCGAGCCGATGACCGTGGTTAGTCCCGCCAGCACCTTCACCGCATCGGGACCTCGTCCAAAGGCCGCTGCGCGCGCTTTGAGATCACGTCCATAGGCTAGCGACTCGTCGAATGATTGTGAGGCCGAGAACACTGCCTCGGCATGGCGTGCGGCAAGCTCGCGGCCGTCGCCCGAAGCGCCGGCTTGCACGAGCACCGGATGCCCTTGTGGTGAGCGCGGCACGTTCAACGGACCCTGCACCGAGAAATGCGGGCCGCGATGCGAGACCGGGTGAACCTTGTCCGTATCGACGAATAGTCCGCTTGTTTTATCGCCAATGACCGCGCTGTCCTCCCAACTGTCCCAGAGCGCTTTGACGACGCTGGTGAACTCCGAAGCACGCGCGTAGCGTTCAGCGTGATCGGGCACCGCCTCGCGGCCGAAATTGCGCGCCGAGCCCAGGTCGGCGGTGGTCACGACGTTCCAGCCCGCCCGTCCGCCGCTGACATGGTCGAGCGTCGCGAAACGGCGCGCGATGTTATACGGCTCGTTGTAACTCGTCGACGCAGTGCCGATCACGCCGATATGCGAGGTCGCCGCCGCGATGCTGGCCAGCAGGATGGTCGGCTCCAGCGCGGTGATCGGGCGAAAGTCGATCTGGTCGGCGATAGAGGCGTTATCGGCGAGAAACACGGCGTCAAACTTGGCTGCCTCCGCGATCTGTGCAACGCGGACGTAATGACTAACGTTGATGAACGCCAGAGGATCGGCTTCCGCTAGCCGCCATGCAGAGGGGACGAAACCCGAATGCAGGATATTGACGTTGAGGTGCAGGCGTCGCGGCAGGGTGTTTTTAAGGTGGGTCATCTTTCTCAAGCGCTCAATAACTGAATAAGCTGAATAGCCGACCTTCGATTCTTGATCGGACAGCCGCGTAGAGCCACGAATAAATCCGCCGATCGATATACGATAAAGCACTAAACCGAATGGGCTCAGGGGGCGTGCCAGCGGCATTCGCATTAGCTTTGGCGCATAGCTTTGAGCAACGCTCAGGAAACCCGGCAAGCGCATATGGTTAGCACCTATCGTTCGTTGCCGGTGGCTCGGCATGGCACTTATCCTCATTGTTTGCACCCGTTTAAATTGTGGAGAAGTGAATGACGACGTCAGCACAGGCGGACGCGGCGCTTTACGCGCGTTTCGCGCAGATATTCGAGCACATTGGCAAAGGCGCCATTGAGCGTGAGCAGAGTCGTGAACTCGCTCGCGATGCTGTTCAGCAGTTGAAGGACAGCGGCTTGACCGCCTTGCGCGTACCGCGCGAATACGGTGGAGGCGGTATCTCGCTGCCACAGTATTTCCGTCTCCTGATGCGTCTGGGCGAAGCCGATTCGAACCTGCCGCAGATTATTCGCGCGCATTCGGGTTTCATCGAGCAGCGGCTGGAAAGCGAGGATGAGGCAGCACGCGAGCGCTGGCTGGGACGCATCGCCCGGGGCGAGACAATTGGGGCGGCTACGTCGGAACGCACCGGTTCCACGCACAACAGCGTCACTGTCACACCCGACGCGAACCCGGGGTTTGTTCTTCTGAACGGTGAGAAGTACTACAGTACGGGTACGCTCTATTCGGAATGGATCAACGTAGCTGCACACGATGCGCAGACCGATCTTCACGTGCTCGTGCGCAGCGATGCGCCGGGTGTGGCACGTAACGACGACTGGGACGGTTTCGGCCAGCGTCTGACGGCTAGCGGCACAACGCGTTTCGATAACGTACGTGTTCCAGTCGACCAGATCCTGTCGCGCTACAAGGCATCGGAGCCGCGCCGCGATTCATTGCTGACTGCGTTCTACCAGGCCGTGCATCTGGCAACGCTCGCGGGTATCGCACGCGCGGTATTGCGCGATGGCGTTGCATTCGTTCAGGGCCGTACACGCACGTTTGGCGTAGCGGGGCAGTCGAGCCCGCGTGACAATCCGCTTGTGCATCGCGTAGTGGGGCGTCTCGCGAGTCTCGCGTATTCGGCCGAGGCGCTGGTCGAGTCCGTAGCCGCGTCGCTCGAGCGTGTGCATCAGGCGCGTAACGCGGGTCTGGCTACCACAGCGGATTACATTGCCGTCGATATCCAGGCTTATCAGGCGCAACAGATCGTACTCGAGCAAGTGCTTGAGGCGGCGACATTGTTATTTGAAGTGGGCGGGGCGTCGGCGACGAGCGAAGCGCGACGGCTCGATCGCCACTGGCGCAACGCACGCGTGATTGCCTCGCACAATCCGGCTATTCAGCGCGAGGCCGCTGTCGGCAATTACCATCTGAACGGGACCGCGCCCGAGGAGCGATTCAGTCTCGCGCATTCCACTGCGGATACGGCCTGCCCGGCTTAAAGCGCGACGCGGCGTATGGGGATAAAACTGCAGTGCGGGACGACGCATTTGCCAGGACTGGCAGATAGAACAGAGCGCGTGGTCTTAATCCACGATCGCGTCATGATGCGTTGACGTGCAAAACGTTGCAACGGGGCGTGGCCAAAGGTGGCCGCACCCCGCCTTCATCCGCGGTGACGGATGAAAACCAGCCGTTATAACGGCTGGATGAAACTCAGGCCGGCACGATGTTCGATGCCTGCTTGCCCTTGGGCCCCTGTTTCACTTCAAACGTTACCTTCTGATTTTCCTGAAGGCTTTTGAAGCCCTCTGCCTTGATTTCCGAAAAGTGTGCGAACAGATCTTCGCCGCCGTCATCGGGCGTGATGAAGCCGAAGCCTTTTGCATCGTTGAACCATTTGACCGTACCGGTTGCCATGAGCGTATCCAAAAATTTAGAGCTAACGAGTGAGAATAAAACCAGAGCGCCGAGCCGCGTCGCATTGCATTGTTGTGACAAGACTTCTCTAAGTCCGAGAGCGCGTCCGTAACAAACAGCCGCTGCGGCGATATGCGCTTTTGGAATTATGGCGATTCAATTGTACGCCGCGCCAATATTTATTGAAGCTTTCCAAACCGGAAAAGCTGCAATATAAGCGGAATACGGAATTCGGGTGCTCAGCAAGCTTGTGCTCAACCCCGATAATGGCCTTGTTAAAGGCCTTAAGGTCCTTGTCGACAGTTTGTCTGCACATAGGATTTCTTTAGAGTGCTTCTACGGACGACCGCTGAATACTGCGGAATTGCAGCTGCTGAATGCGTAATGAATTTCATTCGCGAGCACGCAATTGACTGCCGTCGAGCAGAAGTAATTTTATCCGGTAAACATGCGTCGCTGTGTCGCGCTCGGACGACTTTACCGGATCGGCGGCGGATTCAAGTTCTACCGAGCCCGTTTACTGTAGCAAATGACACCATTGCAACGCTTTTATTGAGCGATTGACGGCCGCTTTAGCGCAACTTGACGCAAGACCGATGCATTGCCACGATAGGTGGCGTCAGCGAAGCAGGCAATGCTTGCTTCGAAACATCCGATGGTAAGGGGTTGTCGTGATTCGTAAGGAAACGGCGAATATCGCGGAAGCCAGGAAGTTCTACGCAAAGCTCATGGTTGCCGCGAGCAAGTCCCACGATCCGCGGCTTGAACGGGTGTTCGAACTTGTGCATCGCGAGGCATTTCTTCCGCCCGGGCCGTGGAAAATCATGGTGGACAACGAATACTTCGAGACCCCGAGCGCCGACCCTGTCTATCTGTATCAGAACGCCCTGGTTGCGCTCGATGCGGTTAAGGGAATCAATAACGGCGAGCCGTTCCTTCATGCCGCGTGGCTTGGTGTTGTTGCGCCGAAACCGGGTGATCTCGTGTGTCATATCGGTTCGGGTTCCGGGTATTACACCGCCATGCTTTCAGCGTTGGCGACTCCGGGTGGTCGAGTGGAAGCGTTCGAAATCGAACCCGGCCTGGCCGAGATGGCGCGCAAGAATTTGCAGGCGTTCGAGGGTGTGACCGTGACGCAAGGCGACGCGACCAAACTGCCTTTGCCTGCATCGGATCTGATTTATGTGAACGCTGGTGTCGTGGCGCCACCGCGTTCCTGGCTTTATGCACTGCGTCCGCACGGCCGCTTGATTTTTCCCTGGCGTCCATCCGATGAAGTCGGACTGACCGTGCTGATAACACGAACCGATGCGGGCTTTGCAGCGAAGCCGCTCATCTCCTCGTGGTTCATCCCTTGCGTCGGCGGGGCATCGACTTTCGACGGGTTCGTGAAACCGCCCGATGCCCGCATGGCGTGGTCAGTCAGGTCGGTATGGCTGAGCTCGGAACGTGTACCTGATACGAGTGCCGTGGTCGCTTACGAGCATGTCTGGTTTTCTTCATCGGCGTTGCACTGACCATCAAGGCGATGGTCAGGCGAGCAGGCTGCCGTCTTGAAGCACACGTTCGAGATGGCGCGCAATGTCGGGTGCGCCGGTCATCTCGCCGAAGCTTCCCCGTGTAATCGGCCCGAACGCGAGCAGGCCCGGCGACACCTTGCCGTCGGCGTTCCTGAGCCGGCTTCGAAGGTCGGTGTCGAGCCCTATCCGCACCGCGTCCAGTCGTGCAAGCCCGCCCTCCAGCAGCGACTTCACGAACGGATTCCTGTCGATGTCGCGTGCTGGCCCCGTGCAGAAAACCACGGCGTCGAAATCGTGCTCTTCGTGTGCGCCGCCCGGACGTCGCAACACGGTGCGAAAAGTCTTCGCCGCGAGCCTGATTTCCGCCATACCTGCCGTGGTCACAATCATCTGACCCGTCTCGATGGCACGTTCTATAGCAGCATGAATCTGCGGCGCGATTCGAAAGCGATGCACCTCCCAGAACGGCAGCAGCCGATTGACCACGCGGCGTTGTTCGCGTGCAGGCAGCGCGTTCCAGATCCGCGGGAGGTCGAAACGCAGCGCATCGGCGGCCGGTTGCCAACCGATGCGCGCCTCGTCGCGCGCGATCCTCTGTCTTAGCCTGCGCACCAGTTCGCGAGCGGTGGCGGGCGGGTTGGCGTTACCGAGGAAATCGGTGGCATCGGAGAAAAGTCCATGCGGCTGGGCCCGCAGACCCCGTCGCGAAATTGCCGTGATGCGTCCGCGGTGTTCACGCTCGATCAGCGTGACGGCCACGTCCGCCATTGTCAGGCCGGTGCCTACCAGCAGTACGGACGCGTCCAGCGGGATCGTGCTCAGTGCATCCTGTGCCCACGGATGCGTGATCAGTCGTGGATCGAGCAAGGCCTGTTCGTCGATGACCCCAGGTGGTTTCGAAGGTGTATGACCAAAACACAGCGCGACGCGATGTGCATCCAGCTCTGAGCCATCGTCGAGCGTAACCGCATAGCCCGATTCGATCTTGCGCACGCCGGTAGCGGTTGCACGCCGATGGCTCACGCGTGCATGCGGAGCGGCTTCGGCCACGATATCATGCAAGGTCGCGGCGACGTACTCGCCGTATCGCGCGCGGGATACGTAGTAGTGCCCCCGGTCGTCGCAACTGCCGGCATCGATTGCATCGTGCTCTTTAAGCCAGCGTGTGGCGTGCGTGGAGTCGCCTGCGAACAGGCTCATCCGGTCACTCGGCACATTGATTCGATGCAGCGGTTCCGACGTTCCATAAGCGATGCCCCGGCCGAGTTCCGCCGACGGTTCCACGATAGTGAAGTCGAGATCGACACCGGCGGGGCAGGCGCGAATGGCATGAATCACGAACGCAACGCCGGTGAAGCCGCCGCCGATCACGACTATGTTCAGTGGTGTGCCTTTGGGGGTTTTCAATGAAACGCTCATGATGCTGAAACTTCGCGAAGCGTCCGTTCGAAGCAGGGGAGCGGTGCGATTGAATGGGGGATGTCGTTCGCCCGGTCGAATGCAAGTATTGCTGCAGCCATTGCGTCGTTCGGAAGTGTTGGGAATTGCGTGCGGCAGCGATGCACGGAAGCGTTGAGGATACCTCAGCCGATGCGTCCGGTGAACACTGTGTAAAGCTTGAAATTCGCTAAGCTTGTGAGGATTTGTAGGATTAAAACCGAGGCCGGACGTTCTCGGGTGATGGCGTGATGGTGGCTAGGGAGAAGGCTAAAAACGCCCGCAGCGGTTTGGACGACGGCATGGCATTTTCTGGAGTGCGGGTTGTATCGGAATACGAAGTATTGATGTCAAGACATCACATCGTATTCAGCACGCTATCCATGCATGGATTCGAGGGCGGCTTGTACGATCGGCCGCGCCCATTCCGGCGTGGCATTCAATGCAACCGCATCATCCTGATCGGGAAACACGACCTGACCTTCGAGCATCTCCAGCACCAGTACAGGATCGGCAATGTCCTGTCCCGGAGCGGCATCGGCACTATTGTCGAAGACCTGCAGGCGGCTGAGTCGCGGCAGTAGTTTGATGAGGTTTGCGCGGGACGTGACCCAACGCTCGCGGATCTTGTTCTCCGGGATAGCATGACCGCTATTGGCGACACGCAATCGTACGCGTTCGATATGTTGTTCAACGGACGAAAGGCCGCAAAACAGCATCACGACATCATGAGTACGCGTGGCGCTCGCGAGCATGTCGGGAATTGTCCTGGCGCCTAAGGTGGTCTCGAAGGCGTAGTTCTGGCCATTCGCCATGGCCGCTTCAAGTTGAGCGCGGCCGGTCTCCCAGGCGCGGCTATTGGCTTCCGCAGGAGTCAGGCTGAATTGCGCCATCAACTCGCGCGCAAAGGTGTCGGGATTGAACCAGGTGAGGCCATGTTCGACCAGCATGGCGCCACCCACCGAGCTTTTGCCGGCGCCATTGACGCCGGCGAGGACGAAGATGAAGGGCCGCGTTACTGTACCGCCAGTGGGCATCAGTACGACGCACCGGCCTTAGGCCGCTTCGTCAAAACGCCCTTCGCGTCGAACAGCGACTTGAGTTTCTGAGCGGCATCGGGTTGCTGCAGCACAGCCAGACGCGCGTTGAACCGGTTCGTCAATTCATCCAGCGCGGTTTGCTCCCGCGCCTTGAGCGCCTGAATCTCTTCAGTGAGCTGTTGGTACGTGCTGGCATCCAGCAGCACCATTTCCACCGCCGAGTGGTTGGTGACCGCCACGCTGCCCGACTGGCGGACCTGCCGCACGAGGTCCGCCCACTTGTTCTTCACTTGGGAAGCGTTCTGGCGGGGCAATTCCTGGATATTGGGCAGTTCGGTGATCATGGCGGTGTCCTCGAAAGCTGACTGAATAGGGCAATTATGGCAATAATAGCCAATTTGTCAAATCGACTTGTTATTTTGCCAATTTAGCCTGGATTTCAGAGACGATTGTTCAAGTATTTGTTTTGTTCAGAAAAAATGAACAAAACAAATACTTGAACAAAAGGGCGTGTCAAAGCTACCCCAGACTCCTCAAGTCAGCGCCCGCATTGATTCGTGAGAGCTGGGTCCTCTAGATAAGCAATATTTCTCTTAAAACACCGCTGCCGCCTGAACAGCGCGCGCTGTTGCGCGTGATGGATCGCATCGCCGGTTCGATGGGGCTGCGGTATTTCGTGGTGGGCGCCACGGCCCGCAATATCCTGATGTACCACCTGCACGGAGTGTTATTGCTGGCGGCCTGCGACTACGCTTTCGAACGCGCGGGTCCGAGACTGCTGGGACGCGATATAACGTCGATCGTATCGGCGCAATGCAAAAGCCAGATCGTGGCTATTCTGACCACCCGGGCAGTGCGCGATCAGTTGGGACAGGGCTGACGGCGGCGTGACAACTGCCGCCACTATCACTGCGCGTGGAACCTGCGAAACGACGCTCCCGTATGCTCGTCCGGCAGCTTCGCGCCGCGGCCAAACAACTTCTCGCGCAGGGTGCCGTCGGCGTAAGAAGTCTTGTAGACACCGCGCGCTTGCAACTCGGGAATCACCAGGTCGATGAAGTCCTCGTAGCTTTCCGGCGTCACGGTACGTGTCAGGTTAAAACCGTCGATGCCGGTTTCATCCATCCATGATTCCAGCACGTCGGCCACCTGAACCGGATCGCCGACAATAGTCGTAAACCGTCCACCCAGCTTCAACTGATCCAGCAGCCGACGCACGGTCCAGCCGGATTGTCCGTCCGTCACGCGCTGTACCGACGACTCTATGCCGCGGCTCTTGTGACCGCCCGGCGGTTCGAGTTCATCGTCGAGATCGAACTTCGAATAATCGATGCCACTGCCCGCCGCAAAGTGCGCGAGTCCCGCTTCGGCACTTGCATAGCGGGCGTACTCGGCGAACTTCTGCTCGGCTTCGGCAGTGGTGCGCCCCACCACGACGGTGAGACCCATGAAGACCTTGAGACTGGCAGGATCGCGGCCTGCTCCGGCCGCTTGCTTGCGCAGTGCATCGACAAGCTTGTGCGTGCTTTCCTTGCTCTGGCTCGATACGAACACGCACTCGGCATGACGGATTGCAAACGCCTGACCTCGTCCTGACGAACCTGCCTGGAACAACACCGGCGTGCGTTGCGGCGACGGCTCGGACAAGTGATAACCCTCTACGTTGTAGTAGCGGCCGTGGTGATTGACCTTGTGGATCTTCTGCGGATCGGCGAACACGCGTGCGGCCCGGTCGCGCACGACAGCGTCGTCTTCCCAACTGCCTTCCCAGAGCTTGTAGGTGACATCGAGGTATTCGTCGGCTCGGTCGTAGCGTTCGTCGTGTGCTATTTGCTCGGTGAGGCCCATCGCGCGCGCGGCGCTGTCGAGATAACCGGTCACGATGTTCCAGCCGATCCGCCCCTCGGTGAGATGATCGAGCGTGGAAAAACGTCGGGCCAGAAGATAGGGCGCTTCGTAAGTCAGGTTGACCGTGACGCCGAAACCAAGATGCTGCGTGACGGCCGCCATGGCGGAAACAAGCATCAGGGGATCGTTGACCGGCAACTGCACCGACTCCTTGAGCGTCACGTCGACCGATTGCTGATAAACGTCGTACGCCCCCACGATATCTGCAATAAAGAGTCCGTCGAACAGTCCGCGTTCGAGCAGTTTCGCAAGATCCGTCCAGTATGAAAGCTTTCGGTAATCTTGTGATCGATCACGCGGATGCGTCCATAAACCATGATTGATATGACCGACACAGTTCATGTTGAACGCGTTCAGAAGGATCTTTTTCTTGCTCATTGGAGTGGCGCGCGAAGGGAGGAACGCAAGGCAGGGCGAGTGAACCATGGCGAAGAAAACCGCGCAAATGCAGCAGTTTTAGCCGCGTTTCAACGATGAAGGCAGCAAGAATGCTTACACAGCTCCGGCGCGCCGCAAACCATCGAATTCGCATTTGTATTCCATGAACGTTGCGATTTTTCGCGCCGCTTCGTGCGCTGCACGAGCGGATCGTAGCGATCCGAAGAGGCAAATCCCAACCGCCGTCAGGGACAAACCGGGGAGAAAACGGATTTGCCTCCAACGGGAGTGTCCGGTAAGGTGACGCTTCCACCATGCAGTCGCATGGGCAGTGCGTTGTACCCATCTTTGAGAAAACAGAAATGAACAAGCAAGAACTCGTTGACGCCGTGGCGTCCGCCACCGGTACGAGCAAAGCCGCAGCCGCTGAAGCTATCGATGCGTTTATCTCTACCGTGACGCAAGCCGTTGTCAACGGCGACAGCGTTCAGTTCGTCGGTTTCGGCACCTTCAGCACCGGCGCACGCGCCGCGCGCACGGGTCGCAATCCCAAGACCGGCGATACCATCCAGATCGCAGCCGCAAAAACGGTCAAGTTTACTGCCGGTAAAGCGTTCAAAGACCTGGTGAACCAGTAAGAGTGACTGACGCGTCCTTGCGGGGCCGTTGCGCAAGGACGTAGTCAAGCAGCGGCGAACATCGTCAGATGAATGCGCCGCATGGATTCACATCAAGAAACGCGTGCGCCGTTCAACATGCCGCGCGCCGCCAGATTGCGATAGAGCGCACGTACTCCGAATGTCCAGGGCGTAATTTCCGTCGATAAACGCACGGTGTTGACGATCGCACCCAGCGACGGCGTCGAGATGGTCACCACGTCGCCCAGATGATGCGTGAAGCCGCCACCGGCCGTGTCGCGATCCTTGATCGGCGAGAACATCGTGCCGAGAAATAACATGAAGCCGTCCGGATACTGATGATGCGCGCCATGCGTTTGCGCCACGAGGTCCGCCGGATCGCGGCTGATCTCGCGCATGTGGCTGACGCCGTCCAGTACGAAACCGTCGTCTGCACCTTCAATGCGCAGCGACACGCTTGCTTCGCGCACGGTATCGAGTGTGAACGTGCCGTCGAACAGCCGCACGAACGGACCGATTGCGCATGAACCGTTGTTGTCCTTCGCTTTGCCGAGCAGCAAAGCGGAACGGCCTTCGATATCGCGCAGGTTCACGTCGTTGCCAAGCGTTGCACCCACGATCGTGCCCGCGCTGTTCACGGCCAGCACGATTTCCGGTTCGGGGTTGTTCCACTTCGACGTCGGATATAAACCCACATCGGCACCGAATCCGACTGACGACATCGGCTGCGATTTGGAGAATACCTCGGCATCCGGACCAATGCCGACTTCCATATATTGCGACCACGCGCCGCGCCGTTCGAGTTCGGCCTTCAACTTCCCCGCTGCTTCCGAGCCGGGTTCTATCTTCGATAAATCCGCACCGATCAACTCGTTGATCATCGAGCGGGTTTCCTGCGCCTTGCTTGCATCGCCGCCCGCGTGTTCCTCGATCACGCGCTCCAGCAAGCTCACCGCGAACGTCACGCCGCAGGCTTTGACCGCTTGCACGTCGCATGGCGCGAGCAAACGCGTTGCATGGGTCGATGAATCGAGCGACGCGCGTATCAGCGCATCGACAGGTCCGAGCGATTCACCCGGCGCGTGGCGCGCAATCTCCACCGCATCGTCGCGATCGAAAAGATCTGCGGTGGTCGCAACCGTTGGCGTGATGTCGAAGACTTCGCCGCGTCGCACGACGACCACCGACGGCCCGTCGATGGGTGCCGGCCGCCAGACGCGGCCGATCAGCAAGGCTTCGTCGAGATCGGAGGGGAGGAAAGCGTGAGGCATGTTGCGTGTCTCCAGAGGGATGAGGGTCGGGCGTGCGTGCGCCTCAGTGGTTATGCCGCGATTCGCCGCGCGTCTCGACGATGTTCAGGTACAGCGTGGCCGGTTCCAGGCACGCGCCGCCGCCTTGCTGCCCGACCATGCTCCGGTAGATCTCTTCCCACGGTGTCATGTTTTTCAGCACGGGCGGTTTCCATGCCGCGCGGCGTTCGGCAAGCTCGGCCTCGGGGATCATCAGGTCGACCTTGCGTGTCTTCAGGTCAATGCGGATCCTGTCGCCCGATACGAGCAACGCGATCCCGCCGCCAACGGCTGCTTCCGGCGATACATTGAGAATGGACGGACTCGCCGATGTACCGCTTTGACGGCCATCGCCGAGCGTGGGCAGGGTGTCGATACCGCGCTTGAGCAGCGCAGCCGGCGGCTGCATGTTGACCACTTCCGCACCACCCGGAAAGCCTACCGGACCACAGTTGCGGATCACGAGAATCGAACGTTCGTCGACTCCTGTCTCCGGCTCTTCAATACGCGCGTGATAGTCTTCCGGGCCTTCGAACACGACTACCTTGCCGTCGAACACGTCGGGATGATCGGGGTCGGCGAGGAAGCGCTTGCGGAACGCCTGGTCGATCACGCTGACCTTCATGACGGCGCTGTCGAAGATGTTGCCCGACAACACGACGTATCCCGCCGACTCTTTCAACGGATTCTCATACGCGCGGATCACCTCGCGATCGGGCGTGGGCACGGCGGCGAGGTCCTCGGCCAGCGTGTGTCCAGTAACCGTGCGTACGTCGGCGTTCAGACGACCTGCATCGAGCAGTTCCTTCATCACGGCCGGCACGCCGCCAGCACGATGAAATGCCTCGCCGAGGAAACGTCCGGCAGGCTGGCAATCGACCAGCAACGGTACCTCGGGGCCAAGCCGCTGCCAGTCTTCCAGCGTGTGCTCGACACCCATGTGTCGCGCGATGGCGATCATGTGAATCGGACAATTCGATGAAGCCCCAAGGGCCGCAGCCGCTACCACGGCGTTCTCGAATGCCCCCTTGGTCATGATGTCCGACGGGCGCAGGTTCTCCTCCACCATGCCGACGATGCGCTTGCCGGTGGCATGCGCCATCCAGCCGCGCTCGCGATGCGGTCCGGGAATCGCAGCGCAACCCGGCAGCGACATGCCGAGCGCTTCGGCAAGCGAATTCATGGAAAGGGCCGTGCCCATCGTGTTGCAATGCCCGACCGATGGTGCCGACGACGCCACCATGTCCATGAACCCTGAGTAGTCGATCTCGCCTGCGGACAGCCGTTTGCGGGCGTCCCAGATCACCGTGCCGGAGCCGGCAAGCTTGCCGTGATACCAGCCGTCGAGCATCGGTCCTCCCGACAATACGATGGCCGGAATGTTGACCGTGGCCGCAGCCATCAGGCACGCGGGCGTGGTCTTGTCGCAGCCGGTGGTGAGCACGACGCCATCGATGGGATAGCCATGCAGGATTTCAACGAGACCGAGATAAGCGAGGTTGCGATCGAGCGCGGCGGTGGGGCGCTTGCCGGTTTCCTGAATCGGGTGAACGGGGAATTCGAGCGGGATGCCGCCTGCGTCGCGGATACCGTCGCGAACGCGGCTCGCCAGATCGAGATGATGCCGGTTGCAGGGCGCGAGATCCGAACCCGTCTGGGCGATGCCGATGATCGGCTTGCCCGACTGCAGTTCTTCGCGCGTGATGCCGTAGTTCATGTAGCGCTCGAGATAGAGCGCGGTCATGCCGGGGTTCGAGGGATCGTCGAACCAGCGGCGGCTGCGAAGGCGCGGCGTGGTGGTGGTGTGTTCAGTATCGGTATGGGTATCGGTGGGCTTGGACGGTGTCATGAGCGTGGCTATGGCGGGTTTGTGATGCGGGGGAGCAGACGGGCGGCTTATCGCGTGTATTCGGTGAGCAGCGACCGACTGTTGAAGAACGCATGCTGATTGTCGCGGACCAGGCCGGCCAATGCCGTACGGGTTTCTACCGGGGTGCTCGATCTGTGCGGTCGCAGCACGACGTTGTTGAGTTCGGCGAAACCCGGATCGAGCGACGGCTCGCTCCAGAATACATCGAGTGCAGTGCCGCGGATACGCGGGCCGATCTCGGCGAGCTCCGCCGCACGCGGCGCAACGCCGGGCTCTATCCTGTCGGTTTGCATTCGCGCACTGAGCCAACCATACTCGTTCTGTTGGAAATTTCTCGGGCGAACTTCAATGAGCAATCTGCAAGGGAAGCAACCAGGACATCAGCACACCGACGATCACGACCACCACCACGGCAGTGAGTTGTCGGAGATGGAATTGCGCGTGCGCGCGCTGGAATCCGTGCTGGTAGAGAAGGGATACGTCGATCCGAAGGCGCTGGATATCCTGATCGAGACCTACGAGCACAAGGTTGGACCGCGCAATGGCGCGCGCGTGGTTGCGAAGGCCTGGAGCGATCCGGCATACAGGCAATCGCTGCTCGATGACGCCACCGCCGCAATCGCCTCGCTGGGCTACACCGGCAGGCAGGGTGAACACATGATCGCGCTGGAGAATACCCCCGCCGTGCACAACATGGTGGTTTGCACGTTGTGCTCGTGCTACCCGTGGCCGGTGCTCGGGCTTCCGCCGGTCTGGTACAAGTCGGCGCCTTACCGGTCCCGCGCGGTCATCGATCCGCGCGGCGTGTTGCGGGAGTTCGGCTTCGAACTACCCGCCGAAACGGAGTTCCGCGTGTGGGACTCCACGGCCGAGGTCCGCTATCTGGTGTTGCCAATGCGGCCCCCGGGAACAGACGGCTTATCGGAGGAGGATCTGGCTGAACTGGTGACGCGTGATTCCATGATCGGCACCGGTTTGCCGAAGACGCCCGAACCGAAACGGGAGCTCACATGAACGGCGCGCAAGATCTCGGCGGCATGCAGGCATTCGGCCCAATACACCCTGAAGACGACGTCTCGCTCTTTCATGCCGACTGGGAGCGCCGGGTGCTGGCAATGACGCTCGCGATGGGTGCGACCGGCAAGTGGAACATCGACACATCTCGCGCCGCGCGGGAGAGCTTGCCGCCGGCACAGTACCTCTCGAGCAGTTACTACGAGATCTGGTTCGAAGGACTGAAAAGGCTGCTGCTGAATACAGGGCTCGCGACGGCTGAGGAAATCGAGGCGGGCGAGTTGAAGCGTGCGGCGAGTTCGGTCCCTCGCGTCCTGATGGCCGACCAGGTGCCAGCCGCGCTGCTGCGAGGTGGCCCTGCCGATCGTCCGGCGACCGCCGCAGCACGCTTTGAGGTTGGCGATAGTGTGCAGACCCGTCAGATGCATCCGTCGACGCACACGCGGCTGCCGCGCTATTGCCGCGGCAAACGGGGGAGGATTATCGCCACGCATGGCACGCACGTCTTTCCCGATACCAACGCGATCGGGCTGGGCGAGCAACCGCAATGGCTCTATACCGTGCGGTTCGACGCCTTTGAACTCTGGGGTGCGGATACGACCGCAGCGTCGGTATGCGTCGATTGCTGGGAACCGTATCTCGACTACCCGAATGCCGGGCCTGACTGACATGACTGCCGCCAAGCCGAACCTGCCCGAACTGCACATTGCCTTGCCCGAATTGCCTTGCGACGCGGCGGGGCCCGTCTTCAATGCGCCGTGGGAAGCACAGGCCTTCGCGATGACGCTGGCCTTGTACGAGCGTGGTTTGTTCACGTGGACAGAATGGGCGGAATGCCTGAACCACGCAATCCGCGACGCCCAGGCCGCCGGCGACCCGGACCGTGGCAATACCTACTATGTCCATTGGATGACGGCGCTGGAGCGCATCAGCGCCAACAAGGGCCTGGTGACAGGCAGCCTGCTTTTGCATCGCCGGAATGAGTGGGAGGCGGCCGCGCAACGTACTCCGCACGGCCAGCCGATCGAGCTCGGACGATAGCAATTCCTCTAATCCCCGCATCGCCAGCATTCCTTAATACTTCATCGGACCATGAATTTTCGATGGATCGACGCTTTACGGTCGACATCGATTGAAGCGCAATGGGCATGGGGTATCCATTTCTTTTCGCCGCACGCGGTCTTCATTTCCGCACGTCCCTCACTTTCCTCAGACAAAAAGCCGACAGAGAGTTGAAAGTTTGCCTTCATCACATGTTCGTAATCGGAACCCACATTACGTTACCGTGCCTTAAATAATCTTACTGATTCTTTCGGCACAGGTCCGTTCCGTCATACAACAATGAGGTGAGACATGGATAAAGTCAGGAAGTGGTCCGGGTTGAGCGCAGTAGTCGGTGCCGGCATGATGACGCTGGCAGGCATACCCCCGGTGGCACAAGCGCATGAGATGCAGGACGCGAAGCGCGTGCTTCTCATCAGCTTCGATGGTTTGCATGAACAGGATGT